>Ga0075425_100000043_pt1 | contig 121595 bp, 116 predicted proteins | sample SoiMethybrSBSTD4_FD_75300 | JGI IMG/M metagenome (GOLD analysis project Ga0075425, IMG submission 75300) | Bulk soil microbial communities from a Populus tree surrounding site in Tennessee, USA - Soil MetaG P. TD hybrid SBSTD4 | ecosystem: Environmental > Terrestrial > Soil > Tree plantation...
CCGGCACGTTGACATCTGCGTCAGAGCGTTCGTGCCAGATCCGCCGCCTCGGTGACTCATCGCCTCACCGTTGCGTCACGGCGCCCGCGCGTTGACATCTGCGATGCAGCATCCGCGCTGGCTCCGTTGCCTCGACGGCCTGTCGCGCCGCCGCTGCCACGGCTCCGGCATGTTGACATCTGCGACAGAGCATTCATGCCGGCTCCGTTGCCTCGACGGCCTTCGCGCCGTCGCTGCCCGGCTCCATCACGTTGACATCCGCGAAGGGCATTCGTGCGGGAGCCGGTTGTCCTGTGATTCATCGCCCCACAAGACCGCTTCGATCCGTTGACATCTGCGATGCAGCATCCGAACCGAAGTGGCAGCATGATGCGTCCGAAATGCCGCATGCGCAAGGACTTTGTGTGTTACAAACAGCCCCTTTTCCGCAGACCGTCCGCAGCCCGTATGCACAGCAATATGTGCTACTTACGCGAAGTGCCATTGTCCGCAACGACATCGGCTCGGACTGCCCTGCGGAAGCCTCACGTCGCCGCGACAGGCGCGATCGGAAGGGCCAGTTTTTCGGTGGTGCGGATCACCGTGAGGAGTGACTCTTTCCCGATGCGCTCCTCAGTCAGAAGGCGGTGGAGATCGTCGACGCTAGCCACCGGAGCGCCGTCGAGGGCCACGATCACATCGCCCTCGCGCAGCCCCGCGCTCGCCGCCGGACTCTCCTTCTCCACGCTGAGCACGAGCACGCCGCTCTCGCGATCGAGCTCGTGGTAGCGCACGAGGCGCCGGTGCACCGGCGCCGACTGCCCGGCCACGCCGATGTAGCTGCGCACGATGCGTCCGTCGCGGATCAGCCGCGCGGCGACGAACTTCGCCGTGTTGATGGCGATGGCGAAGCAGATCCCCTGCGCCGGCAGGATCACCGCGGTGTTCACGCCGACGACCTCGCCGCGCGAGTTGACGAGCGGCCCGCCGGAGTTGCCGGGATTCAGCGCCGCGTCGGTTTGGATAACGCTGTCGATGAGGCGCCCGCTGCGCGCGCGCATCGTCCGCCCGAGGGCGCTGACGACGCCGGCCGTCACCGTGGCCTGGAAGCCGAGGGGATTGCCGACGGCGATCACGAGCTGTCCCGGCTGGATCGAGTCGGAGTCGCCGAGCTGCGCCGGCACCTGATTCGGCGCGGAGACGCGCAGCACGGCCAGGTCGGTGTGCGGATCGTTCCCGGCCACGCTCGCCGTGCAGCGCGTGCCGTCGGCGAGCGTCACCTCGATCGAGGCCGCGGCGCTGACGACGTGGCTGTTCGTCAGGATGAAGCCGTCCGGCGTGAAGAGGAACCCCGAGCCGCCGCCCTGCTTCCCCTTCGCCGAGTAGACCTCGACGTTGACCACCGAGGGAGTGATCCGCGCCGCCGCCGTGGTGACGGCCGCGGAGTAGGCGTCGAGGAGCTCGAGATCCGTTGGGGGCATCCGCTCCTCACAACAAAGTCGTATTCCGCGTCTTCTTGGCAGACACGGGTAGGGAAACGCTCGTCCCGCGCCCCTCCTTATATGGAATTCCGTCCGAATCGGTCTGAAGGAGGCAGCTCTTGAAAAAGCTCTGGATCGTGATCGTCGTCATCCTGATCATCATCATCGGTCTGGCCATCTGCGCCCACCTCAGCAACAAGTTCCCGAAGCCGAACACCCAGAAAGACGAGGCCATGCTGGCCGGGCGCGACGGCAAGAGCATGCCCGGCGCCGACGAGGACTACTACGCCGACATGGACTACGGCTTCACCAAGAACCCCGAGGCCGTGCGCCAGGCCGTCGATCCTTACATCCACGGCGTCAGCGCCGCCGACGCCGTCAAGGCCGTGGCCGTCGGCCGGAACAACTGGGTCGTCTGGACCGGCGGCAACGACCGCCTCTGGGACAAGCTCAACGGCTCCAGCGTCGGCAACCTCGACCTGCTGAAGACGATCTCGAACTACGGCCCCTACACGCGCGACAACCGCTGGTCGTGGTACGGCCTCGTCAACGAGCCCTGCTTCAAGAAGAACACCCAGCCGCGCCCCGACCGCTGGGGCCTCATCCTCGACGCGCGCGTCGAGACCCCCGACTGCAAGCCCGACCCGTTCGAGAACGACAAGAAATATCCCGGCGTCGCCTACGGCGCCCGCGGCAAGGGCAAGCTGGCGCTCGGCTCGTACTACGGCTACGGCACCGGCATCATCGGACTGCGCCTCTTCCCGAACCCCGCCTTCGACGACGACGCGCAGAAGAAGTGGGACCCGGTCCGCTACTACAACGATCCGAGCTACTACAACCGCGCCGACCTCGTGAAGCCGTACCGCGTCGGCATGTCCTGCGGCTTCTGCCACGTCGGCCCGAACCCGACCAACCCGCCGGCCGACCCCGAGAACCCGAAGTGGGAGAACCTGAACAGCAACCCCGGCGCGCAGTACTTCTGGATCGAGCGCATCTTCATGTTCGACCAGGACCAGAAGAGCTTCGTCTGGCAGCTCTTCCACACCTCGCGTCCCGGCGCGCTCGACACCTCCCTCGTCTCCTCCGACGAGATCAACAACCCGCGCACGATGAACGCCATCTACAGCCTGAAGGCGCGCATCGAGATCGCCAAGAAATGGGGCGCGGAGAAGCTCCAGGGCGGCAGCGCCGACAACAAGCAGTTCGAGGACTACGTGCCGCCGCTCTCCGCCGGCACGCCGCTGACGACGCTCTACGACAAGAACACGAAGACCGCCCTCACCACGCACGTGCTCAAGGATGGCTCCGACTCCGTCGGGGCTCTGGGCGCGCTGAACCGCGTCTACCTCAACATCGGCCTCTTCAGCGAAGACTGGCTGACGCACTTCATCCCCCTCATCGGCGGTCCGAAGACGAGTCCCATCCTCATCAGCTACTGCCGGCAGGCGTCGTCGTACTGGAACGCCAACGAGGCCCAGACACCCTTCACCGGCCTCTTCTTCCTCGTCACCGCCCAGCCCGATCTCCTCGCCAAAGCGCCCGGCGGCGCCGACGAACTGGCCAAGGGCGCGGCCATGATCCCGCGAGGGAAGGAAGTCTTCGCCGAGCGCTGCGCGCGCTGCCACTCCAGCAAGATTCCGCAGCCCATCCTCGACACGTACTTCAAGCCGGGCTGCATCGGCCCGAATTACCTGAAGTGCTGGAACGACTACTGGGCGGCCACGAAGACGCAACCGTTCAAGGACGCGATGAAGGCCGAGGTCAACAAGCCCGACTTCCTCGTCGACAACTTCCTCTCCAACGAGGTCCGCGTCCCGGTGACGCTGCTGGAGACGAACGCCTGCAGCCCGCTGGCCACGAACGCCATCGCCAACGACATCTGGGACAACTTCTCCTCGCAGTCGTACAAGGAGCTCCCCGCGGTCGGCGACGTCACCGTCCACGACCCGTACACCTACAAGCCGTCGACGTACACGATGCCGGCGGGCGGCCGCGGCTACACGCGCCCGGCCTCGCTGATCAGCCTCTGGTCGACCGCGCCGTTCCTGCAGAACAACAGCGTCGGTGACTTCTACGAGAGCGGCTCGGTGAAAGACCGCTTGACCTCCTTCGATGGCGCCATCCGTCAGATGCTCTGGCCCGATCGGCGCAAGTCCAATCCGCCCGGGGCGATGTTCGTGACCAAGTCCGGCAAGATGGCCCCGGGCTGGATCGACACGACGACGGAGCGCACCTTCCTCAACGTCCCGTCCGGCTACCTCGGCCCGGGCGAGAAGTTCATCAGCGGCTTCGCCGGTCTGCTCGACTGGCTCTTCCCCAACGTCTTCGACAAAGGCGCCATCCGCCTCGGCCCGATCCCGAAGGGGACGCCGGTCAATCTGCTGTCGAACCTCAACATCGGCCCGGAAGGCTTCAAGGCCACCGTCCCGGTCGTTCTGAAGATGAAGCACGCCCTCGATTCGCTGCCCGCGGATCCGCCGGATGACCAGGTGAAGGCGAAGTTCGCGCCGCTGGTACCGGACATGCTCCGTGTCAGCAAGTGCGCCGACTTCGTCGTCAACCGAGGCCATTACTTCGGAACCGATTTCCTCCCGCCGAGCGAAGGAGAACCGGGCCTGAGTGACGCCGATAAGGAAGCTCTGATAGCGTTCCTCAAAACCTTCTGAGGAGGAAAGCGTGCCAGAGACGACTTACGAGTACGTCGTGGTTGGATCGGGCGCGGGCGGCGGCACGGTCGCCGCCCGCCTGGCCGAGTACGGACACACGGTGCTGCTGCTCGAGGCGGGCGGCGATCCGCGCAAGCTGCAGGGCGGCGACGCAGTCGATCCGACGGGCGACCGCCTGCCGGATGACTACGACGTCCCGGTCTTCCACGCCATCGCCTCGGAAAACAACGCCATGAAGTGGGACTTCTGGGTCAAGCACTACGGAAATCCCGCGCTCGGGGAGAAAGACCCGAAGTACTACAAGGAGTACAACGGCCAGCGCGTCGACGGCGTTCTCTACCCACGCGCCGGCACGCTCGGCGGCTGCACCTCGCACAACGCGCAGATCACCGTCTATCCCCACAACTACGGCTGGGAGGTCATCGCCGAGCTCACCGGCGACAGTTCGTGGTCGGCGAAGAACATGCGGCGGTACTTCCAGCGCCTCGAGAACTGCCATCACCGGCCGTTTTGGCGCTGGGTCTACAACCTCACGCGCATCAACCCGACGCGCCACGGCTTCCGCGGCTGGCTCAACACCGAAGTGGCCATTCCGAAAGCGGCGGTAGAGGACGAGGACCTCGACAAGTTCCTCGTCAAGACCATCGCCGCCGCCGTCGACACCATCGGCTCACCGTTGTGGGAGCGCATCAGGTGGCAGTTCCTCGGCAAAGGCGACCCGAACGACTGGCGCCTCGTCAAGGAGGAGGCCACCGGCATCCGCTATCCGCCGCTGGCTACGAACAACCACGCCCGCAACGGCTCGCGTGAGCGTGTGCTCGACGTGATGCAGAAGCATCCCGACAAGCTCTTCGTCGAGCTCGACGCGCTGGCCACGCGTGTCCTCTTCGACGCGAACAACAAAGTCACCGGCATCGAGTACCTCAAGGGCGCCCGGCTCTACCGCGCCTCGGCGCAGCCGAACAGCGATCCAGGCGTGAAGACGACCGTCAACGTCACGCGCGAGGTCATCCTCGCCGGCGGCGCCTACAACTCGCCGCAGCTCCTCATGCTCTCCGGCATCGGCCCGCGTGAGCATCTCGAGAAGTTCGGCATCCAGTGCCGCTACGACCTGCAGGGTGTGGGCACGAATCTGCAGGACCGTTACGAGGTCGGCGTCGTCAACCGCATGAACTTCCCCGAGTGGTGGGTGCTGAAGGGCGCGAAGTTCTCGAAGGGCGATCCTCAGTACAACGAATGGGCCACGAAGCGCGACGGCGTCTACACGACGAACGGCGCGGTCGCCGCGGTGATCAAGCGCTCCCTGCCTCAGCGTCCGCTTCCTGACCTCTTCATCTTCGCGCTCCTCGGTCTCTTCCGCGGCTATTTCCCGACCTACTCGACGCTCTTCCCGAAGCACCTGAACTACCTGACGTGGGCGATCCTGAAGGCGCACACGGTCAACCACGCCGGCACGGTGCGGTTGAAGTCGGCCGACCCGCGCGACACGCCCGACGTCAACTTCCACTACTTCACCGAGGGGAACGACACCGACGGCGACGATCTGGCGTCGGTCGTCGAAGGGGTGAAGTTCGTCCGCGGACTGACCGCGAAGCTGCGCGAGAAAAAGCTCATCGCCGAGGAGGAGCTCCCCGGCGAGGACGTGAAGACCGACGCCCAGATCGCCGACTTCGTCAAGGCCAACGCCTGGGGCCACCACGCCTCGTGCTCCTGCCCGATCGGCGCGCAGGGCAATGGCGGAGTCCTCGACAAGGACTTCCAGGTCCACGGCACGAAGGGGCTGCGCATCGTCGACGCCTCCGTCTTCCCGAAAATCCCCGGCTTCTTCATCGTCAGCTCGATCTACACGATCGGCGAGAAGGCCGCGGACGTCATCCACCAGGCCGCGGGAGGACGCGTGTGAAGGATCAGAGCATCGTCGCGCTCGCCGTCAGGATCCTCTTCCTGATCGGGCTCGTGGCATCCGCGCTCGCACTGTTCGTCGAGCCGCTGCCGGACGTGCATCTCGTCATCGCCGTCTGGCTCGTCCTCGGCGGGCTGGGCATCGTCACCGGCATCGTGGCCTGGAAGGCGGCCACGCGCGGCATCGTCGTGCTGACCATCGTCCTCGTCGTCTCCCTCTCCGCGATCCTCCTGCAGCCGTACAACCCGCACTGGCTGCAAAACATCGTCTTCTGGATCCGCGTCTTCGTCGCCCACGTCGGGCTCGCGGCCGGAATCCTCGGCGTGCTCCTGCCGAGAGCGGAGGTCTCATGAGCGACAACCCCTATGGCATCGAAGGCATCGCCGACGACGACCGGCAATGGGCCGGCTCGCGCTACGCCGACGTCCGCGACGCGATCTTCGCCAATCCGTACCCGAAGCCGTATGAGCGCTTCTCACAAAGCCTCGGCAGCCTTCTGCTCGGCATCCTGCCGTTCGGCAAGCCGTGGCAGTTTCTGGCCGCGGCCCGGCGTACGGTGGCCTCCGAGGCCGACCTCCGCTGGGGCCCGGACCGCAAAGGGTATCGCCGCTTGCTGCACCCCAGCGGCGTCTGCCTGACCGGCGTCTGGGAGATCACCGAGGAGACGCCGTACAGCGGCTACTTCCGCAAGGGGAGCCGCGCCCTCGTCATCGCCCGCTATTCGACAGGCACGGACACGCGCCGCGGCCGCACGCGCTCGCTGGCCATGGTCGGCCGCGTCTACCCCACGACCGATCCGAACGATCCGCGGCTGCTGCGCAGCGCCAGCTTCATCACCCAGGAGGACATCGGCGGCGCGAACAGTATGTCGATCAACGAAGCGGTGCTCTGCAATGCGCCGGACATCACCGTCTCCAAGCGCGGATGGGGAGGATCCCTGGTGTTTCTACTGGTCGGCTTCGTGTTGAACAAGGCTGACAAGCCGAACACGCTCCGCCAGGTCTACGAGATCGCGGAGATGGGAAAGCCCGACGGCGAGCCGACGCGCGCGCCGGAGTTCCTGCAGTTCCGGGTCGCCCCCGGCTCGCCGAAGATCCCCGGCGACGAGCTCGATTTCCGCGACGAGGTCATGGCCCACATCGAGCAGAAGGGGCGCCTCGCCTTCAGCATCGAGACCTCCGACACCGGCGAAACGCACGGCCCGCCCTGGAAGGTCCGCCGCACGATCACCGGCTGGCGCCAGATCGGCACGCTGACGTTCGACAAAGCCGTCGTCTCCTACAACGGCGACCACGTCTTCCACGCCAATCATCCGCCGTGGCGGAAGGACCGCAACGATCCCTCCACCGCGAACCACAAGCGCCTGTAGCCCCTTTGTCACCCCGAGCGTGAGCGAGGGGCCTGGGGGCGTGGGTGGCGCGATTCGTCCGCCGCCCGACCCGCCCAGGTCCCTCGCTACGCTCGGGATGACAATGAACGATCCCTCCACCGCGAACCACAAGCGGTTGACGGAGTGATCACTCGGTGATCGTGGCGAAGAGCTTGCGTTCGCGGTCGTAGACGACGTAGCCGCGCCCGCCGCTGCGGACGACGTAGCGCGCCGAGCCGGCGCCGATCGTGCCGAGGGGGCGCACCGTGCCGCCGCGGTCGATGCGGTACGCCTCCATCGGCCACGCGTTGAGCACGACCTCGAACCCGTCGGCGCCGCCGCCCGCGCAGAGATAGGGAGTTCGCCCCGGCTCGTACGTGGCCAGGACGGCCTCGTGCTCGACGTCGCCGCTCGCGGCGGAAACGATCGACGCGCGCACGCTTCCGTTCTGCATCGACGTCGCGACGACGAAGGCGCCCGCCCCCGCGCCGACGGCTCCCTGGAGGTCCATCGCGCCGATGCCGATGCGCCGTGCCTGCGCGGAGGCCAGCGGCCGATCGGCGCGCAGTAACACGGCCCACACCTCGCCCGGAAACGTGATCCAGACCGCGAGGCAGGCGCCGTCGCCGCACTCCACCCCCGCCAGCCGGGCCGCGCCGGTATCGAACGCCGTCTCTTCCCGCTGCGAGCCGTCGAGCGCGGTCCGCGCGATGTGCAGCGTCTTCTCCGCGGGAACATCACGATGGACGATCCAGTGCACGCCGTCGGACGCGGCGGCGTCGCCGCGCAGCGGGAACGAACGGAGCGGACGGCCGTCCGTCGTCATCACGGCCGCCGCGTCGGGGGCGTCGAGAACGAGCAGCTCCCGCCCTGTCGACGCCACCGCATAGCCGTGCGGGGAGACGACGCGGCCGCGCATCGAAGGATCGGCGCCGTCGGGCGTGAGGCGCGTCCCCCGCAGCGCGGCGCTCTCCGGTCCGAAGCCGTTCAGGCCTCGCCAGAACGCGATCGCGCCGTCTTGGGTCCGCACGAGAGCGACGTGGATCGGTTCGGGCTCGCCGACCGACAGCGGCAGCGGATCGGACAGCTGCTCGGCGGTGAGTCGGGCGATGTTCGCGGAGCCGTCGAGGACCATCGTGTAGACGGAATCGCCGAGCGTCGTCAGCAGGCGTCCGGCGAGTCTCTCGGTCGGGCGGTGGACTTGGCCCACCTCGCCCTGTTCGCCGAGCTCGGCGGTGTAGAGGCGGTACATCGGCGGCGGAGGAAAGTGGGCGCGCTGCACGACGCCGGGGCAGAGGACCGTGGCGAGATAGCCGTGCGGGCGCGGGACGACCGCGCCGATGCTGGCGTGGTCGTCGCTGCAGCGCCCGACGTCGTGCCGCGCCACGACGCGGCCATCGTTGTCGAGGAGCGCATCGTAGACGGCGCCGCCGTTGCCGTACAGCACGAGCGCGCCGCCGGGCGCCGGCGCCGCGGCGGCCGGTGTCACGTCGCTCCACGTCGTCGTCACGTCGCCGACGATCGTCTCCTCGCCGAGCTGTCCGTCGTCGCTGACGCGGACGACGACGGCCTTGCCGCGGGCAAGGAGCGTGAGCAGGTATCCGTGCGGGCGCGGCGTGATGGCCAGGACGCCCGCGGGGAGCACCACATCCCCGACCGCTTCGAACGCGGGCGTGAATAGCCGTCCGCGCGTCTGCATCGAGGGGGTGATCCACGTCAGAAGCGTCGTCGTTCCGTTCGAGGCGATCGATGGCGCGAATCCCGTCGCGACGACGCGGGGCTCGCGGTCGAGCAGCGCGCCGTCGCCGGCGATGCGCGCCACGAGAACGTCAGGCTCGGTGTAATGCGCGGTCGTCCGGCTCGTGAACGCCAGGACGTAGCCGCGTCCGGTCGCGGCGGCCGCCGGCGTTTCGTAGCTCGTGTAGGGCTCGCGCGGCGGAACGATGCGGATGGTCTCGGGGTCGAGCGCGCGCGGCTCGGCGGAGACGCGGGTGGCGCGGATGGCGCGGTCGCGCGAGTCGATCCACGCCACCAGCAATTCATCGCCCGACGACGCCACCACCTCGGCCGATGCGGTCTGGAGCGGCGTCGAAACCCGGGAGATCAGCGGGATCTCCAGAGCGGCAGCGAGCAGCAGGGCGATCATCGTTCACGACGGAGTTTACTGGAGTGACGCCGTCTTGCACGGCCCCGCGTCGGCCGCCGGCTTCGGCATGCCCGGCCCCTCCAGCGATTTGTTGATGAAGCCGATCAGGAAGACCACGAAGTTCGGGTTGTAAATGTCGTTGTGCCCGCTGATCAGATTCCCCGGCGCGCTAGCCACGAGATAGGGCGTGTGCGGATCGGGATGCATCCCCGGCGCGACCTCCAGCCGCGGCAGCGCCGAAGGCTTCATCGTAGCGATGCCCGTCGAGTAGACCGGATACGAGCAGTCGCATTGCACGCGCACGAGGTCGTTCTTGATCTCCTTCTCCAGCCCGCAGGCGTCGATCTGCTTCTGGTCGGTCAGCACCTTCGGTTTGTCCGGCGTCTCGCTCGCGCCTTCGAAGACGAGCTTATTCGTCGTGTACGGCGCATAGTGCCCGAGCCCGTGGATCTCGGCGCTTCCGTGCGCCCAGGCATTCGGGTGCCAGAGCAGCCAGAGCGTGCGCCCCGCCGGGAACGCCGTGCCGACCGCCTGGTCCGCCTCCGACGCCACCGTCAGCAGCACCGGGCGTTGGTCGGGCGAGTACGTCCCCGGCTTCGTCAGATCGTCGGCGAAGTAGCGGTAGCGCCACGCCTCGAAGGCCGGGTTCACGAGGACGACGAGGTCGCCGATCCCCTGCCGCGCCGGCTTCACGCCGTTGCACGCGGGGGGCGCATTTGCGGCGTTCTCCGGCGACCGCAGGCTCTCGAACGCGGAGTAGACGAAGGCGCCGCCGAAGCTGTGGCCGACGGTGACGAGGTTGACGAAGTGCTGCCCTCCCGTCGCCTTCCGCACCTCGGTGTCGAGGTCGTGCTGGACAGTGTTGAGCTCGAGCAGGATCTCCTTCCCTCCCAGCGAGCCGACGTGGTGCGCCGTCGACTTCCGGCCGTAAAAGGTGAGCGCCGAGTACGGGTCGTTGCGGACCGACTCGCCGCGCCAGCCGATGTAGAGGCCGAAGACCGGGCCGGTGTTCTGGCGGTCGCCCTTGCGCACCGCCAGCCCTTCCATCGTCCGGCGGAAGCAGGAGAGATTCTCGTCGCAGGTCTTGGCGCGGTGGTGCCAGCCGTGGACGAACGTGACGATGACCGCGCCGGGGCTCGCGTCCGAGGCCGCCGCGCCGCCGCGGGCCACGCGCTTCATCTCCTCGAAGACGACGTCGCGCTGCTTGGCGTCCTTGAGCGTGCCGTCGTCGCTCAGCTCGATCACGCCGATGGTGAAGACCTCGCCGTTCGGCGCCGTGAACTTCTCCACGGAGCGGTCGCGCAGGAGCAGCTCGGCGCACTGCTTCGCGCCGCTGCCGTTGGCCACGTCGTTGCGCTTCTCGAGGTCCTCGACCGTCATCGCCGGCGCCGGGCCGTGCGAGGCGCGGTACTGAATGGTCGACGTCGACTTGCACCCGGCCAGCACCGCGGACAGCACCACGATCGTGTACAGCCGCTGAAGACGCATACGCTCTCCTTTTCAGAATCCAACGATTCGCTGCACGGTCCAGAACAGCCCGGTCATGGCGATCATCATCGACGCCGGCACGACGAAGCGCGGCCGGTACCAGGCGCTGTGGCGGAACCACGCCGCCACGAGGAGGAAAGCCGTGGCGACGACGGCGAGCTGCGCGAGCTCGATGCCGACGTTGAAGCTCACCAGCGCGGGGACGAACTCGCCGCGCGGGAGCTTGAGCTCGCGCAGGACGCCGGCGAAGCCCATGCCGTGCAAGAGTCCGAAGGCGAAGACGACCGCGGGGCGCCACGGCTTGAGCTCCGTGGTGACGACGTTCTCGATGGCCACGTAGGCGATGGAGACGGCGATGAGCGGCTCGACGATGCGCGACGGCAGGGAGACGACGCCGTACATCGTCAGTCCGAGGGTGATGGAATGCGCGATCGTGAAGGCCGTGACCTGGGTCAGGATCGGCTTCAGCCGCGTGGTCAGCAGAAAAATGCCGAGGATGAAGAGGATGTGGTCGAGCCCCTTCGGCAGGATGTGCTCGAATCCGAGGACGAGGTATTGGGCGATGACGTGGCCGCGCGTCGGCGGCGGGGCGGTGTCGGCGAGCGGCATGGGCGCAGAGCGTGCGTCGCCGTCGATCCAGACGGTCTTGCCGTTCAACGTCAACGCGTAGGTGCTGTACGTCATTCCGTACATCCATGATACCGCATGTGCGGATGACGGCACGCTGCCGGCGGCATTGAGCACGACGAAGGCGGGACGGCTCACATCGGCGGGAACTTCGAGCGCGGCGATGGCCACGCTCGCCGGCGACGGCGCGCCGTCGAAGCGGACGTCGATCTGCTTCGCCAGCCGCGGCAGGAGCGGCGTGAGCCTGGCGCGGAGCGCGCTGGCGTCGAGCGCGCCGCTGCGCGGCTGCCCGGCGGCCACTTCGAGCTTGTTCAGCAGCGACAGCGGCGCCGTCGTGATCGAGGCCGTCCATGTCCCGCCGCGGATCGACATCCGCACCTGCGTCGTGCCGATCTCGTGCGCCTGCGCGGCCGCGGCGATCAACATCAGCAGGAGGAGAACGCGCTTCACGGCCGTCCCTCCGCCGGCGGGGCATCGAACGTCAGCGAGGCCCAGAGGCTCTCCCACTCCGCGTCCGCGCCGCGCGGGGCGCCGATCATCTGCACCGACTTGATCAGCCACACGCCGGCGCGCGGCAGGGCGAAGGAGAAGGCGCCCGCGGCGTCGCTGCGCGCCGCCAGGCGGATCGACGGCTGCTTCAGGAAAATGGCCTCCACGAGCATGCCCGCCGCCGGCGTCCGCTCGTAGACGACGCGGCCGCGGAACGGCGCGCCGCCGAACGTCGGATCGGCGCTCGGCACGATCTCGTAGCGCAGTCCCACCGGCTGCGTCACCGCGATCGAGGCCCGTTCGCCGGTCAGGATCGCCTTCGCGCAGCGCGAGAAGATCTCCGTCCCCGGCTTGCCGCGCTCGCCGCGCTGCGCGCGCAGGGCGACGATCCGCTCCAGCCCCTGCTGGCGCAGGTAGTCCTCGAACTTCGCCGCCGGCTGCTCCACGCGCGACGGCTTGCTGCGGTAGGCGATCACCGCCGGCACGCGGCCGTTGGCCGTGAACCATCCCGCCGGATCGGTGCTGTCGACGCCGTTGATCGGTTCCTCCACGGTTCCCTGCTTCACCACGAATCGCTCTATATACGGCGACGAGCGCGGTACCGGATCTCCGACGAAGTTCTGCCCCACGCGCAGCCCGACCGCCACCGTCATCCCCGCGGCGGGATGGAACGTCGACGGCTCGATCCAGAAATCGTGGGCGTGCAGCGCCGCCGCGAAGAGCAGCGCTGCCGTCACCGCGGAGAGAATCCGAGTCATGCGTGTCGTTTACGCCCGACGGCCCAGCCGATCCAGAAGCCGATGGCCAGGATGATGAGGACGATGATCAGGAGATAGAAGACCGCCAGCGGGATGATGCTCTTCATCGTCTGCGGCGCTTCCGGCGCGTTCGGCCAAGGCTCGGCGAGGTAGGGGAAGTCGGGGAGGAATTCCTTGTCGTTCTTCGTGGCCCGCGGCCACCCGCCCTCGATGAACGACAGCTCCTGCAGGATGCAGTCGCCGACCTCGCAGGTGATGTGGGCGACGTCGTCCGGGAGGCGCCGGCCGTTCGGGAAGCCGGAGTCCGCGCCGGCGGGGTTGCGCTTCGAATAGATCATCACGTCGGGCGTCGGGTCGTACTTCCGCAGTTGGATCTCGGGCTCATAGACGCCGGCGTAGAACTGGAACGTCTGCGTGTATTTTTTCAGGAAGGCGATCATCTTCTCCTGTTTCTTCATTTTTTCGATGATCGTCGGGACGTGCTGGCTCGGCGGCAGGTCATTGACGAACGGCGTCCCTTGAATGACCGACGAGTAGCGCACCAGCTGCGTGCGGTTCGAGCGGCCGACGTGGTCGCTGTGCTTGCCGTTCGCCAGCGACTCGCCCCACAGCAGGAAGTCCTGCTGCCCGTCCGGGAAGCAGGTCATCGGAATGCTCAGGACCATCGAGATCACGTTCTTCTTGAAAAACTTCGGGAAGATGAACGGGTCGTCGCGCACGCCGGTGAAGATGCGGATGCTGTCGACGTTCTTGAGCCCCGTGATGACCTTCGATTTCAGCGTGGTGTCGTCGTTCAGCTTGATGCGGATCTGCACGTCCGGGCTGATGCCGCCGGGGTTGACGACCGTGCCGCCATAGCGGGCGTTGTTGGCCGGATCGTCGAAGTTGATCTTGCTGTGCAGGTCCATGTTGATGATGTACTCGTACGGCGCGAGAACGTACGGAGGCGGCGCCGTCAGGGCCCGGCGGACGTTGAGGATGGCGATCATGTTGTCGCCCTTGGGGAAGAAGAAAAGGCCGGTGATGTTCGCGTTCGGATCGATGAGGACGACCGGGTCGGCGTGATCGGACGCCAGCGCCGCCGTGGCCAGGAGCGCGAGGAACACGACCGCTAGGAATCGCTGCATGTGGACCTCCTGAGGCAGGAGGGTCACGAAGGAACGATTTCCCTACCTGATTACGTCACTGGGCGCTTCAAGCCGGCGTCATTCGCCGCATCGGCCAATTCGGCGGGACTGGCGCGAAAGAGCCGTCGGAGCTTCTCGGCCGCTCCCGGCTCGCGTAACACCGCCAGCTCGCGATCGAACTCCTCGCGCAGCACCGCCAGCGGATCGGCAGCCGCGGCATCGCGGGTCAGCTCCTCGTAGCGTTCCATCGAGAGCACGACCGCTTCCGGCCGCTCATGGTGCGTCACGACCACCTCGCCGACCGCCTTCGCCTCGGCCACGACGTCGCGCCAGTGTGCCTTCACGAAGGATGCGGGACGCAGAATGGCTGTTTCTCGATAGGCCACTTTCGCAAGAATACACCACGATTCGTCTATTATTCTCATTTTTGCCAATTTGTACGATATGGCCGCATCAGAGCCCAGCGACTTCTTCCTTTTCGTCCTCGGCGGCGTCAACGGAGCCGGCAAAAGCTCCGTCCTCGGCCCCGCCGTACTCCGCGAGCTCGCGTTTTACAACCCCGATGCCGTCGCGCAGCGCATCCGCCAAACCACGGCGTGCTCGTCCGAGCAGGCCAACGCGGCGGCGTGGCAGGAAGGACGCCGCCGGCTTGCCGATTCAATCGCGAAGCGGCAGTCCTATGCCTTCGAGTCGACGCTCGGCGGCTCGACCATAACGCGGATGCTCCTCGACGCGGCCGCGCAGAGCTTCGACATCTACGTCTGGTTCATCGGCCTTTCGTCTCCGGAGCAGCACATCGAGCGTGTTCGCGCCCGAGTCGCCGCGGGCGGACACGACATCTCGGACGCGCAGATTAGAAAGCGCTGGTTCAGCGCGCGCCGCAACCTGCTCGCCCTCATGCCCGTGGTCAAAGAGCTCATCGTGTACGACAACAGCGCCGAGCGCGACCCGGCCACCGGCCTGCTTCCCGATCCGCGGCCGCTGCTGCACTGGAGCCGCGACGACGGCATCGTCGCCCCGCCGCTTCAAAATCTCGCCGACACGCCGGACTGGGCGAAGCCGATCGTTGCCCAGGCGCTCAAGCTGGCTCGACGCTGATGCCGATCACCTCAATCCCGACAGCGGCACGAGCTCGATCGTCACCGGCAGCGTCACCTCGTCGTTGCCGCGGCGCACGGTGAACACATGCCGTGCGCCGGCCGTGGCCAGCGACGCTTTCACGCCGGCGAGATTGAGATTTGCTGCGGGCGTGCCGTCGACGGCGGCGATCACATCGCCTTTCTGGAAGCCGGCCCGGGCGGCGGGCGAGGTCGCGCCGACGGCAGTCACAGTAAAGGTATGGAAGGCCTCGCCGGTGGCGATGAGCGTCAGGCCGAACGTCGTCCGCTCCTGCATCGGCTTCGGCGTCTCCGGACCGGGCACGAGGACCATCTCGCTGCGGCCGTAGTCGAGGATCACGTGCGGGAATCGGGCGAGCAGCGTCTCGCCGACGTTGCCATCGAAGGCCGGGCTCGTGTACGCGCCGCTCTTGGCCACGGAGAAGTTCACCGGCACGTGCGGGATCGTGATCGCGCCGAGTGTGATGCCGTCGACGAGGCCGCGCACGTTCGTCGGCGCGTACGCCTCGACGTCGGGCGCGGCCACGTGGTGCACGGTGCGCTCCCTGTCGCCGGCGCGCTCGAGCAGCTTGTGCGCGGCCACGAACGGCGTCGTGAACGTCATCGCGTCGGCCGCGCCGACGTCGAGGATGAACCACGACGGGATCGTCTCCTCGCCGACGCGAATGCTTCCGGCGAGGTAGGGCTGCTGGCCTTGCATGATGAGCGGGACGTGGACGCAGGGCGCAGGGCGCAGGGCGCGGGGGGCAGGTGATGTCCCTGCCGGTTGCGCGATCGTCGCCGAAACGCCGCGGTCATGCCCGTCGCAGGGCAACCATCTGCGCCCCGCCCCCTGCGCCCTGCGCCCTGATAGCGTCATCGTCCGATGCCCATAATCGATGTCCACCACGAACCGGCTCAGGAAATCGAATCCCAGCAGCCCGCCCAGCGGCATCCCGTACAGCTTCTCCAGCCCTTTCAGCTCCAGCACCGAGGCGTGCTGATCGCGCAGCTCCACGTCGCCGATGCGGAGCGTCACGTGCTCCACGTACGAGCCGCCGATCGATTTCTCGCCCCCGCCGATCGTCTGCAGCGCGCCGTACGGCTGCAGGCGGAGCTCGGCGACGCGCGACTGATTGATGTAGTTCACGTCGGCGCCGGTGTCGACGAGGAACCAGATCGGCCCGCCGCCGTTGAGCGTCGCCAGGATCATGATGTGGTTGTTGTCGAAGTTGAACGGGACCACTTCCGACTTCTGCCCGCGCAGAAAAAACGCATCGTCCGGCCCGCTCTCGGGCCGCGCGAACGACGGGCGCTCCGCGGGATGGAAATCGATCGACTGCAGCTGCATCTCGATCTTCGTCGGTCCCGTCGTGCGCGTCTCCGTGAACGGGACCTTGACGCCGTCGACGTCGCGCCAGTCGCTGAAAGTGACGACCATCTTCCCGTCGAACGACGGCAGCTCGATGCGCTCCACCGGCTCGGTGAACAGATGCAGCCGCGCGAAATCCGCCTCGCGCTTCACATCCGTCCCGGCCAGCGGCGCGACGAAGCCATTCCAGTCGCGGCGCCAGGCGCGCTTGCCGTCGAACACCGTCAGCGACCGGTCGCGCCCGTGGTCGACGAGCTCGCGCCGCTCGCCCGCGCGCGTGACCCACTCGTCGCGCGTGCCGGGCGTGCCGTCGTCGGATGTTTTCCAGACCAGGTGGACGACGTCGGCGGCGCGCGCGGAGGCGGCGCAGAGGACGAGGGAGAGCACGATGCGGCGCATGGCTTGGCAGATGCTACTGTGAACCGCCATGCGGGACGTGATCGTCATCGGCGGCGGCGCCGCGGGCCTGGCCGCGACGCGCGATCTCTCCGCCGCCGGCCTCGACGTGCTCCTCCTCGAGGCCCGCAACCGGCTCGGCGGGCGCGTGCACACGCTGCACGAATCGAACGTCGCCCTCCCCATCGAGCTCGGCCCCGAGTTCGTCCACGGCGAGGTCGAGGAGATCTTCCGCCTCGCCCGCGGCACGTCCGTGCTCATCGACCGCCTTCCGGATCTTCATCACTGGAGCGGACGCGGAACGCTCCGCGAGCGCCACGACTTCTGGCAGCACATCGAGCGCATCCTGGCCCGCGCCGCGAAGACGCCGCGCGACGTCCCGCTCGCGCAGTTCCTCAAACGCGCACGCCTGTCGCCGCAGGACCGCAAGCTCGTGGCCCGCTTCGTCGAGGGCTACCACGCCGCCGATCTGGAAAAAGTCAGCAGTCATTCGCTGGCGTCGAGCAGCGGCGACGACGACGATGACTTCCCCCAATTCCGCATCGTCACCGGCTACGACTCCCTCCTCGACCTCATCCGCGGCGGCTTTGCCCAGGAGCACGCCGAGGTCCGGACGTCGACGATCGTCACGCGCATCGCCTGGCGGCGCGGCGAGGTCGAGCTCAGCGCCCGCACGCGTGCCGGCGCCGAGGAGACCCATCGCGCCCGCGCCGCCGTCGTCACCCTTCCCCTCGGCGTCCTCCACTCCGACGCCGTCACCTGGGACCCGCGCCCGCGCAGCCTCGCCGCCGCCGCGAAGCTGGAGATGGGCAACGTCTGCAAGATCGTCTTCGCCTTCCGCGAGCGCTTCTGGCCGCCGCTGACGAACTTCGTCCACGCCTCGGGGCCCGACTTCCCGACGTGGTGGACGCACGCCCCCGCCGTCGTGCCGCTGCTCACCGCCTGGACCGGCGGCCCGCCCGCCGCACGTCTGCTCGACATGAGCGAGAGCCAGCGCGTCGACCGCGCCCTCGCCTCGCTGGCGCGCGTCCTCCGCGTCCCGCGCGCGCGCATCGACGACCTCCTCGACGGCTGGTGGACGCACGACTGGCGCAACGACCCCTTCTCGCGCGGCGCCTACAGCTACACGCTCGTCGGCGGCACCGGCGCGGCGAAGAAGCTCGCCGCGCCCGTCGAGCGGACGATCATCTTCGCCGGCGAAGCGTGCGAGGAGGAGCAGTCCGGCACCGTCGCGGGGGCCATCGCCTCGGGACGAAAGGCCGCCGCGCTGCTCCGGGGGAAGTGAAACGAATTGGCCCCTGTCATCACTACTATCTGACGGAGGGCCATCAATCCTGATCGGTCAGGGGTAGGGAAACGGGTTTCTGCGCCACTCCTATATTGAATTCCGTCCAAATCGGTCGAAGGAGGAAACCTTGAGAAAGCTCTGGACTTGGTTCGTCCTCATCGCGGTCGTGGCCGCAGGCCTGAGTTGCAGCCACGTCAACACCAACAAAGACGAGGCCCTACGCGCCGGCCGCTCCCCCGAGAGCCTGAAGGGGGCCGACGAGGATTACTTCGCCGACATGGACTACGGCGTCACGAAGAATCCCGAGGCCGTGGCCAGGGAGCTCGAGCCGTACCTCGGCAAAGTCAGCGGCGCCGAGGCCGTCCGCCACGTCGCCATCGGCCGGAACAACTGGATCGTCTGGACCGCCGGCAACGACGTGCTGTGGGATCGCCTCAATGGCGACAGCAAAGGCGCCCTCGATCTGCTGAAGACGGTCTCCAATTTCGGCTCCTACACCCGCGACAACCGCTGGTCGTGGTATGGCCTGGTCAACGAGCCGTGCTACAAGAAGAACACCGAGCCGCGCGCCGACCGTTGGGGCCTCCGCCTCGACGTGCGCGACCCGGGCTGCGCCCCTGATCCGTTCGAGAACGAGGCCAAGTATCCCGGCGTGAAGATCGGCGAGCGCGGCAAGGGCAAGGTCGCCGTCGGCTCCTATTACGGCTACGGCACCGGCATCATGGGACTGCGGCTCTTCCCGAATCCAAACTTCGACGAGGCGGCGCAGAAGGCGTGGGATCCGGATCGCTACTACAACGACAAGAGCTACTACAACCGTGCCGACCTGGTGAAGCCGTACCGCGTCGGCATGTCCTGCGGCTTCTGCCACGTCGGCCCGAACCCGTCGAATCCGCCGGCCGATCCTGAGAACCCGAAGTTCGAGAACCTGAACAGCAACCCCGGCGCGCAGTACTTCTGGATCTCGCGCATCTTCATGTTCGAACAGGATCCATCGAGCTTCGTCTGGCAGCTCTTCAACACCTCGCGTCCGGGCGCGCTCGACACGTCCCTCGTCTCCTCCGACGAGATCAACAATCCGCGCACGATGAACGCGATCTACAACCTCCACGCCCGCCTCGTCCTCGGCACGAAGTTCGGCGCGGAGACGCTCGCCGACGGCGGCAGCGCCAACAACAAGCAGCTCAACGACTACGTCCCGCCGCTGAAGCCGTTTGTCAACGCCTTCTACGACCCGGCCACGAAGACCGCCTACACCACGCACGTGCTGAAGGACGGCTCCGACTCGGTCGGCGCCCTCGGCGCGCTGAACCGCGTCTACCTCAACATCGGCCTTTTCAGCGAGGACTGGCTCACGCACTTCATCCCCCTCGTCGGCGGCCCGAAGACGAGCCCCATCGAGATCGCCTACTGCCGCAAGGCCTCGAATTACTGGAACGCGAACGAGTTGCAGACGCCCGACGTGGCGCTCTTCTTCCTCGCCACGGCCAAGCCCGACTACCTCAAGAACGCGCCCGGGCACGAGAAGTACCTCGCCGATGACGACCTCGTTCCGCGCGGCAAGGAGGTCTTCGCCGAGCGCTGCGCGCGCTGCCACTCCAGCAAGCTGCCGGCGAAGGTCTACACCAACTACATGCGCCCCGGCTGCATCGGCCCGAATTACCTGAAGTGCTGGGACGACTACTGGAACTACACCAAGACCGCCGAGTTCAAGAACGAGATGAAGGGGATCGTCAACCAGCCCGATTTCCTCGACGACAACTACCTCTCCAACGAGTTCCGCGTCCCGGTCACGCTGCTGGAGACGAACGCCTGCAGTCCGCTGGCGACGAATGCCATCCGCGGCGACATCTGGGACAACTTCTCCTCCGAGTCGTACAAGAACCTGCAAGCGGTGGGCACGATCACCGTGCACGATCCCTACACCTATGAGCCGAAGCAGTACGCCATGCCCGGCGGCGGCCGCGGCTACACGCGGCCGGCGTCGCTGATCAGCCTCTGGTCGACCGCGCCGTTCCTGCAGAACAACAGCGTCGGCCCGTTCATGGAGAGCGGCTCCGTCGCCGACCGCATGACGTCGTTCGACGACTCCATCAGGCAGATGCTCTGGCCGGAGAGGCGGAAGTCGAACCCGCCGGGAGCGATGTTCGTGACGAAGTCGGGGAAGATGGCGCCGGGATGGATCGACACCACGACGGAGGCGAGTTACCTCCGCGTCGCGCCGGGCTATCTGAAGTGGGGCGAGCGCGCCCTCCTCAAGGCGTTCTCCGACTACTACGACAGCGAAAACGGCCTGGTCATCGGCCCGATCCCGAAGGGGACTCCGGTCAACCTCCTGTCGAACCTGAACATCGATCCCCAAGGCTTCCCCGAGACCAAGCTGGTGGTCCTGAAGATGTTGAAGGCCCTGCCGAAGCATCGGAACCCCACCGAGGATGAGATGCGCGCCGCGTTCAAGCCGCTCATCCCCGACATGCTCCGCGTCAGCAAGTGCACCGATTTCGTGGTCAACCGCGGCCACTACTTCGGCACCGACTTCCTTCCGGCCTCCGAGGGCGAGGCCGGGCTCAGCGACGCCGACAAGAACGCCCTGATCGCGTTCCTGAAGCGGTTGTGATTCCGGATTCCGGGAGTCCGCCGCGCTGCTGTTAAAGTGGCGCGGCGGATGAACTACCTCGCCCTCCTCGCCTCCTCGGTCTTCGCCCTCTTGCGCAACAAAATGCGCAGCGTCCTCACCGTCCTCGGCATCACCATCGGCATCGCCGCCGTCATCTGCGTCGTGGCCATCGGCAAAGCCGGACAGGCCCGCGTCGAGCAGCAGCTCAACAACCTCGGCGACAACTTCGTCTGGATCGAGGCCGGAGGCCGCGCCGTCAACGGCGTCCGCACCGGCACGCGCGGCACGAAGACGCTCACCCTCGGCGACGCCGCGGCCATCAAGAACCAGATCCCGCTGATCAAGAGCGTCTCCCCCAACGTCGATGCCAATACGCAGATCGTCTACGGCAACCAGAACTGGTTCTGCACCTTCCGCGGCGTGGCGCCGGAGTACTTCGACATCAAGCGCTGGCGCATCGCCCAGGGCGCGAGCTTCACGCAGGACGACGTCGACCGCGCCGCCGCCGTCTGCGTCCTCGGCAAGACCGTGCGCGACAACCTCTTCGGCGCCGAGGATCCGATCGGCAAGGTCGTGCGCGTGAAAACGATGCCGTGCAAAGTCGTGGCGACGCTCGCGCCGAAAGGGCTGTCGATGACCGGGCAGGACCAGGACGACACGATCCTCCTCCCGTACACCACCGCGCAGAAAAAGCTGATGGGCATCACCTGGCTCGACGACATCCTCTGCTCGGCCGTGTCGCAGGACGTCGTCAAGCTCGCCGGACAGCAGGCCGCGGCGCTGCTGCGCGACCGGCATCACCTTCGTCCCGAGCAGGACGACGACTTCAACATCCGCAACCCGGAGGACATCATCCAGGCCCAGCTCGAAGCGAGCCGCACCCTCACCCTGCTCCTCGTGGCCATCGCCTCGATCTCGCTCGTCGTCGGCGGCATCGGCATCATGAACGTGATGCTCGTCTCCGTCACCGAGCGCACGCGCGAGATCGGCGTGCGCGTCTCCGTCGGCGCAACCGAGGAGGCGATTCAGATCCAGTTTTTGGCCGAGTCGGTGATGCTCAGCCTCGTCGGCGGCGCCGCCGGCGTCCTCGTCGGCATCGTGGCCTCCTTCTTCGTCGGGCGCACCCTCGATTGGCCGATGGAGCTCTCCGCGAAGGCCGTGCTCCTCGCCGCGCTCTTTTCGATCGCGGTGGGTGTGTTCTTCGGCTACTACCCGGCGCGCAAGGCGTCGCTCATGGATCCGATCGAGGCGCTGCGCTATGAATAAACGGCGGACGTGGATCATCGCCGGCGCGGCGCTGCTGCTGGCCGCGCTCGTCGCCGCGCCGCTCGTCCACCGCGGCGATCACGTGCAGTACCTCACCTCGAAAGTGCTGCAGGGCGAGATCCGCGACGCCGTCGAGGCAACCGGCGTCGTCAACGCCGTCGTCAACGTCCAGGTCGGCTCGCAGGTCTCCGGCACGATCGCCAGGCTCAACGCCGACTTCAATTCGCACGTGCGCAAGGGCGACGTCATCGCCCTCATCGATCCGCGCCTCTTCGAAGGCGCCGTGCAGCAGGCCGCCGCGGACGTCGAGAACGCGAAGGCGAACGTCGTCGCGGCGCAAGCGGGCCTGACGAAGGCGAAGGCCGAGCTGGTGCAGACGAAGGCGGAGTACGAGCGCGCCCTGAACATGATCCGGACGCGCATCGGCACGCAGCAGGCCCTCGACGTGGCCAAGGCCAACTACGAGTCGGCGAAGGCCGCGGTCGAGGGCGCGCAGGCCAGCGTGGTGCAGGCCAACGCGCAGGTGTCGCAGAAGACGGCGGCGCTGGCCGTGGCGAAGACGAACCTCGCCTTCACCGTGATCCGCTCGCCGATCGACGGCACCGTCGTGGCGCGCAACGTCGACGTCGGCCAGACCGTGGCGGCGTCGCTGCAGGCGCCGACGATCTTTACCATCGCGCAGGACCTCGTGAAGATGTATCTGTACGCGAAGGTCGACGAGTCCGACGTCGGCCGCATCCGCGCCGGGCAGCCGGTCACGTTCAAGGTCGACGCCTTCCCGAAAGAGGTCTTCCGCGGAACGGTGAATCAGATCCGCATGAATCCGACGACGGTGCAGAACGTCGTCACGTACGACGCGGTGATCGAGTTCGAGAACCGCGACCTCAAGCTCTTCCCCGGCATGACGGCGTACGTGACGATCCCGGTGGCCACGGTGGAGAACGTGGTCAAGCTGCCGAATGCGGCGCTGCGCTTCAAGCCGCCGATGCCACCCGAGGCCGTGAAGGCGATGTATGCGCAGGCGGGGATCGCCAAGGACGACGCGCCGGTGGTGTGGAAGCAGCGCGGCGACGCGCTCGAGCCGGTCGAGGTCGCCCTCGGCGTGACCGACCATTCGTACACCGAGGTGCGCAAGGGCGCGCTGAAGCCGGGCGACGACGTCGTCACAAGCTTCATCGCTCCGAAGTCGTCGTCGGCGCCCGGGGCCGCGCGCCGATGACGATTCTGCGCGTCGAGAACGTGCACAAGTACTACGACCTCGGCGAGACGCGCGTGCACGCCCTGCGCGGCATCGACGCGGAGATTCAGCGCGGCGGCTTCGCCGCGATCATGGGCGCGAGCGGCAGCGGGAAGTCGACGTTCATGAACATCCTCGGCTGCCTCGACAAACCGAGCTCCGGCCGCTACCTGCTCGAGGAGACGGACGTGTCGAACCTCGACAAGCGCGCCCTCGCCGCCATCCGCAACGGCAAGCTCGGCTTCGTGTTCCAGGGCTTCAATCTCCTGCCTCGCACGACCGCGCTGGAGAACGTACAGCTGCCAACGCTCTACACGAAGATCACGAAGCGCGAGCGCGAGGAGCGCGCCCGCGCCGCGCTCGACCTCGTCGGCCTCGGCGACCGCGCCCAACACTTCCCGTCGCAGCTCTCCGGCGGCCAGCAGCAGCGCGTCGCGATCGCCCGCGCGCTCGTGAACCGCCCCTCGATCCTCCTCGCCGACGAGCCGACCGGCAACCTCGACAGCCGGACCGCCGTGGAGATCATGGAGGTCTTCCAGAATCTCAACGAGCAGGGCCTGACGATCGTCCTGGTCACGCACGAGCCCGACATCGCCCAGTTCGCGAAGCGCGTGATCGTGTTCCGCGACGGCCGCATCCGCAAAGACGAGACGCTCGCGAACCGCCCGCGCGCCCGCCAGGTGCTGCAGACAATGCCCACGCTGGAGGACTGACGTCGCGCCGGCGTCCCGCCGGTGCCAACGATCATCGTTGAGGAGGGATGCCGATCTCGCGATGAGCAGCGAGGTCGTCCTCGAGGTCCGACTCTGTATAGCGGAGCGGTACGCGGTGGTCCTTGAGAATTGCATGCACCTGGAACCGCGATTCGAGGTCCAGCAGGCGCCGCACCTGATTCTCGGTGAGGGCGCCAATACGATAGCCCTCGACTGCAAGCGCTTCCAACGCGTGCTTGGACAGATCCGGCCAACGGCCCGCGAGGGCTTCCGAAATGTCATCCGGCAGGTTGAGAGTGACTTGCATAGCTATCGAACAGACGGCGTGACGGGAGCCGGTCGGCGCGAAGGGGGACCGCGCACATGATGCACGGCCCCCGGCGAGAGTGTTTCGTCAGGGAACCGGAACAAAGAAAATATCGTATACGGGCTTGGCGTATTTTTGATTCGCTTTAGATCTCAACCAAACTTTCGATTCGTACTTGAACAGGTTGCCATAGGAGTCGCGCCGTCCACTCCAATGGTAGTCGAGGTCGATGGCTTGGACGTCGCTTGCAGTGATGTATTGGAGTTCTTCGGGTTGCGAGATGCCGTCATGATTGAAGTCGCGCCAAAGCATGAGATGAGGCCAAATCCGATCCTTGGCATCGATGACTCCGTCGCCGTTGGTATCGAACTGCTGCAGTACGACGAAGCCGTTGGGGGCGCGCTGGCCGTTCTTCAGAAGCGTCGCTGTGCCGAACAGCTCCGCGCCACTGTCTATCTTGCCGTTGTAATTTCGGTCGAAGCACAAGAATGCTTCATCCGAGCCCGCTGCGGTCCAGCCGATCCGGCTTGGCGTTCCTGACGCGGCGATGTCGAATAGCACGGGCGCCTCCGCACCTGTCAGGCGGTAGCCGCCATTCTCAAGGTCGATGACTATAGGCGAGCACCCACCAGTCCAATCGGCGCTGCAGTCTGGTGGGAGATCAGGGGGCGGGTCGGTAGGAGGAGGAGGCTGGGGAGGAGGAGGAGGCGCCGCCGGCGGTGGATTGTAGGTAGAGAGCGCACATCCGTCGGCCGGACCGATGCTGCTCATGAAGGGGCCGGTCTGAGAGTTAATCGAACCATCCATGACCGACTGATAGGCGCAACTCGGCGCGACATCGCCGAATCCGATGGCATGACCCATTTCGTGCAAAAGGACCGTGTTCATGAGGTCCGACGACGCATTTCGATACTGAGGGTTGAGCTCAATCTCATTGATCGAGCTGTCAAAAATGGCAGGGTTGCCAGGGTCTAGATATGGGTATTCGTCTATACAGATATCGGCCGCACCTGGATTGTATGTAATCGAATAAGGGTCTGGGAGACAGTACATGTCGAACCACGAATTCCAGCCGTCGATTGCATTCGTCACTGCATTGTATTCCGTTTGCGATAAAGCCGGCGAGAGATAAAACTTGAGTGGAGAGCCGGGGACATGACCCTTGTTGGCCTGAGGTGCGCAATTAGAGCATTGGGCGTAAGTGGACGAAACGACGAGCAGAGCTACCGTGAGGACGATGATCGCCCGAATCAAAGCCAGCTTGTTCATGGCTTTGCTCCGTCAGCGATTCGTGTTTGCGCGACGCGCGATCAGATCGATCTCGTCGCCAAACTGGCGTTCTGTCAAATTCCGCTGTTCGTCGGCAACAGCTCCTTCGCCTTGAGGCACGATGTGTCCGTTGCTCACCTTGAAAGCACCGGCGCGATCGCCAGTGAGGATGTAGCCGCCGTATGGATCGTGCCGTCGGAGAAAGACGATGTAGCGTTCGCCGACCGAGAGAGTGTGCATGTCGGTATTGCGCAAGACTTTGTCCGCGAGCTCGACTTCGCCCGCGGCTTGTGAAAAGACAACCGTCTGACCTTCCTTTGGACCGCCTTTGCGCGCACGAAGGACGGTGGCGGTGTAAAAAGTACGGGGAAAACGTCCGACCACGATTCTCCCCTCCATCGAAACGACTTGAACGTCGAGGATGGCATCGGACGTCGTGTACAACTCGTTGAGGCTGCCGGGAAGTAGAACGAGTGTGCAAACGTCGTAGACGGGTTTGCCATTCTTCATTTCCACCGTTCGTGGAGGTTGAGCGGCCAGGGCCGATAACGCCAAAACGCACAGAATCGTGACGCAAGTGCTCCTATATATGACTCTCAAAATGCCCCTCCTTTCGCCCCGGTGAACTGAGTTGTGCCGCCGTGCAATTCTAACGCCACGCTCGCAACTAATCCGGTTTCGGTTGTGAGGTCACCCCACGCCTCTTGCTAGAGCTGTGACTGGGCCGACAAATTCCATTCCTTCTCATCGACGCCCCACCGCTTATGGAATGTCTGTATCCGTCTGAATCCGCATACGCCCCGTGGGACCGTAAACGTCCTGGTCACGCCTCGGGAATAGCTGGTCGAGAACTGCCTCAAGAAGATCGGAGTTTAGTCTGCGGTCGGATGGAGCGGCGGCGGCGTTGGAGCGGTACGTTTCACGTTCCGCGAGGACTCGTTCGAATTCAATATCGACGGACTCGAGGAGCGCGGCAACACGATGTACTGTTCGACGGATCTCGGGTGGCACAGATTCCTCAATCTTTTCGTATTGCTCATGCGGACCGATCCAGAACCACACCACGTCATCACTCTTAGCGAGAATGCCTACAGCTCGGTGGTGCCGGCCAACACGCGCCGAAACGAAGCCAACAGCGCCGTGAACACGCTTGAAATTGAGACCTGGATGTCGAGGATTGCTCCGGAATAGGTGATATGCCAGGCGTGCCTGTTCGCGAACGTCCGCAGGTAATGCTGCAAACAGCTTTCGAAACGCAGGATTGGTGCGTGATTTCAAAGGTGATCAGGGTCTAGCGGTTGTGTGCGACCAGCACGGTAATCCTCTAGGGCCTCTTGCGCCATACGCTTGAGAGCCTCAGACGGCGGACGAGAAAATAGTTCGTCCCACTGCCGCTCTGATTCGATTTCGGCGAGAAGCCAGGCGCCGATCGCTTCCTGTTCGCTGTCAGGAAGTTTCTCCGCTTCTTCGATCGCGCGTTGCAGAAGCTTTCCCATATTGGAAGTTTACTCCATCGATGGGTCCGACGGAAGCTCCGCTTTAAGAAACGTTTACGCGTCTATGCGGCGTCGGGTTCGTCGGGCTAACGCGATCACTCTACGCTGCAAAAGCTGCCCTCCGTGCGGGACTGTGGGAGCGGCGCGGCGGCTGCCGCGACCAACGCGAAGCGGCAGGAGCCAACTGCAGCCGCGTGCCGCGGACGTGCAGTTCGAGCCGCCCAAGGCGGCTCGGCCGCCGGGCCAACCGCAAGGACGAGACGGTGCCGAACCGCCCGCGCGCCCGCGAGGTGCTGCAGACGATGCCAACGCTGGAGGACTGACGTCGCCACAACCAGCCGCCGAGACGGCGGCGCTCCCAGCCACGAAGCACCGGAAAGTTGCTATCCGAGAACGAACCGAGCACGTTCACGGCGGAGCATCTCGAACGGCGTCACGAATTTGATCCCGAGGCCGATGCAAGCATCCGGAATCTTGATTCGGCGCTTCGAGGCGGACGGCACCTCGTGAGTGACAACTGTGTGCCGCGCCGCGTGTGCCTGGGCGATGAGGTAGTAGTCGGCCACTTGAAGAAAGGTGCTCACCGCTGCCTGCTCGTATTGCGCATTCGTCGCCCACGAGCTGACCGCTGCAAGTGACGGAAAGATCGTCGCGTCCGGCGGCAGAAAGAACATCGTTCCGCGATCGGAGGCCCAAACCGATAGCTCGTCCTCGATTGCGTGAAGCTCGTCCCCCACCTTGTCGACGCTGAAAACGTCGCCCAACGCGTTTTTTTCGACGAGCCAGTCCCAAAACGCGGGACAGAAATCGAGACCGTAGTGAAGATTCTTCGCCGCGATGAAGACATTCGCGTCGAGAAGATAGGCCATCAGACGGCCAGCCCCAGGGTTTGTCCGAGCTCGCGGAACGTAGCCATCCGTTTGAATCCGAGAAGGCGAAATGCCTCCGTGAACGAAGAGCGTCCTTCGAGCGTGCTCACGACGAGAGCGCGCGCGAAGCGCTTGCTAGCACGGGCACCCAGCGTCAGATAGAAATTCCCGCCGCTTCCGGACGGCATGGCAAGAAGGCGCGCGACCTCCGCGTCGTATGCCTCGCGGAATCGCTGGCGCGTCAAGCCGCCGGCGTCGTGCATCCGGCGGAGGATCACGAGAGTGCTGACTTTGAAGCACCGCGCGAGGCGATCTTGCTCGGCCCGGAGCTCCGCGGCGGAATCATATTCGCGCCGGAACACGTCGAGCGGCACGAGTAGCTCCGCTGCGACTTCGTTGCACCAGCGCTCGTCGCGATTCTCCGGCGTTGCCGATGGTTGCGCGTCGGACACAGCAGATTGCCCGAGCCAAATGTGCGCGAGCTCGTGCGCGAGCGTGAACATCTGTGCCGCCTTCGTGTCCGAACCGTTGATGAAGACGAGCGGTGCGAGCGCGTCTGCCAAAGCAAATCCGCGGAACTCGTCAGGGTCGAGCTTGCGTCGGTTGTTGCTTCCGACGACGCCGCTCACCATCGCCATGACGCCGGCCGCGTCGGCGACTTCTATGAAGCGCCGCAGTGCTTCCGTCCAGGTCGGGATCTTCTTTCGTTCTTCGAGATCGAACCCGATCGTGCGGCGAATGTCCGCCGCGGTCTCCTGCACATCGGCAGCGACGGTCACCGAGCCGACGAACGCCAGCGGATGTTCCCCGATCGAACGCGCGAATTCCCGATACCACTCCTGGCGCTGCTGGCAGAGATGGATCGTATCGAGGAGGTCGGGGCTCGGCCGTTTGATATGCCGCCCGGCAACCGTTCGAAAATCAGGAATGGGAACGCGCTCGACCGGCGGCTCCGGGAGAAAGAAGTAGCCGAACGGCGTGTGCGTCGCGGTCGCAAAGTCCTCGAGCTGCTTCAGCGTGGGCCGGATCTCGCCGCGCTCCCACGCCTCCAGCTTCGGAAACCGTTCGACGAGTGCGCCGCGCTCGATCATCGACCGCTCCCGCGCCCACCGCAGCAACTCCGGTCTCACCTCGACTCGCATGACAGCTCAATGATGGCCCGAAAGGCCGGCGGAGTCACCTCACATGTGGTTCTCGAATGTCATCAGGCAGATCGGGTTGCGACTCGCATAGCTTCTGCTAAATTTTCGACGGAAGTGTCATTTAATGGCTTCGAGGCTTTCGGTAAGAGTTTCGATGCCATCCTCCCAGGGGATTGCTGCTTCGACGGCATCAACAAATTGCGGATCCGCAAAGACGCGAATCTTACCGGCGGTTTCAAGTAGCAAGCCGGCATATCTGTTCCACACCTCCGACTCCTGCGTACCGCCTGCCACCTTCTCGTCTTTACGAAGTTGCCGCCGTTGCCCTTCGAGGACGTAGTAGAGGCCAACGTCGGCGCCTGGCCTCGTCTCGGGTATATCGACCAGCACCCATGGCGCTCGCTGTGCTTGTCGCTCCTCTATCGCGGCACGGAGTCCCTCGGCCGAAAAGCCGGTGATTGTCCTTGCAGCACCGATCAGCTTCGTGCCGACCTGTCGCTCGAACTCCGCCGAAAGCCGATGTTTCTTTTCCCGGCTCAAGCCAGACCACGCCTTAACAATCTTGTCCCAGCGAAGCGGTTGCATATCGTGACTAACAACCCACAGCCGCTTGTACAGGCGTCTACTTAGAATGCCCCTAATTAGAACATGCTCAGGTTTCTCGTGCTGGATCAAGTCGCGCTCGAACCATCGAAGCACGGCGACATCCGTCGCCGCCAGTTGCGGTACGTCCGAGGTTGGATGAATCGGAGTGACGGAACGCAACGCGTCGCTACCAAAAAGCGATTTTTGCGGCGCGCCGGCGGAGAAGATGGATTCCGGTAGCGAAAAGACAAACTCAAGAAATTTCTCCTGGATCGTTTCACGAACACTGTCTGATGCCTCTGCGACTAGGGCTCGAACAGCCCGACCTAACATAGCTTTAATGGCCCTGACGGTATGATGCCAGTAGCCCTGCGAAAACATGGCATAGCGAGCAATACTAACAAACTCAGCGGCAACCTTACCTTTCGCGTGAACGGCAATCATAGGGACGTCCCGAGCTCCACTTGCGACCTTCTCCAACACGACTGTCGTGAGGCTTCGCAAAACACGGTCGATATCAATGCCTCTCGGATAGGGCAAATGCATTCGGTCACCATCACGGATTAGGTAGTCGATCTTATCAGCATCGATCGGACCACTTATGATTGACCGCAGCAACTTAGCCTTTGGATCTATCTTCTGTGAGGTCGAACTGGCCTTCGCGCTTAGAATTGCCTCTATGCGTTCCGCGGTAGTTCCCCACTCCACCAGGATCCCGTCGAGCTTATCCATCTGCAACCGTGTCGTCGCCTTTTTTCTATACATGCCTCTTAGCCAAGCATTAGTCAAGTCAGCGTGATCGAATAAATCATGATCAACATCTTCTAGATCGTGTGCCAACGGAAAATGGCCGATATCGTGGAGAAGTGCTGCCAGCAGGAGATCCCGGCAGTCTTGTATGGTGACCCATTGGCGAAAGAGCGGGGATATGGGATCGGAATACAAGGCATTTAAGAATTGAATCGCCCACGCGTATGTCCCCAGGCTATGTTCCTTTCGCGTATGGCGCGCCTCCGGATAAACTTCGACTACCATGCCTAATTGCGCAATACTGTCGAGGCGGCGCATGGCACGATGGTCAAGAAGCCGCATCAGCCTAGGTGTAAGCGGCACATGGACGCCTTCGGAAGGCTGGAGCGTCGTGACGGCACGAAGCGCCATTTCAGGAATCGCATCAATGGGATTGGAGCGACCCAATAGCCGATCGATCAGCTCTAGACCTTCACGTGCAGTCGTCACAGCCATAGTTCTGATAATCGGTTTCGACAATCCCAATCGCGCTTCGAACCACCCCGGTATATCGTCGAGCTTTTCATTCGCAATCAATCGAGCGGCAAAGAGAAGTAGGTATTTCCGCGTATACGGTCGCAGCACTTCCGCTGCGGCGTCGACAGAGATATCGCCGTTCGTGTGATCTACTCCGATCCAGCGAAGTAGCGATGCCGCAAACGTGTATAGATCCCACGTCTTAACGATTTCATTTCGCGGGATTTCGCCACCCGCGCGGTTCTTGTCGGTGGGATCTTTGTTAAGGCGCCGGGCAAGGCTCGGTGGCGCCATCGGAAGCGTACAAGCAACAATTGTTTTGTCCCCAGTGCCCTGGACCTGCTTGCACGTACCGAGGTCGATTAGTACGGGCTGGCCCGATGCCGTGACGAGAATGTTCTCTGGTTTGATGTCTAGGTGGACCTTCGCGCCGCCGCGGTGTTCATGAAGGTATTCGATAGAATCAAGCACAGCACGAAACATTTCGATGCAGCGTGTCTCGAACACAATCGAGTCCGCTTCGCTCTTTCCGCGACCAATTGTCTCCACCAACTCTTGAACAAATTTATCAGATCGGACACCGTCAACGGCTTCCATCAAGTAAAATGGAACGCGAGTATGCTCGCCCGTAGCAAGCTCGCCATGAAATAGAATACGAACGATTCCGGGATGCCGCAACTCGGCTAAGAAATTTATTTCCTTGGTCAGCATTTCGAACAAAAGTTGCGACCTTCCTTTGACAGGACGCGGAAATTTGAGAGCTGCGTCCCGTAACGGGAATACGTCATCGTTCAGACGCAGCACGACACCGGAACCACCCGCGCCGAGCACGCGGTCATAAGAGTATCGGTCGCCTAGGCGTTCACCGAGTGCCGTTAGAGTCGCCTCTAGACCAGGCGCTTCCTCCGGCCAGCAAGGTTTTAGATCGAAATCTTGCGTGTAATAGGCCTGTAGATTCGAAAGAATGACGTCTGTTGGCCAGCGCTGCTTCGTACCCTCGATCACTTAGCCTCCGCTCCACATTCCCTGCAGGATTAAATTGAAGAACCCTTGGCACATGATATGAGGAGTTCATGATCTTTGCTACAACGCGGCGGCAGGCCAAGTTAGAAACGGAGACGCGACGCCCTACCTTGGACGCCCATTGCATCGGATATTGCAATGAGCTCGACCGTGCAGTTACTGACAGATCGAAGGTTTCGTTGACGAACGATTCGCGACCAGGGATGGCTCAGGAGCGGTGTTTCCGCACCTTCATCCTCTTCACCGCCTCCCGCGTGAAATCCGCGAGCAGGTCGGGCGTCGCGACCTGAAGCGCCTGCGAGAGCCGCACGAGAATCGTGAGGCTCGGCACTTTCAGGCCAAGTTCCAGGTCGCTGATGTAGTTGCCCGAGAGGTCCGCGGCTTCGGCGAGCGCTTCCTGCGTCAGGCCGCGGGCTTTTCGGAGTTCGCGGAGGCGGCGGCCGAAAAGTTGCGCTTCCTGCACGCTTGCATTTCACACTGGCGTTGGAATAAAGTCTTCCAACCGGCGTTGGAATACTCATTCTCATCGAACGGGTCTTGAAAAGCCACGCAAAGGAGTCTGCTGATGATGATCGCCGCGAACATCCGCCGCCTCTTCCTCGAACCCAAGCCGTCCTACTCCACGCCCGAAGCCGCCACCCTCCTCGGCATGACCTCGCGCGAGGTTCGCGGGTGGGTGGAGGCGGGCGAACTGGAAGGCGAGCAGACGAAGGATGGTCTCGTGCTGCCGTGGCCCGAGCTCGTCTCCTTCGCGATGGGCTTCTGGGATCAGGAAGAGATCGAGGCGGCGCTCGGGGACGATCTCGGCGCGGCGATTCCGGAGCTGCTGCGGCTGGCGGAGCTTCACGTGCGCATCCCGCGGATGGAAGTCGTCGCGCTCGAGCACGTGGCGGCGCGTGATGGGAAGACGGTCAGCGCGGTGCTCGGGCGGGAACTGCTCGACTTCGTCTCGACGCACGCGGAGTGGCTGTCGCGCGATGTTCCAGGGCTCGCCGATGCGCTGGCGTGGCCGGCGTAAACGATTCGATTTCACTTGATATCGCTTGGATTTCTGTCAATCACGCAACAACTTGGTGCGCGATCGACGGCCGGAGTGTCAATCGCGGCACGTCGTCAATCAACTTCGACGTAATTTCCATCGATTTCGACGCAACTCGCGGCGATCTCGCCACGCGCCGTGTCGATTTCGACAGCGGACGTGCCAATTTCGACAGCAGCTCTGTCGATCTTGCATCAATTTGTTGCAATTGTGATGGTCATCACGGCTGTCGTGATTCGCGAAGGAACGGCGGAACATTATCGCCGTGCTCCGGCCGTAGCATCGTTGCACCGCGCGGATAGGCCGTCCGGACGCGCGCGTTGCGCTTCCGGCGGCATGACATTGAACCTGGAGAAAACATTATGTCCACCGTCATTACTGAAGCAGTCGAAGAACCGAAACCGACGCAGGGCCCCGACGCCCCGACCGTCACTCATTACCAGCAGCTCGCGGCACAACTCAAGAGCGCCATCGCCGCGGTCATGGCCGAGATCCCGAAGTTCGAGATGTCCCACGACCTCAAGGCGCGCTTCGTCAGCGTCCACCAGTCCGTGCCGCCCGAGTTCATCAACACCGTCACCGCGGCAGTGGAGTCGAACGAGACCATCGCGCGCGTGAAAGCGTTCGACGTCGACGACGCCCGCAACGTCCTCCAGTTCGTGGAGGCCTTCCGGCCGCTCGTCGACGACGCCGCCGCGCTCGCGGCCGGTCTCGACTTCACGGTCAAGGCGCAGTACGCCCGCGTCGCCGCGTCGTCGCTCGACGTCTACGCGATCACCAAGCGGCTCACCCGCAACGGCGACGGCACGATCCAGCGGATCGCGCTGAACATGCGCCGCGACCTCGGCCGCTTCCGCGTCCACCCGCGCGACAAGACGCCGGCGCCGGCCGAAGGATAGCGAAACGACATGGGGAGCGCCGGCGTCATCGCCGGCTGGATCGAGAGCGTCTCGCTCTCGACGGCGGCGGGACGCCGCCGGAGCCAGCCGCCGGGACGGCGGCGCTCCCAGTTGCGAATCCGTACTTGGCCGGATCGCGCCCGATGCGCTTCAAGGCCACGATCGCCGGGACGAAATCGCGCGTCTCGCCGGGGAGCTTGTCCCAGATGCGGTAGTAGTCGCGGTCGCTGCCGGTCTCGCGTCCGAAGCGCTTCTTCATGATGCGGGCGACGCGGTTCTCGCCCGAGTTGTACGCGGCCGCGGCCAGGTACCAGCAGCCGAAGCGGTCGTAGAGATGGTCGAGAAACTTGATCGCGGCGTCGCTCTCCTTCTCCAGGTTCCGCCGCTCGTCGACCTTCTTGCTCACGCGCAGGCCGTAAAGACGCGCCGTCGCCTTCGTGAGCTGCCAGACGCCGACGGCCTCTTCCGTCGAGTGCGCCTCGGGGTTGAACGCCGACTCCTCGAACGCCAGGTAGATCAGGTTCTGCGGCATGCCGCGCGCGCGCAGCTTCGCCGTGATCAGCTTCTGCACGTGCGGCTTGCGCTCGAACCCCGCCGCGATCTTCTTGCGGTAGTCGGGCGTATGGCTGAACTGATCGACCCAGTAGTCGACGCGCTCGTGCTTCAGGTCGGGCAGCACGTCGCGGTCGCCGGCCAGCGCGGCGGCCGCCGAAAGCATCAGCACGGCAGCGATCATCCGATGCATCGCCTTACCGCTGGTGCAAAGCCATTGCCGCGAATATTTCGGCGACGCCGGGCTGTTCCACGCGCGTCATGAAACGACTCGCACTCAGCATTTCCCTCTTTACACTCTTCACGACTTCCTACGCCGCCGACGCGCCGGCGCGCTCGAATACGGCCGCGCAGCGCTACGGCACCTGGGGCGTCGACCTCGGCGCCATGGACCGTTCGGTCAAGCCGGGCGACGACTTCTTCCGTTACGTCAACGGCAAGTGGGCGGCCACCGCGCAGATCCCGGCAGACAAGACCAGCCTCGGCACCTTCGCCATCCTGCGCGACCTCTCCGAGGTCCGCGTGCACGAGATCCTCGACCGCTGGGCCGCCGACAAGACCCTCAAGCCCGGCAGCGACGAGGCCAAGGTCGCCGCGATCTACCGCACCTTCCTCGACGAGGCCACGGTCGAGAAGCTCGACGCCAAGCCCATCCAGGCGGCCCTCGACGCCGTCAGGAACGCCAGGACGGCCGACGATATCGCACGCCTCATGGCCCGCTCCCCCGTCGACTACGGCAGCTCGTTCGTTCGCACCTTCATCGGCGACGACGCCAAGGATCCCGACAAGAACACGCTCTACCTCGGGCAGTCCGGCCTCGGCCTCCCCGACCGCGACTACTACCTCCGCGACAATTTCAAGGCCCAGAAGGAGCGCTACCAGCAGTACGTCGCGCAGATGCTGCAGCTCGGCGGCTGGCCGGAGCCGGAGAAGAACGCCGCCGAGGTCGTGGCGCTGGAGACGAAGATCGCCGAGGCGCATTGGTCGCGCGCCGAGAGCCGCAACCGCGACAAGACCTACAACCCGATGACGCTCGCGGAGCTCGAGACGTACGCGCCGGGTTTCCCGTGGGGCGTCTACTTCAAGGAATCGCATCTCGACAAGGCCGGACACGCCGTCGTCTTCCAGAACACGGCCATGCCGAAGATCGCCAAGGTCTTCGCCGCCGCTCCGGTCGACACGCTCAAAGCGTGGGAAGCGTTCCACGTCGTCGACGACGGCGCGCCGCTGCTGTCGAAGCGCTTCGCCGACGCGCACTGGGAGTTCCATTCGAAGTTCCTCAACGGCACGAAGGAGCAGCGCCCGCGCTGGAAGCGCGCCGTGCAGGCCGCCGAGGGCGCGATGGGCGAGGCCATCGGCCGCGAGTACGTGGCCGAGTATTTCCCGCCGCAGTCGAAGGCGACGATGGAGAGCCTCGTCGGCGACCTCCGCACCGCGCTGAAGGCCCGCATCGAGAAGCTGCAGTGGATGGGGCCCGAGACGAAGGCCCGCGCGATCGAGAAGCTGGCCAAGTTCAACGTGAAGATCGGCTATCCGTCGAAGTGGCGCGATTACTCGGCGCTGCAGGTGGTCGAGGACGATCTGGCCGGCAACACTCTGCGCGCCGCGAAGTTCGAGTGGGACCGCGACCTAAGCCGCCTCGGCAAGCCGGTCGACAAGGCCGAGTGGGGCATGACGCCGCAAACGGTCAACGCCTACTACAACTCCACGCGCAACGAGATCGTCTTCCCCGCCGCCATCCTGCAGCCGCCGTTCTTCGATCCGAAGGCCGATCCGGCCGTGAACTACGGCGCCATCGGCGGCGTGATCGGACACGAGATCACGCACGGCTTCGATGACCAGGGCCGCAAGTCCGACGGCAACGGCGTGCTGCGCGACTGGTGGGCCGCCGACGACGCCGCGAAGTTCGAGGCCCAGGCCGCGAAGCTCGGCGCGCAGTACGAGGCGGTGAAGTTCCCGCAGCTCCCGGGCATGCACATCACCGGCCGCCTGACGATGGGCGAGAACATCGCCGACCTCGGCGGCATCCTGCTCGCGCTCGACGCGTACAAGGTGTCGCTGCACGGCCAGCCCGCGCCGGTGCTCGACGGCTTCACCGGCCAGCAGCGGGTGTTCCTCGGATGGGCCCAGGTGTGGCGCACCGTCATCCGCGACGACTCGCTCCGCCAGCTCCTGGCCACCGACTCGCACTCCCCCGGCATGGTCCGCGCCATCGCCCCGCTCCGCAACGTCGACGCCTGGTACGAGGCGTTCGGCGTGAAGGAGGGGGACGCGAATTACGTGAAGCCGGAAGATCGCGTCCGCATCTGGTAGGTTCGCGTTATCGCATTCGGCTCGGCGGCCGCCTTCGGGCGGCCGCTTTTGTTTTGCGCGCATCCGTGCCCGATTGCGGCAGAATATCGATGGAGGTTCTCTCACGAAACACGATATCTGCGACAAGCCTGCGTACCCGATCACTGAAGCGGCCCGCTACGTCCGACTTTCTCCGGCCACGCTGCGTTCCTGGTTCCTGGGACGTCCTTATCAGACGGCGAAGGGACTCAGCCAATTTGCCCCGGTGCTGAAGCCGGCCCGGCGTGATCCGCCAACGCTCTCGTTCTCAAACCTGGTGGAGGCGCACGTCCTTCGCTCGCTGCGCACGGAGCACGGCGTTCCGCTCGACGCCGTTCGGGCTGCGCTGCTTTACGCGGAGCGCGAGCTGCGAATCGAACAACTCCTGCTTCGCGAGGAGCTTCGCACCGCCGGCGGTGAACTGTTCCTCGACCGATATGGCGAGCTCGTAAACCTCTCCGCGTCGGGGCAGCTCGCGATGAGGCGGATCTTCGAGGCCCACCTCCAGCGTGTCGCGTGGGGAGAGCTGCATTCGGCCGTCCGTTTGTATCCATTCGTCCTCGCCGAGAGCGCGGACGAGAAGCCGATCGTGATTGACCCGCGGATCTCGTTCGGGCGCCCGGTCGTGGAGAAGGCGTTCGTTTCCACGCGCAGCATTCTCGATCGAATCGATGCCGGCGAGAGCGTCGAAGAGGTCGCTCGCGACTACGAGTTGAGCGTTGAAGCGATCGAGGAGGCCGTCGTCTTCGAGCGGGCTGCGTGAGTCTCGTTTGCTCCTCCGGGTCCGCCTTTTGCGGCACGCGTAACCCGTGACCTTCTTTGGCGGCCTCTGGCTCGTCCGCCTTCTCTTCCTGCGCGGCCTCGCGGCGATCTACCTCATCGCCTTCCTCTCCGCGCTCAACCAGTTCCCCGCCCTCCTCGGCGAGCGCGGCCTTCTGCCGGTGCGCGACTTCCTCGACGCCGTCCGCTTCCGCGACGCGCCGTCGCTCTTCCACTGGCGTTACTCCGATCGCCTGCTGCGCGCCGTGGCCTGGGCCGGCATCGCCCTTTCGGTATTGAGCATCGCCGCCGACCGGGCTCCATGGCCGCTGTTCATGATCATTTGGCTGGCCAGGTGGGCGCTCTACCTCTCCATCGTCAACGTCGGCCAGACGTTCTACGCCTTCGGATGGGAGTCGATGCTCTGCGAGGCCGGCTTCTTCGCCGCCTTCCTCGGCCCGGCGCACTTGCAGACGCCGGCCATCGTCATCGTCATCCTCCGCTGGATGCTCTTCCGCGTCGAGCTCGGCGCCGGCCTGATCAAACTGCGCCACGACGAATGCTGGCGCAACCTCACCTGCCTCTATTACCACCACGAGACCCAGCCGCTTCCGAACCCGCTGAGCCGGCTCTTCCACCGCCTCCCGAAGCCGCTGCACCGCGCCAGCGTCGCCTTCAGCCACTTCGTGCAGGTCGTCGCGCCCTTCGGGCTCTTCGCGCCGCAGCCGATCGCGTCGATCGCCGCGGCGCTGGCCATCTCGCAGCAGCTCCTGCTCATCGTCAGCGGCAACTACGCCTGGCTGAACTGGCTGACCGTCGTCCTCGGCGTGACCGGCTTCAGCGACGCCGTGCTGCACTTCAAATCGCCGGCGATGGCCGCGCGTCCGCCGGCGTTCGACGCGATCCTCTACCTGCTGGCCGCGCTGACGATCGTCCTCAGCGTCCATCCGGCGCTCAACTTCTTCGCCCGCAACCAATACATGAACTACTGCTGGAACCGCTTCCACCTCGTCTGCGCCTACGGCGCGTTCGGCAGCATCACGCGCGAGCGCTACGAAGTCGTGATCGAGGGCAGCAACGACGGCGTGGAGTGGAAGGAATACGGCTTCCGCGCCAAGCCCGGCGACCCGGCGCGGCGCCCGCCGCAGGTCGCGCCGTACCACCTCCGCCTCGACTGGCTGATGTGGTTCCTCCCCTTCTCGCTCCACCGCCGCTACGAGATCTGGTTCGTCCGCTTCGTGGGGAAGCTCCTCGCCGGCGACGCGCAGACGCTCGCACTCCTGCGACACAACCCGTTCCCGGACGCGCCGCCGAAGTACCTGCGCGCCGGCTACTACCTCTACCACTTCGACGGCGGCGGCGCCTGGTGGACGCGCACGCGCGTCGGCGACTACCTTCCGGTCGTGAGCGCGCAGCGATGATCCGCAAGTGGGGAGCGCTCGCCGTTCTCTCCCTGGCGCTGGCGATCATCATCATCGACTCCACGCTTCTCAACGTGGCTCTCTCCACGCTCGTGCGCGATCTCCACACGACCTTGCAGAAGCTGCAGTGGGTCATCTCCGCCTACTCGCTGATGCTCGCGGCGCTCACCGTCACCGGCGGGCGGATGGGCGATCTCTTCGGCCGCAAGCGGATGTTCATGACCGGCGCGGTCGTCTTCGTCGTCGGCGCGTTCATCGCCTCCATCAGCCACTCCTTCTTCGTGCTGCTCCTCGGTGAGTCGATCATCGAAGGCATCGGCGCCGCGCTGATGATGCCTTCGACCGCGGCCCTGCTCGTGGCCAAGTACCGCGGCCACGACCGGGCCATGGCCTTCGGCATCTGGGGCGGCGTGGCCGCGGCCGCCTCCGCCATCGGCCCGATCGCCGGCGGCTTCCTGACCACGCATTACAGCTGGCGCTGGGGCTTCCGCATGAACATCGTCGTCGTGGCCGTGCTCCTGGCCGGATCGCGCCTCGTCGACGACGCTGAGGCCGAGCGGGAGAAGCGGATCGACTGGATCGGCGTCCTGCTGTCCGCCGCGGGCCTCTTCCTCGTCGTCTTCGGCATCATCGAGTCGGAGAGCTACGGCTGGCTGCGCGCGCTCAAGCCGTTCCCGCTGTGGCAGCCCGGCCCGATCTCCATCGCCCCGATCGCGCTCCTCCTCGGCCTGGCCATCGTGGCCCTCTTCGCCGCGTGGGAGTGGAGGCTCGAACGGCGCGGCGGCACGCCGCTCGTCTCCATGCGCCTCTTCCAGAACCGCGAGTTCGTCGCCGGCGCCACCGTCATCGGCGTGCTCATGCTCGCCCAGAACGGCGTCATCTTCTCGCTGCCGGTATTCCTGCAGTCCGTGCGGCACCTCGACGCGCTGCACACCGGACTCGCGCTGCTGCCGATGTCGCTGATGCTCCTGATCGTCTCGCCGCTGGCGGCGAAGTTCAGCAAAGCGCATCCCCGCCAAGCGGCTCGTGCAGGCGGGGTTGATCCTCAACACGATGGCCATCGTCGTCCTGCGATTCACGTCGGCGTGGCTCCTCCCCGGCCTGGCGTTGTACGGAATCGGACTGGGGCTCGTGCTCTCGCAGATCAACAACCTGACGCTCTCCGCGGTGCCGGTCGACGACGCCGGCGAAGCGTCCGGCGTCGCCAACACGTTTCGTCAGATCGGCATCGCCCTAGGCACGGCGATCATCGGCGCGGTGATGATCTCGACGATCCTCGCGCGCCTCGAGGCCGCGGTCCCGCCGCAGTCGAAGCCGGCGATCATGAAGATGATGACGGCGAACGCCGCGGAGCTGGCGTTCGGCGAGCACGGCGTGATCGAGACGCTGCCGCCGCCGATGCGGGCGCTGCGCGCCCCCGCGACAGAGGAGGGGATCAAGCGCGCGTTCCTGCTCGGCCTGGCGGCGTCGACGTTCCTCCCGTTGCGGCCCCGCCAGTCCGGCGCGAGATAATCACCGCGGAGGAAACTCTCGATGAACGAGCCACTCTACATCGGCATCAAAGGCCACGTCGTGGCCGTCGACCGCGCCACCGGCAGCGAGATCTGGCGCGCGCCGCTCGCGGGTCGGAGCTACGTGACCGTCTGCTCCGACGGCGGCGGCCTTTACGCCGGCGCGAACGGAAAGCTCTTCTGCCTCGACCGCGCCACCGGAAGCGTGCTCTGGACGAACGAGCTCGCCGGCCTGGGATACAACCTCGTGACCTTCGCCGGCAGCGACGTGACGGCTGCGGTCGCGGACATCGCGCAGAAGCAGGCCGCCGCGGCGGCTGCGAGCGCGTGATGAAGACGATCGTCATCACGGGCGCCAGCGCCGGCATCGGCGCGGCCATGGCTCGCCGCCTCGGACGCGACGACAACCAGCTCGCCCTGGCCGCGCGCCGCGCCGAGGCCTTGCGCAGCGTCGCCGCCGGGATTGATGCCGCGGCCATCACCGTCGTCGCCGACGTCACCCGCCGCGCCGACGTCGAGCGCCTGCGCGACGAGGCGCTGCGCGCCTTCGGCAGCGTCGACGTCTGGATCAACAACGCCGGGCGCGGCATCACCCGCTCCGTCCTCGACCTCACCGACGCCGACGTCGACGAGATGATGGCCGTCAACGTCAAGTCGGCGCTCTACGGCATGCAGGCCATCGTCCCGTACTTCGTCGAGCGCGGCCGCGGGCATCTGATCAACATCTCCTCGTTCCTGGCGCGCGTGCCGATCGCCGCGCACCGCTCCGCCTACAACGCCGCGAAGGCGGCCCTTAACGCCCTGACGATGAACCTGCGCGCCGACGTGGCCGGCAGCGGCGTGGAGGTGTCGATCGTGATGCCCGGCCTCGTCGCCACCGACTTCGCGCGCAACGCCGCCGGCACGCCGAGCGCGGTGCCGCCGCAATGGACGCCGGGCGCCGCGATGAAGCCGCAGACGCCGGAGGAAGTCGCCGACGCGGTGGCCGAGCTGATCGAGCATCCGCGCGCGGAGATCTACACGAATCCGGCGAGCGCGGAGATGGCCCGGCGCTGGTTCGAAGGGCTCGGAGCGCTCTGATGCATCCCAGCAGCCCCCAGCAGAAGGAGATGGCCGACGAGTCGATGGTGCGGAACCTCGCGGCGCAGGCCGAGGCCATCTGGCCGCAGGAGCAGGCCATCTTCGCGCGGCATCCGCTCGGCGACGGCGCGGTGCTCGACGTCGGCTGCGGCACCGGCGAGATCACGGCGCGCCTGGCCGAGGCCTATCCAGGCGCGACGTTCGTCGGCATCGACCTCGAGGAGCCGCACCTGGAACGCGCCCGCAAGCGCTGCGCGGCGTTCGGCGCGCGCACGCGCTTCGAGGTTGGCGACGCGATGGCGTTGGCGTTCGCCGACGCGACGTTCGATTACGTCGTCTGCCGGCATGTGATCCAGGCCGTGCCCGACCCCGCGCGCGCGCTCGCCGAGATCCGACGCGTGCTGCGTCCCGGCGGACGCGTGCACGTCATCGCCGAGGATTACGGGATGCTGTGGTGCCACCCGACGCCGCTCGACGCCGACGATTTCTGGCAGCGCATCCCCTGGCGCTTCGAGGCCTCCGCCGGCTGCGACCTCCACGTGGGCCGCAAGGCGTTCACGCTGCTGCACGACCTCGGCATGGAGGAGATCGCCGTCGACTACGTCGTGGTCGACACCGTGCGCGTCGCCCGCGAGACCTTCGCCCGCATCTGGGAAGCATGGCGCGACGGCTACACGGACTCGATGGTGGAGCGCTGCAACGTCTCCCGCGCCGAGGTCGAGCAGAGATGGCGGGAGATGATCGACTGCGCGCGCGATCCGCGCGGCTACGCGCTGTGGCAGGTGCCGGTGTGGACGGCGCGGAAGAGAACTTAGATCACGAGAAGGCCGTGCTCAACGACGCGAACGTCACGCGCGGATCGCGCCGCCACCGCAGCCGGTCGCAGTCGTCGTTCTCGTCACCGCACTCTCCCTCCGAGAACGTGCCGCCGAGGTCGCGATGATCGCGCGGTCGGACGGGGATGGGGGTTGGACACGGTGCGCCTCCCTGAATGCAAGGAACACTTCGGCCAAGGGGGTAGGGAAATGACCGATTCCAGCACTCCGTATGTAAAGGCGTATTTTCCCATGTCGTTCACGCGGAGGCCCGAATGCGCTCTGGAAGCCGGTCGATTGTGGCAGTCGCCGGCTTCGCCGCGCTCTTCCTCGTCCCGGCGGCGTCGGCCGACTCTCCCCCATCCCTCGGCACCGCCGACAGTTTCGTCGTCCTCGGCGGGTCGTCGGTCGCGAACACCGGCCCAACGCTCGTTACGGGCAACGTCGGCGTCAGCCCCGGCTCCGAGGTCCACGGGCTTTCGGGGTCGAACTTTACCGTCGGCAAGATCTACGCGAATGACTCCACGGCGCGGCAGGCACAGCGCGATAACGCCGCCGCGTACAGCGATCTCGCCAGCCGGACCTGCATGGAGGCAAACAAGCTGAGTGGCTTCCCCAACCCCAACACTCCTCTCACGCCGGGCGTCTACTGTTTTTCGACTTCGTCGCCGGTTTTGCCCGGGAAGCTCACGCTCCACGGTACCGGTGCCGAGACCGACGTCTGGGTGCTGCAGATCACCGGCTCGCTGACGACCGCGGCCAACTCGTCCGTCGTCCTCGACGGCGCGATTAGCAGCAATGTGTTCTGGCAGGTCGGCGACTCGGCGACGCTCGGCGCGCAGAGCACGTTCGTCGGAAGTATTCTCGCGCGTGGCAATATCGCGGTCGGCGCCGGCGTGAGCCTTTCGGGTCGATTCCTGACACAGACGGGCGCGGTGACGCTCGAGAGTGACGACGTCGTCCTCTGCTGCGATCCGCTTACGTTCTCGCCGCTGACGCTGCCGAAAGGAAAGGTCAACACGCCGTACAGCGCAACGGTCATGGCCACCGGGGGCACGGCGCCGAATACGTTCAAGGAGTTCGGGAACGCGCTGCCGAAGGAGCTCACGATCTCTTCCACCGGCCAGATCACCGGTACGCCGATGACCGGCGGCACGTTCCCTTTTACCGTCTTGGCGACCGACGTTCGAGGGTGCTCGACGATCCACGCGTACGAGATCGTGATCTGCGGGAACATCGCGGTGCTTCCGGAAGTCCTCCCGCCGGCTCCGCCCAGTTGCGCCATCTATCAGCAGCAACTCAGCGCGAGCGGCGGAACGGAGCCATACACGTTCACATACGACTTGCTGCCTGCCGGATTCACTCTGACTCGAGACGGCCTGCTGACCGGACAAACGATGACGCAGGAATGCACGACGTTCACGGTGACCGCCACTGACCAGAACGGTTGCACCGGCACGCGGACATACGTCATCTGCGGCCTCACGGTCCTGCCCGAGACGTTGCCGGATGCGGTCGTCAACGAGCCGTACAGCGTCGCGCTCGTTGCTTCTGGTGGAATACCCCCGTATGTGTTTACCGTCTGCGCCGGAGTCTTGCCGCCGGGGCTTGGGCCAGGTCCGCAGCTGCCCAACGGGATCCTGACCGGCAAGCCGACGCAGGAAGGCAAGTACCCATTTAGCGTCACTGTCGTCGACGCGATCGGGGTCGGCATCGGCAGCAGACAGTACACGATTTGCGTAACGAAACCGATCACACTTCCCGATGCGACGGTCGGAGCGTTCTACAGCCATCTGATTGCGGGTACGGATCCGTCGCCGCTTCCTCCCGGTCTCGGCAATACTCCCCTGCTATCGGGTACTCCCACAAAGAAGGGCACCTTCAGCTTTACCGTGAAGACCATCAACGCCTTCGGCTGCGACGTTCGACAGGAGTACATCATTACGATCAATTGCCCGATACTGATGCTGTCGACGCCTCCGACACCTGTCGTCAACGTGCCACTCAACTATCAATTCACGGTTAGCGGATTGCAGGGTTCATTCGAGTACAGCTACACAGGAACACTGCCGACCGGTCTGTCATTATCGAAAGGCGGTTTTCTCTCGCCAACACCCACGCGTGCCGATCCCTTCGATTACATCGTCACTGCCGTCGATACCGTTTCGGGTTGCACCGTCAGCAAGGAATACATCGGCCCGACCATTTGCCTTCAGCCAATTACCATCTCGCCTGCCACCCTTCCAAACGGAGGCGTGGGCGTGCTCTACAAACAGCAGCTCGTCGCGAGCGGCGGTTCAGGGTCCTATACGTACAGCCCGGAAGGGAAGTTGAACGATTGGCTATCGCTCGACTCCACCACCGGCCTGCTCTCCGGCACGCCAACGGTGGCCGGCCCGTACACGTTCACCGTCACCGCCACCGACAAGGACACAAACTGTAGCGGCTCAATGACGTACACGATCCAGATCGGCTGCACGTCATCGATCGTGGTCTCGCCGCCGTCGACAAGTCTCATGTCGACTTACAACCAGGTGTTCACGGCTAGCGGAGGAACACCGCCGTACACATTCGTCGTCGTCGTCCCCTCCTCGCTGCCAGTGGGCCTGTCCCTCTCCTCGACCGGCATGCTGTCAGGATCGCTGGCGACGCCAGGCCGCTACAACTTCGGAGTACAGGCAACAGACTCGAAAGGTCTCTCCAGCTGCCCCCAGGTCTACAGCATCTTCGGGACGGCACCCCCAGTGATCCCGTCGATCCCCGTGCTCTCCCGCTGGGAACTGCTCCTGATCTCGATTCTCCTCGCAGCCACGGCCGTAGCGGCTATTCGGAGGGCGCAATGAGCGACCCGACGCTTGCACCGGAGAGGAAGGACTGCATTGCCTGTGGGAACGAGATACCGACTGACTTGATGGAGTGCCCTTACTGCCACTACGTGCAGGTCCTTCGCCTCTGCGCGGTCTGCAAGAAGGCGATCCCACTAACCGCGCGCCGCTGTAATAACTGTGACGCCTTCCAAGACCGTTTGCGGCGCCATCTTCCAGGGTCGCAGCTTCTGTTCACTGTTTTGGCAGTTCTGTTTGGAGTGCTCTCTACCGCGTTCACCGCCGCGGCGTATCTACTGAATCTCGAGTCCAACACGACATTCAAAGTCGCGAGCTCCGACGACGCCCACATCATCCTGAAGATCTGGGATACCGGGCGAAAGCCCTCTTCGCTCGTCAATTACCGCTTGAATCTGGGGAATCTCAACCTGATACCGGCCAAGCCAACGTCTGATAGGTCGATGGAGTTGAATCTCGGCGACGCTGGCGAGGCTGCCGGAAACAGTGTCATCGCTCCCGGAAACCCCATCACGATTAGCTTGACGGTCGTGAAGAATCTCACGCCAACATCTCCTTGTGAAACAATCATGAAACAGTTGGCCAATGAGCGTTTGACGCTGGAGATCGATGTGGAGGAGTCAAATGACCCCTGTTGCTTTTGGAACTTGATCCCGCTGCGTCCGTTCCACACAAGGAGAAGTAGCTTTCCAGCAAATCGCATCACTAACTTCATTAAAGGAAAAACAAAGTGGCCACCCAACCAACCATCCGCCGCGCCGTGTCCGCCATGATCCTGTTAATCGCGAGCGGCATCGCTCACGCGCAGACCACAAAGAAGATCAAGATCGAGCTCGACCCATGCGGGAATGGCCGCAGTCCCGACGTCATCGATGTGGTGCTCTACGAAGAAGGCATCAAGCCGCACCAGATCAGTCGACCGGACAAATCACAGCTCGTGTGGGTCTTCACCTTGCGTGAGAAAGAAGCACCGATCGACGCGGCAGGTAGCAGGGCCAGCCTGCGTCTCCGCGGTTCCCGCACCGGCTGTAGGAGGTCGACGCTAGCAAAGGACCCGGAGAAGCCAGACAAATACATGGCCGTATTCCATTTTAATTGTGATCAGCAACCGGTTCGACAGGCTAAAGTCGAAACCGTTCCAGCAATCCCTGTCAGTTACGTACGAAACATGCCCCGAAGAAAGGGCTTGACGGATCCGCCCGATTGCGATTCCGTCGAGCCGGACGTCTTCGAAGGCGTCGAGCAATTCAATGACGTGAGATTTCCAGCCGAACGCCTACGACTCCAAATCAATTGGTCTCGGCCGAAAAAAGACGGTCCCGGCCTGGATGTGTTCGATCCGAAAGGAGAGAATCCAAGGGCGTCGCCTCTCGATGCGCTCAATCCCGCAATCAGGAACAATTCGAGCCAGTCAGGCACTCGCGTGTATCTGACATGGGCAAATGTGCAAGCGGCGTTGGCGGCTCAGAACGCCAGCGGAAACAACGGAAGCGCGGGACGATTTCTGGAAAACCAAATGGAATTCGCTGAAATCCCCGAGGACAAGAAGGGTCGCGGGCTAACGTTGACGGTGAAGTGATGCCGATCGTTATCCGCCTATACTTACTGGTCTCCTTGCTCGCCGCCTCCGCGATTGGGCAGCAGCGGCCGCTTTTCGATCCGGACGATTTCGTCGATCCGCGCTACCTCGACGGCCGGCGCGCATTTGCCTCGCGTCTGGTCGTCGGCGCCGCGGCGAACCTCGCCGACGACTACCGCCCTCTCGAGAAGAATGCGCCGTTCTTTCACCTCGCGAACAGCTTCTATTGGTCGAAGTTCCAAATCGATTTCAAGCACACCCAAATTGGAGGCGAGACGCCGCCGGTGCAGCTTTGCAATTGCGTTCCGCCGCTTTATTTCCCCACCGCTTCCTCGTCCGACTCCACGCCGACGCCGCCGCCGCCGGGCAACAAGGAGACGCTGCAGTTCGGCTTCTATCGCCAAACGCCGGGTGCGCCGGGGGAGCCGTCGAATATGCTGCGCTATCGATTGACCTGGAGCTGGCAGCCGATCCACACGGTCGTGACGTATCTGAATACCGATCAGGTCGCGCAACGCCTCTCCGGACACGAGCAGTCGTTCGGCCTCGACGCTGACACGCATCTGCGGATCGGCGAGCGCGATCTGTGGGGCTCATTCGTCTATGCACGGACGGTTCGATCCGGCACGCCCGACAATCGATCGCAGAACGAGCTCGCCTACACGCATCGCTTCCCTGCCGTTCCCGTCAAGAGCGTGCTCCTTCGCGCCACGCTCACCCTCGGCGGCGTCTCCGGCCGCGGCGCGACCGGCTTGAACGTCGTCAATCCGTATTTCGAGGCGTTCTGGCACCACTACTCATCCCAAGCCAATCTCCACCTCGTCTGGAGCCCACAGGCGACCCGCAGCGGGACGGGCGGGTGGGAACATCACAACCAGGTCGCCCTTTTCGTCGACCGAAAGCTTTGGGCGAAGCTCTTCCGTTAGCGCTGTCTCCGCCCTACAACGCCACCAACTCCTGATGCTTGATCTCGTGCTCGAGGAACTCGCGCGATCCGCGCGGCTACGCGCTGTGGCAGGTGCCGGTGTGGACGGCGCGTCGCGCCGCACCGCCACCCGGCTGAGTCGCGTACAATCGCGCACGGACGGAGGATCGGATGCTCTCCAGAACAGCAGTCGCGGCGATAGTTCTCCTGCAACTGATTGCCGGAGCGGCCCTGGCGCAAAGCGACCCGGGCGCCTCGGAGGAGTTCGGCCGCGCATCCGGCGGCGACATCGGGCTGCTCACCAAGCATTCGGGAACGTTCTCCGGTTCCCTCGGCATGAACTTCGGCAACGGCTCCAAGGGCGTCGACGGAATTCTCGGCGGCGCTCTGGTCGCGGACCGGCTCTGGTTCCTGGCCACGGCGCGCCACGACTACAGCCGCCCGCCCGCCTGGGCGTTTCCGCAGCCAGCCGTGTCGACGATGGCCGCGGACGGAAAGCTCACCGGCGTCCTCTCGAGCCACTCCTTCTTCAGGGTCAGCGTCTTCTCGCGGCGATCGGCCGCGGAGCCGTCGCTGGTCATGTTCAAGCACTGAATGTCTTTCTCGGCATTCGGACTTCACCCTGACCTCCTGCGCGGCATTAAGGAGCTCGGCTTCACCCGGCCGACGCCGATTCAGAACGACGCCATCCCGCCGGCCATCGCCGGAAAAGACGTCCTGGCGGCGGCGCAAACCGGCAGCGGAAAGACCGCCGCGTTTCTCCTGCCGATCCTCCAGCGCCTTCTCGCCAAGAAGCGCGGCACGACGCGGGCGCTTATCCTGACTCCGACGCGCGAGCTGGCCGCGCAGATCGACGAGCACCTGCGCGACCTCTCCGTGCACACGCCCATCTCCGGCGCGGCCGTGTACGGCGGCGTGTCGATGGGACCGCAGGAGCACGCCTTCCGCAGCGGCGCCGACATCCTCGTGGCCACGCCCGGCCGGCTGCTCGATCACTTCCAATATCCGTACGCGCGGCTCGACGGGCTGGAGGTCCTCGTCCTCGACGAGGCCGATCGCATGCTGGACATGGGCTTTCTCCCCGACATCCGCCGCGTGCTGCGGCACCTGCCGGCGAAGCGCCAGACGCTCTTCTTTTCCGCGACCATGCCCGCGCCGATCGTCGAGCTCTCGCGGGAGATGCTGAAGAACCCGGCCATGATCTCGATCGAGCGGAAAGCGGCGCCGGCCGCCGGCATCACCCAGTCGGTCTTCCCGGTGCCGCAGGAGCTGAAGCTCTCGCTCCTCGACACGCTGCTCCGGCGCGGCGAGATCCAGAACGCCATCGTCTTCACCCGCACGAAGCACCGCGCCAACCGCGTCTTCGAGCAGCTGGAGCGGCGGCGGGTGAAGGTGGCGCGGATTCACGGCAACCGCAGCCAGATGCAGCGCACCGAGGCGCTGGCGGGGTTCAAGTCGGGGAAGTACCGGATCCTCGTGGCCACCGACATCGCCGCGCGCGGGATCGACGTCGAGGCCCTCTCGCATGTCGTCAACTTCGACGTGCCCAACGTGCCGGACGACTACATCCACCGCGTCGGCCGTACAGCGCGCGCGGAGCTGACCGGCGACGCCATCACCTTCGTCGCGCCGGAAGAGGAGAACGACCTCCGGGCGATCGAGCGGGCCATCGGAAAGCGATTGCCGCGCGTGACTGTGCCCGACTTCGACTATGCGCACCGGCCGACGGAGCGGCTGGAGATCCCAATTCACGAGCGGATCGCGGCGATCCGGGCCAAGAAAGCCGAGGATCGCGCCCGCTCCAGAGCCAAGGCCGAGCGGCGCGCCGCCGCGGAGACGGTCCGGGCGGTGCGCCCGCCCCGTCCCGCCGGACCGCCGCATCACAGCCGCGGCACGCCCGCCGCGCCGCCGGGGCCCAGCCGCAACCGTCGCCGCGGGCGCAACCGTCCGTAGCTACACGGAGCAATCAACCGCGCAACTGATAGATGACCGGCCGGTAACGGGGCTCGGGGATCGGCTTCCCGGCCTCGCGCGCCGCCGCGATCCATGCGCTCTTCGCTCGCTCCACCTCTGTCAGAGCCTCGTCAGCGGTTTTTCCGAACGCGGAGCATGAATCGAGGTCCGGGATGTCGGCGATGTAGCCGCCGTCCTCGTCGCTGTAAAAGATGTTGATGTGGTAGTCGCTCATTTCGCCGTCAGGCGCAGATCCGAGCCTGGCAAGTAACTTCCGCGGACGCACATATAGATGCTACAGCGTCACCACTTCCAGATTCTCGATCTCCTGTTCCAGGAACTCCGCGGCGATCCTCCGAAACCGCTCCTCGGCGTCGGTGACGAGGAACGTATGCGCCGCCTCGCCGTCCGGCACCGGCGAGGCGAGCTCCTTCACCGCCCGCGCCGTCGTCTCCGCGCTGTCGACGATCTGCACGGCGTCGCCGGCCACCGTCTCGATCGTCCCGCGCAGGATCGGGTAATGGGTGCAGCCGAGGACCAGCGTGTCGATGCCGGCGTCGATCAGCGGCTCGAGGTAGATCTCGGCGACCTCGCGCGCGACGTGCGTGTTCGCCCACCCCTCCTCGGCCAGCGGCACGAAGAGCGGCGCGGGCGACTCGGTGACGTGCACGTTCGGGTCGAGGGCGCGGATGGCGTTCGTATACGCGCGCGACCGCACCGTCCCCTCCGTGGCGATCACGCCGACGTGGCCGCGCGTCCGCTCCACGGCCGCGCGCGCGCCCGGCTCGATCACGCCGACGACCGGGATCGACAGGCGCTCCTTCAGCGCCGGCAGCGCCGCGGCGGTGGCGGTGTTGCAGGCGACGACGAGCATGCCGATGCCGCGGCCGAGGAGATGGTTTGCCGCTTCGATGGAATAGCGGATCACCACTTGAGCGGACTTTGTCCCATACGGCACGCGCGCGGAGTCGCCGAGGTAGATCAGCGGGTGGTGCGGAAGCGCTCTCGCGATTTCGCGGAAGACGGTGAGGCCGCCGACGCCGGAGTCGAAGATACCGATAGGACTGAGGACTGAGGACTGAGGACTGAGTCGCTCCGCTTTCGTCACGATCGCTCCACGCGGCACACTCAGTCCTCAGTCCTCAGTCCTCAGTCCTCAGTCCTCGACAACGGGCGCGCCGCCGCCTTCTCGCTTGATGTTGTACTGCTCGATCTTCTTGTAGAGATTCGAGCGCGGCGTGTCGATGGCCTCGGCCGTCTTCGAGACGTTCCAGCCGTGCTCGCGCAGCTTAGCCACGATGAAGGCCTTCTCCGCCTCGTCCTTGAAATCCTGCAGCGTGGCCAGGCGCATGGCCGAGGCGATGATCTCCGTCGCCGCGCGGAAGAACTCGGCGGGGAGATCGCCGATGTCAATCGTGTCGGAGGGGATCATGATCACCAGGCGCTCGATCATGTTCCGCAGCTCGCGCACGTTGCCGCGCCAGGCGGCGTCCTGCAGGGCCTTGAGCGCCGCGGGCGTGAACTTCTTCTCGTGCTTGTTGTACTCCTGCGAAATGACCTTCGCGAAATGCTGCGCCAGGAGCGGAATGTCCTCCTTCCGCTCGCGCAGCGGCGGCGTGCGGATGGGGATCACGTTCAGGCGATAGAAGAGATCCTCGCGGAAGCGCCCCCCGCGGATCTCCTCGGTCAAGTCCTTGTTCGTGGCGGCGATCACGCGGACGTCGACCTTCACCACCGTGGCCGCGCCGACCGGCTCGACTTCCCCCTCCTGCAGCACGCGCAGGACCTTCGCCTGCGTCCGCAGCGACATGTCCCCGATCTCGTCGAGGAAGATCGTCCCGCCGTCGGCGGCGACGAATTTTCCCGTCTGCTTCCGTATCGCGCCGGTGAACGATCCCTTCTCGTGCCCGAAGAGCTCCGACTCGATCAGCTCCTCGGGGATGGCCGCGCAGTTGACCTGCACGAACATCGCCTTCGCGCGCGAGGAGCGGCGGTGAATCTCGCGGGCCACGAGCTCCTTGCCCGTGCCCGACTCGCCTTCGATCAGGACCGTGGCCTTCGTCGGCGCGGCCAGGTCGATCTGCCCGCGCAGCTCCTTCATCGCCGGCGCCTCGCCGACGATCTGGTAGTCGCGCTCGACGCGGTCGCGGAGCTCGATGTTCTCCTCCTCGAGCTTCTGCTGGCGCACGGCGTTGCGCACGGCCAGGAGAAGCTTGTCGCGGTTCAGCGGCTTCTCCAGGAAGTCGAACGCGCCGCGCTTCGTGCACTCCACGGCGGTGGTGATGTCGGCGTGGCCGGAGACCATGATCACCGGCGCGGGGACGCGCTGGGTCTTGAGGTTCTCGAGGACTTCGATGCCGTCGAGGACCGGCATCTTGATGTCGAGGAGGATGGCGTCGTACGGCGTGCGCGTGGCCTTGTCGAGGCCGTCCTGTCCGGAGCGGGCCTCGTCGACGCGGTAGCCCTCGTATTCGAGGGTCATGCGGATGGCCTCGCGGATGGCGGTCTCGTCGTCAACGACCAGAATTCGAAACGGCATTTTCGTATCGTATCTCCACTACAATCCCGCGCCTATGCACGTCGTCATCTCGCGCGATCCGAAGCTGTCGAAAATCGACCATCTCTTCGTCGTCCTCGCCGAAAACTCCCGGCCGGAGCTGCCGGTCACGTCGAAGGCGCTGCAGAAGCTCATCGCCGACTCCGGCTTCGTCGGGCGGGCCGACGAATCCGTGACCACGCTCGCCGGCGAGCCGCGCAAGATCACCCTCGTCGGCGCGGGGAAGGAAGAGTCGCTGTCGGCCCGCGGCGCGCGCGCGGCGCTCTACCGCATCGGCAAGATCGCCAAGGCCCAGCGCGACGGCGCCATCGCCGTCGTCGTCCCGTACGTCCTGCCGAAGCTCACCGCCGCCGAGACCACGCGCCTTCTTGCCGTCGAGCTCTCCCAGGTCGACTACAAGTACGACGCCTACATCACCGTCAAGAAAGACGACAAGGCGCCGAAGATCGAGGCCACGCTCGTGCCGCTCGACGGCCTTGACAGCCGGCGCTTCAAGCACATCGAGGACGAGGCCAACGCCATCGCCGGCGGCGTGCGCCTCGTGCGCGAGCTCGGCAACGCCCCGCCGAACCTCATGACCCCGACGAGGCTTGCCGAGCGCGCCGAGCAGGCCGCGAAGGCCATCGGCGTCAAGTGCACGGTCTACGGGCGCAAAGAGATCGAGAAGATGAAGATGGGCGGCCTCCTCGCCGTCAACCGCGGCTCGGCCGAGGACCCGCGCTTCGTCGTGATCGAGTACGCGCCGAAGAAAACGAAGGCGCACGTCGCGTTGGTCGGCAAGGGCATCACCTTCGACTCCGGCGGCATCTCCATCAAGCCCGCCGAAAAAATGGAAGAGATGAAGTTCGACATGTGCGGGGCGGCCGCGGTCATCGGCACGATCCAGGCGGCGGCGGAGCTCGAGCTCCCCGTCAGGATCACCGGCGTCATCGCCTCGACCGACAACCTCCCCAGCGGCAGCGCCTACAAGCCGAGCGACATCGTCACCACGATGAGCGGGAAGACGATCGAAGTGGTGAACACCGACGCCGAGGGGCGGGTGATCCTGTCGGACGCGCTGCACTACGCGTCGCTGCAGAAGCCCGACCACATCATCGACTACGCCACGCTCACCGGCGCGTGCGTCGTCGCGCTCGGCAGCGAGGCCGCGGGGCTGTTCTCGAACAACGATGAGCTGGCTCGGAAGTTGATTGAGAGCGGAGAGCGCGCCGGCGAGCGCCTCTGGCGGCTGCCCGAGTGGGACGAGTACAAGGAGCTGATCCGCAGCGAGTGGGCGGACATGAAAAACTCGGGCGGGCGCTGGGGCGGCGCCATCACGGCCGCCGTCTTTCTGAAGGAGTTCGTCAATTGTCCATCGTGGGCGCATCTCGACATCGCCGGCACGGCGTACGCGGAGCACGAGACGGGGCGGGAGGCGCGCGGCGCGACGGGCGCGGGCGTGCGCGTGACCATCGCCTTCTTGGAATCGCTGTCGCGCTAGCGCTGGCCTGCGACGGCCGCCGCGCCGCGGTGGTGCGCATCACGCCCAAGCCGGCGCCGGCCGAGGCCAGCTACACGTCATTCGAATCGCCGAGCCTGCAGTTCCTCCCGCGCCAGCAGGAGGCGCCGGGATGGCAGCTCGACACCGACCCCATCGTCGTGCCGAAGGAGCACATCGTCCGATACCTCGGCCCCGAGGGTCCGACCTTCGCCGCCTACCAGACCCTCGACGACACCGTCGGCAAGTACAGCGCCACCGACGCCGGCGGCTTCGCCACGGTGGAGATCTTCCGCTTCCCCGATTTCGTGCGCGCCTTCGGCGCCTATTCGCTGCAGAAAGAGGGGAACCTCCGCTACATCGGCATCCCCAACGAGTCGTTCGTGAAGGTGCACTCGGTGCACATCTGGCGCGGGCCGTACTACGTGCGGATCATCGGCGAAGGGCCGCCAGCCAGCGTCACGAAGCTGGCCTCGTTCGTGGCCGACAAGATGCCGCCCGCGCCCGGCAAGCCGGCCATCTTCGCGTTTCTGCCCGACAAGCTGCGCGTGCCGAACAGCGAGCGCTACTCCGCCGAGAAGGGCCTCGGGCAGACGTTCCTGGCCAACTCGTTCCAGGCCCAGTTCGACGTCGACGGCGACGTCGTCGACGGCCTGGTCATCCCCGCCGCGAGCAAGCAGGCCGCCGCGCAAATCCTGGCGACGTACAAGGCGCTCTACGCGCGCAACGGCAAGCTGCTCGACCCGATCCCCAACCTCGGCGAGGACAACTTCACGGCCGAGGACCGCTACCTCGGCCGCGTGGTGGCCTTCCGCATCGACCGCTTCGTCGTCGCCTTCAACGGCTACAAGGACCGCCAGCATCTCGTCGATCTGGCCACGCAGGCCGACCAGAAGATCCTCGGCACGATCCGCAAACAGCTCGTGACCGCGGACAACGCGGAACCGAGCAAGAACAAGCCTGCCGGCCCGGCCTGGGCGCAGCGGCCGCGTTAATGAGGTTCTTAGGTTGTTAGGTTCTTAGGTTGTTAGGTTCTTAAGAACTTAAGAACATAAGAACCTAACAACCTCACGGGATCACCAACTCCGCCCGCGCAAAGCCCAGCGACTGCGTCCCGGCGACGTGCATGAGCGCTTTCACCACGTACTTTCCGGGCGGCAGCTTCACCTTCTCCCGCACTCCCGCCACGCCCGCCCGCGGTGCGCTCCCGGCGTCGAACGGCAGGCGCTTCGAGCGGAACAGCACCGTCCCGCCGTGCTCGTCGAGCACGTAGAGCATGGCCTCGACGTACGGGGTCTCCGGCACCAGCTGAGCGACGACCTCGGCGGGTCGAAAGAGGATGGCGATCTCCCGCGGCGTCGTTTCCAGCCGCAGCGAGAGCCCGTTCTGGGGGAGGTCGTTGACGACGATGTCGGCGAGCTGCAGCGAGTCGATCTCGCGCCGCGGCGCGGGCTTGGCGAAGCCGGTGCGGTAGGACACGCGCGCGTTGTACGGCAGGCCGGCCACGCGCACGGCGATCTCGCCCGCGGCGTCTTCGTCGCGGCGGCGGAAGCCGAGGAGATACGAGACGTCGTGGCTGGCGGTGAGGCGCGCCAACGCCGCGGCGAGGTCGTTCGTGTTGCGGATCGTCTCGCCGCCGGTCGGCTCGGCCATGCGGCGGAGCGACTCCGCGGCGTCGGCGGGGCGGTTGCCGACGACGTCGATCGAGTCGAGGAACGCCCCGGCGCCGCGGAACGCCTCGACCATCTCCCGCAGGTGCCGGTGCATCTGCGGGTCTTCGTTGTAGCCGCGGCCGAGCTCGACGAAAAGCTTGGCGTCGAAGCCGGCGCTGAAGACGACGACGTGCTTCTGCCCCTCCAGCGCCGCCAGCCGCGCGGCCACCGTTCCGAGTCCGGAGAATTCGCGATCGACGTCGTCGCGCAACATCTGACGCGAGAGCTGCTGGTTGACTTCGCTGCCGGCGATGATCTCGTCGGCGTACGGCTCGCCGGTCCGGAAGCCGATGGCGAGCGGCACGCCTTGCGCACGTCCCTCGATCTCCGCCCAACGCTTCCGCTGCTTCGCCGTGAGGCCCACGCCGAGCGGGTCTTTCGCGTCGTTGCTCTCGAGCGTGGCAATGGCCCGGCGCACCGCGACGTAGTCGTTCATGAACGGGATGACGAAGCGAACGCCGCCGCCGTGGGTCATCGTGGCCACGGCGAAGTAATCGGTCGCCGGGTTCGAGCGCTGCACCGCCGCGTCCGACGCGTGCTGCGCGCGCTCGATCAGCGCCACCTTCGTGAACGCGAGGTCGAAGAGCAAAAGGTACAGACGGCGTTCGTGGAGCGCCGGGACGCGCGCGGCGGACGCCGGCGCCGATGCGGGCGCGGACTGGCGGAGATCGATTTCCTCGAAATGATCGATCGTCCGCGGCTTTCCGTTCACCAGCAGCGTGAACGCATCCTTCGTCAGACCGCGGATCGGCGTCCCGTCCGCGGCGGTCACGTAGACCGGCACTTCGACGACCTCGACGGTGATGCTCTCGCTGACCTGGCCGAGGGCGGCCGTGGCAACGAGAAGCAGCGCGGCGGCGAGGCGCGTCATCGCTGCGAGGATACCGTGAGCTCCGTCCTGGCGAACCCCATGGCCTCACCGAGGCGCACCAGCACCTTCGCCGTGTACTGGCCCGGCGGCAGGTCGAACGTCTCGTCGAAGCGGATGGCGGCGTCGCGCGGCGCCTTCGAGGCCCGCTCGCTCTCGATGTCGATCGCCTTCACCTTCGTGGCCACCACGCGCGCGCCGGAGAAGATGTAGATCATGGCGTCGGCGCGGGCGTGGCGCTCGTCGATCTGGGCGAGCATCTCCCGCGCCGGGATCGACACCGACAGCGTGTTGCCGCTCGCCGTGGCGTGCACGGTCACGCCGTTCTGCGGGATGTCGTTGAGGAGGATGTCGGCGAGCTGCAGGCCGTTCTCCGGCGAAGCTTTCGGCGCAATCGCCGAATACGACGGCCGGTAGCGCACCATCGGACTCCCGGCCACGCCGGTCAGGCGCACGCGGATGCTGTTCTCGCGGCGGCCGGTGTCGCGGTTGTGGAAGCCGAGGACGTAGACGACGCGCTGGCGGTCGGTCAGCAACTGCAGCGCCGCGGCGAGATCGTTGCGGTTGTCGACCACGGAGCCGCCGGTGTCGCGCGTCAGCGCGTAAAGCGACTCGTTCTCGGCCACGGTCCAGGTGTGCCGCAGCCCGGCGGTGTCGACGGCGTCGAGGAACACGCCGGCGTCCGCGTACTTGCGGATCATGTTTCTCAGCTCCATGAGTCCCTGCCCGTTCATGGCAAAGACCTGCGGCGTGTGCTCCTTGACGAAGCCGACCTCGGGGGGCGCGTTCTTGCGCATCGTCAGCGGCTCCACGCCGTGGATGAACCTGGAGTCGTAGCCGCTGGAGAGGAGCACGACGTGCTTCTGCCCTTCGAGCGGGGCCAGGTTCTCGGCGAGCAGGCCGAGGGCGCCGATCTGGTCCTGCACCGGACCGCGCTGCTGGTCGGCGATGAGCTCGTCGGCCACGCGCGGCACTTGCGCCGCCGGCGGCAGCTCGTCGCGGTCGAAGGCGCGCTCGATGGCCTGCGCCTCCGCGGTTCCGATCTTGAGCCGCAGCGGATCGGCGTCCGCGGCCGGCCGCAGCACGGAGATCGCCTGCGCGAGCGCGGCCCGGTCCTTCGTGAACGGCACGAGCACGTCGACGCCGCGGCGCGACGAGTACGTGGCCACGGCGAAGACGTCGGCCGCCCCGGCCTGCGCGAGGAACGACTGGGCCGCCTTCTGCGCGCGGTGAATGCTGTTCGGCGTGCCGTAGTAGAGGTCGAAGAGGAGGACGTAGAGCCGGCGCTGCCGCGGATCGGGCGGCGCGGAAATGGCCGCCGGCGGAGCGATGCTGGCGAAGTCGATCATGTCGAAGTAGTCGATGGCCTGACGCTTGCCGTTGACGAAGAGCTCGAAGTTGTCGCGCGTCAGCCCGTTCACGGCGCCGCTCACGGTCGAGACGTAGACCGGCACCTGCACGACTTCGACGTTCTGCACTTCACGGTGGGCGGCGGCAAAGAGAGGAGCGGCGACGAGGAGCAGGACGAGAAAACGGCGCATGAGGCATCCTCCTGGCGGGCGCCTCATGCGGCGCTCGTGCCCGCGATTTCGGGCTGTTTGACGCGGTTCGTGTCCCCTCGGGCGAGCAGTGCGACCTGTTTCGGCGTCAGCGCTCCCACAGCCCGCTCTTGCCGCCGGACTTGCGCACGAGCTGCAACATTTCGATGACGATCCCCTTCTCCGCGCTCTTGCACATGTCATAGATCGTCAGCGCGGCGACGGCGCAGGCAGTCATGGCCTCCATCTCCACGCCGGTCTTGCCGTCGCAGCGGACGATGGCGTGGACCTCGACCGTGCCGGCGCCGGGATCGAGGTCGAAGGTGATGTCGACGGAGGTGATGTTGAGCGGGTGGGCGAGCGGGATCAGCGACGGCGTCTGCTTCGCGGCCAGGACGCCGGCCACTTTCGCGGTGGCCAGGACATCGCCCTTCGGCAGGGCGCGCTCGATGAGGCGCTTCAGCGTCTCCGGCTTCATGCGCACGGTGGCCACGGCGACGGCCTCGCGCTGGGTGCTGCGCTTGGCGCCGACGTCGACCATGGAGATGCCGCCGGTGTCGTCGAGATGGGAAAAATCATTGCTCATGCGTACCTCATCGCGCTCTCCAGCTCCTCGGGGGTATTGACGTTGAGCAGCGGCTCGCCGCCGAAGCGCGAGCGCACCTCGTCTTCTTCGATGATCTCCGCGCCGCGGGCCAGGCCGCGCAGGTCGTAGCGCCGCTCGGCGATGCGCTCGGCCACTAGGGGCTCGACGTCGTAGGCGTAGCCGGCGCAGAGCATCTGCAGCTTGCCGCTCCAGCGCGGCACGACGATGGACGACGTCGAGCGGGCCACGCGGCCGCGCAGAAAGCGCAGGACGTCCGCGTCGATGAGCGGGTAGTCGACGGCGAGGACAAAGCACGTCGCCTTGGCGTGCCGGAGCGCGGCGAGCAAGCCGAACATCGCGGCCTCCTCGTCGTGCGGCTCTTCTTCGATCGTCGCGATCGGCAGCCGTCCGCCGCCGGGCCGCTGCACGGCCACGACGTCGTCGAAGGCCGCGCGCGCCGCGCGCACGGCGCGGTCGAGGAACGTCGCGCCGCCGAAGTCGATGTCGAGCTTGGAGCGTCCCATGCGCGACGAGCGTCCGCCCGCGAGGAGGTAGCAGTTCACGCGCGTAGGCTACCATTGGGAGCGCCGCCGTCGCGGCGGCTGGCCAGGCGGCGTCTCGCCGCGGACGGGCGGGACGCCCGCGAGCCAGCCGGCGGGACGCCGGCGCTCCGAACCATGGTGACGGTGGTGATCCCGGCGTTGAACGAGGAGGGCCGCGTCGCCGCCGCGGTGCGCTCGGCGTTCGAGGCCGGCGCGGCCGAGGTCATCGTCGTGGACGGCGGGAGCAGCGACGCGACGTTGGCGCGGGCCCGCGACGCCGGCGCGCGCGTGCTCGCCGGCGAGCGCATGCGCGCGAAGCAGCTGAACCTCGGCGCGCGCGAAGCCGCCGGCGAGATGATCCTTTTCCTACACGCCGACACGATCCTCCCCCGCGGCGCGGCCGAGGCCGTGGCCGCCAGCGGCGCGGAGTTCGGCGGCTTCCGCCTCGCCTTCGCGGAGCGCTCCCTGCGCCTCCGCTGGGTCGCGTTCGCGATCAACCTGCGCACGAGAATCACGCGGCAGCCGTGGGGCGATCAGGCCCAGTTCGTCCGGCGCAGCAGCTTTTCCGGGTTTCGGGAGATCCCGATCATGGAAGACTACGAGCTGGCCCGGCGGATGAAGCGCGGCACTGTGCTGCCGCTGACGGTGGTCACGTCGGGCCGCCGCTTTCTCGAGAAGGGCCTGCTGCGCACGTCCGCGATCAACTGGCGCACGATCGTGCAGTTTCACCTCGGCGCGGACGTCGAGGAGCTGGCGCGGCGGTACCGCACGTAGTCGCGCACCGCGCTGATCTCGAATCCCTGCCGCAGCAACCGCGCCGCGATCTTGTCCGGATCGCTCAGGCGCCGGGCGAGCTTCTCGTACGCCGCCTGCAGCCGCTCCTCCTCGCCGGCGGCGTTCTCGCGAAGGGCCCGCTCCGCCGCTTCCTCATCCACGCCCGCGGCGCGCAGCTCGCCGCGGATGCGCAGCCGCCCGAGTCCCTTCCGCACCCGCGTGCGCACATACGCGCCGGCGTAGCGGTCGTCGTCGAGCCACTTCTCCTCGCGCAGGCGCGCCAGCGTGGCGGCGATGGTCTCCCCGTCGAAGCGCTTCGCCTCCAGCTTCCGCCGCAGCTCCGCCTCGGAATTGAATCGATAGCCGAGGATGCGCAGCGCGGCGACGTAGCAGTCGCTCACAGCGAGTTGCCGAAGTCGAACGGCGAGTCGTCCGAGAACGGATCGCTGGCTTCGCTGGCCACGGAGAGCTTCTGCTCCATCTCCTCGCGGGACATGTCCGAGGTCGACTGGATGCCTTGGAGCTTGAGGCGGAACTCGTCGGGGTTCGTGGCCCGGCGCAGCGCTTCGTCGAGCGTGATCAGGCCGTTCTTGTAGAGCATGTAGAGCGACTGATCGAACGTCTGCATGCCGTACTGCGACGTCCCTTGGGCGATGGCATCCTTGATCAGCTTCGTCTTTTCCTTGTTCTCGATGCAGTCGCGGATGTAGGCGGTCGAGATCAGGACTTCCACGGCGGGGACGCGGCCGAGGCCGTCGGCACGCGGGAGAAGGCGCAGCGAGACGACCGCCTTCAGCACCGCGGCCAGCTGCAGGCGGATCTGCTTCTGCTGGTGCGGGGGGAAGACGGAGATGATGCGGTTGATCGTCTCCGTGGCGTCCATCGTGTGCAGCGTGGAGAGCACGAGGTGCCCGGTCTCCGCGGCGGTGAGCGCGGTCTCGATCGTCTCGTAGTCGCGCATCTCGCCGACGAGGATGACGTCGGGGTCCTGGCGGAGGGCGCTGCGCAGGGCCTGCGAGAACGACTTCGTGTCGACCTCGATCTCGCGCTGGTTCACGATCGATTTCTTGTCGCGGTGGAGGAACTCGATCGGGTCCTCGACGGTCATGATGTGCTCGGTGCGGTGGGCGTTGATGTAGTCGATCATCGCCGCCAGCGTGGTCGACTTGCCGGAGCCGGTCGTGCCCGTGCAAAGGATCAGGCCGCGGCGCTCGTCGGCGATCTTCTCAAGGACGATGGGCAGCATCAGCTCGCGGATGGAGAGGATCTTGACCGGGATGACGCGCAGGACCATGCCCACGGTGCCGCGCTGCTGAAAGATGTTGCAGCGGAAGCGGCCCAGGCCGGGGACGGAGTAGGCGATGTCGATCTCATAGTTGTTCTTGAACTTCTCCTTCTGCCGCGAGGACATGATCGAAAAGGCCATGGCGATCGTGTCCTCCTGCATGAGCCGCTTGAGCTCGACGAGCGGCACGAGCTCGCCGTCGACGCGGATGACGGGGTGGGAGCCGACCTTGACGTGAAGGTCGGAAGCACGGCGCTCGGCGGCAATCTTGAGGAGGTCGTTGATGTGCACGGGGTCACCTCAGGGCATTGGAAGAGAGTATTTTACGCCAATGTCCATGATTCCGGCGTTGACCCTCGCCGCCACGCTCGTGCTCGGTCCGGAGCACCGCGTCGCCGGCCTCCGCGCCGGCGCAGCGAACGGCGACGAGCACGTGCTGGCCATCGAGGCCGGGCGGGCCATCACCTACCGGACGACGGACGCCTCGCTGCGCGCCGTTCCGCTCGACGACCCGGCGGCGGCGACGACGATCGCCGTCGACGTCGCCAGCGCCGTGGCCGCGCCGCCGCTGATCGCCTGGACGAGCGGGCCGGCCACGCGCATCGCACCGATCGACGCCCCCACGCGCGGCAGCCTCTTCGCCCGCAACGACATCCATTCGATGAAGTGCAACCCGAAGGCGTGCCTGGCCGCGACGCAAGCCGAGATCCTCTTCCTCCGCCTCGACGGCACGATCTACGCGCGGACGCAGGGCGGCGGCAGCGTGCTGGCGACCGATGACGACGGGTTCCTGCTGCAGCCGTCGCCGACGACGCTGATCCGCGTCGACAACAGCGGCCTGTTCACGTTCACGACGACGACGCCGCCGCTGCCGTTGAACACCGCGGCCGACTTCGACGGCGCCGCCTACACGCTCGTCTGGCCGCAGCTCGACACGGTCGCGCAAACGTCGACGCTGCAAGCGGCCGCGGTCGCATTCAGCGGCGCGTTCGGCCAGCCGTCGACGATCGCCACGCTGCCGGCGACGGTCTACGGCCGCGTCGACGTCGCCTACGCCGCCGGCCGCCACCTCGTCGTCTTCGGCTACGACGACGAGGCGTTCGCGAACATCGTCCCCGACACCACGGCCCGCGAGCGCCTGCGTGGCCTTCGCCTGAACAGCGCGTTGCAGCCGCTTGACGCGCAGCCGTTCGTCATCAACGACGCGCCGTTGGCGAACCTCGACGCGCACGCGATCGCGCGCGACAACGGATTCCTCGTGGCCTGGAGTCACGAGAGCCTCAACCCGTTTGCGGCGTCCGATCCCGAGGCGGCTGCGGTGGACGCGGACGGCCACGTCGGACCGCGCCTGCTCCTCTCGCGCGGCCTCGTCGCGCAAGTCGCCGCGAGCGTGGCCACGATTCCGGGCGCGCTGCTCGTCGGCTATCTCGAGTTTCCGGCCGAGGCCGGCACCGGGATCTTGCGCGTTGCCCGCTTCGCGCCCGACGGCACGGCGTTGGGCGAGGTCGTTGTCTTCGACGACGCGTTTCAGACGGCGATGGCCGCGCGCGGCGGCGACGTGTTGATCGCGTCGAACAATCTCCACGACAGCGCCGTGAGCGCGTCGATTCTCCACGCCGATGGCTCGCTGCAGCGCGTCGCCCTTCCGGCAATGTTCGGCAAAGTCGCGGCCGCCGCGAGCGGCAGCGGATGGATGCTGGCAATCAGCGGCCCCGAAAGCCTGAAGGTGGTGCGCATCGACGCCGCCGGCACGCCCTCGGCGCCGCAGACGATTGCGGCTTTTCCCTTCGAAGTCGCGGCGGCATCCGACGGCGGCCGCTTCCTCGTGGCCTGGACGAACAACGCCGGCACGCACGCGGCGCTACTCGACGCCACCGGCGGCGTGCTCGCTAACATCGAGATCGCTCCGCAGCGCAGCCTCGGCGGCGTGGCTTTCGCCGGCGGCGAGTACTTCGTCGCCAGCACGATCGGCGTGCGCCTGAACCGCGACGGCGCCCGCCTCGGCGACGCGAACGTGCAGGCGTCGGCCGTGGCGCCGTTCGGCAACGCCGTCCTCGCGGCCATCGCATCGAAGCTCGTCGTCGTCGACCACGGCAACGTCGTCGCCGAGGCACCGCTCGACGCGCTGGTGCCGCTGATCACGTCGGGCGGCGTCGCCTACACCGTCACTACCGGCGACGTCACCGCCGCCGTATTCCGGCAAATCATGACGGTACGGCGCCGGGCCGCTTACCATTGAACGCGATGCTGAAGTACGTCCTCCGAGTCCCGTCAAACGCTCCCGACGACAAGCCGCTCCCGCTCATCCTCGTCCTGCACGGGCGCGGCGCGGACGCCAACGACCTCGCCGACCTGGCCCCGATGCTCGATCCGCCCGGCGGGGCGCGCTTCGTCTTCCCGAACGCGCCGAAGCCGTTCGAGCCGATGCCCGGTATGGCCTTCGGCTACACCTGGTTCGAAGGCTGGCCGCCGCGGGGCGAGTCGCTGCAGGAGTCGCGCGCACTGCTGCTCGAGCTCATCGACGAGCTCGTCAAGCGATATCCGCCTCCGCCCGGCAAGCTGATCCTCAGCGGCTTCTCGCAGGGCGGGCTGATGTCGATCGACGCCGGCTACCGAACGCAGCAGCCGCTCGCCGCGATCGTGGTGATGAGCGGCGCCATTGCCGAGGCCGACGCGCCCGACTTCGCGGCGAAGAAGGATGTGCCGGTGCTCATCGTGCACGGAACCGAGGACGACATGATCCCGGTCCTTGCGGCGCGGCGGGCTCGGCGGATCCTCGAGCAGCACGGCATCGAGCCCGAGTATCACGAGTTTCCGATGGGACACCACGTCACGCCGGAGTCGATGGAAGTCGTGCGCAATTTCATGGCAGCGCGATTGCTTAAATCGCATGCGCATGACTCCAAATAACCGGCTGGCTGCTCTCGCTCTCACGCTCGCGCTCGCTGCCCCGGCGGCGCAGGCGTCGATGGCCACGGCGGCGCCGTTCGAGGAGAAGGTCGGCAACGCCGCGGCCATCGTCGTCGGCCGCTGCGTGAAGAACGAGTCGCGCTGGGACGCGAGCGGCCGCTGGATCCTCACCTACTCCACGTTCGAGGTCTCGAACACGATCAAAGGCGCGCCCGTGCAGCGCATCACCGTCGTCGTGCCGGGTGGCTCGGTGGGCGGCGTGCACCAGAGCAGCGTCGGGCTGCCGGCGTTCAGCGAAGGAGACGAGAACGTCCTCTTCATCCGCAACACGAAGGTCGGGCCGACGGTGCTCTACTTCGATCAGGGCGCGTACAACGTGACGACGAACGCGCGCGGCGAGAAGATCGTGGCCCCGGTGCCGAGCGACGCCGTGCACATCGACACGCAGCGCGGCGTGGCCGTGCCGGCCGAGGCGCCGCGGACGCTGGACGAGTTCAAGGCCGATGTCGGCCGGGTCATGCGCGAGCACCAGAAGATGGAGATCATCCACGAGCGCGCGAAGCAGCCGGGACCGACGCTGCGGGCGATGATCGTCGACAACAAGCTCGTGCTCGCGGCGCTCGCCGTCGGATTACTGATCGCGGCGTGGCAGCTCTTCCGCCGGTAAGACGACGTCTTACATGGCGGCGCGCACGGCGGCGTCGAAGTCTTCGTACGTCCGGCCGCCGATGAGCATCCGGCGCATGCGCCCGTCGCGGTCGAGCACCAGCGTCGTCGGCCGGCCGTTGTAGGCCATCCGCTGGATGCCGGTCCGCGGCGCGTCGGAGGTGAAGCGCGCCGTCATCGTCGACTGCGGGTACTTCGCCAGGAACTTGCGCAGCACTTCGGGCTCCTCGCTGGAGATCGTCAGCACGACGACGCCCTTGCCGCGATAGGCGTCGGCGAGGCGGCTGAGGTCGGGCATCTCCTTGCGGCACGGCGGGCACCACGTCGCCCAGTAGTTGAGGACGACGACGTTGCCGCGGAGATCGGCGACGCGGTGGACGTCGGGCGCGCCGAGCATGGCGTAGGTGACGGTGCGGGTGCGGTGATCGAGGATGCGCGTGACGGTGGAGAAGAACCAGAACGAGAGCGACGCCGCGGCGACGACGAGGACGACGACGACGTCGATCGCCCAATGGAACCAGCGCCGCGGCCGGGCGATGGCGGCGAGGATCGCGACGCCCGCAACGATCGCTACCACGAAGATGGCGAGGTGATGATCGGAGACGAAGCTGAATACCTGCTGCTGCATGACGTGCCAGTACGGAAACCACGCCGCGGGGTTTACGCCACTTTCGTGAAGCGCGTCTCCTCGGGTGCGTGCTCGTCGCGGCGGCGGTCGAGGTCGCGCATGACGTTGCGCTTGAACTGCTCCGGGCCGCCGTTGGCCATCTGCTCGTCGATGTAGTCGGCGATCTCCACGTTCTCGAGGCGCATGCGCACGGTCTTGAAGAGGCGCGGCACCTTGCCGGGGATCTGCACGTGATGCAGCCCGCCGCTGTAGGCGAGGAGCATCCGTCCTTCGCGAATGGCCAGGAGGATGTCGGCGATGCCGCCGCGCACGGTCATGGGATTGCCGTGCAGGTCGAGCCCGCTCTCGCGCTTCATCCGCCCCTCGGGGGCGATGATGACCATCGAGCTCGGGTCGATCTTGTTGAGGACCTGGAACCAGGTGTGGTCGCGCTCGCGTGTGATGGCGATGACGTGGTGGGCGACGAATTTGAAGATCAGGCCGACGAGCGGCCGCCCCGTGGTCTTGTCCGCCGCCGGCACGACGCCGTGCGCGGCGATGCGCCAGATGAAGCGGTTCGGCACGCCGCCCAGGAACACGGGCTCGAAGAGGGAAGTGTGATTCAGAAAGGCGACGAGGCGGAGGTTCTTCCAGGGGTCCGGCGGGGTGGGGCCGAGGAAGGCGAAGTCGTGGGTGTAGAAAACCTTCGAGAGGCACTTCAGGACGAACAGGAGCGTGAAGACGATGATGCTCCGGAAGATCGCCATTCGCCGCGGAAGGTTAGCACGATCACGCGCCGCGGAACTCCCGCGCGAACTGCGGCCCCTTCCCCTCGTCCTCGTGTTTGAAGAAGACAAAAGCCTGGTCCCACGGCTGGGCCTCGATGCGCTCGCGCCACTCGGCGAGCATCCCCGCCGCGTACTCGGTGCGGCGCAGGCGGAGGTAGCCCCAGCTCGCCGTCGGCACGACGAGCGCGGCGGGGTCCGCGACCTCGTCGGTGTCGGAGAGGCAGAGGGCGATGTCGCGCTCGCGCAGGACGCCGTAGACCTCGTTGTCGCACCAGGAGTCGTGGCGAAACTCCATGGCCACGCGCGGACCGGGCGGGAGGATGGCCAGGAAGGCGCGCAGTTTCTCGACGTCCTTGTGCGCGAACGGCGGGAGCTGGAACAGCAGCGGCCCGAGCCGCGGGCCGAGCGTCGCCGCCACGTTGAAAAAGTAGCGCACGTCGTCGCCGACGTCGGCGAGCTTCTTCATGTGCGTGATCCGCTGCGGCGCTTTCAGCGCGAAGAGGAACGACTCCGGCACCTGGGCCATCCACTTCTCGAACATCGAGGGCCGAGGCATCCGGTAGAAGGTGGCATTGATCTCGACGGTTTCGAAGCGCTCCGCGTAATAGGCGAGCATCTTCGCCGCCGGCATCCCCTCCGGATAGAACGTTCCCTTCCATTCGGCATAGCTGTAGCCGCTCGTGCCGACGTGAAGCCGCATGAGCGAAACTATAGCGTGCGCGTCATGGTCGATGCGGCGGAAGGAATCACTCTATGAACGTGGCCATGCTTCTCGTCCTGCTGGCGCTCCCGCAGCAGTACGGCTCGATCTCGTTTCCAAACTCCGGAAAGCCGGAGGCGCAGGAGCCGTTCCTGCGCGGCGTGCTGCTGCTGCACAACTTCGCCTACCCGCAGGCGGCGGGCGCGTTCGAGGAGGCCGAGCGCATCGATCCGAATTTCGCGCTCGCCTACTGGGGCGAGGCGATGACGTACAACCATCCGATCTGGTACGAGGTCGATCTCGACCGCGGCCGCGACGCGGTGAAGCGCGGACAACGCGCCGACGGCGGGCCGTGGCTGGACGCGGTCGCCCAGCTCTACGGCGAGGGCGACAAGGCCGCGCACGACGCCGCCTACGAGAAGGCCATGGCCAAGCTGGCCGCGGCGAATCCGAACGACGTCGAGGCCCAGGTGTTCCACGCGCTCGCAATCCTCGGCACGGTCAGCCGCGACGAGGTCGACGCGCACAAACGCATCCGCGCCGCGGCGATTCTCGAGACGGTCTTCGCCGCGCATCCGGAGCATCCCGGCGCGCTGCACTATCTCATCCACGCCTACGACGATCCGCTGCACGCGCCGCTCGGCCTCCGCGCCGCGCGCCGCTACGCCGCCGTGGCCTCGGGCGCGCCGCACGCGCTGCACATGCCGTCGCACATTTTCGTGCAGCTCGGCATGTGGCCCGAGGCGGCCAAGGCGAACGAGGAGGCCTACGCGCTGTCGAAGGAGTGGGTCGCGCGCGAGCATGCCCCGAGCGACAAGCGCGACCTGCACAGCCTGTCGTGGCTGCAGTACGCCTATCTGCAGCAGCACCGCGCCGCCGAGGCTAGGCGGCTGATCGACGAGGTGGCGCCGAAGGACGGCGAGGGATCGCGCGAGCGGCACACGCGCGAGTCGATGCAGGCGCGCTACGCGATCGAGAGCGGCGACTGGGGCGCGTTCGACTTCGCCGGCGCGCACGAGCCGGCAGCCATGTTCGCGCGAGGCCTGCGCGCGGTGGCCGCGAACGACGCTGCCTCGGCCGAGCGCGCGGCGAAGGAGCTCGCCGCGGCGGGGCGCGAGCACAGCACGATGGAGGCCCGCGCCGCGGAGACGATGGCCGAGGAGCTGCGCGCGTCGATGGCCATGGCCCACGGCGATACGTCCGGCGCCCTGCGCCTGGCCGCGCAGGCCGCGCAGTCGGAGGAGTCGCTCGGCGTCCCCTCCGGCCCGCCCGACACGTTCAAGCCGGCGCACGAGCTGTTCGGCGAGCTGCTGCTCCGCGCCGGGAAGAAAAAGGAGGCCGCCGAGCAGTTCCGCATCGAGCTGACGCGCACGCCGAACCGCGCGGCGTCGCTCTCGGGGTTGGCGGCAGCGGAACAGTAGCCTCAGCTCAGTCGGGAAGGTCGCGGTAGAGCGCCGCAAGATCGAGCGCCGGCCCGCTCGCCAGCGGAACGACCCCTTCCCGCACGTCGATGTAGTCCCACGTTCCGGAGCTCGACCGCCGATAGATCTCGACGCGCGGCTCCGACTGGCTGACCAACACGTACTCCCGAAGCGACGGGATGAGCTGGTAGTCGCGCCGCTTGCTGATGCGGTCGACGTCTTCCGTTGATCCCGAAAGGACTTCGACGAGCAGAACTGGATTCGTGATCGTGTCTCCCCGCCGATCTTCGGGATCGCGTTCGATCGGCCCACACACCATAGAGGCGTCCGGGTACGCGACTCTGCCGGTCGCAAGAACGCGAACCTTCAAATCGGATTGGAAGACCGTGCAGCCGGCAGGACGTCCGATTTCGAGTGCGACGCCAACCCGCAAAGCGAGCGCGCTGTGTTTCGGCGATCCACCTGCCATCGCATAGATCTCGCCGTCGACGTACTCATGTTTTGTCTCGCTGTCGTGCTCAAAAACGAGGTAATCCTCGTAGGTATAGCGATGTCGCGGCTCAGAAAGCGCAGTCATACGGACAAGGATACCTCCGTCACTGCCTCGGCGCTCAGTGCATGGGGTGGCAGTAATCGCCCACCGCGGTGTACACCTGCACGCAGACTTGATCGCCGCCGAGACTCCGGTGCAGGCATTGCTCGTTGGCCCACTTCGCCGTGGCGATGATGCCGCTCGGGACGCCGTCGCAGTAGCCCGCCGGCGCGGCCGAGGCCTTCAGGCAGGCGTCCGCGAACATGCGCGTGCGGATTTGGCCCGTGAAGCTGCGATCGGCGCGGCGCAAGGCTTCGTCGACGCAGTCCGCCGGCGCCTTGCCCGCGCCGTAGGCGGCGCCGTCGTCCTTGGCCTTTTTGACCGCTGCGGTCAGCTCCGGCCCATGGGTCTTGAGAGAGTGGTACGCGACGACGCCGATGACCACGATGCTCACGATGAACAGCGCGGCGACGACGAGGATGATCTTTGCCCAGGCCGGCATGGCATCAATCACTTTAACTGCCTGGCTCGAACCTCGATCTGCCCCTTGCGCACGCGCACGTCGAAGCAGCGCGCGGGGAACGCGGTCGGGCCGTTGACGACGTGGCCGTCCTCGAGCGCCAGCTCCGAGTTGTGCCACGGGCATTGAATGGCGTCGCCGACGATCTTTCCTTCGTCGAGCGGGCCGCCGAGGTGGGGGCAGGTGGCCGTCAGCGCGTAGATCTGGCGGCCACGCTTCACGAGCACGACGGCCACGCCGTCGGCCTCGACGCGCGTCGGCTTCTCCTCGGCGAGATCGTCGACAGCGAGCACGGCGGTGTACTTCTCCGGCTTCTTCTGGTCCGCCGTCGCGGTGTGGTCGACGCCGACCTGCTCGCCGAACACGAGGTGTCCGCCGAGGTACGCCGAGCTCATGCCGACGGCGTAGCCGAGCATCGACAGCGACACCGCCGTCTGGCGCGACGACTTTTGTTTGCGCAGGACATACGACGTCGCGTACATCGCCGCCGCGGCGACGTTGAGCAGGCCGTGCACCGCGCCGACCTTCTTGGCGCGATCGTCCGTTTCGGACCAATCGGCCAGGCCGGTGATCGCGGAGCCGACCGCGCCGATCAGCCCGACCGCAACCGCCGCGTCGGCGCCCTCGCGCAGCTCGCTCCGCCCGCTCAGGCCCTCCAGCGCGTCGAGCACCAGCGCCACCGTCCAGGCGCCGAGCGGCACGTCGACGAGCGCGGGGTGCAGCGGATGCCCGAGCCAGATCCCGTGCAGCGCATTCTTCACCTCCCGAGGCAGCGCGCCGCGCACCGCTTTCTGCAGCACGTCGGCGAGCTCCTCGAGGCCCGGCTGGCGGGCGATGGCGTTGATCAGTCCTTCCATTCCCATGCGCCGAGGCGCGTTCACGTTTGGTGCCGGGCGCAGGAATACGTCGTACGGCCGAAGACGATCGACTTCACGATCGTGCCGCCGCAGCGCGGGCAGCGCGCCCCTTCCTCGCGGTGATGGATGAGGTAGCGCGGCGGGTAGTCGTCGCCGCGCTCCTTCCGCTCGATCGTCGTCAGCAGGATCTTGCGCATCGTCGTGAAAATCGCCTTCACCTCCGAGGGCGAGAGGCGATCGGCGGGGCGGCGCGGCGCGACCGCGGTCTGGAACAGCGTCTCGTCCGCGTACAGGTTGCCGATGCCGGCGATGACGTCCTGCGACATCAGCAGCGACTTCGTCGCGCCGCGACGCCGGGCCAGGCGCGCCCGGAACTCGTCGAGGCGCATCGACAGCGGATCGGGCCCGAGCGCGTGCAGGCGGACGAAGGCCTCTGGATCGTCGATCGTGTCGGCCACGCCGAAGAGGCGCATGTCCTCGAAGGCCAGGTGCGCGCCGTTGTCGAAGTCGAAGACGATGCGGGCGAAGCGCGGCTGCCCGTCGCCGTAATACGACAGGTCGCCGGTCATGCCGAAGTGGAGATGGAGCCAGACGCCGCCGGCGTCGGCGAAGAGATGCTTGCCGTGCCGGCGCACGCGCGTGAACGTGTGGCCGCGAAGGACGCGCGAAAAGACATCCTTCCGCACCGCGCCGAGGATGCGCTCGTCGAGCACGCGCACGCGGGCGATGCGCTGCCGCAGCGCGTGGCGCGCGAAGTAGCGCGCGTAGAGCTCGACCTCGGGCAGTTCGGGCATGATGAGGTTGTTAGGTTCTTAGGTTGTTAGGTTCTTATGCGGACGAAGGCAAAACCTAAGAACCTAAGAACCTAACAACTACTTCATTCGCTGCTCCAGCACATCCATCGGCAACGCCCCCGCGCCGAGGACCTCGTCATGGAACGCGCGGATGTCGAACTTGTCGCCGAGCTTCTGCTTCTGCTTCTCGCGCAGCTCCACGATCTTCAGCTGTCCGATCTTGTAGCCGAGGGCCTGGCCGGGCCAGACGATGTAGCGGTCCGTCTCGTTCTGGACCTCGATCTCGTCCTGCGCGGAGTGGTCGTGGAAATACTGCACGACCTGCGCGCGCGTCCACTTCTTCGCGTGCAGGCCGGTGTCGACGACGAGGCGGATGGCGCGGAGCATCTCGTCCTGCAGCCGGCCGTAGTCGTTCCACGGGTCCTGGTAGAAGCCGACCTCCTTGCCGAGGCGCTCGGAGTAGAGCGCCCAACCCTCGACGTAGGCGGTGAAATTGAGCAGATGCTTGCGGAACTCCGGGATGCCCGTCAGCTCCTGGGCGATGGCGATCTGCATGTGATGGCCGGGGACGCCCTCGTGGTACGCGGTCGACTCCATCGTGATCGTCTTGCGCGACTGCGGCTCGCTCGTGTTCACCTCCACGCGGCCGGGGCGGGAGCCGTCGGCGGCGCCCGGCTGGTACTCCGCGCCCGGCGCTTCCTTCTCGCGGAAGGCCTCGGTGGGGACGACGACGACCTTCGCCTTCGGCAGGCGGCCGAAGAGCTCCGGGAGCTTCGCGTACATCTGGTCGATGTAGTGGCGGTAGAGGTCGAGGATCTGCTCGCGCGACTTGGGGCGCAGGTTGGGATTTTCGTCCGCGGCCTTCGCCACCGACTTCAGGTCGTTGTAGCCGAGGCGCTTGGCTACGACGAGGAGCTCGCCCTCGATGCGGGCCACCTCGCGCAAGCCGATCTCGTGGATCTGCTCGGCGGTCAGATTCGTCGTCGTGCTCTGGCGGATGCGGACGTTGTAGCGGTGGACGCCATCGGGCAGCGCCCACATGCCGACCTCGGTGCGCCCATGCGGCGCGTACTCGTCCTTCACGAACTTCGCGAACTTTGCGTACGCGGGGAGGACGCTGCCGCGGATGGCCTCGACGAACTCGCTCCCGATGCGCGCGCGCTCGGCCTCGGAGAGCGAGGCCGGGAAATTCTTCAGCGGCTCGGCGAACGGCGTTGACTCCGGCGCCTGCGCCGCGATCGCCGCCGACTGCGCGGCCACCTTCTCGAGCAGGAACTTCGGCGGCATGAGCCGGTCGTGCATCCCCTTGCGCATGGCCGCGATCGTGTCGTCCATCTGTTTCGGGAAGGCGCGCATGCGCTTCACGTAGTCGTTGTAGTCCTTCGCGTTGTTGAAGGTGAGAAGCGCCGGGAACTGCGCGGCGAAGAGGTGGATGCCGCTGATCTGCGTGACCGGCATCTCCCTTTCCTTCAGCTCGAAGTTCTCGACGTTCTCGCGCAGCATGCGCAGCATCAGCGTCTTGTCGAGATTCTCCTGCTCGGAGAAGCCGGTGGTGCCGATGGCCTGGAAGCGGCGGATGAAGCGCCGCGTCTCCTCGGCGTCCTTGCGTTGGGCGGCTTCGGAGAAGTCGCCGGACTTGTCGTTGTAGCGCTTGTCGCCGAGGATCGAGGCGAACTCCGGCTGGATGCGCAGCGTGTACTCCCACTGCTCGTGCAGGAGGTCCTGCAGCGCCTTGCGGCGCTTGTCGAGATCGGAGGCGGAGAGCTCGGCGGCGGTGAGGTTGGACACGATGAGCATCGACGCGGTGAGCGCGACGGCGAATTTTTTCATGCGTGTCAATTTATAACGAGGTCGGGTCGGACGGGATCTCGACCTCGGGCACGACCACGACGATGCGCACGCCGCGCGTGCCGCGCATCTCGGCCATGGCCATGTGGGCCTCGACCTTGGCGCGGGCCAGGTCGAGCGCACGGATGCGGATGGTGCGACAGAGCTCGACCTTCGGCGCGAGGTCGACGGAGGCGACGAGGGAGACGGGTCTCGGCAGCGGGAGCGGCTTTGTGGAGTGCGGCGGCCGCGCCGCCGCTGTCAGAGCGCCGGCATGGCCGGCGCACTCCACATTCGCCTGGGTCGGCGGCGCCGCCTGCGTCAGCGGCGCCGCCTGCTGCACGCGTAAAACAGAGTCGAGAACGAACGACGCGAAGGCGTCGATGGCAGCGCGCCTCCCATGCTCTGCAACCCGGCAGCCGGTCAACACTACAGCGGTCGCGAGCAGAAGCACGCACACTCCAATTCGGGCCGTCCGTCCTCGCCTCATTGCCGACTCAGACGCGCGCCAGCCCGAAAAGTTGTGGCGTTTACCGAAGCGTCACTTGACCGCAACGGCGCGGGCCTGCTTGACGTCGGTGAAGCCTTTGAAGGCCTTGTCGATCGCGTCCTGCAGCAGCGTGCGCATCCCCTGCTTCAGGGCCAGGCTGCGCAGGTTGTCGATCGGGGCGCGGCGCTGCACGGCGCTCTTGATCTCGTCCGTGCCGACGAGCAGCTCGTGCACGCCCATCCGTCCTTTGTAGCCGGTGTTGCCGCAGTTCGGGCAGCCCTTCGGCCGGTAAAGCGTCAGCTCCGGCGAGTACTGCGTCTCGAACCACTCCCGCCCATACGCCTCGGCGATCTCGTCGAACTCCTCGCGCGTCGGGTGGTAGGCCTCCTTGCACTTCGGGCAGAGCGTGCGGATCAGGCGCTGGGCCATGATGCCGAGGAGGGCGTCGGCGAAGTTGAACGGATCGATGTTCATGTCCAGCAGGCGCGTGATCGTCTCCGGCGCCGAGTTCGTGTGCAGCGTGGAGAAGACCAGGTGCCCGGTCAGCGAGGCCTCGATGCCGATGGCCGCGGTCTCGTGGTCGCGCATCTCGCCGACCATGATCACGTCGGGATCGGCGCGGAGGAACGAGCGCATCGCCGCGGCAAAGGTGAAGTCGATCTTCGGCTGCACCTGCACCTGGCGCAGCCCCCTTTGCGTGATCTCGACCGGGTCCTCCGCGGTCCAGATCTTCATGTCCTCGGTGTTGATGAAGCCGAGCGCGGAGTGCAGCGTGGTCGTCTTGCCGGAACCGGTCGGGCCGACGACGAGGCAGATGCCGTACGGCTTCTGCACGATTTCCTTGAACTGCGACAGATTGCGCTCGCTGAAGCCCATCTTGTCGAGCGGCAACGGCTTCGACGCCGCCAGGATGCGCATGACCACGTCCTCGTTCTGGTTCGTGGTCGGAATCGTGGCCACGCGCAGCTCGATCGTTCCGCGCGAGTACTTGAAGCGGATCTTCCCGTCCTGCGGCTTGCGCCGCTCGGAGATGTCGAGCTTGGCCATGATTTTCAGCCGCTGCACGAGCGCGTTGCGGTGCGCGCCCGGGACTTCCATGAACTTCTGGCAGTCGCCGTCGACGCGCAGGCGGATGATGCAGGGGTTCTTCGAGCCGTCGGGCTCGACGTGAATGTCCGAGGCGCCGCGGTTGAAGGCCTCGATGATGAGCTGGTTGGCCAGGCGGACGATGCCGGAGTCGGTCTCGTCGATCTCCGGCACTTCGCGCTCTTCTTCCTCCGCTGTCGTCCCCTCGCCTTCGCCGAGCTGGTCGATGATCTTCGCCAGATCCCCGGCCTCGGTGGCCGCGGTCTCGAGTTTCTCGCCGTACGACGCGGCGATGTAGGCGAGGATCTCGTGCTTCAGCCCGACCTGGAATTCGTAGCGCGGCGCGAGGCTCATGGCCCGGATGCCGTCGAGCCGGGTCAGGTCCTGCGGGTCGTCGACCGCGACGACGAGGATGCCGGGCTTCCGCTCCACCGGCGCGCAGACGTACTTCTTCCACATCTCGGACGGCACGCGCTCGCGCAGGTCGTGCGGGATGGTCGCCTCGCCGTCGTAGTCGAAGAACTGCGCCGCGTAAAACGCCGCGAGCGATTTGCCGAGCTCCTCCTTCGGCACGTTGAAGTCCTCGATCAGCACCTTCTCGACGGGGACGTTGTTCACGCGGGCGCTGGAGACGGCGGCCTCGATGTCTTTTTCGGAGACGACGCCTTTGTCGACGAGCGCGCCGAACTTCGACGGCTTGGTCTGCCGCGCCGCGCGGTGCTGGTTGTAGAAGGCGATGCCGAGGATGCGCCCGATCTCCTCGGCGGCGTCCTCGTCCTGGGCGGTGAAGGCCACGCCGAGACGCTTGTTGATGAGCTGCAGCACGCCGAGGAGGTACTTCTCGAAGAGGATCGGCACGGCCAGGACGGCGCGGGTGCGGAAGCCGGTCTGCTTGTCCCAGCGCTGATCGAAGCGGAGGTTGGGATGGAACTTGGTCAGCTCGGCGGGGTCGTAGGCGTCGCGGATGTTGATCGTCTTCCGCGACAGGGCCGTGAAGCCGGCGATGGAGGCGAACGACTTCGGGACGCGGATCTCCTTCGGCACGTCGCCGACTTTGTGCAGCGAGTACAGCTCCTGGTTTTTCGTGTCGACGGCGTAGATCGTCAGGCGCTCGGCGTCGAGGAGCTCGAGGATTTTGTCCTTGAGCGTCATCAGGATGTGCGGGATGGAGTCGGCGGAGTTGATCTGGTTCGAGATCGCCGAGAGCTTTTTGCGGTACTCCAGCTCCCGCTCGAGCGAGGAGGGGGCGGCTTGGACGCTCATTTACCGCAGAGAATAGCACCGCCAGAGTTGACATCTTCGTAGCGGCAGTTGCGGTAATCTTTTTGCATGAAACGCCATCTCCTCCTTGCCCTTCTCCTCACCTTCGCGGCTGTGCCGCTGTTCGCTGTCGGCCGCGGCACGAACGTCGTCGACGATGTGATCCGCATGCAGAAGGCGGGCGTCGCCGAGGACCAGATCATCGCGTTCGTTCACAAAGGCCAGAGCCGCTTCGACGTCACCGCGGACGACATGATCGCCCTGCACGACGCCGGCGTCTCCCGCAACGTGATCAAGGCCATCCTCGACGAGGCCGACGCCCGCGGCGAGCGCCGCGACGACCGCCGCAGCGACTACGCGTACTCGTACAGCGCACCGCCCGTGTACTACGGCGGCTATTACGGCCCGTACTTCTACGACTCGTACTGGTATGGCTATCCGTATTACTACAGCCCGTTCTGGTACGGCCCGCGCGTGTCGATCGGCTTCTTCGGACGGTTCGGAGGCGGGTTTCACGGCGGATTCCATGGCAGGTTCCACGGGCGGCACTGACGCTCAGCGAGGGTAGTAGCCGCTCATCGCCCGCACCACCACGTCGCGGCCGGGTACGGAGACGGAGATCGTTCTCGGCTCCGTGCGCGGCCGCGAGCTCTTCGAGGTAAAGCTCAACAGGTACTCGCCGCGCGTGTCGTCGCGGATCTGGGCGAAGAGGCGCGGCAGATCGTTTTTGCGCGGCGACTTGAAGACCGCGCCGCCGGTGTCGCGGGCGAGGCTCTCCAGGCGCTGCACGGCGGGCAGGAAGCCGGCGGCGCGTGTCAGAAAGACATAGACCGGCACACCGACCTCGCGCGCCACGGCGAGCGCCGTCACTGCGTCGGCGCTGCTCGTCGTATCGGCGCCGTCGGTGAAGAGGAGGAGCGCGCGCTTGCCCGTGACCGGGCGCAGTTGCTGGAGCGCGGCGATCAGCGAGTCCCAGATGGCCGTGGCGCCGCCCGCCTCGACGTCGAGGATCGACGCGCTCACGTGCTTCAAATCGTCGGTGAGCGGCTGCACGAGGCGCGGCTGGTCGGAAAAGGCGATGACGAAGGCGCGGTCGCCGGCGGCGAGCGAGCCGTTGACGAACTCGGTCGCGGCCTCGCCGACGTCGACCATCAGCGGGCGCATGCTGCCGGAGATATCGAGGGCGAAGCCGACGGCGATGGGATCGTTCGGCGTGCCGCGCAGCTCGACGTTGACCGGCACGCCGTCCTCCTTCACCACGAAGTCGCGCGCGGTCAGTCCCTCGGCGTTGCGCCCGCCGCGCTGCTGCACGACCGCGTAGATCTCGACGAGATCGACCTTCAGCTCCTCCGCCGCCCCCGGCGCATTGATCATCCGCACGTCCTCGGCGGTCGCACCGGTGCTGTCGCGCGCCACCGCGCGCACGTAGCCGGAGGCGTTGCGCGACGGCAGCGTCAGTTCGTAGCGGTACGGCGGCGCGGTGAGCGTGGCCAGCTTCGTCTCCGACCAATACAACTCGACCGACTCGATCGTCGCGCCGGCCGGGGGGCGCGCTTCGACGCGAATCGACGCGTGCGACTCGATCGACGGCGGCGCGACGAGGTGAACCGACAGCCCGTCAGTGACCTCGTTGATCGTCGCGCTCTCCTCGCCGAGGAGGGCATTCCGGACATCAAAGGCCTTCGCCGCGATCGTGTGCACGCGCGGCGCGCTGCCGAGCGCGATGGTCGCCGCGAACGGCGGCGAGGAATCTTCGGCGACGCGCGCGCCGTCGAGGTAGAACTCCACGCGCGCCGCGCTCGGTGGCGCCGTGGCCGTCACCTCGAACTTGCCGACCATGGCCGGCCGCCGCGCGAAGACGAGATGGACTTCGCCGGTGGCCGCGGCGGCGACGACGTCGCTGGCCGGCGTCGCGCCGAGCATCTCCAGGTACCGCCGCGCCTCATCGGCGGCCGGCGACGGCTTCGGCGCGAGGCTCCAGGCGTGCTGGTAGGCGTCGATGGCCGCGCCGGTCCGGTGCTCCAGCTTGTATCGATGTCCGAGGAGCAGGAACGCGCTGATGCCGGTGTCCTTCGCCAGCGGGTGGGAAGCGATGTCCCGGAGCTCGCGCTGCGCGTCGTCGGTACGGCCGTATCTGTCGACATCGATGCTGGCGATGCCGAGACGCGCGCGCTGCTCGGTGAGTGCGTCGGGCTGCTTGCGCGTGTGCTCGAGAACGAGCTCGAAAGCAGCGCGCGCCGGCAGGAGCTCACCGCTGCGCAACAGACCGTTGCCGCGCACGAGCTCCGACTCCGCCAGGCGATGCTGCGCCCGCAGCTCCGCCGCCGCGGCGAAGAGCGCGGCGTTGCGGTTGAGGCTGGCCAGCGTGACCGCGAACTGGTTGAAGTTGAGGAACACGGAGTCGGGCGTCATCACCTCGCCGCCGCCTTGGTCGAGGACGACGATCGACCGGTACTTGCGGCGGGTCTCCGCGAGGTTCATCCCCGCCAGCGCGCGGGCGACGGCCGGCTGCTGCATCGCCGCCGCCAGCCACTCGTCGACGTCCTTGTCTTCGTTGCGGTTGAAGGTGCGGACGCGCAGGAGGATGAGACGGCCGTTCTGCTTCGCCGCACGAACGGCGTCGTCAACGGGAAGCCATTGGGCGTGAGCGGCGACGGCGAAAAACAACAGGATGAACGCGAGAGGCGTCCGAGCCTGCGGAGCGGCCATCAGATCCCCGTCACCCGCACCACTTCCTCGAACGTCGTCGTCCCCTCAGCCAGCTTGCGCAGCGCGGACTGTCGCAGCGTGCGCATGCCGCGCTTGAGGGCCGTTTCCTTGATCTTGAGGAAGTCTTCGCCGTGGTCGATGAGGTCGCGGATGGTGTTGTCGATCTGCAGCATCTCGAAGATGCCGGTGCGTCCGAAGTAGCCGGTGTTGCGGCAGCGGATGCAGCCGGCGCCTTCCTTGACGATGATGCGCTTGCCCGGCGGCGCCTGCAGGTTCAGCATCCCGGCCTCCTCCACCGTCAGCGGCCGATTGCGCCTGCAGTCGGTGCAGATCTTCCGCACCAGGCGCTGGGCCATCGTGCCGATCAGCGTCGAGGAGATCAGGAAGGGCTGGATGCCGAGGTCGACCAGGCGCGTGACCGACGTCGCGGAGTCGTTCGTGTGCAGCGTGGAGAAGACAAGGTGCCCGGTCAGCGCCGCCTGCACCGCGTTCTCCGCCGTCTCCGTGTCGCGGATCTCGCCGACCATGATGATGTCGGGGTCCTGGCGGAGGATCGTGCGCAGGGCGTGCGCGAAGGTGATGCCGATCTTGGCCTGCACGGCGGTCTGGTTGAATTCGTCGTGCACCATCTCGATCGGATCCTCGATCGTGGTGATGTTGATCTCCGGCGACGCCAGCGACTTCAGCGCGGAGTAGAGCGTCACGGTCTTGCCCGAGCCGGTCGGGCCGGTGACGAGGATGATCCCGTGCGGGCGCTTGATCCAGTCGTTGAACGTGACCAGCTCGTCCTCGTAGAAGCCGAGGCCGGCCACGCTGCGCAGGAGAACGTCGGGATCGAAGATGCGCATGACCATCTTCTCGCCGAACGCCGTCGGCAGCGTGGAGACGCGCAGCTCCACTTCTTTCCCCTGATGGTCGGTCTTGATGCGCCCGTCCTGGGGGCGGCGCTTCTCGGCGATGTCCATGCGGCACATCGTCTTCAGGCGCGAGGTGATGGCCAGGTTGACGAGCTTCGGCACGCGCTGGATCTCGTGAAGCACGCCGTCGATGCGGAAGCGGATCGCGGCGGACTCGCGCTTCGGCTCGATGTGGATGTCGCTGGCGCGCGAGTCGTAGGCGTGCTGGAGGAGGAAGTCGACGGCGTTGACGATGTGGGCGTCGCTGGTCTCGATCTCCGTCCCCGACTTCAGCTTGACGTACTGCTCGAGATTGCTGATGAGGGCGAAGCCGTCGCCGCGCAGGTCGCGCTCGGCCTTCGTGACCGAGGCCCGGAAGCCGTACTGCTCGTTGATCACCCCCATCACGTCGCTCTCCGCGGAGACGACGACGTGGATGTCCTGCTTGACCATCTGCTGATAGCTGTCGATGGCCACGCGGTCGAAGGGGTTGACGACGGCGACGATGAGCTTGCCGTCGCGCACGGCCACCGGGACCATGCGGTGCTTGCGGGCGAAGGGGCGCGAGATCTTGGCCTCGATCATCTCGACGTCGAGCTTGAGGGCGTCGATTTTGTAGAAGTGCAGCCCCGCGTCTTCAGCAATCAGGCGCGCCAGGAGGAAGTCGTCGATGCGCGTGCCGTTGCCGCTGGCGTCGGTGAGGTTCATGGCCGTCAGGGCTTTGAAGGGACTGGCCTCCTCGTCGGTGCGGGAACCCTTCGCCGCGCGCGCCTGCTGGGCCCGCCACTGCCGCTCCACGGCGTCGACCTCGGCGCGCTGCTTCTCGTCGATGAAGCCGGCGTTGAAGAGAAGCTCGCCGAGGTAGCTGACGGTGATCTCGCGCGCCTTGCGCGGGACGGGCGTGGCGGTGACGGTCATGGCCGGACGAACATCGATTCTACTCCGTCACTTCCAGCAAAAACCCCTTGAGGTACTCCCCTTCCGGACAGTAGAGCGACACCGGATGGTCCTCGCCGGCGGTGAGCCGTTTGATGAAGGAGACGCGGCGGCCGGCGTCGTGCGCGGCGGAGAAGATGACTTTCTGGAAGAGGTCGAGCGACATGTGGCCGGAGCAGGAGAAGGTCAGCATCCGGCCGCCCGGCTCGACGAGCTTCAGAGCGAAGAGGTTGACGTCCTTGTAGCCGCGGGCGGCGCGCTCGACCTCGCCGCGCGACTTGGCGAAGGCGGGCGGGTCGCAGATGACGAGGCCGAAACGCTCGCGCGTCTGGCGGACGTAGGCGAAGACGTCGGCGACGGTGAAGCGGACGTCGCTTTCGAACGCGTTCAACTCGTGATTGCGCCGCGCGGCCTCGATGGCCGGCGCGGAGACGTCGACGTTCTCGACGAACGCCGCGCCGCCCGCGGCCGCGTAGATGCCGAAGGCGCCGCTGTACGAGAAGAGGTTCAGCACGCGCCGGCCGCGCGCGTTCGCGCGGGCGAGGAGACGGTTGTCGCGCTGGTCAAGAAAGAAGCCGGTCTTCTGCCCCGAGGGGACGTCGACGTGGAAGCGCAGGCCGTTCTCGACGATGGTCGTCGCCGGTGCACCTTCGCCGATCGTCTCGTTCTCCGTCGGCAACCGCTCGAGCTTCCGCGCCGGAATGTCGTTCTTGAAGTAGATCAGCCGTGGCGCGAGCTCCTGCCGCAGGGCCTCGACGACGAGCGCCTTCACGCGATCGAGTCCCTCGTTGGCGATCTCGACGACGGCAACATCGTCATACCGATCGACGACCAGCCCGCTCAGCTCGTCCCCCTCGGAGTGCACGACGCGGGCGGCGTTCGTGGCCTCGCTGAAGAGCCCACGCCGCCGCGTGATCGCCGCGGCGATCCGCGCGCTCAGGAGCTCCGGCGTCAGCTCCTCCTCGCCGAACGTGAGCACGCGCAGGCGAATCTGCGAGTGCAGCGAATGAAATCCCGAGGCGAGACGAATGCCGTTGGCGTCGACGAGATCGGCGATGGCCGCGTCGTCCGGCCCGCTCTCCTGCGCGATCGCGCCGGCGAAGATCCACGGATGGCGGTTGGCCACGGCGCGCTCGCGGCCGCGCTTTAGCACCAGCCGGCGGCGGCGCTCGGGATCGAAATCAGAGTTGCTCATGGGCCTTATAATCACCGCAATGTCGCGAAAGCCCGTCAAGCAGTTTCATACGAAGTCGCAGGAAGAGGTCTACCGCGCCGTCAAGTCGTACCTCGACGAGCTCGTAGAGGAGCATTTCGACGACGCCGAGCACTGCGACTTCTACCTGAAGTACGGATCGACGGTGCTGGAGATCTCCATCGAGCCGTACGAGGAAGACGACGCCATCGTCGACATCCTCGCTTTCGTGGTGCAGGGCGTGGAGCCGTCGTTCGAGCTCATGCAGGAGCTGCTGCGGATCAACTCCGAGGTGGCCCTCGGCGCGTTCAGCCTGGTCGACCGCGACGTCTTCTTCTCCCACTCCTTCCTTGGCCGGCGCCTGCCGCCCGAGCAGCTCATCGCCTCGCTGGAGATTGTGGCCACGACCTCCGACGAATACGACGAACAGATCGTGCAGAAGTACGGCGGCGTCACCGCGCTCGACTCGCTGCGCCGCGCCAAACGGCGGCCGGCGCAGCCGGTGTCCACTGCCGACCGCAACTGATGGCGCACACGGCACATCAATTGCTCAATTTCTCGCTCATGGGCAGATTCGCCGCCGCTGCGTTCCTCTCCGCCGCGCTCCTCCTGGCCGGCTGCACCGGCGGTCAGGAAGGCACCGCCGCCGAGGAGCAGCAGCCGAAGAAGAATCCGATCACGACGAACGGACAGCAGACGGCGACGCAGCCGCAGCCGCCCGCGCCGGTCGACGCCAAGAAAGAGCTGAAGTCGATCAGCAACGCCATCCCGATCTACGCGAACGCGCAGTTCCGCGAAGACCTGACCCGCCGCGACGCGGTGATGATCCGCAACCAATACGGCCCGAAGGCCGAGGTCTACACCCTGGCCACGGACGATTCGTTCCCGCAGGTCTACCACTACTACACGACGTACCTCGCGCAGTTCCGCGCCTATCCCGCCCAGCCGCCCTACCCGCCGCAGCAGAACTGGCGCACGCTCGAAGTGCACCTGAACCAGGCCATGCAGGACCCGTTCATCCCCGGCGACACGCTGAAGGCCGGAGACCGGCAGGTCACGCTGCAGGTGGCGGAGACAGAGGCGGAGCCGAAGACGGTCATTCGCTATATCGTCACGCCCGAGCCGATTTCCGGCGCGGCGATCGCTTCGCAGTAGGACTGAGGACTAAGGACTGAGTCGACGCACCTCAGTCCTCAGTCCTCATACCTCAGCCCTGTATGTATCCCTGGCGGCGCATTCTCATTCCGACGGATTTCTCCACGGCGGCCGAGTGGGCGTTCGATGGCGCCGTCGCGCTCGCCGGCGCGACCGGTGCGGAGCTCGTCATCCTGCACATCCGCATCACCTGGCAGTCCGACGGCGCGCTGCGCTATCCGGCGGACGACTCGATCTACGAATACGCCGAGGAGGTCGAGCTGGAAAAACTGCGCGAGCGCGTGCGCCACGCCAACGCCTCGATCCCGACGCGCAAGATCGTGCGCAAGGCCTCCGACCCCGGCGCGGAGATCTGCCGCGCCCTGGCCGAGGAGAAGGCCGACCTCGTCGTCATCGCCACGCACGCGCGGCACCACGTCGCGCACCTGCTCATCGGCTCGACGACGATGAAGGTCATCACCGATCCTCCCGTGCCGGTGCTGGCAATCCGCTACGGCACGAAACCGCGGCGCGGGCTTCGCCGCATCGTCGTGCCGGTGCATTTGCAGCAGACGTCGATGCCCGCCGCGGAGCTCGCGGCGCGGATCGCGCGCGAGGAAGGGAGCGAGATCCACCTGGCCATGGTCTGCGACGGCGCCGACCTCGTGGCGGCGGAGACGAGGCTCGCCGAGATCAGCGAGAAGCATTTCGGCGGCGCGGCGGTGACGAAGGCCGTCGTCGGCAGCGACGTGGAGCGAGAGCTGATCCGCTACGCCGACCACGCCGCGGCCGACGCGCTGTTCATCAACGCCCGCCACGACCTCGGCGGGGTCAAGCAGGAAATCCTGCGCAACACCGGCGTTCCGGTGATGATCGTGCCGGGGTAGCGGTCTGTAACAAAAAAAATATTTGAGGTGGTGGGGTAGGGATTCGGGGCTGCCAATCACTCCTAGATAGGTAGCACCTATGAAACTCCTGTCCCCGCTCAAAAAAGAGGTCGCCGGGGGTAGCCCGGCGACCGTAACCGTTGTCCTGTCGGCACAACAGCTCGACTACGTGGCGCGCATGTCGAGCGACATCAACCCCGCGATGCACCGAGCGTTTGGATGGCCACACGCCATCTGCACGATCATCGATCGCTTTGCGCAAAGCGGGATCGACCTGACTGAGGCCAGCAGCGAGTCGGAGCTCGTCGAGCTGGCGGCCAGACAGTTGCGCGCCGGAAACCGGAGGCGAACCGCTAGCGCGCGGTCTTTCTCGGCTTCGGAGCCGATCCTGTTAGCAGACCGACGAGGGTATCAATCGAGTCCGCCTGCGACAGGTCGATTCCGCTCTGGAAAGCCGCCTCGATAAGACCACGAATGATCTCCGCCCGGCTGATTGCCTTGCCGTGCTTGAGGCGGATATCAATGGCAAGCCGATCCAGATAGGCGACGTGACGGTCGAGTAGTACGACCGTAATCTTCGCCCAGGGTTCGGTGTGTACGATGGGACGTCCGCGATTGCTTTTGACTGGTGTCACACGCTCTCCTCTCGTTCTTCTGATTTTGAACCGAGTGCCGAGGACAGTGTAACCGGCCTCTGGCACCAAGTCCATCTCTATTTACTGACCGAAGGCCACCGGTTGTTGGACTGAACGCGTGGGGAGTCGCGCCGGTCCATCTTAGCCGCTCTCCGTCTCGCAACCAAGCAAGAATTTCATGCCTCCGCCGCCGGCAGGTGCACCTCGAACACCGCTCCGCGCTCGCCGTTCGCCCCCGTGACCGTTCCTCCGTAGCCGGCCACGATAGCCCGCACGATGGCCAGACCGAGGCCGGCGTGGCGGCTGTCGCGCCGCGCCGCGGCCGGACGATAGGTGAAGAAGCGGTCGAAGATGCGCGTCATGTGCGCCTCCGGAATGCCCGGCCCTTCGTCCTCCAGGCGCGTGACGGCCATCCCTCCTTCCGCCCAGACGCCCACCCGCACCAACCCGCCCGCCGGCGAGAAGCTGGCGGCGTTGTCGAGGATGTTCTCGAAGACCTGGATCAGCCGGTCCTCCGAGGCGTCGACGCGCAGCGGGGCCTCGGGCGTGGACAGCTCGAAGCGGACGCGCTCTCCCTCGCGCAGGCGGAAGCCGTCGACGATCTTCCGCAGCAGCGCGCCGAGCTCCAGCGGCGCGTGCTCCTCCCGTCCGAGCCGGGCGTCGATGACAGAGATCTCCCGCACGCCGGCGAGCAGCTTCTCCATCCGCGCCACTTCCTGCTCGACCATCTGCACGAAGCGGCGCCGGTCCGCGGGATCGTTGACCTCGGCCAGCATCTCCGTGGCGTTGCGGATCGAGGCCAGCGGGTTGCGCAGCTCGTGGGAGACGTCGGTGGCGAAGGTCTCGATCATGCGCAGGTAGGTGTCGAGGCGGCGCATGATCCGCTCCAGCGCGCGCGAGAGCTCGCCGATCTCGTCGCGCCGCGTCGAGCCTTTGAAGTGCTGGCGCAGGCCGCCGCGGCGGTCGAGGACGCGCCGCGCGTCGCGCCGCAGCTGCCGCAGCGGACGGACGATGGTCGTAGAGAAGAAGACGCTGACGAGGAAGGCCACGACGACGGTGGCCACGAAGACGCGCATCACGCTGAGGCGGACGGCGTAGAGGTCCTGCAGGATCGGATACGTGCTCGCCGAGGCCAGGGCCACGCCGATGACGCGCCCGCCGTTGACGATGGGCACGGCGCGATACAGCGTGACGGAGCGCTGCCCGCCGGCGCTGATTTTTTTGTCGAAGCCCTCCCCGCCGCCCAGCGCCGCGCGCACCTCGGGACCGCGGAGGCGCTCGGCGCTGTCGTAGACGTCGACGTCGAGCGGCCGCTCCGGCGGCTGCATCAAGCGCAGGACCGGCCGGGCGACAAAGACGGCCACGCGGTAGAGGGTGTTGTGCCGCGGCGAGCCGCGCGACGTTCGCGGCGGCGGGATGGGACGGGAGTCGGCGATGACGCGGCCGCTGGTGTCGAGGACGCGGAAGCGGACGTCGCTGCGCGTACGCGCCAGCAAGTCGTCGACGTCGATCGGGTTCAAGGCCGCGTCGCGCCCGATGGCCACGGCCACGATCCGGGCCTGCTCCGTGATCGATCGCACCTCGGCCGACTCCAGCCGCGCCTCGTACGCGCCGAGGTAGAGGACGCCGGCGACAGGAAGAAATACCAAGAGGAGGTTGAAGGCCAGGAGGCGGATGGCGATGCGCTTCATGACTCGGAATAGCGGTAGCCGAGGCCGTACACCGTCTCGATGCGGTCGAAGGCGGCATCGACCTCCTCGAACTTCCGCCGCAGCCGCTTGATGTGGCTGTCGATGGTGCGCTCGCTGACGTAGGCATCGTGCGGATAGCCGTCCTGGTGGAGCTGCTTGCGCGACTTGACGTGGCCGGGATGGCGCACGAGGGCGTGCAGCATCATGAATTCGGTGACGGTGAGGCTGACGGGCTGCCCTTTCCACTTCACGGCGTAGCGCTGCAGGTCGAGCTCGAGGTCGCCGACGCGCAGCGGCGCCTCTTTCGGCACGGCCTCGAGGGCCGCGCGCCGGAAGAGGACCTTGACGCGCGCCAGGAGCTCGCGCATCGAGAAGGGTTTGCAGAGGTAGTCGTCCGCGCCGATCTCCAGGCCGAGGACGCGGTCGAGCTCTTCGTCGCGCGAGGTGAGGAAGATGATGGGGATGGTCTCGCTGATGGAGCGGATGCGCCGGCAGAGCTCGAGGCCGTCCATCTCCGGCATGAGGATGTCGAGGATGACGAGCCCCGGCAGCCGCCGCTGAAAAGCGCTCCACGCCTCCGCGCCATGTGCAAAGAGCTCGACCGGGTAGCCCTCGCGGCGGAGGGCGAAGGCCAGGGTCTCGCGAAGGTTGTCTTCGTCATCGACGACGGCGACGGTTTGGTTGGCGGGCTTCACTTCATCGCCCGCTTGTCGAAGGCCCGCAGTCCCAGCACCAGGAACAGCACCGTCGTGGCCACGAGTGCCGCCAGCATCACCCACGTATTCATATGCGGCATCGACGGCGTGAGCGCGGCCCGCATCCCCTCGGAGACGTAGACGAGCGGGTTGATGAGCACCAAATACTTCATCGCCGGTACCACCTGCAGGCCGGCCCACGGGTAGTACGTGCAGCCGAACATGATCATCGGACCGAGGATCGCGCTGAACATCAGGCCGATGTGCTGGGGCGGGATGGCCGTGCCGAGGAAGAGGCCGATGGCGGCGAACGCGGCGCCGGAGAGGATCGTGACCACGGCCAGCAGGCCGGCGTTGCCGAAGGAGAGGCCGGGGATCGGGCCCATGATCACGCGCGCCAGCGGCAGCACCACCAGCGCGGCGATCACGCCCTGCAGCGTGCCGGCCACGACCTTCTCCACCGCCACGAGCTCGATCGGCGCCGGCGCGAGCAGGCGGTCCTCGATCTCGTTCGTCACGCCGAAGTCCTGCACCATCGGCAGGCAGACCGACTGCACCGCCGACAGCGTCAGGCTCAGGGCCAGCACGCCCGGCAGCACCGTGGCCGTGTACTGGCGCGGGATCATCCCCATCTTTGGCAGGACGAAGCCGAAGATCAGCACGAAGAGCAGCGGCTGCAGCGTCGTGCGCAGGAGGAAGAACGGCAGCTCGCGGCGGGCCACGGTGATGTCGCGCATGAGGATCGCGCCGAAGACGCGCGACGGAGGAACGTGATCGCCGGTCATGCCAGTTTCCTTCCGGTCAGCGAGATGAAGAGCGTCTCCAGGCTGGGGCGGGAGAGGTGGATGTCGCGCACGGTCAGCCCGCGGGCTTCGCCGGCGTCGATGAGCGCGGGGATGATCTGCCCGCCGCGCCGGCTGAAAACGCGCAGCAGCGGCCCGCGCCCCTCGGCGTTGGAGACGCCGTCGAGGGCGCGCGCGGCGTCGACCACGGGCCCGGCCTCGCCGTCGAACGTGACTTCGACGAGCGTGTCGCCCGGCGCCTGCGCCTTCAGCCGCGAGGGCGTGTCGAGCGCGAGGAGCTTGCCGTGGTCGATGATGGCCAGGCGGTCGCAGAGCTGATCGGCTTCTTCCATGTAATGCGTCGTCATCACGATCGTCCGTCCCTGCCCGTGCAGCTCGCGGAGGATCTCCCACAGCCCGAGGCGCGCCTGCGGATCGAGGCCGACCGTCGGCTCGTCGAGGAAGAGGATGCGCGGATCGTGCGTCAACGCACGGGCAATCATCAGCCGCTGCTGCTGGCCGCCGGAGAGCTCGCCGACTTTGGCGTCGCGCTTGTCGGCGAGGCCGAGGCGATCGAGCAGCTCGTTGGCGCGCTTGACGGCCACGCCGTGCGGGACGCCGAAGTACGAGGCGTGGAAGACGAGGTTCTCGATCGTGTTGAGGCCGCGGTCGGGATTCGGCCGCTGCGGCACGACGCCGATCCTTCGCCGCACCGCCGGCGCCTCGGTCACGACATTCGCGCCGGCCACGATGGCCTCGCCGCCGCTGACGCGCACGCGCGTCGTGAGGATGCCGATCGTCGTCGTCTTCCCGGCGCCGTTCGGCCCGAGCATGCCGAAGAGCTCCCCCTCCTCGACGGTGAGGTCGAGGGCGTCGACGGCGACGACGTTCGGCACGTAGACCTTGCGGAGGGAGTGGGTTTCGATGGCGGGCATGATCTGCGGCGAATGGTATGACAGGAGAAACGGGGTCGTCGCATTGCGGCCACGGAAACTCGGAACGCAGAATGCGAATGCAGAATGTAGAAGACGGGAGACCGCGGCCGGCGACCTCGCTTCTTCGTTCTGCATTCGCATTCTGCGTTCTGAATTTCCTTGGCGGAGTGCGACGATACGCCCATGTTCATCGCCGCCTGCGCACTCGCCGCCGCCGTCGCCGCCACGCCGCCACCCGTGGTCCGGCCGCGGGCGCGCGACGTTGGCGTCGTCATCGGCGTCCTCGAGCCCGGCCCGCTCAACGCCATCACCGACGTCGCCGGCGTCCGCGTCGGGCACACCACCATCATCCGCGGCGAGACCATCCGCACCGGCGTCACCGCCATCCTTCCGCACGGCGGCAATCTCTTTCAGGAGAAAGTGCCGGGCGCGGTCTTCGTCGGCAACGGCTTCGGCAAGATCGTGGGGACGACGCAGGTCGAGGAGCTCGGCGAGATCGAGACGCCGATCCTGCTGACGTCGACGCTGAACGTGCCGCGCGTGGCCGACGCGCTGCTCGACTACATGCTGGCCCTGCCGGGCAACGAGAACGTGCGCTCCATCAACCCGCTCGTCGCGGAGACGAACGACGGCACGCTCAACGACATCCGCGCCCGCGCCGCCGGCCGCGACGACGTCCTCCACGCCATCACGACGGCAGCCGGCGGTCCGGTCGCGGAAGGGGCGGTCGGCGCCGGCACCGGAACGATCGCCTTCGGCTTCAAGGGCGGCATCGGCACGGCCTCGCGGCGCGTGGCGGGCGGGTGGACGGTGGGCGTGCTCGTGCAGACGAACTTCGGCGGCGTGCTGACAATCGCGGGCGTCCCGGTGGGGCGCGAGCTGATGCCGAACAGGCCCGGCGGCTCGTGCGTGATCGTCGTCGCCACCGACGCGCCGGTCGACGCGCGCAACCTGCGGCGGATGGCGGCGCGGGCGATCATGGGGATGGCCCGCACGGGCGCGGCGGGGTCGAACGGCAGCGGCGACTACGCGATCGCGTTCTCGACCTCGCGGTCCGCGCCGCCGCTCGGCAACGAGGCCATGTCGCCGCTGTTCCTCGGCGTGATCGAGGCGACGGAGGAGGCCATCGTCAACTCCCTCTTCCGGGCCACGACGACGACCGGCAACGGCCGCACGATCGAGGCCCTGCCGCTCGACAAGGTCCTCCCGCTGATCACAAAGAAGCGTGATTGACGTCGCTGTGGCAAATTGCATTTCGGCCATTCTTCTCTTCCACCATGCTGTACAAGGCCAGCCTGGAGGACTGCTCGCTCCTCTGCGAGCTCGACCGCGTCCTCCTCGCCGACGCCGCCGAGGGGCGGCCGGCGCCGGAGCTCGCCGAGCGCGCGGTCGCGGCCGGCTGGGATGCGCGCGGCGTCAAGATCCGCCTCAACGTCCTGCGCGAGCTGCACTTCCTCGTCGACGCCGACGAATGATGGGCCCGCCATTCCTGACCTCAAAATTGCACTGCACACCTCGCGGAGGTGTCGAATGTTTCGACTTCGTAGTTACGCAATTGTGGCCGCCATGGCGCTCGTCGCCGCCGGCTGCGGGTCAAGCGGCGGCGTGGGCGGCGTCTCGCTCGATCAGGAATGGCAACTCGGAAATCAGCTCGCTGCGCAGGTGCAGCAGCAGGTCCGGCTGGTCAACGACCCGGTGGCGATCTCGTACGTGCGCTCGGTCGGCGAGCGCATTCACGCGGTCACGCCGCTGGCGGACCGGCCGTTCAACTTCTACATCGTCGATGATCCGGAGGTGAACGCGTTCTCGCTTCCGGGCGGGCACGTTTACGTGAACCGCGGCCTCATCGACAGGGCCGACAAGGCCGACGAGCTCGCGGCCGTCATGGCGCACGAGATCTCGCACGTCGTGGCACGCCACGCCATCAAACAGGCCGAGCAGGCCCAGGAGATCAACCTCGTGGGCAGCATTCTCCTCGGCCAGAATCCGAACGCGCTGAGCCAGCTCGCCGCGCAGGTCCTAGCAGGCGGCGCGATGGCCCGCTTCAGCCGCGCCGACGAGAAGCAGGCCGACGACATGGGCCTCGACTTCATGTACAAGGCCGGCTACGACGCCCACGGCATGCTCGACTTCTTCGAGAAGCTGCTGGCCATGGACCGCGGCGGCAACGGCGCCGTGTCGCGCTTTTTCCGCGACCACCCCGGCACGAGCGACCGCATCGCCGACATCCAGGGCCGCCTGCCGAACTATCCGTCGCGGCAGGGACAGATCGTCGACGAGCAGGGCTTCCACGAGCTCAAGGCTCGGGTGTGAGCCGGCGCGGCCGGCAGCGTTGGTTGGCAAAGCCCAACTCGTGATTTCCGCCCACAAGGACGGATTACGCGACGGCTGGTGGTCGACGACTACACATCAGGGGCTGCTTCACGCGAAGAGCGTGAGGCGGCCTCTGGCAACTCACGCTGCGGGCCGTGCCCGCCGGCGCGCGGTTTGCGCCGCCGCTCATCGTCCATCGGCCCCTCGGTGACGAGCTCGCGGTTCTCGTACTCCTCGGCCACACCGGTCGGCCGGAGCATCATCCGCAGCAGCAGCGGCGTGATGAACGCGGTGATCACGACCATCACGGCGATGGCGCTGTAGAGCTCCGCCGATAGCAGACGCGACGCCAATCCGATCTGCGCGAAGATCAGGCTCACTTCGCCGCGCGGGATCATGCCGACGCCGATGACCGTCCGGCGCAGCCCGCGCACCGGCGTCAGCAGTCCGGCGACGATTTTTCCGGCGATCGCGACGACCGCGAGCATCACCCCGACTTTGAAGTTCATGGCGCGCACGTCGATCGCCGCGCCGACAGCGACGAAGAAAATCGGGACGAAGAAGTGGGCCACGTCGCGCACCTGGCTCTTGATCTCGTCGCCCTTCTCCGTTCGCGCCAGCACGAGGCCGGCGGCGAAGGAGCCGATGATGATGGCGGTGCCGGCGAGGTCGGCGATCCAGGCCAACGTGAGGGCGAAGACGATCGAGGCGAAGAAGATGCCGCGCGCGACACCGATGCGGTCGATGGCGCGCACGAGGAGCGGCGCGAGGTAGGAGCCGATGACGAGCGCCGCGGCGACGAAGCCGAATGCGATGGCGGCGACGCGCCCGACGGCCAGCGGCCCAACGTCGTTGCCCGCGGCGACGCTGCCGATGCAGGTGAGGAGGATGACGCCGATGATGTCGTCGACGACGGCCGCGCCGAGGATGACGCGGGCTTCGGGGTCGCGCAGCCGGCCGAGGTCGGAGAGGACGCGCGCGGAGATGCCGACGGAGGTCGCGCTCAGCGCGCCGCCGAGGAAGACGGCCACGAGCGGCGGAAAGTGCATGACCACGCCGACCGCGTAACCGCCGGCGAACGTCAGCGCGACGCCGGCGACGGCAACGACGACGGCCGACGGGCCGCAGATGAGGAGCTTGTCGAGCTCGATCTCCAGGCCGATGAGGAAGAGCAAAAGGACGATGCCGAGCTGGGCGAGGAGGTGGATGACGTTCGCGCTCGGGTCGACGAGCCGCAGCCCGGAGACGCCGACGAGCACGCCGCCGAGGAGCTCGCCGAGAACGGCGGGCTGGCCGATGCGCTCGGCCAGCTCGCCGAAGAGCTTCGCGGCCACGAAGGTGGCGATGAGGGCGAGAAGAAACGCGCCGACGGACATGCGCGGAAATTGTGCCGGATTGTCACCCCGAGCGTGCCTACCGCTTGCGCTTCCTCACCCTCGGCACCTTCCCCGGCTCGCCCGGCGGGCCGAAGTGGCGCTCGTAGCAATAACGGATGTACTTCGACGCGTCGCCCTGGCGCAGGGGCATGTCGTCCATGCGCCGGCCGTGCGACTCCCACGTCATCTTGTGGATGCCGAAGAGGACGGCGCGCTGCGTATCGTCCATGGAGAGGTTCGCGGGATGGCTCGGATCTTTCGCCGGGGCGCCGAACGCCGGCGGCGGGACGCGGTTCAGCGTCGCGGGCGTGTCGGCGCGGGGCTGGTCGAGCTCGAAGAGATCCTCGAACGTCGCGGCGGACTTGTCGCGCTTCGTCAGCGGGCCGCTCTTCATCCCGAACATCTTCCGCGCCGTGGCCATGATCGACGTGTGCTGATACCGCGTCGAGGCCACGTGCGGGCGGACCCACGGCGAGCAGACGATGGCCGGGACGCGCAGGCCGAGGCGGCGGAAGTCGAACTTCGGCGCGAAGGAGGCCTTGTCGTCGGGCGGCGGGGAGTTGATGCCGTCGGGGTTCGGCACGCCCGTGGGCGGGGCGATGTGGTCGTAGAAGCCGCCGTGCTCGTCGAACGTCACGATCAGCGCGCTGCGGTTCCAGACGTCCTCGTTCTTGCGCAGGGCCTCGTAGACGTCGGCGATGAAGTTGTCGGCGAAGCGCAGGTCCTCGGGGGCGTGCGCGGAGTTCGCCGGCGCGTTGTCGGCGTTGAAGAAGCGCGGAAAGATGAACGAGTAGTTCGCCAGCGTGCCTTTGTTGCAGTCGACGGCGAAGGCGTCGTCGTAGCGCTTGAAGTTCTCGTGCTGCATGTTGATCCGCGAGAACTCGCGCACCTCGTTCTTGTCCAGCTCGTACGTCGCCCAGCTCAGCCCCTCGTCCTGGAGCTGCTCGTAGATCGTCTTCACGCTGAAGATCTGCTCGAAGACGTTGTGGGCGAAGCCGGTCGACGTGGCCGCGTGCGCGAAGAGGCGGTTCGGCTGCGTCGGCCCCGGCACCTCGGAGTGCCAGTGGTCGCAGAGGACGAACTCGTCCGCGAGCTGGTTGATCGACGGCAGGCGCGCCGGCGAGAAGCTCTCCATGACCACGCGCATGTCGTTGAACGACGGGTGGCGGACGTGGTCGGCGATGAGGTTGCCGTGGTAGCTCAGCACGAAGCCGGTGTTCGTGGCCGCGGCCCCCTTCGGCGGGTTCTTGTTGCCGAAGAGCTGGATGTTCGTGGCGTTGATGGAGTGGCCCGGGCCGTTGCCGACCGGCACCATGTACGGCGCGCCGTTGTTGACGAAGAAGGCGGGGTTGGTGTCGCTCTCCGGCTTCGTCGGATCGCCGAAATTCTCCTCGTTGCCTTGGAGCCCGTCGACGCCGTCATGGAATCCGAAGAGGTGGTCGAAGGAGCGGTTCTCCAGCATCAGGACGACGATGTGGTCGATCTTGCGGGCGGCGCTGCTTTTCTTCTTTTTCTTTTTCGCCATGCACAGGAGGGGCGCGGCGGGCGCATTTCCCTACCATAGCTCCGCGATCGGCTGATAGGTCCCGTCCTTGGCGAAGGGGACGTACTCGAAGCCGCGGCCGAGGGGATCGTCGTGGCGCACGGTCGTGTAATCGATGCCGAGGGCCGAGTAGATCGTGCACGTGACGTCCTCGGGGCGCACGTCGCGGTTCGCGCTCCAGCCGTACTCGGCGACGTCGGCGCCGGTGGCGTCGGTCTTCCCGAGCACCTGCCCGCCGCGGATGCCGCCGCCCGCCCAGACGCTGGTCATGCGCAGGTTGTGGTCGCGGCCGTCCTGGTTGTTCAGCGCGCCGACGGTGCGGCCGAACTCGGCCATCACCACGACCACGGTCTCGTCGAGCAGCGTCTTCCCGGCGGCGGAGCCGGGCATCGACTGCAGGTCCGCGAGCAGCGCGCCGTACGCCGGGTCGAACTGCGCCATCTGCGTGTAGAGCGAGTCGCCCGTCGTGTCGTAGATGCCGCTGTGGTGGTCCCATCCGCCGAACGTGGCCTGCACGAAGCGCGTCCCTTTGCGGCCGGCGACGAGGTTGCGGGCGATGACGAGCGAGTCGCCGAAGGTCGAGGCGCCGTAGCGCGTGTGCTCGTCGGTGGAAAACGAGAAGAGGTTGTTGATGCCCGGCGCGTCCATGATCGCCTTCGACTGCGTGTAGAAGTCGTTCATGTCCAGCGTGACCTTGCCGAGCGCGCCGGTGCTGCGGTTCGTGTCGATCTGGTGGAGGAAGTTCCAACGGTCGGTGAAGCGCGCCGCGCCGTCGGGATGCGAGATCGTCGGCAGCCCCGTCGACGCCGGCACGACCTGGAACGGCGCGTACGTGGCCGGGAAATAGCCCTGCGCCGGGATGCCGGCGGAGTTCAGGGCGATGAAGCCGGGAAGGACGTCGGTCGGCGTGCGCGCGGCCTGGGCCTCGAGCGAGACGACGGAGCCGATGTGCGGGGCGATCGCGCCGGTGGCGCCGCCGGGGTTGCGGGCGATCTGCGCCCACGCCTGCCCGAGCGTGTGCACCGCCGCCCAGGCCAGGCCGGGACGGACGAAGCTGAGCTTGTCGAGGTGCGCGGCGGTGTTCGGCATGAGGCCCTGAGGGAAGAGGAGACCCCCGTTGTTGAACGTGGTCGGCTTGAAGTCCGAAGGCGTCCAGGAGCCGACTTTGAGGTCCCAGGTGTCGATGTTCGACGGCGCGCCGGCCAGGAAGATGAAGATGCAATTCTTGGCGGTGTTTTTCAGCGTGACGTTTGGCGCGGTCGTGGCGCCGTAGAGCAGCCGCGGGTCGGCGACGTCGACGAAGTACGACGCCACGATGCCGGTGCCGGCGACCTGCATGAATCTGCGGCGCGAGAATCCGGGGCCGAGGGCGAGGCCGCTGGCTTTTTTACAGGTGGGGCATTCGATTTTGCTTTTGGGAAGCTTGGTCATTGTCGCTCCTGGGCTCTCGGCTCTCGGCTGTCGGCTCTCGGGGAGAACTGCTAAGAGCCGAGAGCTGAGAGCCGAGAGCTTGTTTTTCATCAGTCAAACAAAAACTCCAACGAATTCAACAGCGTCCACTGCAAGTCCTCGGTGCGCTGCTGGAGGTTGCCGCCGTTGATGTAGGCGATGGCTTGCGCGCGCTCGCTGCTCGTCGGCTTGCGCGCGAGCGTGGCCAGGTAGATCTGATCGGCGATCGTGCCGGGGTCGGTGGTCGACGCCAGCGTCTTCGCCACCGTCGAATTCGCCGTGGCCTTGTGCACGCGGCTGACGACGATGGTGTTGTCGTTCATCAGCGAGAGGGCCTGGGCGATCGAGGAGTCGTTCGAGCGGGCCTGGTCGTCGCGGTTGCCGCGGCCGAACTCGTCGAGGAAGCGGCCGTAGGCGTTGTTGCGCGGCTCGGTGGTGTCGGGGAGCTTCATCGCCGAGGTGACCGTGCCGAGGTTCGTGACCGTGTAGGTGATCGGGACGTTCGTCGCCTTCGCGATGGCGTCGAGCGTCTCCTCCGCCATCAGGCGATGCGGCAGGTGCCGGGCGAAGTACGTTGTCCACTGCTCGTTCCAATTGCCCGGCGTGTAGACGGTCGAGAGCTGATACGAGCTCGAATTCGTGATCGTGCGGAGGAGGGCCCGGAGGTCGTACTTGTCGGCGATGAGCTCGTTCGTCAGATCGGTCAGCAGCTGCGCGTTGGTCGGCTGCAGCGTCTGCCCCGAGGCGAGGTTGTTCGGGTCGAGGCGATTCGGATCGATGTTGTTCGTCGGCTCGACGATGCCGAGGCCGAACATCTCCTTCCAGAGGTAATTGACCGCGGCGCGCGCGAACTGCGGGTTCGCGGTGAGGATGCGGCCGTAGGCGTCACGCCACGGCTCGCCGGGCCGCGGCCCTTCGCCGGTGAGGAAGAAGACGGGCGCCACGGTGGTCTCGCCGTTGAACGGCGTGCGCGGCGTCTTGTTCCCGGAATTCGTGTTCAGCTGGTACGCGCCGTTGGCGGCGTCGCTGACCATGTATTTGAGGATGTTCTTGTTGTTCGGGTCGGCCGATTGCCGCTGCGCGCGGGCTTTGGCGAAGAAGGCGGCGTTGCCCCAGAAGTCGTAGCGCGTGTGCGATTTCAGGTAGGTGTTGACGAGGTCGAGGTGCCCGAGGCCGTTGTGGCAGGAGAGGCAGAGCAGGGGCATGCCGAGGAATTGCGCGCCGCTCGAGGCGGCGAGGTTGTCGTAGGCGTCCTGCGGCGGGCCGTTGGGCTGGAGCTGGCGGACGATGAAGTTCGCCTGCCCGACGGAGTAGCTGTCGCCGAGGCCGGAGATGATCTCCCGGACCATCTGGTCGTAGGCCTTGCCGCCTTTGATGGAATCATGGATGTACTGATAGTAGGCATTCCGCCCGCCTGGAAACTCGCGGCTGTTCGAGGCGGCGCTGACGTTCTGCACGAGGTCGCCGAACCACATCGTCCAGCGGTCCACGAAGGCATCGGAGGCGAGGAGCTGGTCGATCATCTTGGCGCGCTTGTTCGCGGAGGTGTCGGCCAGGAACGACTGCACGGTGGCGCTGTCGGGGATCTGCCCGGTCAGGTCGAGGGTGACGCGGCGGAGGAACTCGGTGTCGGAGGCGAGCTGCGTCGGGGCGACGTTGTCCTTCTTCATGGCCGCGAAGAGGTCGGCGTCGATGAAGTTGACCGTCGGCGGGAACGCGAACGGCGGCGCCGTCCCACCCGGCGGCACGGACGCCCGCCTCCGTCCCGCGACAGCCTCGGCCGTCACGGAGAGCTTGTGGACGAGCGCCTCCTGCTCCTGCCTCGGCGAGATCATCGTGAGCGGCCGCGCGCAGACGGCCGCCGGCTTCTCGTCCGCCATCATCAGGGCCGGCGCCACGAGCGCTAAAGCGAGCAAGCTGTGTTTCATGCGCCTTGGACGGGGGGCGGCGAGGGGCGTTTACACGACTATGTGACAGGCGTCACTGCGGGCAGAGGAACGCGGTCGAATTCGTCGATTTTGTGGATGTCGACGCTCAGCCTGCCGTCCGGCCGCGGCGGGTTGAAGACGCTGCGGAAGCGCGCCCCCCAGACGACCTCGTCGGCCTTGTACGAGGAGCGCGTGTGCACGTTCTGGGAGAAGGTCTCGTCGAAGCCGTTGAGCAGGACGAGGAACTCGACGTCGCAGGAGAGCATCTGCTCCTCGCGCATTCGGTACAGGGGGCTGTCTTTGTCGATGGGATGGACGATCGTCCATGCCGCGGGGAAGAAGACGACGCGCTCGCGCTCGAGCGTCAGCGGGATGTACTCGCGGTCGATGTTGCCGTCGCCCTTGCGCCGCGTCATCAGCACTTTCGCCCGGAGCTCGACGATCTCGTTCGTCTTCATGTTCACGGTGCGGAACATGAAGGCGGTGCCGTCGCGGTACGGGGCGATGACGGCGCAGCGGCTGAAGACGATCTGGGCGACGGGGCGGGCGAAGCGCGCGAAGACGATGCCGGCGATGACGGAAAAGCCGAGGAGGCCGGCGAGGGACTCGACGGTGACGACGAGGTTCGCCGCGGCGGTGATGGGGACGATGTTGCCGTAGCCGATGGTGGCCAGGGTGTGCACGCTGAAGAAGAAGGCGATGAGGAAGCGCCCGAAGAACGGCTTGTCGTCGAAGCCGGTGATGGAGTGGGGGCCGCAGGCGATGTAGGCGAGCGCGAAGATGGCGTTGGTCAGGAGGTAGCCGGCGCCGACGATGGAGAGGAAGCGCGGCCAGCTCATGGTGAGCGAGTAGTGATAGAAGTTGAGCCGCGCCCACCAGCCCATTCCTTCGCGCCGGACGTTGAAGGTGCCGTCGCGGTTGAGCAGGCGCGTGCGCGTCTCGCGCGAGAGGACAGAGCCGAAGCCTAGGTCGGAGTTGATGTCCTGCTGTTCGCGCGAGGGGTGTGGGGCCGCGGTCATCCGCGCATTCTACGGCCCCGCGCCCGAGCCCGCGCCCGAGCCCGAGCCCGGCTTTTGTGTTTACGGCACCGGCGAAACGTAGATCCCCGATGCGTACGCCGCCGCGTAGATCTTCGTCGATGCGCCGTTCTCCGCCAGGCCCGCCACGGTCACGCCATTGAGCCCGATGTTCTGGAACGTCTGCCCCGCGTTGGTCGAGACGAAGATCCCGCCGGTGATGTTGCCGCTCTTCTGCCGGCCGCCGAAGAGGCGCGTCGGCTTCTTCGCGTCCATCAGCAGCGAGTCGCTCGGCGCGGGGTTGTTCGCCAGCGGATGCCACGTCATGCCCTTGTTCGCCGACACGAACAGCCCCGGCCCCTCGGTGAGGGCAAAGACCCAGCCGTCGGTCGGACGGACGGCCGAGGCGATCACGTGCCACGGCAGCGTGCCGGTGACGTTGATCCAATTCACGCCGTTGTTGTCGGAGCGGAAGAACGGCGGATGGTACGGCTGCGGGTGGTCGAAGATCTCCGTCCCCGCGTAGACGGCGCCGCTGAGCGGATCGCGCGACAGCGTCCAGACGATGAGCCCCGTCTGCCCGGGGCCGAAGGCGTGGAACTGCCCGAGCCCGCCGCCGAGGTTCGCGACCCAGACGCCGCTCGGCACGGCGTGCGTCGACCAGGCCTGGCCGACGTAGAGCGTCCCCTTGGCGACGAGCAGCGAGCGCACCGTGGCGCCGAAGGTGTGGATGACGGTCCAGTTCGCGCCGTGGTCCCGCGTCAGCCAGAGCTTCGTGCCGACGCCGGCGTAGACGAGCTGCACGCCGCTGTCATGCGCCATCAGCAGCGCCGTGACCGGGCCGCCGATCGGCGCCTTCGTCCACGCCGCGCCGCTGTTCGTCGTCCGGTAGAGGCCGTTCTGCCCGCCGACGTACCACTCCATGTCGTTGGCCGGCTCGACGGCGATGCTGTCGACGCAGGCGTCGTTCATCGGGCGGATGACTGTGCCCCAGCTGTAGCCGTTGATCTGCTGCGGCGGGATGGTGACGACGGGGATGTTGAACGGACAGGTGGCCGCGCCGAGCGGCGCGACGACACAGAGCACGAGCAGAATCGCAAACGTCGTTTTCATGCATCCGTAGTGCACGAGCACGGCAAAACGTTTCATATGACGGTATTCTTCGGCCCATGTTCGAACGGGTCGGCCGGGAGCGCTTCGTCGGGGCAGCGTGGGGTGCGCTCTTCACGGGACTCCTGGCCGTGCTGATCGTGGCCGGCTCGCGCAACCTCGCCCACTTCGACGCCGCCCTCGTCGGCTACACCTTCGCCGTCCTCTTCGCCACGTTCGCCATCACCTACCGCTACGCCATGTGGCTGCAGCGCCCGCCGACGCGGCGCTACTGGAACCGCGGCTGGCGGCTCTTCTTCAGCCGCAAATACCTCGGCGCGAACATCCGCAACTGGTTCGCGCGCGTGACCGCCGACTTCGCCCTGAACCGCTTCATCTTCCGCCGCCAGGCCGCGCGCGGCCTCGCTCACGCCCTGATCATGTGGGGCTGCCTCCTCGCCTTCGCCATCACCTTCCCGCTCGTCTTCGGCTGGATCCACTTCGAGACCCTGCCGGGCGACGTCGCCTCGTACCGCACCTTCGTCTTCGGCTTCGGCACGACGTCGTTCAAGATCCACTCCCTCGTCGCCTTCCTCATTTTTCACGGCCTGGTGTGGTCGGCGCTGCTCGTCATCGCCGGCGTGATGCTGGCCATGCGGCGGCGCATGCGCGACCACGGCGCCGCCGCGGTGCAGCGCTTCGGCGAGGATTTCCTGCCGCTGATTCTCCTCTTCGCCATCAGCATCACCGGACTGCTGCTGACGGCGAGCTACACCTGGATGGAAGGCTACGGCTACGACTTCCTGGCCCTGCTGCACGCCATCACCGTCATCTTCACGCTGCTCTATCTGCCGTTCGGGAAGTTCTTCCACATCTTCCAACGCCCGGCGCAGCTCGGCGTCAGCTTCTACAAGGACGTGGCGGCGAAGGAAGGGATGGCGAAGTGCGCGCGCTGCGCTGCCGAGTACGCGCCGCTGCTGCAGGTCAACGACTTGATCGAGGTCGAGCGCGAGCTCGGATACCGCTACGAGAGCGACGACGCCGAGGTCGACCACTACCAACGCATCTGTCCCCCCTGCCGGCGCTCGATGCTCGCCATCGCGCAGGGGCGGCTCTGGAAACGAAATGGCCACACTGCCGAGATCTGAGGACGCGCTCGCTAGCGCCTGGGGACCGCACCTCAACTACATGGAGGGCCCGCGCGCCGACACCGGCGCCGAGCCCGACAAGCTCGTCTCGACGCACTGCTGCTTCTGCGGCCAGCAGTGCGGGATCAACCTCAAAGTCAAGGACAACCTCGTCATCGGCTTCGAGCCACGCTACGACTTCCCCTTCAACAAAGGGATGCTCTGCCCGAAGGGGGTGAAGCGCTATCTCCAGGGTGGCCACCCCGACCGCCTCACGGCCGCGCTGCGCCGCGACCCGAGCGCGGAGAGCGGCTTCTCCCCGCTCCCCTACGCCGACGCCGTGGCCCGCGTCGCCGCCGAAATTGAACGCGTTCAAAAAACCTACGGCCCGAACGCATTCGGCGTCCTCTCCGGCGCCAGCCTGACGACGGAGAAGGCCTACCTGATGGGGAAGTTCGCCCGGGTCTGCCTGAAGACGAAGTACATCGACTACAACGGCCGCCTCTGCATGGTCAGCGCCGGCGCGGCGAACAAGAAGGCCTTCGGCATCGACCGCGCCGCGAACCCGTGGGACGACATCCTCGGCGCCGAGGTCGTGCTCATCGCCGGGTCGAACACCGCCGAGTGCTCGCCGATCACGACGAACTACGTCTGGCAGGCGCGCGAGAACGGCGGGAAGGTCATCGTCGTCGATCCGCGCATCACCCCGATCGCGCGCACGGCGGACATTTTCCTTCCCGTGAAGCCCGGCCGCGACGTCGCGCTCTTCAACGGCATCCTCCACCTGATGATCGAGAACGACTGGCTCGATCACGATTTCATCGAGCAGCACACCGTCGGCTTCGACGCCGTCGCCGAGCACGTGCAGCAGTGGACGCCGCGGCGCACCGCCGAGGTCACCGGCATCGCGGAGAAGTCGATCCGCGCGGCGGCGGAGCTGTGGGGGACGGCGAAGACGTCGTTCCTCATGCACGCGCGCGGCATCGAGCATCACTCGCACGGCGTCGAAAACTGCCTCTCCACGATCAACATCGTTCTGGCTTCGGGGCGCATCGGCCGGCCGTTCTGCGCGTACGGCACCGTCGTCGGCCAGGGCAACGGCCAGGGCGGGCGGGAGCATGGGCAGAAGGCCGAACAGCTCCCCGGCTGGCGCGACATCATGAACCCCGCGCACCGCGAATACGTCGCCGGCGTCTGGGGCGTCAAGGCCGAGGAGCTGCCGGAGGCGGGCGTCGACTGCTACGAGATGATACGCAAGATCGACGCCGGCGAGATCAAAGGCCTCCTCTCGATCTGCTTCAATCCGAAAGTCTCGCTCCCCGACAACGCCTTCGTCACGCGCGCGCTGGAGAAGCTCGAGTTCTTTACCGTGATCGACTTCTTCCTCAGCGAGACCGCGCAGCACGCCGACATCGTCCTTCCCGGCTCGCTGCACGAAGAGGACGAGGGCGTGGTCGCGCAGGTCGAAGGGCGCGTGATCAAGATCAACAAGGCCGTCGATCCGCCCGGCGAGGCGAAGCAGGACTGGCGCGTGATCCAGGACATCGCCCAGGCCCTCGGCCGCCCGCACGGCTTCACGTTCGCGAGCCCGCGCGAGATTTTCGACGAGCTGCGCGTGGCCTCGAAGGGCGGCGTGGCCGACTACTTCGGCATCACCTACGAAAAGATCGAGAAGCAGAACGGCGTCTTCTGGCCCTGCCCGAGCGAAGAGCATCCCGGCACGCCGCGCCTCTTCGAGCCGGGCTCGTGGAATCCGATCGCCAACGGCGCGGGGCCGTTCTACTTCCCCGACGGCAAGGCGCGCTTCAACGTCGCCGCCTACCGGCCGCCGGCCGAGGACGTCGACGAAGAATACCCGGTCATCCTGACGACGGGACGCGTCGTCAGCCAGTTCCTCTCCGGAACGCAGACGCGGCGCATCGGCCCGCTCGTCGATCAATATCCGGAGCCGCGCGTGGAGATCCATCCGCGGCTCGCGCAGAAGTATGGGATTGCCGACGGCGACTGGACGACGGTGGAGTCGCGCCGCGGCACGATCACGCTGCGCGCGCAGGTGGTGACGACGATCCGCCCCGACACGGTGTTCATCCCCTACCACTGGCCGGGGCGGAAGGCGGCGAACCAGCTGACGATCGCGGCGCAGGACCCGGTGTCGAAGATACCGGAGTACAAGGTTTGCGCCGTACGGATCAAACCAGAAACCAGAAACCAGAAACCAGAAGGAGCCACCGCGTGACGCACGTTCCCCGTTTCTGGTTTCTGGTTTCTGGTTTCTGGTTTACCCCGGCGGGTGGGCGGCCGTGACTCTCGACTTCTTCGTCGACCCCAACCGCTGCATCGGCTGCCAGTCGTGCGTGGCGGCGTGCAGCGAGTGCGACACGCATCGCGGCACATCGATGATCCACCTTCAATACGTTGACCGTCCCATCTCCGTGCAAACGGTGCCGGTCGTCTGCATGCACTGCGACTCGCCGACGTGCGCCGAGGTCTGCCCGGCCGACGCCATCAAGCGCACCGCCGACGGCGTCGTGCAGACGGCGCGGAAGCCGCGCTGCATCGCCTGCAACAACTGCGTCCTGGCCTGCCCCTTCGGCGTGCCGAAGATGCAGACCGAGTTCTCCCTGATGATGAAGTGCGACATGTGCTACGACCGCACCTCGGTCGGCCTCAAACCGATGTGCGCGAGCGTCTGCCCGTCGGGAGCGCTCTGGTTCGGGCCGCGCGACGAGATCGAGCGCCTGCGCCCGCGCTCGCAACCGGTGAACACCTTCCAGTTCGGCCGGCAGACGATCACCACGAAGGTGAACATGATGGTGCCGAAGGACGACGGCATCGAAAACATCGACGTGCTCTCGGCCATGGACGACACCGCGGTCGGCCTGCACGACCCCTTCGAGGACCTATGAGCGTACCGCCCGACGGCCGCGCCTACCACGACCAGCCCCAGTGGCGGAACGACTTCCCCATCGACTGGCCGCAGGACGAATTCGTGGCCCGCCGCGACTTCACGAAGTTCCTCGTCCTGACGAGCTTCGCCTTCGTCGTCGGGCAGCTCTGGATCGTCTTCGAGAACTTCGCGCGCAAACGCAAAGGGCGGCCGCCGGTGCGGCGCATCGCCCGCGCGGAGTCGATCGCCGTCGGCGGCGCGCTCGTCTTTCATTACCCCGAGGCGCACGACAGCTGCATCGTCGTGCGCACCGGCCCGCAGCAGTACGTCGCCTACAACCAGAAATGCACGCACCTGAGCTGCGCGGTCGTGCCGGACTTGCAGCGCGGACGTCTTCACTGCCCCTGCCACAACGGCGCGTTCGAGGTCGCGACCGGCGTGCCGGTGGCCGGGCCGCCGCGGCGGCCACTCGAGCGCGTCACGCTGGAGATTCGCGATGGCGATCTCTACGCGACCGGCCTCGAGGTGCGCGCATGAGACGAGCGTTCTCGCGGCAGCAGAAGACGACGATCGTCTTCGGCATCCTCTCGATCGTCCTGGTCATCGTCGTGCTGCAGCTCTGGCTCCTCACCGCGACGATGAACGCGTTTCTCGGCGGCAAGGAGCAGGTGATCATCCCCGCCGCGGTCGCCAGCCTCGTCTGCTTCGCCCTGAACGTGGGGCTGCTGACGTATGTCTATCGCATGGAGCGGCGTTGACGGAGGAGCTGCGGACGCTGCACCCGGCATATTTCGCGCTGGTGATGGCGACCGGCATCGTCTCGATCGCCGCGAAGCTTCTCGGCATTCCGTACGTGCCGATGGCGCTGCTCGTCGTCAACCTCGTCGCGTACGCCGTGCTGTGGGCGCTGACGCTCGTGCGCATCGCGCGGTATCGCGCCGAGGTCTTCGCGGACCTCAGCGACCACCAGCGCGGCGTCGGCTTCTTCACCGCGGTCGCGGCGACGAGCGTTCTCGGCTCGCAGCTTGTCATCGTGGCGAAGGACCAGACCTTCGCCTTCCCGCTGTGGCTGGCCACGCTCGCACTCTGGCTCGTGCTGATCTACGCCGTCTTCACCGCGCTCACCGTGAAGGAGACGAAGCCGCCGCTCGATCAGGGCATCAACGGCGGGTGGCTCGTCGCGGTCGTGGCCACGCAGTCGGTGTCGACGCTCGCCTCGATCCTCGCGCCGCCGCCCGCCCACGCCGAGACGCTGCTCTTCGTCAGCCTGGCCTTCTGGCTCGCCGGCGGGATGCTCTACATCTGGCTGATCTCGCTGATTTTCTATCGCTACACGTTCTTCCGCTTCGCGCCGTCGGATCTCATGCCGCCGTACTGGATCAACATGGGCGCGATGGCGATCTCGACGCTCGCCGGCACCCTGCTGCTCGCGAAGGCGGCATCGTCGCCGCTCCTCACGAGCCTCCGCCCGTTCCTCCTCGGCCTGACGATCCTCTTCTGGGCGACCGCGACGTGGTGGATCCCGATGCTCGTGATCCTCGGCGTCTGGCGCCATGTCTGGAAGCGCTTCCCGCTGACCTACAGCCCGCTCTATTGGGGCGCCGTCTTCCCACTCGGCATGTACACCGTCTGCACCTTCCGCCTCGCGCAGGTGACGGGCATCCATCTGCTCGACGGGATTCCGCGCGCCTTTGTCGTAATTGCGCTGGCGGCGTGGGCGCTGACGTTTTTCGGCCTGGTGCGGAGCCGGTTCCGTCAGTGAATCCACGAAACCACGATCGCGATCAGCAGCACGACCAGCACCCCCAGCGACACCCACATGGCCTGCAGCGTGGTCCGGTGCATGTTCACCGGCTCGCGCCGTTCGCCGAGGAGGTACTTGAGGTACTCGATGCGCGGCGTGATCGTGCCGACCTTCTCTTCCACGTCGGGGTAGACGACCTGGTTGATCTCGGGGACGAGGATGACGGGGATGAACGTCGCGCCGAGGTTGCGGGTGACGTAGGGGCCGAGGAGCTCGTTGTGGGGCTGGTCGCCGCTGGTGACGAGGCAATGGTAGACCGTGTTCGACTGCAGCACCGAGAGCGCCTTGCCGGTCACGTCCTTCGCTTTGTACGTGTGCACGACGCTCTCCGAGGTCTGGCGGAGGATGCGCTCGTTGAGGTCGTCGACCCGCGTGAAGATGAACACCGTCACGCCGGTGGCGAAGGAGATCTTCTCGTCGCGGCGGTAGATGATCTCGCCGTAGTCGCGCCAATCCTCCTCGGGCTGGTCGGTGGTGAAGCCCTCGTCGCGCAGGCGGGCCATCAGCCGCTCGACGGGATCGTCGGTTGTGGCTTCGATCGGCGTTTCAGCTTTCAATTCCGGCATATTTGTCGACCAGGCGAAGGAGATCGTCGAATTCAAAAGGTTTGCCGAGGTAGTCGTCGGCGCCGCAGTGGCGCGCTTTCTGGGCGATGTCGCGGTCGCCGGAGAGGATGACGTAGGGGATCGAGCGCGTCTCCTCGAACTGCTTCAGACTGCTACAGAGCGTCTCCCCGTCCATCCCTTTGATGGTGAGGTCGGCCAGGATCATCGCCGGCCGGGAGGTCTTGGCCCGTTCCAGCGCGGCCCGGCCGTCGGCCACGACGTCGACCTTCTCCCCCCGCCGCTGCAGGATCAGCGCGATCAGCCGCGCCACTTGCGGATCGTCTTCCACGACGAGAATCACGGCCGGACCTCTATTCGAAGCGGATGCGCAGCTGCTTGCGCAGGTGCGCCCCCACCGCCCCGGCGGCGCAGCCGACGGTGTTCCAGGCGGCGTCGTTCCAGCCGGTGATGCGGGTTGGTAATGAGCTCTGCCACGCCACGAGCACACACGCAAAGGCCACGCCGACCGCGAGCGTGAGCGCGTACGTGAGCGTGCGGTGACGGCTGTCGAAGGCCAGAAAGGCCAAAACTCCCCACGGGATGAAGAAGAGGATGTTGGTGATGACCGGCGCGATCGCGGCGATGAACGCCGTCGGCGTGAGCCGGTCGTAGCGGCGGACGAGGGAGAGGACTTCGACGATCGACGTCCGCTCGTGCAGGTAGGCCCGCCCGCTCAGCTCCAGGATGAGCGCGGCCATGCCGATGGAGACGAGGAGGAGAAGGGCAACGGTGAGCCATCGCGGGACCAGGATGACGCGCGTGGTGGCTTTGCCCATTGAGTCGCATTATGCGCGGCTACTGCGATATCCGAGCCCGCGGGCTCGGGGCTTCGCCCTGGCACGCTCCGCGCAAACCCCGCTTCCCCATGGGTAATTTGCTTTGGCTGATCATCGTGATCCTGGTGATCCTGTGGCTCGGCGGCTTCGCCATGCACGTGGGCGGCTCGCTGATTCACCTGCTGCTCGTCATCGCGGTCATCGTGTTGATCTTCCAGCTCATCACCGGCCGCCGCGCTGTTTGAACGCCTGAACGAGGCGCTCCACGCGTTCGCGCTCGACCGGCGCCTCCACCGCGCCGTCCCGCTTGATCCCTGTCCCGGCGATGGCCGCGTCGGCGTCCGCGAACCGCGCGGCGTTCTCCGGCGTCAGGCCGCTGCCGACGAGGAGCGGCGCCTCGGGCAACGCCTCGCGCAGGCGGCGCAGCCGTTCCGGATCGGCGGGCGCTCCCGTCTCCGCGCCGCTGACGACGATGGCGTCGGCGAGCGCGCGGAAGCGCAGATCGCGCCCCGACTGGATCTCGTCGACCGGAACCAGCGGCGCGGCGTGCTTCACCAGGTGATCGGCGAAGACGAAGACGTGCGGACAGAGTGACGCGCGCTGGCGCATCGTCTCCGCCGCCTCCCCTTCGAGAATTCCCTGATCCGCGACGTACACCCCGGCGTGCACGTTCACGCGGATGAACGCCGCCCCCGTCGCCGCGGCGATGGCCAGCGCCGCGCCGGCGTCGTTGCGCAGCACGTTCACGCCGAACGGCAGCGTCGCCGCGCGGGCCAGCTCCGCGATCACGCGCGTCATCGCCGCGATCGTCTCCGCGCCAGCTTTCTTGCCGAACGGCCGGTCGCCGAAGTTCTCCACGACGAAGCCGTCCGCGCCGCCGCCGGCGAGCGCGCGCGCGTCCGCCAGCGCCGCCTCGATCACCGCGTCGAGCGAGCCCTCGAACAGCGGCGCCCCCGGCAGCGCGCGCAGATGCACCATCCCGAACAGCGCGCGAGTGGCGAAGCGGGCGGCGAAAGCGTTTCGAGTTAGCATTCGCGGCGCATGTCTGAGCTCCAGCTTTTTAACACGCTCTCGCGCGCGAAGGAGACCTTCGTCCCCCTCGTCCCCGGCGAAGTGCGCATGTACTCCTGCGGCCCCACCGTCTACAACCACCCCCACATCGGCAACCTCCGCACCTTCCTCTGGAGCGATCTCCTCCGCCGCTACCTGGAGTGGCGCGGCTTCCGCGTCACGCAGGTCATGAACATCACCGACGTCGAGGACAAGATCATCAAGAACGCCAACGCCGCGGGGCAGGACATCACCACATACACCGCGCCGTTCATCACCGGCTTCTTCGACGCCCTGGGCGAGCTTCGCGTCAAGCCCGCCGACGCCTACCCGCGCGCCACCGAGTACATCCCGCAGATGATCGAGCTGGTGAAGGCCCTCGACCAGCGCGGGCACACCTACGCCGCCGACGGCTCGACGTACTTCCGCGTCGCCACCATGCCCGACTACGGCAAGCTCTCGCGCATCGAGGTCGACGCCGCCAGCGACTACTCGCGCATCGAGTCCGACGAGTACGAGAAAGAGTCGGCGCGCGACTTCGTCCTCTGGAAGGCGAAGAAGGAAAACGAGCCGTCGTGGCCGACGGAGATCGGCGAAGGGCGCCCGGGATGGCACCTGGAGTGCTCGGCGATGTCGATGGATCTCCTCGGCCAGACCTTCGACATCCACACCGGCGCGGTCGACCTCATCTTCCCGCACCACGAGAACGAGATCGCCCAGAGCGAGAGCGCCACGGGGAAGCCGTTCGTCCGCTTCTGGATCCACGGCGAGCACCTCAACATCGACCAGCAGAAGATGTCGAAGTCGCTCGGCAACATCTACACCCTCGGCGAGATCAAGGAGATGGACTACGACCCGCTGGCGCTGCGCTACGCGCTGCTGTCGGTGCCGCACCGGACGAAGCTCAACTTCACGCTGCAGTCGCTCGACGACGCCGAGGCCGCGCTGCAGCGCATCGAGTCCTTCCTCCTTCGCCTCGGCGAGCTCTCCGCGTCGGGGCCGCACGACGCGAAGTCGTCCGACGGCCACGCCGACGACCTCATCGGCCGCTTCCTCACCGCCTTCGAGGAGGCCATGGACGACGACCTCAACACCGCCGGCGCGCTCGGCGCGCTCTTCACGTACATCCGCGACGCGAACATCGCCATCGACGCCGGCCGCATCACCCCCGCGGACGCCGAGGGGCTGAAGACGGCGCTGATGAAAGTCGACCCCGTGCTCGATCTCTATCCGAAACGCGAGGAGAACCTCGATGCCGACATCGAGACGATGATCGAGGCCCGCAACGCCGCGCGCAAAGCGCGCAACTTCGCCGAGTCCGACCGCATCCGCGACGAGCTCGCCGCGAAGGGCATCCTTCTCGAAGATGGCCCGAAGGGAACGCGCTGGCGAAGGAAATAGTCGCTAGCGCGTCAGCTGCCGAAGCGCGGCCTTCAGCACCGCCGAGAACTCCGCCTCGCCGCCGAGCTCTTTGCGCGCGGCGTCGAGGGCGTTGTCGGCGTCCCTGGGGCGGTATCCGAGGTTGATGAGCGCGGAGTGGACGTCGTCGTCGATCGACGAGCGCGTGGCCATCGCCGGCGCCGCGGCCGCCTCGCCGATCACGAGCTTGTCGCGGAGCTCGAGGCACATCCGCTCCGCCGTCTTCTTCCCCACGCCCGGGATCGACGACAGTTTGCGCGCGTCGCCGCGCGCCACGGCGTCGGCCAGGTCGGGCGGGTCGATGCCGGAGAGGATCTTCTGCGCCAGCGTCGGGCCGATGCCGGCGATGGCGATCAGCTTCTCGAACGCGACCTTCTCATCGTGCGTGGCGAAGCCGTAGAGCGCGAGGGCGTCGTCGCGCACGTGCGTGTAGATCTCCAGCGCCGCCTCGCCGCGTCCCTCGAGCCGGTAGTACGTCTGCAGCGAGATGTGCACGTCGTAGCCGACGCCGCCGGCCATGACGACGGCCTGCGTCGCGTCGAGGTGCTTCAGACGCCCTTCGAGATAGCCGATCACTCGGCGGGAGTTTACGTCACCGCCGTACGCCGGCGCAGGACGTTGTCGATGCTCCAGATCCCCGCGCCGTGCGCGGCGATGTAGAGAAAGATGAAGCAGTAGAGCACCGCCGGCTCGCCGTGGTTGTTGATCGGCCAGAAGTCCTTCGGAAAGTGCTGCCAGAAATAGGCGACCGCCATCTCGCCGCTGGCGATGAACGCGGCGATGCCGGTGACGAGTCCGACCGCGATCAGGAACCCGCAGACGAGCTCGATGATCCCGGAGATGCCGGCCGGCCACGAAAACGGCGGGAACGTGCCGTGTTCGCCCGGAGGCTTCCCGAGCAGCTTCTGCGTGCCGTGAACCATGAACATCAGCCCCGCCACGATGCGGAACAACGCGAACACCTGGGGCGTGAACCTTCCGATCACTGCGTACATCGACAACCTCCCGCGGCGGTGCTTTCAGGACCCGCGCCAACAACGGCTGAGCGCGCCGCGATGGCGCGCGAGTTGCTGAATTGACGGTGACCGATGAAACTGCTTCCGATCCTCCTCTTCGCCGCCTCGACGGCCTTCGCGCTCGACGGCTCCAGCCTGCACTTGCTCAACCAGGCCTGGCCCGACGTGAAAACGACGCGCGTGAGCGAGATCGGGCGCGGCGTCGGCGTCGTCTTCAGCCCCGACCTCTCCGTCCCCGGCAACTGCCGCTTCTACCAGTCCCTCGGCTTCGCCTGCTTCCAGAGCGCGAACTGGGAAGAGATCCTCGACGGCATCCACACCCACAACCTCCTCAACCCCGAGCGGCGCATCTCCACCGTCGTCCTCGAGACCCACGGCACGAACGGCAACGGCCTCAAGCTCCAGGGGAGCTACGACCGCAACGCCGACCGCTCGTACATCTCCGTCGGCGCGCTGCAGGAGCGGCTCGAGCCCGAGGGCATCTTCTTCGTGATCATCAGCGCCTGCAACTCCGGACGGCTGCTGCGGCCCGACATCTACAACGCCCTCGATCCCTACAACGGCGACAAGCTCTTCCTCCCGGCCACCTGCGGCATCGTCAACGCCACGGATGGCTTCGACTCCGTGCACAGCCCGGTCATGATCATCACGCCGTCATCGAGCCACATCGAGACCACCCTCGTCGGCAACGTCAAGGAGCTCGCCCCGGCGGCGAAAAAAGCGATCCTCGACTCGGCGAAGGCGCAGTGGATCCGCCCGCCGACGGAGTTCGCCGTCTCCGACATGATGGTGCAGATGCTCACGCGCGACGCCCACCTGCAGCTGGCCGTGAACCGCTACGTCGACCAGCTCTCCAAGCAGATCCAGTCGCAGGACACGAGCGAGCGCAACTTCCGCCGCTTCGTCACCTACGTCAACGCCGTCGCCGCGCGCGAGGGCGGCGCCAAACCCGCGGCCGCGACGAAGACCGCCCACAAGCCGGCCAAGACGAAGCGCGCCCCCGCCAAGAGCAGCCCGAAATCGCCCGCCGGTTAAGATTCCCGCGTGCCCGGCGACCTCTACGTCCGCTCCGAGTCGGAGCTCGACGAACTGCTCGACGCCGCCCGTCCCGATCTGGAGCGGCGCGGCATCGGCATCGCCGACGGCTCCGCGCGCGAGGCCGAGGTGTGGGCGTTCAGTTTCTCCGCCGAGCGCGAGATCGGCGTGGAGCGGCAGCGCATCGCCTGCACGCTGACGCTGCGCGGCGAGACCACGCTGATGATGCAGAGCATCGCCACCGGCTCGCGCCTGCAGCATCGCGACTCGACCGCCGTGTCGTGGGCCGAGCTGCGCCGCCGCGGGATGGCCGCCGTCGTCGAGGACGCGCTGGCCTCGGCGCAGTACCGCCTGCAGGTGAAGATCGGCGCCGACTTCGCCCACCAGGAGTTCATCCGCCGCTGCGAGTCGATCGTCGAGCTCATTGGCGACGACATCCACAACGCTCCCGCGCTGCGCGAGCAGGTGGTGCGGTGGAAGTCGCTGGCCGAGGAGCGGACGCTCTACTCCGCCGCGCGGCCGACGCTCGTCGGCAACCTCGACTTCGGGCACCTCCAGGACGACGTCAAGGTCCTCGAGGAGTTTTACGAGACGAACATCTACGCGCCGCTGTCGGCGCGGCCGCCGGCGCGGGAGCTGGGCGGGCGGGCGGTGGCGGCGGAGCCAGGCAATACGCTGCCGCGCCGCGTCGCGCTGCTCGACAGAATCCCGAAGGCGCCCGTGGAATCGGAAGCGACCCGGCCGATGCTCCTCCTCGGCATTCTCCTCGCCGCCGCCGCCGTCGCGCTCATCGTCCTCGGCGTCGTCCGCCACTCCTGGCCCCTCGGCATCGGCGGCGCACTCTTCTTCGCCCTCGTCGTGCGCGCGCTGCGCCAATGGCACGCGTAAGATGCACGCAATGCAGGAGCGCATCGGCCCGTACCGCATCGTGCGCAAGCTCGGCGAGGGCGGCATGGGCATCGTCTACGCGGCCGAGGACGAGCGGCTGCGCCGCGAGGTGGCCATCAAAACCATCCGCGCCGCCGGCGACTCCTCGGCGCGCGAGCGTTTCTTCCGCGAGGCCCGCGCCGCGGCGAGCCTCAGCCATCCGAACGTCTGCCAGCTCTTCGACATCGGCGAGACCGAGGGGCGGCCGTTCCTGGTCATGGAGCTCCTCGAAGGCGAAGCGCTTTCCGACCGCCTCAAGCGCGGCGCGCTGCCGACCGCGGAAGCGCTGCAGATCGCGCTGGCCATCCTCACCGCCCTCGACGCCCTGCACGCGCGCGGCTTCGTCCATCGCGACCTCAAGCCGTCGAACGTCTTCCTGACCCAGCACGGCGTGAAGCTCCTCGACTTCGGCCTGGCGCGCGAGGCCAGGCCCGTGACGATCGGCGCCGAGGAGACAACCATGCAGCAGGGCGAGGCGCCGCTGACGGTGACGGGGATGATCGTCGGCACGCCGCGCTACATGGCGCCCGAGCAGCTCCTCAGCGCGCCCATCGACGCCCGCACCGACCTCTTCGCCGCCGGCGCGCTGCTCTTCGAGATGATCAGCGGCAAGCCCGCCTTCGACGACGACAACGCCATGCGCCTCTTCCACGCCGTCGTCTACGAGGCGGCGCCGAACCTGGCCGGCTCCGCGGCTATCGCCGCGCTGAACCGCATCGTCCACCGGGCCATGGCCAAGCGTCCCGAGGACCGCTACGCCTCGGCCGGGGCGATGGCCAAGGACCTGCGCGAAGTCATGCTCATCTCCGACGCTGCCGCCCCCGTCGTCGCGCACCGCGTCACGCGGCTCATCGTCCTGCCCTTCCGCATTCTCCGTCCTGACGCCGACAGCGACTTCCTCGCCTTCGCCATCCCGGAGGCCATCACCACGTCGCTGGCCGGCGTCGGATCGCTGATCGTGCGCTCCTCCGCCGCCGCCGCGCGCTTCGCCGACGGCTTCGATCCGAAACGTCTCGCCGAGGATGCCGACGTCGATGTCGCCCTCACCGGCACGCTCATGCGCGGCGGCGACCAGATCCGCGTCACCACGCAGCTCGTCGAACTGCCGGCCGGGACGGTGCTGTGGTCGCTGACCTCGCAGGCCACGATGTCCGACATCTTCGAGCTGCAGGACCGCCTGACGCAGCGCATCGTCGAGTCGCTCGAGCTTCCGCTGAGCGAGCGCGAGGCGCGCGTGCTGCGCCGCGATGTCCCGGCCACGCCGCGCGCGCACGAGTTCTACCTCCGCGCCGGGCAGCAGGGAGAGTCGCCGGAGTCGTGGGCCGTGGCGCGCGATCTCTACCTCCGCGCGCTCGACGAGGACTCGCGCTACGCGCCGGCGTGGGCGCGCCTCGCCCGCATCTACCTTCTCCTCGGCAAGTACGGGAAGGACGGGCCGTCGCTGTACGGCAAGGCCGAGTCGGCGGCGCGGCGCGCGCTGGAGCTCAATCCCGATCTGCCCATGGGCCACAACGCGCTCGCCCACATCGAGGTCGCCACCGGGCGCGCCCGCGACGCCATGCTGCGCCTCCTCGACCGCGTCGCCGCCGGCACGAACGAGCCGGGCGTCTTCGCCGGGCTCGTGACGGCCTTCCGCTTCTGTGGATTGCTGGAAGCGTCCTGCGCCGCGCACGAACAGGCCCGCCAGCTCGATCCGAAGTTCTCCACGAGCGCCGCGCATTCGTACTGGATGCTCGGCCGCTACGACGAGGCCCTGGCCGCCGTCGATGCCGACCGCGACTTCGGCGACGCCGCGTTCATCTACGAGACGATGGGCCGCCACGACGACGCGGTGGCGGTGTTCGACGACCGCAAGCGACGCCTGGCCACGCTCGGCAGCAAGAACGCGGCGTTCTACTTCCGCATCTTCGACGCCTTCCGCGCCGCGATCGAGGGCGACCGCGAGCGGACCATGGCGACGTTCGTCCAGCTCGACGACTTCCCCGACCCCGAGGGGCAGTACTACATGGCCCGCGCGCTGGCACACGTCGGCGCGCACGAAGAGGCCGTCGGCCGCGTCGTCTCCGCCGTCGACGGCGGATTCTTCTGCTATCCGTTCTTCGTCAGCGACGCCTGGATGGATCCGCTGCGCGGCGACGCGCGCTTCGTCGACGTCCTCAAGCGCGCCGAGGCGCAGTGGCACGACGCCCAGCGCGCCTTCGAGGAGCATCCGGGAAGCCGGGTGCTGGCGGTGGGGCGGACATGAAAAAGGCAGGGCACGGGGCACACGGGGCAGGGCGCAGGTGGTGTTCTCGCAGATGCACGCGCGTCGGCAAGACAACCATCTGCGCCCTGCGCCCTGCGCTCTGCGCCCTTCGCGAATCATGATCGAGCGAAGCGAATCCGACGGCATCGTCACCCTCACCCTCGCGCACGGCAAAGCCTCGGCGATGGACATCGAGCTCCTCGAGGCCCTGCGCCGCGAGCTCACCGCCTGCGACGACGCGCGCGCCGTCATCCTCACCGGCCGCGGGTCGATCTTCTGCGCCGGCGTCGACCTCTTCCGCCTCGTCGACGGCGGCGCCGACTACGTCCGCCGTTTCTTCCCGCTGCTGCGCGACACCATGCGCCAGCTCTTCGCGATGCCGATGCCGGTCGTGGCCGCGGCGAACGGCCACGCCATCGCCGGCGGCGCGATCCTCGTCTACGCCTGCGACCTCCGCCTCATGTCGGCCGGCCGCATCGGCACGCCCGAGCTCCTCGTCGGCGTCCCCTTCCCCACCGCGGCGCTGGAGATCGTCCGCTTCGCCGTTCCGCAATCCCAGAAATACGCTTACACCGGCGGCACGCTGCCGCCCGACGAAGCGCGCACCGCCGGCCTGATCGACGAAGTCGTCGCCGCCGAGGCGCTCCTCGACCGCGCGCGCGAGCTCGCCGCGCAACTCGCCGCCATCCCGCGCGAATCGTTCCGCCTGACGAAGGCCCAGCTCCGCGCGCCTGCGATCGAGCTCATGTCCCGCGACGCCGGCGACGCGCGCGCCCTGGCGGTGTGGAGCGATGCCGCGACGCACGCGCACATCCGCGAATACCTCGCCCGCACTGTGAGGAAATCATGACCTTCCGCGCCCTCATCGCCGAGAAAACCGACGGCGGCTACCGCACCGAATTGCGCGACCTCGACGACAGCGCCCTCAAAGGCGAAGTCCTCGTCGACGTCGCCTACTCCTCGCTCAACTACAAAGACGGCCTGGCCGTCACCGCGCGCGGCAAGATCATCCGCAAGTTCCCGATGGTCCTCGGCATCGACCTCGCCGGCACCGTCGTGGAGTCGTCGAGCCCCGACTACGAGCCGGGCGAGCGCGTCGTCGCCTGCGGCCAGAGCCTCGGCGAGACGGAGTGGGGCGGCTACGCGCAGCGCCAGCGCGTGCGCGCCGAGGTGCTCGTGCCGCTGCCCGACGCGCTCACCTTCGAGCAGGCCATGGCCCTCGGCACGGCCGGCTTCACGGCCATGCTCTGCGCGCTCGCCCTCGAACAGATGGCCGTCAAGCCGAGCGAGCGCGAATTCGTCGTCACCGGCGCCACCGGCGGCGTCGGCTCCATCGCCGTCATGCTGCTGGCGCGGCGCGGCTACAAAGTCGCGGCCTCGACAGGGCGTCCGGAGCTCGAGGAATACCTGCGCAGCCTCGGCGCGGCCTCGATCGTGCCCCGCGACGAGCTGGCGAAAAAATCGGCACCGCTGGAGTCGGAGCGCTGGGGCGGCGGCGTCGACACCGTCGGCGGCCAGACCCTGGCCACGCTCTTTGCCCAGACCGCGTACGGCGGCGCCATCGCCTGCTGCGGCATGGCCGGCGGCGGCGAGCTCAACGCCTTCGTCTGGCCGCTCATCCTCCGCAACGTCTCCCTCCTCGGCGTCAGCTCCGTGCAGACGCCGCTCGCGCAGCGGCGCATCGCCTGGGCCGCGCTGGCCGAGGAAGTCGACCGCGACAAGCTAGCGTCGATCGCCCGCGTCGAGCCGCTGTCGCGCATCCAGGAGCTGGCCGACGACATCACCTCGGGGCGCGTGCGCGGCCGCGTCATCATCGACGTGAATCGCTGAGCGTGTAGTCGTATTCGACCTTGCAGACGCGCGTCACGTAATCCGAATACCACTCGCGCTGCCCGCGCCGCTGCGCCTGGAGATGCTCCGCGTGCGCCTTCCAGGCCCGGATCGACTCGAGATCGCGCCAGTACGAGACCGTGATGCCGACGCCGTCGTCGCCGCGCACGCTCTCGATGCCGAGGAAGCCGGGCTGCTGCTGCGCGAGCTCCTCCATCCGCGCGGACGTCTCGGCGTAGCCGGCGTCGTTGGCTTGATGCGAAGTGAAGATGACGGCGTAGTACGGCAGCTTCGGCGTCTTGGCGAACATTCCGCGTAAGCGTATCCGTCCTACTCCCCGTAGCGCCATTTGACAGCAAGCGCACTATTCTGCACGGCCCTCCCTCCGCCCTTCCGCGGCCGATTTCACGCGCACGTGCAGCATCGATTACGACGCTGCGCGCACGGCCATTTCCACGGCGGGGAGACAAACGACTCCCCGCGAAGAACGGCGCTAAAACGTTCCTGGAGCGAGTACCAAGTCATAGCAAAGGCTACCAATCGTTGGACTCGAAGCACATGGTAGAAACGCGAGCCGTCCTTAATTCCCCTAGCTTCAGCCGGAGCGACCGCGCAATGGATCGCAGGATCAAACGAGTAAGGTCTACGCTCGACGAGCAGTATCGCAATCCTCCGCCCGTTCATGAGCTGGCGGCGATGGTGAGCCTCAGCGCCTCGCGCTTGGCTCATCTCTTCCGCGACGAAATGTCCACCTCGATCCGCAGCTACGTCGTCGAGCAGCGCCTGCAGGTCGCGGCGCGTTTCCTCGTGCAGACCGACGAGCGCATCTCCCAGATCGCCTACAGCGTCGGCTTCAACGACATCTCCAACTTCAACCACTCGTTCAAGCGGCGCTTCGGCATGTCGCCGGGGAAATACCGCAAAGCGAACGACCGCAACGGCACGCCCGCGGGCGGACCGAAGTCATGAGCATCCGCCGCCGGCCGCCTGCACGAACGCCCGCAGCTTCGCCGCGTCGAGCGCACCGTTCGTCCTGACGCCGCTGCAGACGTCGAGCGCGAAGGGGCGCACTGCGTCGATGGCCTCGCGCACGTTCTCCGCGCGCAGGCCGCCGGCGAGGAAGAGCGGCACGCCGACGCCGGCGCGGATGCGCGCGCTGAGCGTCCAGTCGTGCGCGCGGCCCGTGCCGCCGAGCTCTTTGATCGCCAGCGACGGGTTGCCGGAGTCGAGGAGGATGGCGTCGACGTGCGCCGCGACTTCGCGGGCCTCGGCGACCGAAGTCTCGTCGACGACGTGAATCACCTGCACGAGGCGAATCCCCGGCAGCGCGCGGCGGATCTCGGCGTACGTCCCGCGGCCGAGGCGGTCGCAGATCTGGATGACGTTCGTGCCGCAGCGGCGCTGCTGCGCGACGATCTCCTCCGCGTCCTGGCTGCAGGTGAGGAGGAACGTGGCGATCGGCGGCGGCACGGCCGCGGCGATCGAGGCGATGCGCTCCCAAGGGATCACGCCGGGGCCGCTCGGCATCTCCGAGACGAGCCCGAGCGCGGAGGCGCCGGCGGAGACGGCCAGGCGCGCTTCGTCGATGGAGGCGATGCAGCAGATCTTGATGCGCGGCACGCCCCATCATGAAACGTTTTCGGGCGCCGGCGCACTACTCCCGTAACCCGGGAGAATGCATGAAGAAAATCATACGAGTCTGTTTGCTCCTGCTCGCGCCCGCCGCGGCCGCGCAGCCGCTGCGCGTCGTGAGCGTTTCCGCGCCTGCAGTCCAATGCGTTTTCAGCCCCAGCTGCAAGGTGACGGTCGAGGACCTCAGCGCGCCCGTGGCCGCGCGCGGCTTCCTGCAGTCGCGCCACTACAAGGCCGCGGCCGGCCTCTACGTCTACGAATACCGCGTCGACCTCCGCGAGGCCGCCGGCGCGAACGGCATCCGCACGCTGACGGTGGAGTTCGGCCCGAACGCGCGCCTCGCCTTCGACGGCCGCGCCAAGGCCGACGTCTTCGTCACCACGCGCGGCAACCTCGGCAGCGTCGGCCTGGAGTCCGCCGTCCGCGACGGCAACAGCGTCACCTTCACCTTCCGCCCGGCCGTGACGGGGGGCGACAGCACCTTCTTCTTCGGCCTCGTCTCGCGCTATCCACGCCGAACCGTCGCAGCCAGCGCCGCCGGGAGTGGGGGGACGCCGCTGACGCTCAACGCATGGGCCCCACACTATTAATGTTGGCCTGACGGTTGCACTGCTGCGCCAATACGGTAGTTTCACTACCGCATTCCGGGTACTGATTGGCTAGCAGGAGAGCACCCTCAATGCAAAAACGCATCGTCCTCTTTGCATTTCTCATTCTTGTCACGGTCGCCGGCGTCGCCGCCAACAACACCGGCCTGGCCCGCCTCGCCGTCGCGCCCTTGAACCCCGACGGCTCGATCGACGGCGTGGCCACGTTCGGCGGCGTGATCCCGACCGCCGCGCAGCTCGACGCGCTCCGCGCCCTCGGCCTGCACGTGCAAGGCCTCGACTACCTTCCCCTGGCGCTGATGCGCGGCCCGCGCGCGGCGATGTTCACCGCCGTCGGCAACGGCCTGGCCAGCGACGTCTATCCGAACGATCGACTGGTCTACTACTCCGCCGCCTCCGACATGTCGATCAACGCCGACAAGGTCCAGGCCCTCGGCATCGACGGCAGCGGCGTCGGCGTGGCCATCGTCGACAGCGGCATCGACGCCACGCATCCCGACCTTATGAAGCGCGTCACGCACAACGTGAAGATCATCGAGACCGACAGCCCCGCCGGCGACCTCGTCGTCCCGGTCGATCAAGGGCCGTACAACGACAGCGACACCTCTTCCGGCCACGGCACGCATTGCGCCGGCATCGTCGCCGCCGACAACACCGACGGCCAGGTGCTCGGCGTGGCGCCGGGCGCGTCGCTCATCGGCTACGGCGCCGGCGATGTTGTCTTCATCTTCAGCATCCTCTCCTCGTACAACGATCTCCTCAAGCACCGCGCCGACTGGAACATCAAGGTGGCCAGCAACTCGTGGGGCTCGTCGTTCCGCATGTTCGATCCCGACGAGCCGATCAATCAGGCCACGAAGGCGGCCCACGACGCCGGCGTCACGGTCGTCTTCGCCGCCGGCAACGACACGACGGAGATGTCGATCAATCCCTACTCCGTGGCGCCGTGGGTGATCGGCGTCGGCGCCGGCAGCCTCAATCATCAGCGCGCCGCGTTCTCCTCCGGCGGCATCGAGTTCGACGACTCGACGCTCGGCTCGCTCCCCGCCGGCGACGACAAGCATCTCTCGTTCAGCGGAGACCGCATCGGCCTCTACCATCCCTCGGTGAGCGCGCCGGGCGTGAACATCGTCTCCACCGGCACGACCGGCGCCGCGGTCACGGCGCTCCCCGGCGGCACGGCCTCGGCCTCGGGCACGAGCATGGCCTGCCCGCACGTCGCCGGCGTCGTCGCGCTGCTGCTGCAAAAGCGGCCGTCACTCTCGCCCGACGAGGTCAAGTCGATCCTGCAGGTGACGTCGTCGCTGATGCCCTCGACCGACAACGCCACGAAGGTGCAGCCGTTCTGGCAGTCGGGCTACGGCTGGGTCGACGCCAAGGCCGCGGTCGATCTCGCCGGCCGCCACCGCTACGACAAGGAGAAGGCGCTGGCGCGCCTGCAGACGTCGCGCGATCAGGCCGTCCTCGGCGACCGCGACTACAGCATCCTCAGCACCGACTACTGGACGTTCCTCGCCGCGCAGGCGACGGTGAACGGCACGCCCGACAACAAGACGTACGCGCTCACCGTCACCTCGGCGACGAAGGCGGTCAAGGCCCTCGTGTCGTATCCGTCGCTGAGCTATGTCGGCATCAACGAGTTCGACTACCACCTGACGCTGTTCGATGCGGCGGGCAAGACGGTCGCGGAGAGCACGGCGTCGTCGAGCGCCGGCGTGTCGCAGTTCTTCGTCGACCTGACGAAGGGCTCGTACACGTACGGCACCTGGACGATCAACGTGCGCGGCGACCTCGGCGCGCAGGATCAGGACACGATCATGGGCATCCGCGTGACGCTGGCGGTCTCGCAGCTGACGCCGCAGACGCACGTCGTGCAGATGCTCCCAGTCTTCACCGCCACCGGCTCGACGGCGTACTTCTTCCAGCCGGGCGCCGCGGGCATCGTCACGACCCCCGAGGGATGCAATCAGCAGGCGGGCGCGCCCGACGCCGGGATGGCCACGACGAAGTGGCCGGGCCAGTGCCAGTCGGGCTTCATGGGCTATCTCACGAACTACGGCGCGGGCATTCCGGCGATCTTCAACAGCGCACCGCTGGCAACGCCGCTGACGGTCGGCGGCAACGTGACGGTCAAGTTCTATCTGACGGATCCGCTGCAGGCCGCGTGGGTGGCAGCGCAGAATCCGCGCGTCGACATCGAGATCGACGCCGTGGACGCTAACGGCGACCTGGTGGCGCCGCTCGGCGCCGGCGAGTGGAGGGCCTGCAACAACGGCGTCTGCAACACCGGCGCACAGCCGACGGCCGGCATCTACACGATGTCGATCCCCGGCGCGACGGTCCCCGCCGGCACGCGCCTGTCGGTGGTCGTGACGCAGACGGGCGTGGTGACGTCGACCTCGCGCACGGTCTACGGCGGCGCCGGCCTCAGCGCCAACTTCGCCGACGCCGGCGTGACGCTGACGACCGGAACCCTGCAGTAACCCCCACCCGGGGCGCGCGCCGCCGGCGCGCGCCCCCCGGAATTCGGCGCTTGACCGCCGGAGTTACGTCGTCGTATCTTCCGCCCCCGCCCCACCACACGGCGCATTCGTCTAGGGGTCCAGGACGCCGCCCTCTCACGGCGGTAACACGGGTTCGAATCCCGTATGCGCTACCAAGACTTCATACGCCACTCCGTACCCAGATCGACGCCCTCGCGGCAGATCGGGACCGCGCCCCCTCCTATGTGCACTTTTGGCCGATCAATCCACCGCGGAGTACGAGCGCCTTGACACATCTTGAATTCGCGCCGAGATGGTTCCCGCAAGTTCAATCGCGCCTTGAACTGCTGCTGTCGCCAGCGTGTGCTCACTGCGCGTTCCGCAAAAGAGGGCCGTTTGCATCTGCTCCTGCATTGCGCACTTCGATGTTTCAACGATAATCGGACTCAATGGTTATCCCAGTCGGCAAGCAGACCCTCACGGGCGAGATGTGACTCGAGACGCCTCCGCAACTCCTCGCCCTCGTGAGCGTGGGAGTAGAAGAGCGCATTGCCAGTGCGCCTGACCCGAGCCGTAGCCAAGGACTGCGGCGACGGCAGGCAATCATTCCGGATTGTTCCCGGCACAATCGTCAGTTAAAGTGGTCGCCGCAGAAGCGATTGCTCCGGCCACGAGCGGAGATCAAGGTCTTCGTCGTCTCACGGCGATCTACCATCGTATCCCGTATGCTACCAACTGCTCTCAGTCCAATGAACTCGCGAATCGCAGTCGACAGACTCGTGGACTGGACGGCCGCCGATCACGCCGAACTCCGGGAACTCGCATCCACCGCAAATTCACCAGACATGAATCCTGAGTGGCCGGGACACGCGCTCCAATGGACGAGCGCCGAGTGGTGCGTTCGAATCCGCGACGGGGACAGGCGGCTGGTGTCGTCGGCGGGAATGGTCTTGCGGGACGGCACCCGCGACGGCGAACCGGTGCGGATCGGAGGGATCGGGGGCGTGAAGACGCATCCTGACGCGCGCCGTCGCGGGTATGCCGCCCTCGCCGTAACGCGGGCGACCGAATTCTTCCGCGCGCAGGGAAGTGTGGCGTTCGGTCTGCTCGTGTGCGAGCCGGATCTGATTCTCTACTACACGGCCCACGGGTGGCGCGAGTTTCACGGCCGGCTGCTCGTCCGCGATCGGGACGCGGCGGCCGAGTTCACGCTGTACCGCGTTCTCACCTACGAGGTGCGATTGCCGGCTCCCGCATCGGGCACGATCGATCTCTGCGGCCCTCCCTGGTGACGATGCAGAGGGTAGGGAAACGCCCGCGGACGTCACTCCTTAGTGCAAGCAGACCTTTTTCGGCGGATAACTCGGAATTATTAGGCGAAGATGACCAGCTCGGATCTCTTGCGACGGGCCTTGGAGATCATTCCGGGCGGCGGACAGACAGACACGAAAACCACCGGCTACCG
>Ga0075425_100000044_pt1 | contig 121461 bp, 179 predicted proteins | sample SoiMethybrSBSTD4_FD_75300 | JGI IMG/M metagenome (GOLD analysis project Ga0075425, IMG submission 75300) | Bulk soil microbial communities from a Populus tree surrounding site in Tennessee, USA - Soil MetaG P. TD hybrid SBSTD4 | ecosystem: Environmental > Terrestrial > Soil > Tree plantation...
TGCGGAGAGTGCGGCGAGTAGCGCGGCGTGGAATGCGGAGAGTGCGGCGAGGAGTGCGAGGAGTGCGAGGAGTGCGGCGTGGAGTGCGTGGAGTGCGAGGAGTGCGGCGGGGAGTGCGGCGTGGAGTGCGGCGTGGACGAAGATGGCTGACCGCCTCGTCCGGTTGATCAAGGAGGCAAAGTAGATGTCGCGTCCACCTACACTGCGTGCTTCGTTCGATTCGAATGAACTCACCGTGGATCTATTTGCGGGCGGCGGAGGGGCCAGCACGGGCATCGAGGCAGCGCTTCAGCGTCCGATCGATATTGCGATCAATCACGACCCTGATGCTATCCGTATGCACAAAGCGAATCATCCGGAGACGAAGCATTATCTCGAAGATATTTGGGAGGTCGATCCGAAGGAGGCTTGTGGTGGGCGCCCTGTCGGCTTGCTCTGGCTTAGTCCGAGCTGCACGAATTTCTCGCGCGCTAAGGGCGGCAAACCACTCGACAATCAACTACGAAGTCTTGCCTGGGTTGGAATTCGCTGGGCGGAGGAAGTACGCCCGCGTGTGATTGCGCTGGAGAACGTCGAGGAGTGGAAAATGTGGGGCGACCTCGACACAAATGGATTCCCCGTCCCGGGCCAGGTCGGTGCCACCTTCCGTGCGTGGTGTGGTCGCTTGAACGACCTCGGTTATCAACTTGAGTACAAGTCCCTCGTCGCTGCGGACTACGGTACGCCGACGACGCGGAAGCGCCTCTTCTTGATCGCGCGCTGCGACAAGGCGCCGATCGTGTGGCCGGAAGCAACGCACGGCAAGGGCCGCGCAAACAGCTGGCGGCCCGCTGCAGAGATCATCGACTGGACCCTGCCCTGTCCGTCGATCTTCGATCGGAAGAAGCCGCTGAAGGAAGCGACCATGCGCCGCATCGCAGCGGGCCTGAAGCGTTACGTGTTGGACGCGGCCGAGCCGTTCATCATCCCTGTAACGCATGCGGGAGACTCCCGCGTGCATGGGCTTGATGAACCCCTGCGAACAGTCACCGGCGCGCATCGCGGTGAGCTTGCCCTCGTCGGGCCGACGCTGATTCAAACGGGTTGGGGTGAGCGCCCCGGTCAGGCGCCGCGTGTGCCCGGGCTTGAGAAGCCGCTCGGCACGCTCATGGCACAGGGCATCAAGCACGCCCTTGTTGCACCCGTGGTCTTGAAGCACTACGGCGGTGTCGTAGGACACGACGTTCGCAAGACACTCGGCACGGTGACTGCGCGGGATCACCACTCGCTTGCGGCAGCGTGGCTAACGAAGTTCTACGGGACCTCGATTGGGTCCAGCCTTGCGGACCCGATGCCGACCGTGTTGAGCGGCGGCGGGCGAGGCGGTAGTCACATCGCCGAAGTTCGCGCCTTCCTGATCAAGTACTACTCCGCTGGCGGGCGCGGAGACGCCGGGCAAGACCTGCGCGCACCACTGCACACCGTTCCTACGCATGACCGCTTTGGTCTCGTGATGGTGCATGGCGCGCTGTACCAGATCATCGACATCACGATGCGGATGCTCCAACCACACGAGCTCTTCCTGGCACAGGGATTTCCAAATTCGTACCGGATTGATGAGGATGCGGACGGCCGCCCCTTCACCAAGTCCGTGAAGACGAAGCTCGTCGGAAACTCCGTCTGCCCGCCAGTTGCGCAGAAGCTCATCGAAGCCAACGTGAGGGTAGCTGCATGAAGAACAAGAAGCCGCAATCCGCAGAAGACTTCTGGAAGAAGTACTACGCACAACTCGAAGGAAGGCGCATCGTCGCCGCCGGTTATACCGGCGGTCAACCTTGGTTTGATCTCGACGACGGGACCAAGGTCGAAGTCTGGGCCGACCCAGAAGGAAACGGCGATGGCTATCTGTTCGGACTCAACGCCGATAAGGCCCGGCAAGGCTAGCCCTTCTTGCAGAACAGGAAACCGAACTTCGATCTTCGTCCAGCCAAACGTGTGGAAGTCTTGCCGCTGTTCGAACAGTACCACGGGTACAAGTCGCTCGGGCAGAGCATGACGTATTGTTTCGCTGTCTACGAAGACGGTAGACCCATCGCCGCGTTTGTATGGCAGCCCCCCCCCGCCCGGCGCGGCTAAGGCCGTCTGCCCAGAGCAACCAGCAGCTGTCCTCGCCCTGTCTCGGATGGTCGCTGTTCCAAAAGAGAGCCGCAGGCTACGCCACATCTCAAAGCCACTGCGCTTTCAAATGCGGGCGTTGATCGATCGCACGCGCTGGCCAGTCCTTATAACGTACTCGGATGAAGGGCAGGGACACACCGGCCACGTCTACAAATGCTCCGGGTGGCGCGCGACGATGCGCGCACGACGGCCGGTGCGTGAAACAGCGGACGGGCGACGCGCCAGTTTATACAGCAACGGGAAGTGCGGGGCCCGCGACCTCAAGGTAGTAGCCGCTACGTGGCTACAGCGCTGGGAGTCTTGGGCGTGCTCCCCTGGCAGTGTTGCCGCTTGGATGACGGCAGCGGGTTGGCAGCGCGTGCCCGTGCCGGGTAAAACTTGGAACAGTGGTGCACCCGCGTTCACTTGGAAGAAAGCCTGAACGCGCTTCTTGCCTGTCTCCAATCAATACGTAAAGATACCAAGATGAATCTGAGGAGGAACTCCGCCGAGGATGGGTTCGGGACTTCTCTCCGGTTGGCCCGTTCCAGTCTTCACGTCCGAATCGCCTGCGGCTGCGCACGCCGCCCCGTTCCCCAGCGAGGGCAGAAGCGCGCTCGACGGCGTAGGCGGGGTTCCTCCTCTTCGTTTTCTTCCTTGTGGTTGACCTCACTTCGGGGCAAACACAAGGAAGAAGTAACAGCCCAAGCATTGCTTGGAGAAGGACAGAGACAATGAGTACACACGAGCAGCCTGGTTCCGGAGTGGACCCGATCGAGACTCGAATCGAGAACGAGACGCGCACCGCGCTCCTTGAACTCTCGGCCTTGGAGCGTTCGTTCCGCGCGCTGGACAAGCGGCGGGATGAACTACGCACGCAGGTGAAGCGCAATATGAAGCGCCTTGAGCTCACGGCCTTCGATGTGCCGGGTGCCGCAGCGCGCATCAAGCGCTATACGCGGACGTCGGTGGACAACGAGAAGGTCCAGTTGGTTCTTGGGGATCGTTACAAGGAGGTCCTCAAGACGGTGGACGTAACGCAGTTGGACATCGAGGTCGGGGCCTAGGCCGTGACCGGCGCCCTTCACGAGGAGCATGACATTGTGATTCGCATTCGTCCGATCGAAGTGGAGGGCGTCGGTCTTCGGTGGAAGATCACGCGGGGCGAGAACCTCGTTGCCGAAGTGATCTCCGAGGAGCGGGCGATCGAAGTCGCGCGTTCCGTCTGGCCGGGCTCGACGATCAAGATTGAGTCTTTGCCTGTCTCGTCTTCGTAGTTCCTAACCTTTACCAAGGAGTTGTAACAATGCCGCGCATCGCACCGACGGAGTGGGACGTGGACTGCCTTGTCGGGTCCATGTCGAGAGAAAGGTTGGAGGAAGTAGTGAGCGAACTCATTTGGGAGATCTACTGGGATAAGGATGAGGCTTGCTGGAACACAGACAAGGAAATCAACGGAGCGGACTTCGTCGATGCCATGACGCGGTTGCTCGCCAACTACGATCTGATGCCGAGGAAGGCGAAGGAGACGAAATGAGTGAGACCCTCTGGTACATCGAAGTCGTGCACAAGGACACGGAGGAAGTCGCGGTTCGCTTCGGTCCGATGAGCGAGGCTGACATGCAGCGCAGCCGCGACGTGGCCGACGTTCTGGGCTGGCACCCGGAGTCCTATTACAAGACGCGGAGCGTTCGAGCGGAGGAGGTGAAATCGTGACGATTCACGAACAGGCCAAGGCTGCACGGGCATTGGCGCAAGACTTGTTTGATGGACCTTGCAACGATGTGCGTGGTAGTAATCCGTCTCCGCCCTGCATGTCCCGAGAAGAAGCACGCGAGCCGTTTCCAACCCATCACACGCGGCGCGGTTTCGACGTGTTCGACGCACAGAATCTGTGCCTCTCCTGCCGTGCCTACTGGTACGCCGAGATGGCGGCGCAAACGTTGGAGCGGGAGGTCAAGATCAAGATGATGGAAGAAGCCGAGAGCGGGCGGTCGAACAAGGCCGGTAGCCGGATGGGCCGACCATGAGAAGGACGAAAGCCCATCTCATGGTGTGGGCGAAGGCCGCTGTGGCTTCTGCGGCAACAATTCTCGACGAAGAGAGAACCGCGCATTCGGTCGATGCCTTGGAGATGGCAGCACACGATTGCCAGCGCGCTGTCGAAGCTTTGAACGAACTGCTTGATCGCCTCGCGGAGGAGACGGACAAGCCGTGAAGAAGTCGAGAACCGAACTTCTGGCAGAGGCAATTTGTCTTTTGACTTCGGCCACAGTCATGCTCGAACAAAATGGAGTCCTCGACACGCCTTATCAATTGGCGGTGGCAGCACACGACGCGCGTTTGGCCGAGGCTGCGATCAATGAATTGTTCGATCGCGTCGCGGAGACAGAGCCGTTGAAAGACCTACTGCGTTGTCATCTGCCTGGGTGCATACCGCACTACAAGTGCCGTGATTGTGGTCGCCGCTGCTGCGAGCACAGGTGCAGCTTCAAGACGGCAGATGCCTGGGCTACTTGTTCCAGTTGCTTGCTTCGAAAGGAAGTCACCAAGTGAAACTCGAGCTCTCGATCAAGACGACGTATCTTCCCAAGTGGGGCGCGTGGGAGGGCATTCGCGAACTGATCCAGAACGGGCGTGACGCCGAAGTGCAGTTCAACGCACCGCTCAAGATCACTCTGTCCAACCAGACACTGCGCATCGAGAACGAAGGTGCGGTCCTTCCGAAAGAAGCGTTGCTCTTCGGGCACACCACAAAGGAAGGGCGGACTGATCAGATCGGCGCCTTCGGCGAGGGTCTGAAATTGGGCGTCCTCTCCTTGGTCCGGGCGGGTCGCCCGGTTACCATCCGCTCCGGCACAGAGGTCTGGCGCCCAACGATCGCGCGGAGTGACAAGTTCGATTGCGATGTCTTGGTCTTCGACATCCAGGGCGGACGCGAGGACAAGAAGCGCGTTCGCGTCGAGGTCGGCGGTGTTACAGAAGTAGAGTGGCGAGAGCTCGCCGCCCGCTTCCTCTTCCTTCAGAAGCCGGCGCGCAGTGAGCACGCATCCACTATCTACGGGGACCTGCTTCTCGCGGAGAAGTACAAGGGGCGCCTCTACGTCAAGGGCATCTGGGTTTGCAACGACGCCAAGCTCGACTACGGGTACGACTTCAAGAACGTCGAGCTCGACCGAGACCGCAACATGATCCGCGGGTTCGACCAGGGTTGGGCGCAGGGTTCGATCTGGCGGGAAGCAGTAGCCGCGCGCCCCGATCTGTTCGAGTCCTTCGTCGACGCCCTATCCGTTTCGCAGGAGAAGAAGGACCTGGCCGAGTTCAGCACGCAGGTCTACTACCTCGAGCCTGCGATTGCCGAGAAGGTGGCCGCGAACTTCCACAAGCAGTTCGGTGAGACGGCCTTCCCTGTGTCTTCGACAGGCGAGTCGATCGAGGTCGAGCATCTTGGGCGGCGGGGTGTGGTAGTGCCGCAGGCCCTGCGCTTGATCGTCGAGCGAAGGACGGGGGACCTCAAGGCTCTGCGCGAGCAACTCGGGAACGAGGTCGCAAAGCGCTATGCCGTGTCGGAATTGACGCTGAGTGAGCGCGCCAACTTGGAGTGGGCCCTCGTCCTCACCGAGGCGGATACCACGGACTTCGTCGTAGACGTCGTCGACTTCAAGTCTCCCACCTGGGCGGGGCTTTACACCACGGAACTCAAGAAGATCGACCTCTCGCGGAAAGTCCTGCAGGACCGCTACGAAACGCTGGCCACGCTCATCCACGAGCGGGCCCACGCCGGCGGCTGTGATGGCTCCGCCGAGCACGTGGCCAACCTCGAGTACTTGTGGAAGTGCGTCGTGCAGAAGCTGACCGCCTTGAAGCAGTAGCCTGTTGATAAGTTGACCGGCTGCAGATGTGAGTGCTACAACATTCGCAGTGGAAACAAAACCAGTTCGTTCGCCGAACGCACCGATCGACATGGTCGGACAACGGCTTGGGCTCTGGACCGTTCTACGGCACGAACACGGCGGCCACTGGGTCGCGCGCTGTGACTGCGGAACAGAGCGCGTCGTGCGCGGTTCGTCCCTGCGGCAAGGACGATCGAAGGGCTGCGGCCACTGCGGGCAGTCCAACAAGGAACCCTTGAGGGAGCGTGCGCCCGCGGACCGTTCAACGTTGATTCGCCGGCAGAACGTAGACACGCAGGCCGTGATTGATGCCATCCACGAACTGCCCCTCATCGATTTAGCGCCGCCACGAATGCCAGCCGTCGGCGTGGGCAAGGACAACGCGGAAGAGATCGCGGTGTTGCACATCAGCGACGTGCAGTACGGGAAGGTTACGGAGTCCTACAGTTCGGATGTGGCTCGAGAGCGGCTCCTGCAGTTAGCCGCGCACGCCATGCGAATCATCGACGTGCGCAAGCGCGCCGCCAAGATCACTGAGCTCCGCCTGTACCTCGGCGGCGACATCATCGAAGGACAGACGATCTTCAAGGGGCAAGCCTACCGCATCGACGCGCCGGTGTACGTGCAGGCGATTCACGGTGCATCAGCCTCGCTTGCCAAAGTGGTGTTGCAGTTACTCCAAGTCGTGCAACGCATCCAGGTCTTCTGTGTGCGCGGTAACCATGGCCGAGACGACGACGGATCCCCAGGCAACTGGGACAACGTCACGTACGAGATGCTCAAGTACCGCCTCCTCGGGGGCGACGACGTGCCGGGCGGTTCGACGGGCCGAAGTGAGATCGCCCGGCGTCTGTCCTTCCAGGACATCGGGAAGACTTGGTATGCCGTTGACCGCGTGTACGATTGGGGCAACCTTATCGTTCACGGCGACCAGTTCCGCGGGGCCTTCCTTGGCAACGGCTTCAGAACCCGAGCGAGTGGCTGGATCGACTCCATCCCGGAGGCGTGGGACTACCTGTGGTTCGGGCACTTCCACCAGCACGGCGCGATGGTACTGAACCGCCGCGTGCTCCTCGCCAACGGGACGACGGAGTCAGACAACGACTACGCGCAGGAGTCCTTCGCTGCAACAGGTGACCCGACGCAGCGCTTGGCCTTCTTCAATCGCAAGTATGGCATCGTAGCCGACTGCCCGATCTACTTGGGCATGCGGCATCCGAATCGTAAGTAGACACGCCCCTGTAGCTCAATGGCAGAGCTGTTCATTTGTAATGAACGGGCTGTAGGTTCGATTCCTACCGGGGGCTCCATCTAGTTTCTGATCAACCGGTCTCAAACCAAACACAAGGAAGAAAGATGCAGACCTCTTTCGGTCGGGCAGCCGCTATTGTGGTGCCCGAATCCAACAACGGCAAGGTGGGCAAGGTGGCGGCCACCTACGCGCCTATCGAACAGTCGTGCCCTCGCAACTGCCCGTTTCTCGGGAACGGATGTTACGCGGCGGCTGGTAATACAGCCCTCCACAATCGCCGCATTGAGGAGGCCTCGGAGAACGCAACAGCCCTTGAGGTTGCCAAGGCCGAGGCGATCGGTATCGATCGCCTACCTGGCGACCTGCCGCTACGCCTCCATGTCTCCGGTGACGCACGAACGAATGCCGCCGCCCGTGAGCTCGGTGACGCAGCCGCGCGTTACATCCTGCGGGGAGGCCAAGAAGTTTGGAGTTACACCCACTCCTTCAGAGACGTGGACCGCGCGAGTTGGGGTCCGGTGTCAATCCTCGCCTCCACCGAGAACCTTGAGGACGCGAAGGCAGCGATGGACCGCGGCTACGCCGCTGCCCTTGTAGTGAAGGAGCACCCGGCCGATGGCAGGGCCTACGAGGTCGACGGCGTGAAGGTGATCCCGTGTGTCGAACAAACGCGGGGCGTGAATTGCGTTGACTGCGGACTTTGCTTCCGCGATGACAAGCTCTTGGCGCAGCGCGCCGTCATCGCATTCGCAGCTCACGGCGCGATGACCAAGCGTGTGAAGGAGGTGCTGGGATGAGCCGCGGCAGGAACTACAGGGCAACAACACCGTTGGCCAAGTCGGACGAACTCACACTGCGTAAGGTCTTGCGGTTCCTAGATTGGGAGTCCGGCAACGTGGACTTCTCTGTTTGGAGATCGGTTGCGCCCACATCAGCGGCCCGCCTGCCTAAGAGGGAAGAAGATGTAACGGCCTTCATCGCGAAGCGGACGAAACTGTTCTTGGATACGTGGGTGCGCCCTTATCTCACAGAGATGGTGAATCGCGAACGAAAGAAGAAGGTTTCACGATGAGTTGCAACAGACTTTCGACTACGTGTGACTGCAAACTGTGGTCGTTCCAACCAGAGCAGTTCCTGCCCGCGACGCAGAAGGGCCTGCTGACACTCGATGAGTACTTCGCCGCGATCGAATGCAAACGCGACAAGACGAACCAGGGTTTCGGCTACGGGCACGGCTTCATGGACCACATCAACGGCACACCACACTTCATGTGGCGTAGCCCAGACGGAAGCTGCCTTAGTTCTTCTTGGAAGGTTGGTTACACCGAGGAGTTGATGGCCCGGTACGAGTTCGTTCCGGAAGGCGAACGGTACCGCTGGTACCAGCTCGAGTGCCCCCTGTGCTTCCGTCTCTATGTGGGTTGGTACGCAGCACAGCCCGGCATCTTGGAACCGCCTCATGCCGTGGAGCCACGCACGTACGTGCTCACAGACACCAGCTTCTGGCACTCGTTCAACGATGAGCCTCGTCCTTCGGACGTCGCCAACCTACAGGAACTCACGCCGCAGTTTGTCGCTGAGGCAGTTCGTTTCTACCGAATCCACCAGCGCCTTAAGAAAGGCTGACGTCCTTTCTTCCTTGTGTTTGGCGATGGGCAGTCTGGAGGCACATGATCGATCTGCGGAATCTTGAGCTCGTTGTCAAAGGGGACGAGAGCGCCGCGCCGATCAAGATCACGTTCAAGCAGAACGTGTTGACCATCGATGGGATCGAGCCGGAGCACGCGCTCTCGATCGTCAAGCTCCTCGAGCAGCGGGAAGTCACGCAAGCCAACTTGGATTGGTTGCGGGATTCATTGGCGCGGCGACCGAAGTTATCAGGCGTAAAGGCTATCGAAGTAGACCGCGGCCTCTCAGTCTCGCTCGTTCCGGAGGGGCCAGAGCCTGCGATCATTGATCAATTGCCGCTTCCCACCGCACCTGTTACCAATCAACTTTGCTATACGTTGAGTGATCTAACACGAGTGGCGCCCGGCTTAACCTCAGTGGAGTTGTTTGAGAAGGGGTGGGCGATAACAGTCGAACAGGTTCGGCCTGGTCGTGACAACGTAGGTGTTCACATCAGTGTCTATGGTCCGCCCGACGGGGAGTACGAACTGGTGGTCACTCGAGTTGGAATGGGTTTAACGACGGAACTCTGGAGTCGCCGTTGCCAACGTTTACCCACCGTTGGTCCTCGTCATGAAGTTGATGCTTATATCCGGGCTTGGAATGTAGAGCACGCAGTGGTATTCAGCGCGCGTGTTATGGAACCCATCCCCGACACACACGGACCAAGCAGTTGGTCCCCGTACTTCGACCTCACACGGCAATGAACGAAACACGTGTCCGCATGCCTTCGCCCTCGAGGAACTCACCGTCTTCCGGGTCGCGCTTGTAGTAACGCAGTAATGAAATTGCATGAACAAGTGCGTCAACTTGATCATCATGAACTCCCAGGGGGAAGTCCAGAAGTTCTTGAAGTAGATCGCCGCGCTCGCTGACGCGTGGGTTCCGCACGGCGTCGAGTCGTGGATTGAAGTAGATGCGCCCTTCCTCGAAGAGTGGGGAGACTTCGGCTAGCCGGCGCTCCTTACTGGTCCGTGCGGGCAATGGAATGATCGGCAGCGGCACGACGGTGCGTTCGGTCAGGTACTGCGCAAGTGCATCCTGGTAACCGACGGTCTCGATGCCGATCTGCTCTGCTCGCCAGCGCTGTGCGTTCTCGACGATTCGCATCGCCTGTTCGCTGAAACTGAGCTTGTCACGGAAGGCATCGGCCACGAAGATACGGTGCTGCTTCTGGCTGTAGAGAAGCGTGACGCCGGCGAAGAAGTCGCTCTTCTTCTTCTGTGCGATGGCCAAGTCGTACGCTTGTACGCAGATGAGTTGGTCTGGGTTGCCGAGCATCTCGGCGTCGTAGAAGTGAATCCATTCCGGCTTGATGGTCGCGAGGTCGCTGTCGAGCGTGATGCCGCGATAGGCCCGGTTGTATTCTGTCTGGCCGAGCTCTGCCGCCTTCTGGATCAAGAAGTCGCGCGGTTGGCGCTCCGGCCAAACAGGTGCGTAGGGATCGTCGTCCTTGCCGCAGAAGACCTCGTGCTGCGTCCAGCCGGCTGTTTGTGATAGATACGACGTTGTGTCCGCTTTGTGCATCGGGTTCGCGATATACCAAACCCGCCCGCCGGGCTCGAGGCAGCCCAACCACTCGCCGGTGAATTTTTGTTTAATCACCTCGCGCATCGCTGGGTAAAACACCGTATTACGATAGTCGCAGTTGTGCGAGACAGCGAAGCCGTGCGAGTAACTGTGTACGTCCTCTACTTCGAAATTGATCACGGCCCCGACGTAGTGCTTCTGGTCCACACGGGCGACCTTGATTCGCTGTTTTCCTTCTTGCGTTGTATTCAACGTGGACCACGAACCATCACGTTTAAGCGCCGGTGCGTCAACGGTGTTCCCGATGTGGCCAAACGGCGTTCCGGCGATGCGAATCGACCAACTACATTTAGTGTTGGACATTCGTCCGAGTATCTCTTTGGGGCCACCCTTTTCCGCGTCGCGAATCGAAGGCGCGAATCCTTCGCGTGCCAATAGAACATACAAACATTGAAGCAACGCGAGTGAGGTTGACTTAGCCACGGTTTCACGACCCGGCGTGCGTGTACCGTCACCGCGAAAATAGCCGAGCATCAATTGCCATGTCAGATTTCGGGGGGCCCAGAGAGCCCAGTTTGGTAGGTGTTTACGGGATGAACCGCGGCCAAACTCATTCAGAATTTGCCACAGTACAGAGTGTGTAAACTTTATGGAAACGGCGCTCGGCCGAGGTGACACAGAACATTTGCGATCCAGCTTGGCTGCGATGGCCTGCAGATCTTCGACCCATGCACAGTCGGTGCCTTTAACGTTGAAAACGAATTCGATGGCCTTCGCGTAGGCAGTTGGCTTAGCAATCCAACCTTCGGCTAGGTAGTAGCCAATCAAACGCCACACATCCGGGTCGCCGAGTAACTGCTCCAGTTCTGTGGTGGTTACCAGACGAGACATACCGCCGTGCCCTTGAACGGGCTCGTAGATACGCAAAGAACGAAGACTCTCGATGACACGGGAAAGAGGCCACTCTTCTTCCGGTGTTCGGGTGACCAGCGTTGTGCCCGGTTGAAGATTTTGCAGCGCTGTCCAGCCGTCGACCGTGTCAGTTTGTATCCGGTGCTCTGGTGTGCCCCACACAACAAAGCCGCGAGAGCACTTGCCTCCAGAATTCCCTTGCCGCGGACGATAGACAAAGCCTTCATAGGCACGAACGCTTTTCTTGACTACACGATGAAGGCGGCCATCGCCGGCGAGGACAAAGTCCCCGGGTTGGACTTCCTCTGCGAGACGGACACCGGTTTCAGTTACGACTTCAGAATCCGGAGTCACGCAGATATCGTCAGCAATTACGAGGTCTGCGCGGTCGCCGCTAACTGAAGTGAGTACCCCAGCCGCTTCAACAGTTGCGTCTTTAAAGTTACCGGAGCGCTCGACCGTGAAGCGTAGTTTATTCTTTTCGCCCGATACACTCAATTTCAAATCGGGGAATACGAGCTTCACAAGTGGATTGCGCCGGATGTTTTCGAGGATCTCGTAGACACGCTTGCGTGCTTGTGCGTCTGTCGCACAAGCAATCTTGATTCGAACGTTGGGATTGGTGCCGATCTCCCAGAGGGAGAGACCCATGAGGAGGCTGGACTTCCCTCCGCCCTTCATCGCCTTCACCAAGAACCGCCGCTTCTTCCGCGCAAGATGAATCCACTCGCGATGGAACCAGGCGAGTGTGATCGGGTCGCCGTCCGGCGTGCGGTAGGCGAACTCGAGAAAGGCGGCGGGGTCTTTGCGCGCTGTATCGGCTCGCAAGGCAAGCTGCGCCGCAGACTGCGCGGCGAGCGACGCTCTTCGATCGTCCTGTACCATTTACCTACTTCGTGCTGTTCGACATCGGGTCGGACGTCGAGCCCTCAAGGCTTTCGGGAAGAGGACCGTCATCTTCGAACTCGTGGTCTCGAGCAGAACTGCCAACAGCGCCAAGCAAACGTCGCGGCATAGTACCCGTGGTTCGTACCTCCTCAAGCTCCTCCGGTGTACAACGCGAGAGGAGCTCGGTGATCTCTTTGCCGACCGGGTCCTGCGGCTTCAAGCCGTGCAGCTTCCGCGAAGCAATGGCCTTCTCGACGGCGGCCGAGACAGACTGCGCACTGCGGGCCAAGGCCATGAGGTACTTCTCGTCGAGAATCTCCGGGATCTTGATCTTGCCGGCGGACACGCCTTGCAAGACCTGATCGAGGACGCGCTCGAGAAGCTCGCCGGCGCGTGTCGCGTTGACCAAGGCGGTCTCGATCGCCAAGCCCTCCTGCGCCATCTGCCGTGTGCCCTCCACGCGAGCGAGACTTGCGGCTAGGCTCCGCTTGCGGTACGCACCCATCGCCGAGTAGATGGCTTGCTGGTCTTGAACAATCTCCTTGAAGGGAAGCAGGCCGAGCTCGGGCCAGCCGCGATGGATGGCGCGGTCGGCCAGCTTCTCACCAACATCGGCGATCAACATCACGTTGGCCTTGGTTGGTTTCTGGCTGTAGGCCTGCAACATCTTGGCCCACTTTTCCCCGTCAATTCGTGGGTATCGGCCACGCCCGACCTGCACGTCCTCGGGCTTGATAATTTCCGTGTCGTCGTTCACCGCGCTCATTGTAACCATTCTACAGTAGGAGACACCACAAGCCAATGAGTCTGAAAGTACGTGTCGGTCCGGTCACTACCACAATCGAAGAGACGTTCGGCTTCAACGATCCCGACGCCTTCTTGGAGGCGCGCCTCTTCGACGAGGAACTGCACACGCTGCGCGCAGGCCTGCGAACGGACCGACTGCAGGCGCGGCTCAACACGGCTGGCATCACCCGCCCGGATGCTGAGAAGTGCATCTTCCTGAGCGGCTACCTACCGCTCTTGAAGAAGAGACTGACTGGCCGGTTTTCATTCTCGCTGGTCGAATCCGCTCCACCCGACCTCGAGCGTCATGCAGAGCCCTCCTTGCGGAACTACCAGGAGGAGGCCAAGCAACTCGCGGTCAAAGAGATGCGCGGTATCTTGGACATGGGTACCGGCGCCGGGAAGACACGCACGGCCGCCGCCATCATCCAGCACGTTGGACACCGCTGGCTCTACCTCGTGCATCGCGGCTCCCTGGTCACGCAGACCCTTCGCTCCTTCCGTGAGTTGGGTGTGCCGGCCTACTCCCTCCGAGAGGAGGACCGCCCGCCGCGCGGTCATGAAGTCCTCATCGCTACCTATCAGTCCCTCGTCAACCGGCCTGACGTGTTCTTGCAGACCGAAGGGTTGATCGTAGATGAGTGCCATCGCGCAGCCGGCGAAGAGTACACAGCGGTGATCCTTCGAGCTAACCAAGCCATCTGGCGCATCGGGCTCTCGGCTACACCTCTCGATCGAGAGGACGGCTTCGATCCGCTGACCATCGGTCTGCTCGGTCCGGTTCTCTTCCAGAAGACACTGCGCGAACTGCAGCAGGACGGCACGCTGGCGACGGGCAAGGCCGTCTTCCACCCGTACCGGTCGGAGCGAAACATCGAGAACCTGCGCGCTTGGCAGGACGTGCGGCAGGCCGCCCTCGTCACCGACGAGGCCCGGAACGAATTGATCGTGCAGCTTATTCAAAAGGCGGAGGCACCGGCCTTCGTCCTTGTGGTTGAGACAGCGCACGGGCTAACGCTCAAGCAAGCGCTGAACGAAGCGGGTGTCCCGACCGACTTTGTGGAAGGCTCCGACCCCGTAGCGCTACGAGATCGCCGCATCGCCTTGTTGAACCACGGGCACTTGAAGTGCCTCGTCGCCACTTCGGTCTTCGACGAAGGCGTCGACGTCCCCGAGCTCCGAACCGTCGTGGTTGCGGGTGGGGGCAAGTCCACCATCCAGGCCGTTCAGCGTCTTGGCCGGGCCGTTCGTAAGCCGGCCGGGAAACTGACGTTCGTCTTGCACGACTTCGCGGACGACGGGCACGCCTGGCTCCGGCGACACGCGACCGAGCGAGCCCACGTCTACCAAGCCGCCGGCCTTCTGATCGAAGGCCACGAGTTCCTGACGAACTTCGAACTGATCACGCACGAAGACTGGGAGGAGGAGGACGAACTCCTCGCGGAACTGCGTGACCGTGACGGCGTGGCGCTAAGCACTTGGGATCCCTGGAAGCTGGGTGAGCCCTGCTTCAACACGAAGCGCCTGCAAAAGGGACGGCACCGGCAGATGACGGGACGTGCGGGTCGTCAATTCGCGTGGATGCTCGCCGTGCCGACGGCCTTCTTCGTGTTCCTGTTTGTCGTAGGGCTCTTGTCCAAGTAACTCGCATCGGTTAGAACAGCATCCTCGGCGTGGGGTCGAGGGCAAGCACAAGGGAAAAGAATGGACAACTTCGAAGCAGCCTACGCTCGCTTGAACCCGGAGCAGCAAGCGGCTGTGAACCACGGCGAAGGTCGGGCAGTTGTAAGCGCCACGGCCGGAAGTGGAAAAACTACAACACTTACATTACGTGCGTGGAATCTCATCCGGAATGGAACTCCGCCGGAACGTCTTCTGGCCACGACCTTCTCCCGCTTCGCTGCGAAGGAGATCGGTACGCGTCTCGAGAAGCTCGGCGCTCCCACGGAGCTCCGTATGGGGACACTTCACTCTCTCTGCTACGAGATCCTCCGCGAGGACGGGCAGCGCTTCTGTGCCGGCTTCGAGGTGGATGGGAAGGACACGTTGCGCTACGCACTGAAGCGCATCGTCGGGGACAAGTTCCGCAACGTCGTCAACTTCAAGGAAGCCGTCATCTTCATCGCCTTCGCGAAGGCCGCGGGCCTGTGGGCGCCGGAGGGACACGACCGAGAAATCATTCGGGGGCTCGAGGCCGTCGCGGATCGAATCGGTTGCGGCAACATCGCGCAGCCGTTGATTCGTGTGTACCGCCTCTTTGAGGAGAAGCGCGAGGAGAGCCGACTCCTCAGCTTCGATGACATGCTGCTTGGTGCGTGGCGGACCTTCTGTGAGGTGGAAGGTGCCAAGGAGAACTGGACTGGGCGCTTCGACTACGCCATCGTCGACGAGGCCCAGGACACAAGCACGGTGCAGTATCGCGTCGTGGAAACGCTGATGTCGAATACCAACAACCTCATGATAGTGGGAGACCTTTGCCAGTCACTCTACAGCTTCAGAGGCGCGGCTCCATCCGAGTTCCTCGACTTCTCGAAGCACGAGGGCTGTAAGTTGTACCGACTGCCGATCAACTACCGCTCCCCGAAAGAAATCACCGAGCCTGCCTCAACCTTAGTGCGTGGCAAGGCTTGGAATCTGTCCGGCGACATCGTGCCGGTGCAACCAGGGCCTGGTTACGTGCGCGCCCACATCTACGAAGATCCGGAAGACGAAGCGCACGGCCTCGTGCAGGATATCAAGGCCCGTCTGCAGGACGGCGCGCGGCCCGGCGACTTCTACGTGCTCTTCCGCCTCAACGCGATTGCGCAGCCGATCGAATCGGAACTCGTGCGCGCCGGCATCCCGTACCGCCTGCTGTCTGGCACGGGTTTCTACGGACGTCGAGAGATCAAGGACATGCTTGCGTACCTGCGTGTCGTCGCCTTGCAGGACCCGCGCGGTACACACGCCAAGCGCATCGTGAACGTGCCGTTCCGCTATATCGGGAAGGTGACCGTCAACGAGATTGAAACCTTCGCCGAGACCGAGAAGATCTCGTTCCTTGATGCGTGTGCTTTGTACCGCGGGCGCCCAGCGGTGAACAACTCGTTGAAGGAACTGCTCACCCTAGTGCGCGAGTTGAATGCGCTGGTCGTCGCGAACAAGCCCGCCGGCGATGTTTTGGAGAAGCTTCTCGATCGCACACAGTACACCAAGTGGTTGGAGCGGGACGACGTCGACGACGACGCGGAGTCCGACCGTGTTGCGAACGTCATGGAGCTCCTGCGTGTCGCGAAGGCCTTCCCGAACGTGTCCCAGTTGCTCGCGTACGTGGATGCCACGGAGCGTGCGCTCGAAGCGGCGCGGGCTGCGGGTGGTAACCAGCCGGACGTGGTCAGCCTCATGTCAATTTGGAAGGCGAAAGGACTTGAGAACGAACACGTTTACGTAGCTGGTGCCGTGACTGGGATCATGCCGCACGCGAAGGCGCAGAACACAGACGAAGAGCGCAGGGTCATGTTTGTTGCGCTGACGCGCGCAAAGAACAGTTGCACCTTCGGCTGTCCGAAGACGACACTCTACGGCAAGGCCGCGCTGCCATCGCCGTTCTTGATCGAGATGGGCGTCGAGATCGTAGGCCTACCTTCGCAGAAGGCTCTTCCTGAAGAGGAGCGGAAGGCCTTGCCGCCAGTTACTACAAAGCTCGTGCAGTTGGACTAGGAGGCTTCAATGGAAACAGCCAAGAAATTGTACATCACGCATCCGGGTTTCGGGCGCGTCTTCCATGTCTTCGGCGAGGACAACAGGTCGCTTTGTGGTGGCGCCATGATGCTTGGTGTTGATCCTAACCGGTGTTCGCTCGTGGATGGCGATGAAGTCTACAAGAAGGGACAGGACTGCAAGCCCTGCTGGCGCAAGGCCGGATTGAAAGTCGAGAGTTGACATGCGATCTCCCAAGAAGAAGGTCTCCGGGCCCGTTCTACGTGTCCGAACCTACGAGGTTATGCGGCGCGCTGTTGAAGAAGGTGTCAACCTCGGCTGGCGGCGCGCGCACAAGCACACAGATGCGCCAAACGAAGAGGCGATCAAGGAAGAAATCTTCGCGGGCGTCATCTCTGCAGTTGACGAGTACTTCGATTTCGGGGACGAGGAGTGGTGAAATACGGCTATGTAGTTCGGAACCGAGACGGTTGGCTTGGGCCTGCTAATACACGGTGCGTTGATCTCTGCGAAGCTTTGGTGTTTACCACACGCAAAGAAGCCGAAGACGCGTGCGTTACATCCACGGATCAAGTCGTCGCCTTCCGCAGTCTGTCCGGTGCTTTTCATCCACGCACAACGTCTGGGCTTGAGGAGTGAAGAACACGATGACCGACGCACAAGAGCCGTACACCAACAAGTCCGCCGTGGTGCGCGCGCTACTAGAGCGCGGCTCTGTATACATGCACCTAGACCCGCGAGTCCCGGGAGTCGAGGTGCCGCCAGCGTATCACGGTGACTTCCATCTCATCTTGGAGATCGGGTATGACATGGTGATCCAGATCCCCGATTTGGACATCGGCGACGACTTCCTGGTGGCGACGCTGAGCTTCGCGCGGCGGCCCTTTCGTTGCCGCATTCCGTGGGGCGCGGTGTTTGCGGCAATCGCAGTCGATGGCGAACATGGAGCCGTTTGGCCTGCAGACACACCTGCAGAGTTGGAACACAAGGACGAAGTCGAGGGCACTAAAACGAGTCGGGGGCACCTGCGCCTGGTGAAGTGAAACAGCAGATGGCCAAGCACACACCCACCCCTTCTCGCTCCTACACGCCAGACATCTGCACTTGCCTGCACCACTCCTGCCGGCGTACACCCAATCACTACGGACTCTGCGCGCCCTGCGAGGCAATGGAATGCGAAGCCCCCGATGAACACCGCCAACCGACTACGCCGTCCCCGGCGCCCAATTCGTGGCCGCCAGCCATCCCCTGCGCCGTTTGCGGTGGTCCATATCACGAAGCGCTCGGGCACCTTGAGATACGTGTCTATGAACGTGTGACGTTCATGAAGCACTACTGTTGGAGTTGCACGCTGGAACTCATTGAGACCATCAAACAGTACGATTGGAGCCAAGTCCCGAAGGGTCTCCGGCGTTCGCCCTGGCTCTTGTTCAACGGGCGGCCCGTCCTCAAGCCGCTGAAAGTCACGGCAAAACTATGAACGTATTCGACTGGCTTTCGAAGCACACGATCCTTCTCGTCCACGGTGGGTCGCACGCCTATGGCACCGCACTACCAACATCCGACCGGGACTACAGAGGTGTTGCCGTGCCGCCCGCGCCATACTTCTACGGTTTCGTGAACCACTTCGAACAGGCGGAGATGAAGTCCCCCGATGACACGGTCATCTTCGACATCCGGAAGTTCTTCAGCCTGGCCGCTGATTGCAACCCGAACATCATCGAAGTGTTGTGGCAACCTCGAAGCCACTACAGGATTCTGACCGCCGCGGGGCACTTGCTCCTTGATAATCGAGACCTCTTCCTCTCGCGGAAGGCGAAGCACACCTTCTCCGGATACGCACTCTCGCAACTGAAGCGCATCCGCACCCACCATCGTTGGTTGCAGAACCCACCGCAAGCTGCGCCTGTACGAAGCACCTACGGCTTGCCTGAGCGCGTCCTCGTACCGAAGGAGGTGCGAGAGTTCGCCGAGTCGCAAATACAGAAGACGATCGACGAATGGAACCTCGACCTCGCTCCGCTCGACGACGCCGGCAAGATCTACGTCCGCGATCGTGTCGCCGCCTGGATGACCACCGTCGATCTGAACGAGCGGCATGCCGCCATGAAGGCTATCGGTCTCGACGAACACTTCATGGCAAACCTCGACGCGGAGCGGCGCTTCCACCAAGCACAAGTAGAGTGGACGCAGTACCAGAACTGGCTGACCACGCGCAACCCGGCACGGGCGGAGCTCGAGCGGAAGTATGCCTTCGACACAAAACACGGCATGCACCTCGTCCGTCTCCTGCGCATGTGCCGCGAAATCCTGACGACTGGCGAGGTCCACGTCTTCCGGCCGGACGCGGCAGAGCTCTTGTCTATCCGCAACGGTGCGTGGACCTACGAGCAACTGGTAGAGTACGCCGACCGGGAGGACAAGGAACTCGCCGAACTAGAACGCACGTCTCCTCTCCCCAAGGCCCCGGACCGCAATCGACTCGATGCACTGTGCATTGAGATCGTGGAGATGTGTTTGGGGATAACAGGTCCTTGCAAGGATGACCATGCGTAAAGAAGCGAAGCCGCGCCTACTCAAGCGCAAAGATGTGGATCTCAAGGTCGGCGCGTTCACCGGTGAGCTACTGCATAGCGTGACGGGCATGCCTAAGATGTGTGACGTATGCGGTAAGGAACGCGCGATGTGGGTTCATAATACGCGCAGTCGGACCGACACAAAGAAGGTCTACCTGTGTTTCGGTTGCGGCGATCACTAGAGGAGGGCGGATGGGCGAAGACGCGACGAAGCGTTTAGAACGCATCAAGGCAGCACTGCAAGCAAACATTGGGTTGGTCACTAACTACGAGGACGGCTTGTTTCTCGTGTACGAAGTGATACGGCTTCGAGAAGACGTCGATCAAGCAGAGGAACTTCTTCACGCGCTTGAAGTTTCGCTCGCCGCTTGTGAGCAATTCAAGCGCGAACGCGATACATGGCGTGACCGACACCACCACCATTGCAGGGTGGCCTACTGCGCTTATTTAGAGGAGGGCTGGAATGAAAAAGACGAAGGCTGACCCACGCGCACCAGTCCTGCGTGTGTTCGAAACGTTTCGCACCATCGACAGCTACGAGGTCGGCGGTCTGCGGCAGACCGAGCCGTCCTGTTTTAACGGCGAAGTGCGGGTCAACAAATTCCGTGTCACTGTCGAAGTCGTCGACGAACCCAAAGAGGTGGTAGCAGCGCGCATCCAGAAGCTCTGGGATGAATGCGATAATTACCATCACTGGATCCCGTTGCGTAATGCCGCCGCGCACATCGGGTATGAACTGCACGGAGAGGCAGGATCGCAAAGAAAGGACCGTCGAAATGGGTAACCGTGGAGTGGACATCGAAGCGGAGTTGCTGTTGGGAATCGAAGGCATGAACGAGCGGCTCCGTGCCTTCCGCTACGCGCGCCAAATCCTCGAGCAGCGATCGATTCAAGCGTGGGCGGATGGCGAGAGTGAAGCCGCCGAGGCTTTGCGTACTGTCGCAGACTTGCTTGTGCCCTGTATTCAAGATGCGAACGCACGCGCAGCCGAAGCCGAATCGGAGCTCGACGAGCGCCTTGAACACAAGAAGCGCTATCTACACGTGACGCACAGACCAAAGGTCGTTCCGTTGGAAGATAACGAGCAGCCAAGAACCGCGGGGAAGAATCAGTGAGCGCACACCAGGGTGCCATGTGTAGTTACTGCGGCGGGCCAATCCCGGACGGGGATCTCTGGGAGAGCCGCTCCACGAACACCTGGCTTCAGGGCAGGGCAAACGGCGCCAGAGAAGGCTGGGCTGCGGCCATTGCCTTAGTAGCGGACAAGGCCGCCGCCGCGTTTCTCTCAACCTCCTACAGGGAGCGTGAACGCGCCGACTTCTTGCGGAGCCTCGCAGATACCTTGCGCGAGGCGGCTGAGATGGACGCAGCGCAGCGTGACAAGTACCACAAGGAACACGCGGACAAGTACCCCTATGCGGACGCCGACGAGAAGTGAAGGTGGCCTAAATGACTCCCCGGACAACGAAGCTTGATTGGTATCAACTCGATGATGGCGGTTGGGCGCGGTACAGAAACGAAGAGCACTTCGCCGCGCGTTGCTGGCGCCTGCCTGCAAACAGACCTGACGGAAAGGAACTCTGGCGTTGGGGTTGCGGTGCGTATTCTTCGGCATGCTGGGAGTTCGAAGGCGCTGCCACAAGTGCCCTTGAGGCAATGGTGGATTGTGACGAGGCCAGCAAACTACACGGCGATTCCTTCATCCAAGTCTCTGCCGCCCCTGTCGTTGACCCGCGCCCAGAGGGGCAACTCTGGACCCAGGAAGAGCAACTTCTTTTGATGGCCCGCGCTTGCCTTGATCTCGAGGAGAAGCTGGATGCTGCACGCGCCCTTGCCGAGCGCAGGAAGAAGGCGCTGGAGCCATTCCTCGACAGCATTATCAAGAGTGATTTGGCCTTCGCGCGCTACAACAACTGCAAGTGCGGGATGGTTGCCGCGCCGATAGAAATCGACGAAGCAAAGGCAGCGTACGACGCAACCGAGTAGGCGGCTCTTTTAAGCCACCTGCGGCCGGAACAAGCTCGTGGGGGAGGAGGAAGACCGAGGCGCCGTGGGAGCGATGCGACGGTCAGATGTCCCGGCCGCAGGTGGTCCCCGCGACAAGGTGTAACATACGATCGCCATTGAACCTTGTCAACTCCTTACTACACTTCTTCCTTGTGCTTGGAGAATACCCCATGCCTACCCGAAAGCCGCGCAAGAGACTGCCCAAGGGAGTCATCATCGATGTCGACGCCGAGGTCGTCTGGCCGTTTGTAACGCTGGATGGCCAGAGCCTTGAGACCGTTGATGATTTGATTGCCTACTACCGCGTTGTTGAGAAGCGTCTATCGCAACTCGAGCGAGAGCAGAATCGCCTGCGCCAACAGTTGGGAACGGCCGCGCAAAAAGCGACTGGGGGACCTCCCCTGCCTTGGCAACTCTCGAGCACTGAGGGAACGCTGCTTGTGGACTGGCCCTTGTCGCAACTACCAGTACGCGCTGCACGGGACGTCGAGTTCCACTTTCTGGAAGAGCTCTTGGGAGACCGATTCGCGGACTTGTTCAACATCGACGCTCGTGCGAGGAACACAGCGCTGCAAGGATTCTTGCAAGAGGAACACGAGCCGACCTCAAACCTCGGGCAAGCTCAAGCAATCATTCGACACTTCGAACTGTTTCGTGTAGTAGCCCGCCCGCGCACTAGGGTGTTGGCCCCAGGGCGCCCGGTTTACACACCCGACGATGACGAAGAAGACGCGTCCTAATGCGTTGTGATGTGTGCCGGCGGCTCTGGCGCAAGTGGCGAGCGCCAGCCGAAGTAGGGCAAGCTCAGCGCTGTTCCCGCCGCGGACACGAACGTCTGCTGGTAGCGAATCGCCTGACCGGACCGCTCAAGTCGTTCAAGTGCCTGCATGAGGACGACGCCCTGTCGCCCCGTGTAAGTCTTCAAGTCCGTCAACGACATGCTCCCGCAAGTGGAGAGCAGGCGCACGATGTAGCCGGCGAGCCCCTCGTCGAACTGCGATCCCTTCGGTGTCAAGCGGACGAGACCGCGCTCCACCTCAATCCCCATGTCGAGCGAGTAGAACATTCCCTTCCGCCCGTTGCGTTGCTTCTCGACCTCAAGGCTAAGCGCATTCCCGGGTAGCCCTCGAGCGTGGATGATCGTATCGAGCCATCCTTGCCACGCCGTGGTTCCGCGCGGCTTCTTGAATCCACCCTTCTCGTTCCCCTGCGATTCATGGTGCAGGAGCATGATGCAACAACCGAAGTCCCGGATGATTCGGTCGAGAAAGAAGCGGATCGGCTTGGTCGCCGAGGCCGAGTTCTCCTCGCCGGAGAAGAAGCTGTCGAGCGGGTCCAAGATCACGAGGCGCGGGCGCAGGTGCGCGATGGTCTCGTAGAACATCTTGCGGTCATCTGCTTGATCCAACTGCGGTGCTTCCTGCACGAAGTAGAACGGCACTGCGGCGTGGTCCGTCACGGCGTGCCCGTTTGCCAATCCCAAGATGCGGTCGCGGTTGGCGTAGATGTCCCCCTCCGTGGAGATGACCAAGACGGGGCCCGGCATGCCCACGGCGAGGTGCCCCATGAACAAGTCCCCCACAGCGATGGCCATCGCTAAGTCCACGGACACCCAGCTTTTCCCGACGTTTCCTACACCGTAAATCATCACACGGGAGGCCTTCGCGACGAGGTTCGGGACCAGCCAGCGATCCGGGTCGTCTTGAAGTTGAGCGAGCTCAAGGAGAGAGTAGACGCGCATCGTTCCCACTTTTCTGAGGTGCACGCTCCCACAGCGTGAAGAAGCAGGATACACGGCCCTCCACATGAGGGCTAGAAAAAAACGCATGGCAAGCGCATTAGAACTTGACGCCGGGCCGAGGTCGGGTTACACCAAGGAGGCTCGTGGGAGGCATCGACATTGATGACGTGGGAAGCGGCTGCCGGCACCGGTAGACGCGTCAAACTTGTTCCTGCAGCGAAGCCCGGTTGGTTCGAGATCTCGGACCTGCCCTCGGACAACTTCGTCAAGCTCCTCGAGCAACTCCCTGGTGTTCTGCCGCCTTCGGGCAAGGTCAAGCGGCCGTTGGTGCATCGGAACCTCGTTCTGGCTCGTCAAGACATCTTCGAGCCGCAAACAATTCCGACTAGATACGAAGGACCTGTACCGACACAAGTCGGGGCCAAGCGCCTCGCCGACTACCAGTTGGATGGGATCCGGTTCTTGCTGGCTCGCCCCGGCGCGCTTCTAGCGGACGATGTCGGTGTTGGCAAGACATTACAGGCACTTACGACTGTCGTGGTCGAAGGACACCAGAAGGTCCTCATCATCGGCCCACTCATCTCTCAGGGTGCTTGGTGTTCCCCTACGGGCGATCCAAAGGTGGCCTTTGGGCTGGACGTAGCCCCCCTCACAGGGCGCCTTACCGCACCGCCTACGAACCTCTCCTCCCTCTCCTGGGCCTTCATCCACTTCGACGTTTTGAAGGACTGGATGCCCTTCTTGATGACGGCCTTCCGACCAACGGCTGTAATCCTAGACGAAATCAGCGACTTGCGCGGTCGGAAAACACAGCGCGCGAGCAAGGTCCGCTCGTTCATGCGGCTCGCGTCCATAACACGGCGCATTGGTTTGTCTGCCACACCGATCTCCAACGAAGTCGGGGAGTTCTGGTCGATCCTAGATTGCCTTGTACCGGATGGCTTCGGCCCTGCCTTTCCATTCGGTGTGCGCTACGAGGGTTTGATGAAGGGCGAGTTCGGGTGGGAACCGACCGGGGAGACGAACGTCGAAGAGTTTCGCGTGCGGTTGAGTGACATCATGTTGCGCCGCACCCGCGGCGAGGTACTCAAGTCGATGCCGCCCCTGCGCCGGCACATTGTGGACGTTCAACTCTCCGGTACAGCACGGGCACGCTACGATGAGATCGACCACGACGTGCGGCAGGCCTTTGTGGATGTGCGCGCCGGCGCCGAGCGCATCGTTCAGATCACGCACCTCCGCAAGGAACTCGCCTTGGCCAAGGTGCCAGCCACTTGTGCCGCCATTCAAGAGCGCTGGCTCGAGACACACAAGAAGATCGTCCTCTTCACGTGGTTCAAGAGCGCCGCTGCCGCCTTCGTCGAGGCCCTGACACCAAACACAGGGATAAAGGTCCTTGGTCCTGTCTCTGGTGATGTGCCTTTGGCGGAGCGCGTTTCCCTGGCGCAAGAGATGGCTGCCCACGACGGCAAGGCTGTCTACGTCGCCACGCTGGCCTCCTGTGAGAAGTCGTTGAATGACTTGGTGGCCGCCTCCTGCACGATCTTCAACGACCTCCACTGGGTGCCGGACAAGCTCCTCCAGGCTGGTGGGCGTGTCCATCGGCAGGGCCAGGTTCGTGACGTAGACGAGGTGTTCATGCGGGCCCTGGGCACGCTGGATGACTTGATGATCGCCGCCATCATGCGCAAGACGGGCACGATCGAGGTGACCGGCGTGGGCGGGGAGGGCATCAACCAGATCGGTGACATGGCCCGAGCTCTGGCGCACACCGATCAGGGCACCTCCATCGACCCAATCCAGAGCCTTCTGCAGGACCTGGCGGTCTCGCCGGGGTTCGACCTCCTCGGAGACGACTAGCCATGATCCTCCTGCCGAATTTCTCACCGGAGGTACTCGGGGCTGCCTGGGATGATCCACAACTTCCGCACTCCGTGGACGAGGTGCTGAAGGCCAACTTCACGGACGAAGAGATCGGTGGCGAGAGCTCGTTCGGGTCGCACCGGATTAAGACGTACATGGCGTGCCAACGCCGGGCCTTCCTGTCGTACGTCAAGAAGCTTACCCCGACTCGAGGCAGCGAAGCGCTTGACCTCGGCACCCTGGTGCACGCGTGCCTGGCACGCCACTACAAGACGGGCGGCAAGGACACGTGGCGGCCCACATACGTAGTGGAGCCGTACGAACCGAAGCTCGCGGCCGAGGCACGGCGTTTGCTGTACGCCTACTTTGAGAAGTACGGGGAGCAGGAAGCACGTGAGTGGGATACACGCGCTGTCGAATACGAAATCGCAGCGGAGTTGACGGACGGTAAGAGGCACTGTCCGTTGACAGCACGTCTAGATTTATTGGTTGCAAAGCGCGCGGACGGAGCCCCGCCCGCACCCTACGGGCGCGTGGCGGATGGTGTGTGGTCATGTGACCATAAGTGCCAGATCGGCTCCAGCCTTATCCGCGACTATCGGTCTGGTACTTTACGCACAACCGCGGAGTGGTATGCACGGGGGGAAGGCCCTTCAGTATTAGCTTTTGATGAGGTAACAGGAAAGCTTGTACAGACACAGGCCAACGCACCGGAACGCAACGTTGTGGAGGACGTCTTCGAAGTTATATTTGCATCAGGACGGCGTCTTTCTGTAGGCGCAACACATCCGTTCTGGACACCACAAGGTTGGATTCCGGGTGCAGGTCTTTCCGCCGGTTCATGGTGCGCCTTGCCGAGTAGCACCGCTGGTTACAACGGGGTGCCACGATTTAAGGATGCCGAAGTAGCGTTCGTTGGCGCTATGTTAGGTGATGGCACTTTGAATTCGTTGTGTTTTTGTAAAAGCGGACCGGTGTTTGAGGCATTCAAAGGACTCCTCAACCAACTCGGGTACGAAGAAAACAGCACTCAGCCTGGAAAGTCGTTCCATGTGGTTGTAGATAAAACAGGACGCCGAACAGCGCCTACGCTGAATGTGTCACACGATTCCGAAAGTCGTTTGCGGATTTTGATGGAAGGACTCGGCCTTTTCGATCGTACGCAAGATCTCACAGCGCCGCACAAGTTCATTCCTCGAGAGATGTTGTCGCTTCCGGATCGGCAAGCCGCCATCCTTCTCGGTTGGATCTGGAACACGGACGGTTGTGTGGAGACGAAGGAGGAGGTTTGTAAGAACCGACCGAACGTAGCACCACAGCAGAAGGTTCGTATCGCGCATGTCTCGCGCTCGCAGGCTTTCTGCGAGGGTTCGCAACGCCTCCTCTTGCAACTCGGGATCCCGTCGACGGTGACTTCGTCGACCGTTCTTTACAAGGGCGTACGTCTTCCTTACTGGATCACGACAGTTGTTACTCGGCCGGGTAAACGTAAGTTCCTGTCGTGGTGTATCGAAGGACGCATTCCGTTTCTGAAATACCCGGAGATGGTCCGCGCGGCGCTGGCCGCTGTGAAGCCTGGAGATGACCGAGAAATTCCGACCGCTTTGATCTTCCGGCAACTCGAAGGTACGCGCCTCGGTGGATTCTTGGCTCCGGGTGTTCCCACAAGCATGCTACGGCGTGCGAAAACCCTGACGATGGACCGCGCCCGTACGATCGACAATCCGCGCGTCCAAGCTGCGTTGGACTGGGACGTGACGTGGGACGAAGTGAAATCCGTTCTGGTTGTCGGTCGCGAACTTACGTACAGCATCGAAGTGCCAAAGCTCCATACGTTCGTCGTGAACGACATCATCACGCACAACACAGCTGCCCGTATGTCACAGGAGTACACGCGTGGGTACGCGTTCGATTTCCAGTTAATGACACAGGCCGCCATCTGGAAATTGGGCAATTACGACGCTGTGTTTGGACCGCTGAACGGTTTCATCATCAACATCATCATCAAGTCGGACCCACCGAAGTTCACGCGGCTCGAGATCAAGATCTCGGATGATGAAGTGGCCCGCTTTCTGAAATCGGTCACGCCGCAAGCACTGGACTTGTACGCGAAGATGCAATCTAAGGCCAAGCGTGCCGACGAAGACTTCTGGCCTCAGAACATGTCCAGTTGTACAAGCGGCAAGTACCTGTGCAAAATGTTCGATTGGTGCGAATCCAACGGTGCGATGGCGGCTCTCTACCGCGAGAGGAAATAACACGTGAGTCTCAACGTTGTCAGTAGCAAGCAGATGCCGCCGCGTCCTCTACACACGTTCATCTACGGGCCGACGCGACACTGGAAGACGACCACGGCGGCGACGTGGCCGCGCCCGATCTTCTTGTCCGCTGGTAACGAAGGTGGCGACACAACCCTTCGCCACGTCCCGGCCGATGTGCTTGTTGTGCAGATCAATGCAGTGAAGACGATGCGTGAGGCTGTCGTCTGGATCGCGAAGAACCACGCACAATACGGCATTCAAACCGTGGTAGTCGACTCGCTCACGTTCTACAGCGACATCGTCATCCACGAGATCTTGAATGACGGAAAAGTCACGAAGCCGCGCATGGAGATTCAGGACTGGGGCACACTGGATTCGCACTTGCAGAAGTGGCTGCTCCCAACGCTGCACGAACTCCCGCTCCACGTCGTCTGGATCGCGTTGGACGAGACGAAGAAGGACTCGAACGGAAACGTGCGTAGCATCGAGCCGATGCTCTACGGCAAGAGCGCTTCGAAGATCCCGGCGTCGACCGACTTGATCATCCACGCCGACCAAGTCTTGGTCCCCGGGTCGGACGGCAAGCCGAAGACAAGCGTCGTGATGCGGACGGCCCCGTGGAACAACGCAGTGGCTGGAGGGCGCTTCGGCGATTACTTCTCCGACGGTGTCATCCAGCCGCACTTCGATGCGATCAATCAGCGCATCGGTCCGTTCATCGGTCTACCGCAGTACCCGAATCAAGTTTCAGCTCTACCGGCGCAACAGGCGCCCGCCGGTACCAGCTTGTTGCCGGCGCCCCGCTAACGACGGGTCTTAGACCCAAGAACGAGGAGAACGAGCGATGGGATTCATTCCGATCAACCTGCTTGGCGTGGAGGCCGCGGGAGACTTCCCCGTCTTCCCGCCCGGCGACTACGTACTGAAGGTGACGAAGGTCGACCAGAAGACTTCGAAGTCTTCGGGCGAGCCTGTGCTGCAGATCACCTACGAGATCTGCGAGGGTCCGGACGGCGGTGTGCAGTTCCGCGGGAAGACCTTTCCGCGGTCGTACTCGCTCGGCGTGAAGAGCGCCGGGTTCCTCAAGCGCCTCGTGCTCGCCTGCGGCGTGACGGAGCAGGAACTCGCTTCGGCGGGGGGCAACCTCACCGAGGAGCGCCTCGTCAACTCCGTGATCCGCGCGAAGATCTCGAAGGGCGAGTACAACGGCAAGGCGACGATGGACCTCTCCAACGAGGCCCCGTTCACCGGTGCGGCGCAGGCGGCTCCGGCCCCGAGCTTCCTCGGCGCCCCGCCCGTGGCCGCTGCTCCGGTAGGGTATCCGCCGGTCGGGATGCCCGGTGGATACACGCCTCCGGGAACCGCGGTCGGCTACCCGCCTCCGCCCGTGGCCCCGCCGCAGTGGCAGCCGACAGCGGCCCCGCCCGCCCCGGGCACGTGGGCGCCCCCGGTCGCACCGCCGATGCCCGGTGCCTACGCCCCGCCTGCGCCCGGCGGTTGGCAGCCGCCGGCTCCTCCGGCCCCGCCCATGCCGCCGACCGGCGGTGGCACCGAGGTGAAGAAGTAGTACCTGCCGCGCGACCCCCTGCTCCATGTGCCCACCTCCACACATGCGAGTAGGGGGTCGCGCGGTGCTGTAGTGGTCCTTGGGAGAGGACAAGCATGCCCCTAGAACTAGGACAGATCGAGCAGAGCAAGGACGCGCAAGCCCTCATCGGGCACAGCGGCATGCTATCGCGCCCTAACTGCGAGGTCTGCCCTCTTCGGGGCAGCCGGATCGTCCCCCCCAACGGGAACACGCGAGCTCGTATTGCGATCGTGGGCGAAGGCCCGGGAAGCAATGAAGAGTCTGAAGGGCGGGGCTTCATTGGAAAGTCCGGTCGATTACTGGACATCATGCTCGAGCGTGCTGGGATTGATCGAACCGAGCTTTGGATCTCCAACGCGGCTTGCTGTGTTCCGCGGCCTGTAACCCTCGTGATGAATCAGGGGCAGGCCGACCAGAAGGCGCTCAGTCTAGACACCGACACAGTGAAGGAGCTCTCCGTCCGCGCATGCCGTCCGCGTTTGTTGGAGGAACTCCTGTTGATTCAACCCAAGGTGATCGTTCCCGCCGGCGCGCTCGCGATGTGGAGTCTTACAGGACGCAATGAGGGTATCACCGCGCGGCGCGGCGCGATCCACCAACCACAGCTAGAACAACTTCTTGAGATCGCGCGGGAAGATCTTCCCCGGGTAGCGCGCCTTGAACCTTTCCCTGGTGTGTCGAAGAAGCGCAAGAAGACCGAGGACACCGAGGACCAGATCTGATGTCTTGGCAACCGCTCGTCATACCCGTACTGCACCCGGCGTACATCCTGCGCGGGCAGGAGCGGTTTGTCGGCGTGCTGGAGCGTGACCTCAAACGCGCTGCCTTCTACGCCGTGAACGAGTGGAAGACGAAGAAGCACGTGTGGATTTGTTGGGACGCGGATCCAGATAAGCGCAAGCAGATGTGCGACTACGCGTTGCAGGTCCTGCGTTACTGGCGCAGTACGAGTCGTTGCTTTGGAATAGACACAGAGACGACCAGAGCGCGGCCTACACGTTGCCAGTTGAAGACCGTCTCTGTGTCGCCTCACGGAAGCAACGAGGCTGTCGCCATTCCCTTAATGCCTGGACTGCTTGACCCTCTAACACGCGAGTTGTTGTTCAATGAGGTCAAGGCGCTGTGCGCTGACCTCAACGTCACCAAGATTATCCACAACCAGACGTTCGACGCCACAGTTCTCGCGCGACATCAGTGCCCCGTGGCGGGACCCGTCGTCGATACCCTTGTGCTTGCGCACATTGTCGACCCGAGTGTCCCACACGATTTGCAAGCCGTTGCTTCAACCTACACAGATACCGAGGCGTGGAAGGTTGACTTCGACACGAAGGAAAACAAGGAAGAGGCTTCCCTGGAGGACCTCCTCTACTACAACGGTTGTGATGCCATTGGGTGTCAACAGTTGGCCGACCCTCTCTACGGCGTAGCGCGCGACTACAACCTCCTCACCGTGGCCGCGAAGGAAATGCAGTACGTCGAGCTTGCTCGCCAGATGGAAGTGTCCGGGATCTATTGCGACCGTGTCGAGATGGACCGCTTGGGCCTTGAACTGTTCCACAAGCTGGAGCGCTTGACTCACGAATTGCGCACCGACTTGAATTGGCCGGACATGGACCTCGGGAAGCCGTCTCACAAGATGCACTTCTTGTACGAACTCTTGAAACTCCCTGTACGATCCTACACAGCGAAGACACGGAAGCCCTCGACGAGTTACAAGACGGCCCTCGACTTCCTCGAGAATCCACACGTCAAGAAGTTCGTCAACATCGCCGAGCTTCGACACGCCATCTCTGGTTTCGTAGGACTGCCCCCAGGCTACACAATCGGCGCAGACAAAGAGTGGAAGCCGAAGGGCTATCGCAAGCACATCGATGACGACTCGCGTTTGCGCGTTTCTTGGAACCCCTGCGGTACTGTCGGACCTAGATGGGCATCAAGTCCAAACTGTCAGAACCTTGGAAACGATTTACGCAGTATTTTCGCGGCTCCTCCCGGCCGCGTCCTCGTGGGCGCGGATATGGAGCAGTTGGAATATCGAATCTCCGCTTGCTTCTCTGGATGCACCGCACTACTCAACGCGTTTCGTGAGGGAACGGACGCGCACGTCCTCACCGCCAAGGCGGTCTTCGGCAAGCTGTTCGAAGACGCCGCGCCTGAACAGAAGAAGCTCCTGCGTTACATCTGCAAGCGCGTCATCTACGGCTTGAACTACGGCGCCGGCGCCAAGAAGGTCACGCAAGCGATCCGGGAGGACAAGCGTACTCCGATCGAGGCGCGCGCCATGATGACTGTAGACCGTGTCGCCTTCATCATCTCCGGTATCTTCCGCACGTACTACGAGATTCCGCTCTGGCGTACAAAGACACTGGACTTCGCGAACTCACACGGCTATGTGGAGATTCCCCCCTTCGGCCGGAAGTGCATCTTTCCGTCTGTTCCAGTTGAGCCGACCAAGGCATTCAACTGGCCTGTGCAATGGACCGCCGGTGAGATCGTAGACGACGCACTCTTGAAGATCGCGGAGCGCCTACCGCCAAGAGCATTCCTAGTACACAACGGGCACGACTCAGCCATGGTCGAGTGTGACGAACCGGACGGCCCCCGCGTCGCCAAGATCATGGAAGAGAGTATGGAATTCCAACTCGAAGGACCCGCAGGGCCGGTCCGCCTTTTCGCAAAGGCGAAGATCGGTCCGAACTATAAACAACTGAACTAACAGGAGAAAGCTCGTGGGAAACATCACTCGTGTGGAAGACTTGGCAGGCGTTGAAGGACGCAAGAACTACTTCATGATCAACCCGGACAAGATCGTCGTTGAAACCGGGCACAACCTGCGCAAGGCCTTCAACGGTATCGAAGACCTTGCGCAGTCGATCATGACATCGGGCCTAGAGCGACACCTCACCATCCGGCGTGAGAAGGACCAGTTGATTCTGGTCGATGGCGAGCGACGCCTGCGCGCCATTCGCTACGCCAACAAGGAACTCGGCGCGGCGATCACGGCCGTACCCTGTGACCTCAAGGATCGCCCGGACGAGGCCGAACGCACCATCGTGCAGTTGGTCAGCAACGCGCATGCGCAGGACTTCCGACCGCTCGAGCAGGCCGAGGGCTTCAAGCGCCTCATGAACTGGGGCTGGGACGAGGCGAAGATTGCGGGACAACTCGGTTGCTCGGAGGGACACGTCAAGGGACGCTTGAAGCTCCTCACCGCAACTTCCACCGCGAAGAAGGCCCTGAACGACGGGCTCGTCTCCATGTCCGCTGTGCTTGAACTGCTGCAGCGCTTCCCCGAGGATCAGGAAGCACAGAACAAGGCTCTCGAGGACGCCGTCAAGTCCGGTACCGGTACGGCGACGATCGCTACCGTCAAGCGCACCGCCAAGCGCGCTGGCAGGGAGGCGTCCGCACGCAAGCGGATGCTCCCTTTCAAGGAGGCGGAGGATCTGGCGCTGCAGATCCAGAAGCACTTGAAGACGCAGAACGGGACGCTGAAGGCGAGCGACCGGACGGAGCTCGAAGGCGTCCGGAAGGGCTTGCGGATCGCGATGGGCATCGAGACCGCCCCCGCCTTCGACGAAGCTACGGCGAACTAGAAGAGCGTCTGGAGCAAGAGCACGAACCCGCGGACGACGAGGACGTCAACCACAAGGAAGAAAGTCACTGGCGCCCGCGGGTTCGCTCGGATTGCTTGGAGGGTGGCCGCAACGCGCAGCGACCGTGCCCGTACGTTGGGTGTCGCCAGCACTTACTGCTCGACGTAACACCGGGCGGGCACGTGCGTCTTACCAGGGGCATCTTGCCGTGGGAGGACGACGGCCTCCCGACCTGCGCCTTGGACATCGCCGAAGGCCTGATAGAGTTCGAGCAATTGCAGGAGAACGATCGGAACGTGACGTTGGACGTCGTCGGTCGTGTCATGGGTGTAACACGCGAACGCGCGAGGCAACTTGAGGAAACGGCCTTGAAGAAGTTACGCGTCGAGCAAAGCCGGCTTGACCAAGAAGAAGAGGACGCATGACCATTGCCACTGTTTGGACTGCGCCAGAGGGCCGCGCCTGGCTTGCGCAAGGGGACTGCCTTGAGTTCATGCGGCTCGGTCCGGATGAGAGCGTCGACTGCATCTGGACCGACCCGCCGTACCTGCTGTCGAACGACGGTACAACGTGCAGCAATGGTGAGCGCACCAATGTCAACAAGGGTGCATGGGATCGCAGTCACGGATGGGAGGCCGATCACGCGTTCAACGTTAGTTGGTTGACGGAGTGCCTCCGCCTCTTGAAGCCGGCGGGTACGTTGTGGGTATCTGGTACGCACCATATCTATCTAAATGTGGGCTTCGCCCTGCAGCAACTTGGCTTTCGGATCCTGAACGACATCGTTTGGGAGAAACCGAACCCGCCGCCGAACCTCGGTTGCCGCTGCTTCACGCACTCGACCGAGACCTTGCTTTGGGCGACGAAGGCCGCGAAGGGTAGTGACGACAAGTACACTTTCGACTACGAAGCGATGAAGGCCGAGAACGGCGGCAAGCAGATGAAGAACGTTTGGAAGATCAAGGCGCCGGGAAAAGCCGAGAAGCGCCACGGGAGGTACCCAACGCAAAAGCCCCTGGCTTTAATGGACCGCTGTCTTCGTGCCAGCACGAAACAGGGAGACCTCGTACTCGATCCATTCTGCGGCTCTGGTGGAACAGGTGTCGCCGCCCTGCTGAGCGGTCGTCGATTCTTTGGTTGTGACAGCGATTCAGGGGCGATCGCGATTGCCTTGAAGAGGCTCGAGGAAGCTGCTGCACAACCAAGTACCGCGGAACCTCCGCTGGCAGCGGCCCCTGCAACAGAGGTTCTCCCGTGACCACACCCGGGAAGTTGATCGTTCTGGAGGGCATCGACGGTTCCGGAACGACGTCCGTGTCGAAAGCACTTGTCCAGCGCCTAAACAAGGCGGGCGTTGACACCGTTTGGCAATGCGAACCCACCAATGGAGCAATTGGAAAGTTCATACGTACCATCCTGGGTCATCAAGCGACTCTCACCGTCGACCCGAAGTCTGAAGCTGGTGCGTGTATCATGACGCTCCTGTTCACAGCAGACCGCATAGAGCACCTCGCGTTCATCGAACGTACGTTGGCCGAAGGAACTTGGGTGGTTTGTGACCGGTACGTTGTGTCAACTGCGGTTTACCAAGGCCTTCATCTCGACACCTCCGTTTTCCGGCAACTGTTTACTACCGCTGTGGTTCAGCGTCCGCATAAAGGATTGCGCAAGCCGGACCTGTCCTTCTTGCTGGATCTGGACGTAGAGACCGCTGTGGTCCGACGGTACTGGGACAAGCGCCGCACCGTGATAGAAATTTACGAAGACTTGAGGACGCAAGTCGATGTTGCTGAGCGCTATCGTGATGCATTCTGGTCAGGTGGCGCCGAGATCTGGGACGGGCAAGAACCGGTCGTCGTCATCGACGCCGACCGACCGTTCGACCAAGTTCTCGAAGCCGTGTTTGAGCGCACATGTACGCTGCTCCAAGTTAGCGCGCCGTAACGCACGCCTTGGATCCGATCGTCATCACCGATGCTTCCTTCAACGGCGTGGGTGGTTTCGCCGTTCGCTTGATCCTACCCAACGGCTCCGAGAAGCGAGTGGTCGGCCCCTGCCCGGAGACCACCAACACATCGATCGCAGCTGAGCGTTTCGCGCTGCTTGTTGGCCTTGAGCTCGCCCTCAGCTGCGGTATCAACAAGAACAGTCGTCTCCTGCTTCTCTACGACTGCGACTCAATCTTCGGCCCCAAGCGACCGCACGGCCGCCGAGTGCACCCAGCCACGTTCCTCCCAGAACTCCAAGCCGACGTGCAAGCTTGGCCCAACCTACGCTGTGTGTGCCTCCCCCGTCGCCATGCCGCCATCGCACCGTGCGACGTGCAAGCGCGCACCTTCATGCGTTCCTACAAGAGGCGGCGACTACCTCCACCGAGCTCCATGCGCCACGCCTTGGCCGCCGCGCAGCCTTGGCATCCCAAGGCGTGCCAGTACATGCGCGGCATGCACCTGGAATCACTGATGAATTCTCTCGGTGCCGAAGTCTTGACAAAGCGCTGATCGAGGTTACATTGGTCCTCATGAACACCTCTCATTAGCCCTACCTCCCCCCTCCTCCACATCTGCATCATCCGTCGCGATCTCCCACACGGGCTCCAAGCCGCGCAGTTGATTCACTGCGCCGGCGAGAGTTCTCCCGGCAACATTCCGCACGACACGCATGCGATCGCGCTGGCCGCTCCAGACGAGGCTGCGCTACTTCTCCTCGAAGCACGCCTGCTCGAGGAGAACATCCCGCACGTAGCCGTCCGGGAGCCCGACGCGCCCTTCAACGGAGCGCTGTTGAGCATTGGGCTGCGTCCGTGCTACCGCGCGGACCTTCACGCCGTGCGCGATATACTTCCGCGCCTCCCCCTCATCAGATGAAACGGTTGAATTTCATTCCGGGTTGGTGTAGGGTGCACACCGCGTTGTTGAGCGGAGGACCTTGTTCGACTCAGGGACCCGGAGCCATACGCCCGCGTAGCTCAGCGACAGAGCACCAAGAGTAATGACCTTGGGGGTCGGTGGTTTGACTCCACCCGCGGGCGCCAACCAAACACAAGGAAGAAGGCCTTTCTCCTTGTGTTTGGTCAGAGATTTCGTAGAACGGTAAAAAGTCCTACCTCAGTGTGCCACTCGCCGCTCGGGGTAACTATGTGTGCCTGCAGGCGCCAGGGTCCGGGCTCAAGAAGATCCGCGCTGGTGGTGTCGTAGTACATAACGCCGTCTGTTCCATCACCGAGCAAACTCCCTGGTCGCGTGAAGGCCGCTGCGAGCGGCGGCTTGAAAATGAACTCCTTCGTTGTAGCGCTGTCGATTGGGATGTTGATGGTCACGATGAAGCGCGTCCCGACGTCTCCTACGTGCACCCTTTCGACGCCTTCGTTGGCCATGTTTACACCTTCGCTTCGAATGAGATCGTTTGAGTTGCGTACAGATCCATGCGTACAGCTTCGTTCTCTTTGGCATACGCGGACAACGCGAAGTAAACACCGGGCACAACGGGCAACGCCAGTTCGATAGTGACAAGGGTCGAAGGCTGAAGGCTTGGTCCGTGCGGCGTGCTGTCTTTGAGCAGGAAGAAAAACATAGCTGTGGTCCTACGGAAGTGGCTTCTTGATCAGTCGTGCCTGCCAATCATCGATCGCGTTCCACTCCTTGCGCATTCGATCTCGCACGACCTCTTCGTGTTGCGCATTCAGTGACACATCGCTGTAGAGCGCGTCGACGGGTCCCAAGAAATTGCAACGCACCGGGTAGTGACTCAGGCCCATGTTCTTGCGGGCCTCCGCGTTGAAGTACCCGAATGTCTCGCTCACGAAAAAGCGTCGGTGTGTTGGGTCTTGAAAGCCCCGGCTACTGCGAGCGCATGGTACGATCAGCGTTGCCAGACCGTCTGGCTTGAGGATGCGCCAGATCTCGTCCATGAAGGCAAAGAGAAAATCCTGCCGTAGGAAGGTCTCGCCCTTCGGAAGATGGCAAGAGCCGACCTGTCGCACATCGGTGCGTAGGTCTCGCTCCTCGACTTCGCGCGCAGGTAGGTGTTCCAAGAAGTGCGAGCAGTGCACTTCATCCACGCTCTCATCAGCGAAGGGCAGGGGGAACAGAAACAAGTCTACCTTGTATCTGGCCTTCTCTGCGTACAAGTCGACGCCGTCGAAACCTTCTCGAACGTTGTTACCGCAACCCAGGTCCAACTTCATCCCGCCCTTCGGCTTGGCGGTCCACGCAATATCACCTTCGTAGTTGATGTGCTCACCGTCGTGGCCCCTGGGTAGTACGCAGTCCCAGGTTCTTCCATCGGCACTGTCTTCGTACAACACGGCGCAGCGTGCAGGTGCCTTCTTCTTGACAGCCTCGACAGTAGGAGCCGCCGGAGCGGGGTCCTGTTCAATCATCTCCGGCGGAACGGAGGCCGTTTTCGGCGCCTCTGGGTCCTGCAGTAGCGGATCGATAATGATAGGTTCATTCATCGTGCGTGCTCCTAGTAGACCGTTCCGGTCTGTACGTCGAGGTGCCCGACCTTAACACGAAGGTCGACGGCAAAGCGCTTGCCCATTTGCCGAGCGCGCCGACAGAAGTAGAGGTCCTGCGTCATGCCCATCGGACGCGGGCCTGCTGGTGTGTGCATGACATCAGAGACGCTGTAGTACCAAGGTGGTGCGAGATCAATGAACATCGACATGCGCCACAGCGCGCAGCCCATCGCGATCCCGTTCACCTCCATCACGTTGCCGCGCTTCTCGCCGGACAAGAACGGACGCACATCTCGGGGCTCGAAATCCAACACACCCGTGCGCCGATGCGCGTCCGGGTCCCCGTACGCCATCGGCATGTTGAACGGTCCCTTTGTCCAGTAGAGCCCAGACACCGCATCGAAGCCCATCTGCATGGTCTCGAGGAGTCGGATGTGCGCGTCCGGTGGCGGTAGATTGTCGTCTTCGAGCGTCAGAACGTACGGCCAGTTGCGAATGTCGCTGTTGAGAATGGTCTGGATCAGCCTGTTGTACGCCGTGCCGACCTCGTCACCGGTCGCGCTGATCATGAAGCGCGCTTGGTTCATGGGCTGGATCAAGCTCTGCCACGCGTGCACTACGCGGATCGGGACGAGGCCGCGCGTCGGAACGATGACCACCGTTCTGCAGTCTTTGAACGTCGCACCGCTGAGTGTTTCGATGCGGTCGAAGCCCGCGCCTGACAAACGTCGCGCGAGCCCATCTACACGGACGGCCGGTTCCATTCCACTTCGGTGAACGAACTGTTCCTCCTGCGCCAAGCCGGTACCCTGTTTTCTGCTGACGTTCTTACAGCGTGTGCATGATCAAGCCCGTTCCCTGCGCTGTCAAGGAGTCTTACACGGTGCCGTTGCCCAAGAACCAAATCGGAGCTCGGTGGGCTACAGAACCGGAGCCTGTGATGGCCGTGAACGCGATGGAGGAAGGCATCGCGGATGTAGTCGCACTCCATGTACCGAAGCCTAGGACGCGTTGTTGCGTGTTATTCGACGCTACACCGAGCACTCCGGAGTGGTTGCTGTTGATCTGCGACATCAAGTACTGTGAAAACGATGCGTTGGCACCACCGCTTGTCGTACGGGAGATAACCGCGACCCAATAGGCGGACGCGGCGATAGACGTCGTCCAGCCGATGGTCATCACACGCGGACCGCCGTTCAACGAGTAGTCTCCGCCTGTTCCGCTGAATGTCAGGGCGTAGGTTCCCGAAGTACTAGAAAGCAAGCTCAGTGTACTGGCATTCTTTGTGTAGATACCAAACCACTGCGAGAGCGTGATCGAACCGGTTGAGTTGGACGTGGCGCTGAAAATCACACGCAGGCCCAAGCGATCGAACGTGATGTTAGGGAACATGAACGGACGAACGAACAGGGATCCTTGTCCAACTTGACCGGCGACCAACGCCGCCTCATCGAACGGTTGGTAGAGTTCGTATGTACCCGGCGCCGGACCGGATACAGAGATAGTACCCCCTCCTGCTGCAGTTGACATGCTGAGCGTGATGTTGGGGCCGCCCGCCAACATGAAACTGCCTGCCCCCGCCGTCGTCGTTCCTGATGTGTTCCCGCCAACACTGATCTGATACAGACCTGCGTGCTGGTGATCTTCACGTGCAAAGCGGGGGTTGGTCCCGGAGACGTTAGCAGATTCAACGCGACTCGCTGTAGTTGCGGCAGCCGCCGCTTGAATGTGTAGTGTGTACAACCCGGCAGCGGCGGTCTCTTGTGAAACCGTAACACCATCGGATCCTGCAATGACGAAACGCCCGGGGACGACGGTAGTGTTACCGGCTGTGTTTCCTACGTTGCTGGCCCCCAGGCTGAACACGCCGGCGTGCTGATGGTCCTCCGGGGCATACCGCGCCGTGTTCGTCCCAATGACGTTGTTACTGGCGACAGCGCTCATCGTCGTCGCCGCGTTGAGTCCACCACCACCAGGAGCCGCTACGGAGATGGACAGGGTCATCACACCCTGCCCTGTCGCACCGCTGAGAGTGACGTTCGGTCCGCCGGCTATCACGAGGCTGCCGGGTCCGGACGAGGTAGCCCCCGCCGTATTACCCCCAACGTTGAAAGCTGCGAAGTGAAAAAGAGGCATCGGCTACGTCAACTCCGTGACCTTGGCGCCCCCGTCGTTCGGGTCTGTGGCCCACAGACCGCGCAACTCACCTGTGAATCCGGCGGGTACTTCGAAGTAGCCGTTCGGGAATAGTTTGCACGTGTAGTTCGACGTTGTGACTGTGGTCGTCCCAACACCGAGGTACAAAATCGCGCTCGAGTCGTTGTAAACGGCGGCGCCAAGGCGACTCGTATTGGACGCCAGAATCTGGGCGTCCGTCGCGCTGTCCGCAACCTGCGAACGCGTGGATGTTCCTGCGCGGAGTTCCTTTGTCGACAGGTTACCGCTTATGTCCGTGAGAATGTCTTGGGTGTTGCCGGACCCGTCTTTACCACCGATGCGAACGGGCCCTCCTACGACAGCGGCCCCGTCCGCCGCCGGCCCTTGAATCTGTATGGCGCTCGCGCCCGTCGGCGCACTAGCGATGTCTACGTCACCGATATTCGCGGTTCCAGCGACGAGCGCCGGCAGGCGTGTGACGTCCACGTCGAGGCCATTCGTCGCATCTCCACCAATCAGCGCGCCCGCCGCGGTCACCTGAACAGCCGCAGCGCCACTTCGCAAGCGCCAAGCCGGTACCACATCCCCGTCAGCGGACACATCTGTCGGGGCCGCCGCAGACGCACGTCCACCCGTGTAAACGGGGCTACCCACCACAGCCGCGTCCGTGGCCGCGGTTCCCTGCATGGTAATCGAAGAGCTTCCAGTAGGCGCAGACGCGATGTCCACATCACCGATATTCGCGTTGCCCGCTACGAGCGCCGGAAGCCGTGTAACATCGATGTCCAAACCGTTCGTTGCATCGCCGGTGATAAGAGCGCCACCAGCCGCCAAGTTGGCGACCAGGGATCCGTTGCGCAAGGCCCACACACGCACTGCGTCGTTGTCCGCACTGACGTCCGACGGCGCAGCAGCGCTCGCCTTGGCTCCCATAAGAGCGGGGTTTCCTGTGATGGCCGCGTCGTGCGCGTCCTCTCCCTGTGCCTGCGCCTTCAAACTTGCAGCCGTGCCTTGCACGACTGTCACGTTTCCACCAACGCGTGTAACGTCTACATCAAGCCCGTTACCAGCATCGCCCGTGATGAGAGCGCCGGCTGCTGTAACTTGGACGGCCTGCGCACCGCTCCGTAGATGCCAAGACGGAACAACGTCGCCGTCCGCGCTCACATCGGTCGGCACAGCCGCCGACGCGCGGCCCCCACCGTAGACAGGATTGCCCACCACCGCCGCGTCTGTAGCGGCTGTTCCCTGTACTGTGATCGAAGAGGTGCCAGTCGGTGCGCTGGCGATGTCTACGTCACCAATGTTTGCGTTACCCGCGACGAGAGCGGGCAACGTCAAAACATCAACGTCGCCGATGTTGTTTGTTCCGGCCGCCAAGTTCGCCGTGACCGTGCCGCTCACGGGTTGGGTGACCGCACTTCCGTCGACCTTCAGCGCGTTCGCAGCGGTAACCGTGACGCGCCGACCTCGCGTCGTCTCGTCTTCGATGACAAGAACCTGCGCGCGCTTTGAATCGACGCGCGCCGCGGCAACGTCGTTCTCGGTCAACGCCGTTCCGGCAACCTCGTCGAACGCATAGCCTGCAGGAAGAAGGCGGCTGGTTCCATCCGCGAACGCCGCGTTGTCTACTAGTGAGGCGGAGTCTTGCGTCGCGAATGTCCCGGAGCCCGCGTTCGCGGTCACGGTGCCGGTGATCGCCGGCATCGTGAGGACATCCACATCGCCGATGTTGTTGGTCCCCGCCGGGATCGCAGAGCCCAAGTTCGCGGTAACAGTACCGGAAACCGGTTGCGTAGTCGTACCTGTCGGATCCGTTCGTACAGGGGCGCCCGACGTACCGATTTCCGTACCACCATCGGCCCGCAGGTTCACATGGAAGGCGCGCTGCGCGGTGATTCGCGCCGCAGCTACGTTGTTCTCTGTGGCTGCCGCAGTACCCGTGTCATCGAGTTGTCCGCCAACCGCGGCGACCTTGCCCAACGCAGCGTTGGTCGCATGCACAACGTCGTCGATGAGTTGCAGCGACGTCGTTTGCGTTTGCTGCTCTGCCAACGTCGACGCACCCGTGGGCAAACTGACCGTACCGGAAACGTTAGTGAGGTTCCACGTGCCGCCCTGGTTCGCTGTGACCGTACCGGAAACCGGTTGCGTCACACCGCTTCCATCAACGCGAAGGGAGCCGCTCGCGTTGACTTGGAGTTCTGTGCGGTCACCGTCAGCGTCAACAAGCGAGCCGACGGCGTCCTTGCGGACAACGCCGGCCATCGTGAGCTGCTCGGCCGCTGTAGACGCCGTGTCCTCGGCATACTCCGTTCCCCCGCCACTGCTTCCACCACGCACATACACGTCAAGCGCGTTGTGGTCCGCGTCCACGCTCGAAACCGTAACGTCCGCCGCTGCTGTCCCACCCTTTGCAATACCGCGCGGAATCGCCTTCGCGCTGCCACCCGTAAGCGTCGCGTCAAGCGCGAGACCACCCGTTGTACCAACGTTCGCTGTGATCGTACCGGAGACAGCGGGCAACGTCAGAACATCGATCTGGAGCTCACCCGCCGCATCGGTCTTCAATGCGCGTGCGTTGGTTCCGTCTGTGCCAAGGGCTTGAATGCCGCTGGCCGGCGCCGGCGAACCTGCCGTCGAAACCGATGGAAAACCTGTACCCGCATTGGCAGTGACAGAACCGGTGATCGCGGGAAGGGACGCCACGTCGACGTCCCCGATGTTGTTGTTCCCCGCGGGCAAAGCAGGCAGGCTCGAGACGCTGATAGAACCGTCCACTGTCAGCGAACCACCTCCGTCTGTCACCGGAATCGCAGGCTGATCCGTCGGGAGCACGACGCGTTGCGTCCCGGCTGTGGTCGCACCCGCTCCGGCTGCGATGTCCTGACCCGCAATCTTCTTTGTATCTGCGGGTATAGGGTTGGACGACGCAACGTCGCCCTCAGAGACGCCGTCGATTCCCAGCGTGATCTTCACGCGCTGGTGATGTGCTCCGGCGATCTCGTCCGTCGCAAACGTCGCGCCACCAACGCCTGGATTTGCAGTTACGTTGTCTGCCATGGCTCTCGCTACCTCACAGAGAGTTTGGACTCACCTAGTACCAAACGGTAGCACGCCAGCGGCGCGCGAAGCAACGAACGTCTGCCAGAGAAACTTCATCCCTGTGTTTGCATGCGGGGCGCTTTTCGAGCCCACGCGATTGTGCGACGCACGTATTCCTTGCAGCTTCCGGGACCCGCGAGTTGAAGCCGTTCTTGCGCCTTAGAACCTCGCGGCCACAACAGCACGTCTTGGATCGTCTGATCGTCCGCGCCGAGTTCCACCAGTTCCTTCACAACTTTGGCATCGAACCGAGAGCGGTCGAGGCAGCGATAATCGTCTCCAAGAAGAACGCGCTGAGTGCGTAGTGGGAGTCGGTTGATGATGGGATGAGGATTCTTCAGGAGCCTGATCCCGTGAACGGCGAGGTTGTACCGATCGCCCTCCGGCTTGTCCGGAACCTGCGTCAACCACAAGGGAAGTGTGGCTATCCCGACCTCGCCAAGCGCGAGCCCGGGGTACCATTGGTACCAGCCCTTTACGCCGGCGGAGGGCGGGATGGTTGCCAGGCTTCCGTACCCGCGCAGGTCGCCGATGAACTTCCCGTCGATCTCGAGTCGACGCGCCTTCAGAGGTTGCCCAGTAGTGAACCAAAGGTGCACGCCGTGGCCCTGGGACGCGTATGTCGGCGTGCGAGGCGGCTGCGTCTTCCAGAACGCTTCTACACCTTCCTCCTCTATGTCCACGACCACAAGGTACAAATTCTCTTGAACAGGGTAGCCGCAGACGATGGACAGGTTGGCCTGCGGCCAAGTCCACCACCATGTTCGGAGCTCCTGCTCGGTCGGTGCGCGGGACTGGAACGGCGTCCACTTGACCAAGGGGACCTTGCCAGGGGACGTACAGCTAAGTCCGTGGTAGCGACAACGTCCGTGATGAGGGCTGCAAGAGGGAACGAGGCGCAGGCCGAACCGTGCGTACTCAAAAGCAGCACGTGCGAAGTGGCTGTCCGCCACAGGTTGAACCGTCGACACTGCTGAGCTCCCACTTCCCCCAGAGCAGGAAACGGTACTCTTCTGCGATTAGGACCGCAAGTTCATTACCGCGTGTTCGCCAGGCGTCCGATCGATTGCCGGACGTCCAAGAGGTCGATCTCCTCGACGATCAAATCGTCGGAGACGTTCGAATAGCCAAGGAAGGGCGTCGTGAAACCGGCGTCTGTGTACACACCGTAGAACACCACGTACGTCTCCGGCGCGCCGCACGTGTGCGTGGCGCGGAATATGCCCTTTGCTTGGTGCGTCATCGGGATCCCTATGATGAAGCCTGTTGATGGATGATAAATCTCAGCGCGAGGAAACAGATCGGTGCGACCGTCTGGTGTCGTGAGGTTGAACGTGATCGACTTCCCGGTTGTTCCAACGAGCGCCATGTGCAGTTACTTTCCGGACTTGTGCAGGCCAGCCGTGGAGATGTGCGTCTTGAGTTGGTCCTGCGTGATCTTCAAGCCCTTCTTCACGTCAATCAGGATGTCGCCCTGCAAGTGAACAGTGCGCAGTAGTTCAGCCCGTTCCCGCGTCGCTTGTACAGCGCCGACCTGTGTGTCAAGGGCGTGTGTGTCGACCGTCTTCTGCAACTTCTCCACGCGGTAAGTGACACCCGCAACCATCCCGGCGATGCCTTCGATGGATGCCTTTGTGTTCGTGGCCGTCTCTTGCTTCACTTCTGCGACCGCGTCCTTTACCAGTTGCTTCAGTGTTCCTTCTGTCTGGAGCAATTTCTCGTGCGGGACAGCCGCGAGTGCCTTCTCGACGACCACGTCGTACTTCTTCAGGAAGCGCCCGAAAAGGAACCAAGCTACGGGTGTTACAACTGTAAGAACAGCCACGATACCGCTAAGAATGGCGAGTACAGTAGACCAAGTCGGACCGGGATCTCCGCTCGCCGCGAGTGTCTGCAAAATGAGTGTGCTCAACGCAAAGCCCTCGGTGGCGGTTGTGAACACGTCGCGCACTGCTTCGTGAACGTCGCCGTTCCACAACAAGAGCAGCGTGTGCCCATGCCGCCAGTGATCACACGCACGCCGTGCGGACACATCTCCTGTGTGATCTGCGTGTCTTCCGCTCCAAGGTCCCCAACGATCTTCAAGGTCTCGTTGATGAGGCGCTGCGCCGCGCGCATGACTAAGCCGGGACCGGCGAGTTGCGCGAGACACTCCTCAAGCGCCATCAAGCGCTCGCGAATCTCTTGATACGGCGTGGCATTCACTGCGTTGCCTGCACAACCTTCACGGCAGCGTAGGTGAGAGCTCCTGTTACCAAGACTCCGATCACGAAGCCTACCGCAGCCCCGGTTGTGAACTTCCAACCCAAGTCCGGTCCCTTTGCTACCGGTGGCGGTGTTGCCAAGTAGTCGGCAATCGCCTTGTCCCGTGCCGCGACGCGTAGCCCGCAAGCCTCGAGATCGATCTTCTGGTGCAAGAAGCCTTTGAAGGTTTCCTCTGGAACAAGGAGACCATCGTTCGGTGCAGGATCACCCGCCAAGAGACCGACGATCGGAGGAACTGCGGGCAAACTGGCCGGCGGCGCACCGGTGTCTGCATACGTGACGCGCGCTAGGGCAAGGTTCAAGACCAGAAAGATGAGCACCCAGAAAGCCCAGCGCGGATCGTCCTGTGGTCGGTGTGTCTTGAACACGGTTTTCTCCTACGGGCGGTTGCCAAGTGCGGCGAGGGCCGCCAAGCGCTTCTTCTTGTCGCTTTCCTTGGCCATCGCATCGACAGCCGCGTGCAGTTCCGCGGCCTTGGCACCGATCTCTGCCTCTGAAGACGCTACGAACGTCTTCAGAACACGACCGGCCTCCACCTCGTTACTGCCGCTTGTCGAGAGCCGCGAGGCAAACTGATGCACGCCGATCGCAGCGAAGCCGGACATCGCTCCTGTCACCAAGCCCATCAAGGCCTTCGGCAAGCCTCCCAAAGCGAAACCGCTGAGGAAACCGCCGAGGGCGCCGAGCCCTGCCGAAATGGCGGGACGCAGCCACACAGGCTTACTGAGCCAGCGATCCAAGAATGGCAACTTGGTCACCTGCGTGAGCAGAAGAACAGCGGCTCCGAGACTGACAAACCAGCCCGCGGTACCAAAGTTCTGCACGATCTTCAGGAACTCGTTGATCAGGGCGCCGGTATCCGGCGCTGCAGGCAGCGTCTCTGGTGTCATTCAAGAACCATATCGGCGCACGCCCCCCCGTGTCAAGACAACGTGTTTGCTGTAAACTGATCCTCGACTTACGGACACACCAAACACAAGGAAGAAGTGAGATGCCAGATACGCCGTTCATGTCGAAGGCGCGAGCTCGACAGATTCTCCGGGAGAGTTGGGGTCAGCGTCAGCCTCTCACTGCGGAGCACCATCACGAGTGTGAGTGGGCCAAGCTTCCCGGGGAACGCAGTTCACTCGACACGCTCTGCCGTATCGGAGAGACGCTTCGACCACGTGATTTCGTGACGAAGGCCTCGGCCGACGGTGTTCCGCTCGTGATGGTTGGACGGGAGTCAGGGGAGGACCCGGCGCGCTCCTACTTCGCGAACCTGCCGGACGACTAGAACTCCGCGAAGGTCGGCGGAGAGAATACGATCGCCAGGCCGCTGCCGGCTCCGACGTTCCTCGAACCGCCGCCCTTGTCCTCGTCCACCAGCGTGAGGCTCGTGCCGGAGACCGCCGAGATGCGCGCGGTGACGCCGTTGACGGTGATGACGCGCCCCTTGAGAAGCACGGTCGAGGCACTGTTCAGCGTGATCACGTTCGTGCCGGTCGCGGTCGCGGTGCGGCCCTCGGAGTAGGTGCCGAACGTGCCGCTGTGCGTGCAGACCCAGCCGTCCTTGCCAGCGCCGATCGTTGCACCAGCGCTCGCCCAACGGCGATCGTACTTGTTCCATGTCGCGAACCCGGCGGCGTTCTCGCCGGCGGTGGGCGCGGCGATGCCGTGATGCCACCAGCTGTGCCCGTGATAGAAGCCCTCGCCGAAGCCAGGACGGTTGCCGCCGATCGCGTTGGGCGTGATGTTCTTGAGCACCTCTGGCCAGAACACGTCCTCGGCGTCTTCGCCGCTGATCATGAACGACCCGCCGGCGCCGTCGCCGTAGTCGTACGCGTACCAGTAGGGGTGGCCAGCGTAGTAGTTGAACTTGAAGTCGATGCCGCCGTAGATCTCCCGCGTGGACCGGAAGCCGAAGACCACGGGCTGTCCGTTCACCCGGCTGAACGTCATGGTGCCGCTCTCGGTGCCGGCCGGGTTACCAGCTCCGGCGCCGCTGCCGCGCCACTGGCTGTTCCACTGCGTCATGAAGCCGCCGTCCGCGAGCACGACGCCGGTGCTGTCGCCGACGCCGCCCTCGAGGATGCCGCCAATGAGCATCGCGGGCGAGTAGATGAGGTCGGGCAGCGGACACTCGTCGTAGGCGCCGTTGAAGACGACGCGCGACGTGCCGAGCTGCCCGGTTCGGTAGGCGCGCCCGCACGCCTCGGCATGCGGGTCGATGTGCGAGTTGCCGAGGAAGCTCTCGTCGTGGATGCAACTCTCGAGACAGTTGAATCCGCGAAAACGAAGGGAGCCGCCCGCGTTGGTGTCTCCGCCCTTGACCCAGATCCCGTTGCCCGTGTTGTAGTCCGGACGATCGGCGACGCCGATGTTCGACGCTGTACAACGGTAGAGGAACCAGTCGTTCGCATTGGCCGGGTCCAGGCCGGTCTCGATGTGAAACGCATTCTTCCCGACGTAGCCGACGAACACGTTCTCGCAGTAGCCCGCGCTGTTCATTCTGATGCCGTGCCCAGCCTGCGCGAAGTTGGCCGGCGGTGCTGTCAGGACGTTCACGTTGCGAAGAATCGCACCGGACGCGTCGAGGCTGAACGAGTCGAAGTTGCTGAAGAAGATTTCTTTGCCGAGTGCCGTGTGGATGGCCGTCATCGAACGACCGGCAAAGCCACCGCCGGTACCATCAATGATGATGGCGCGCGGAATGATGATGTCGTCCTCGAAGTAGAAGTGCCCGTGCGGAAAGTGGATGGTTCCACCCGAAAGGCCGTAACTGTCCACCTCGAGCGAGTCGAGGTAGTCTTGCCACGCCTGATCGCATGTGACGAACGTGCCGCCCTTGTTCGGGTCAGCCCCGAAGTCGTCGACGAAGTCGAGGCGGTTTCGACTGCCGCCGCTACCGACGCCGAGATCCACAACGACAGTCCCGGCGATTCCTGCGGTCTTCTCTGTACGTGCCACGCCGAGCACAACCAGGCCGGAACGCGCGTCGTTGTCCACCATCGCAAGCTTCGCGGTAGCCGAAGCCACCAAGCGATCACCGATATTTACTTGCTGTGCTTGCAGAACACGCACTGTGTGGCGACCTGCGGTGGCGATCATGATGGGCTGCCCGTTTGCACCGCCCACAGTGACTACCGCAGGACTCTTGTCCCGCATGCGCGTGGCAAAGATGGCGACTGTGTCTGCGCCTGGATCCGCTACAACGAGGTCACCGGAGGCGACCGTGCTGCCTGTGGCGTTCGCGACCTGGGATGAAACCCGGGCCGGGATCAGTTGCGGTGTGGCCATCGTTTTAGAGCGACGGTCCGATAACCGCAGTTACAAGGCCGGCGGAGCCCGCGCCCTTGGCAGTGAGAGCAAATCCGATCGTCGCACCAGCGGTAGGTGTTGCCGTCGTCTCCGCTTGTTTAGCGGTAGCGGAAAGTTGCAGGATGTCCCTTCGCGCAACGGCGACAGTTGTGCACAGAACAGAGGCTACTCCGCACTGCGCGACCCACACTGTTGCCGTGTCCGCTCCGCCGTATACCACAACGCAGGCTCCGGTTTGAGCAGCCCCCGAATTTGCGATGACCGAACTGTCGTTTGCACTTGAGAGACGACAGCAATCGCCTGCGATGAGAGATCCACCAGTACGATTGGTCACAGGAAACGCTAAAGGGCGCACCGTTCCCGGTGTCTGGGGTCGCAGCGTTGGGTAGGGTCCAACACGCATTGGAATCGTTCCGCTTGCCGCGGACGCCAACGCGACGCCGAGGATACGCGATGGATCGGTTTCTGTGTTATCGGCGGAGGCTTGAAACCCGTTCGAGGCCATCACGAGTTGATCACCGAGTGTCACAGAACCCGAAATGATCACATCAGCTTTCTGCCCGTCCGCCGCACACCAAACTGTACCAAGGTACGCGCCTCCGATCACAACGACCATCGGCCAGCGCGCGTTACCGGAACCGAAGTTCACGGTCTCTGCCCCTGCCGTGTCGAAGATCACTACCTGACCCGGAGTAAGCGCTTGCCCGGTGACGTTGCGGTACGGCAGAGGCGTCGAAGGGCTGTCTGTGTAAGCTAGTCCTAGCGGCACGTTTCCACCCGAAACAATCGCGGCTTCAACGCCGGCACCGTTGATGAAGACGGACATGTCCTAGTTCCCGTCCCCTGTGTCCTCACGACGCACCAGCACGCGGGCCTTCATCGCTGTGGTAGCACCAGTAGTGATGAGCTCCAGCTTATCTCCCGGCATAAGCTTCCACTTGGTGTCCGCTGTGATGTAAAGATCCGTGTCGCCCGCGCCCGATCGAATGAGGTACTTCCCGGTGTTTGCACAAACGTGTTTCAGCGTCCAAGACGACTGACCTCCGAACGTGATCATCAAACCAAGCACTTCGATCGCCGTCACTTGCGCGAAGTCGAAGAGGCCTCCTGCCGTAGCTGTTGGGTAGGTCCATACGCCGTTGACCGCTGTTGCCGTCGTATTCGGAGCGGCTCCGGTGAATTGGCTGCCGGCTGTGATCACCTGTTCGATAGCAATCACGCCAGAGTACGGAATGACCATGCCCATGCCGAAACCCTACCGTGCCCTGCGAACGCCGTCAAGGCGGACAACTATTTCAAACACAAGGAAAGAGATGCTATCCTGCGTTCGATGGAACTGGTGGAGTGGCTTCAGGACGCCCGGGGGAAGTGCCGGGCGGACGGGCAAGGCCGGCGCCTTGTCGACCGCGCCTTAGCTTTATGGGCGCAGGGTATCATCCCGAGCCAGAAACTACTGAACGAGATCAGAGAACAGATGCCGGTGCGCCGTCTTTGCCAGCGTCTTGGGGACGACGGATCCTGCAGTTGGTTGCGCAAGTGGGGCGCGCAGAACGGTCTCGCTGTACCGCCTATCGGAGAGCGCGCTCTTTGTCCCTACGTCCTGGCTGCGCGCACAAAGGTCACAGCCTACGAAGACTGTCCCGGTTTCAGGAAGGGCTGAGTCATGCAAGCAAAAGTGAAGATCTTCGAAGTCGCTCGAGTTGATGGGCGCTCGCAGGTCACGAAGACGGTCGAGGTTCGTGACACGCAGGGCAGGGACCGGGAAGACTTGAAGGCGAAGGCTGTTCGCCGCGCAGGCGAGCTCGGCTTGGCGGTACGCGCGTGCAGTTGGACGGCCGCCGCTATTCCAGAGCTTGTTCTGTACGGGACACGTGATTCCGCCGTTGCTCCGTCCATTCCTGGCTGGCGCCACCGCACGCCGCCGCAGTAGACTGGAGATCGCATGGCCGGATTCAACACAGTCGATGTGGGTGTGGAGTCCAAGGCTCCGGGTTTGATCGGACTCGCTCGAAAGTCGCGATCGTCCCCGAGTGAGCAGGACACAGCCTGGCGTGGGGCGCTCGCCGCTGCCCGCGGTTGCGACCAGTGGCCGCTTCCGGTCTACCTCGACGGCCGAAGGATTGGTTGGGTGATCTCGGACCCGTGGTGGGCGCCGGCGCGCGGCGTCTGGTGGCGTCCCGAGTTCCCGGGCGAGCGCCGCAAGCCGACGATGGACCTCGCCGGCTTCCCGACGTTCGATAAAATCGTGGAAGCGAATACCACGGGTAAGAAGTTCAACTTCGGGCCGTGGTCGAAGACTCAAACGACGGCCTCCCTCGCCGGGAACTTCTACGATCTCTGGGCGTCGGGCCAGAACCCCGGGGTGTTCGGCGGGACGGCGCACACCGCCAAGCCGATCGATGACACAACGGCGGGGACGATCTGGCATGGTGGGAACAAGAGCACGGCGACGAAGCACCTCACGATGGTCTGGGGGATGTGCAGCGCGCAGAACCCGACGATCGTGCTCTACGACCGCGTCCTCACGTACGAGGCCTCGACGATCTCGAACGTCAACGTTGTTTTGACCAACACACTGCCAGCCACTCGGTACCTCGGCACGGAAGGTACCGCCACGGGTGGCGGGATGAAGCCAATGTGTTGCGTCGAGACGAACCTTGGTGCTACCGGATCGAACCTAACGCAATTTCAGTATACGGATCAATCAGGAAACACCCTTCAGTCGATGCCCACGACGCCGACTGTTTCCCACATCACAGCAGCAACAGCGGCGACGGCGACGATTGGGGCACGTGTGGTATGTCCCGCAACGTCGGGGGCGACGCTCCCGTGGGGCGCGTTCATCCCGCTGGCCGTCGGCGACGGAGGCGTGTTCCTGATCGACAACCGCACGTGGAGCGCGAACAACACGGGGACCATCACGTGGATCCTGGCGCGCCCGCTTGCTGTGATCCCGTGCCCGACGGCGGGGGACTCCACAGTGATCAACTCAGTACACGGGGTCACCTCCCTCGAGCGCATCATCGACGGCGCCGCGCTCGCGCTCTACGCGTTCGTCCCGACGACGACGGCGTTCACCGCGAACGGCGGCGGCTCCGTGGCGTGGAGCTGACGATGCGACTACGCGATCTCGAAGCCCATTTCTACCGAATCGAGGAGTACATCACGACGTGGGTGCGCGTTCGTCCGGACGGTGATCGTGAGGAGATCACGGGACCCAGGCAGCGCTACGTGCCGGTGGAGAACCTCTCCGAGGCCCAGGGGCTTTGGTTCCTCTGCCCAAAGTGTTTCGAGGCGAACGGGCGCTCGAACGTTGGCGTCCACGCGGTGATCTGCTGGTTCGCCGACCGCGGTGTTCCAGACGACACGCAGCCGAAACCTGGACGCTGGCGCCCGGCCGGGACCGGCATCGACGACCTGACGTTCGTTGGACCGGACGCGGCGTCCGTCCAACTGGTGGGTGGCTGCAACTGGCACGGCTTCGTGCGCGACGGGGACGCCGCCTGATGCAGGTCGAGGCACAGGCCCCCGCCCTCGTCGGGCTCCCGCGGAAGTCGCGCGGCGGACCGAGCGCAGAGGACCGGGCGTGGCGCGCGGCGCTTCTCGCCGGCGCCGGGCTCGACCAGGCGCCCGTGCCGGTGTTCCACGGCGGGCAGCGGCTCGGGTGGGTGTTCTCCGATCCCTGGTGGATGCCCGGGCGCGGTGTCTGGTGGCGGCGCGAGATGCCCGGCGAGCGACGGCGGCCGACCCTGGACCTCGCGGGGTTCCCAACCTACGAGAGCGTTCGCAAGGCGCAGCGCCAGGGCAAGCGCTTCCCGTTCCAGTTTCAGAAGACGGCGACCGGGACCACGACGACGGGCAACTGGTACGACCTCTGGCCGGTTGGCGGAGCGCCCGGCGCGGGCGCGTACGGCGGGACGGCACACACGGCGAAGCCCCACGATGATACAGAAGCCGGCGCGATCTGGCACGACGGGAACAAGAGCGCCGAGACAAAACACTTGTCCTTCTTTTGGGGCGGGCTCACCGACTCCAGCGGTGCTGCCGGCAACTCCTTCACGACGATCATCCTCTACGATCGAGTCTTAACGTACGAAGCGGGAACGATTACCAACGCAAACGTCGTCATGACGAACACGCTACCGGCCGCACGCTATCTCGGAACAGCCGGGACAGCGACCGGCGACGGCCTGAAGCCGATGGTCTGCGTTGAATCTCTGACGGGTGCTACTGCGGCTAACCTAACGCAATTCCAGTATACGGATCAGGACGGAAACACGCTGCAGTCCATGCCGACGACTCCGACAGTGGCCACAATCACGGCTGCTGCCACACCGACGACGACGATCGGCGCCCGGATAATCGCGCCTTGCACCGCAGCCGCCACGCTCGTCTGGGGGCCGTTCCTCCCGCTCGCGGTTGGGGACTGCGGCGTCCAGTTGATCGACAACCGCACGTTCAGCGCGAACAATACGGGTACAATCACTTGGGTGCTCGCGCGGCCCCTGGCAATTCTCCCCCTGCCGATCGCACACGATCCGACAATGATGGACACGATCATCGGAGTCGCTTCCGGAGAGCGTATTCTCGACGGCGCTTGTCTCTCGATGATTGCGTGGGGACCGGCCGCGCTCCCGTTCACGTTGACGGGCGGCGGAGAGGTGGTGTGGTCATGATCAAGTTCGCCGGCCCGGGTCCATCCCTAATGCACATGGGAATGCATGACCAGTTGAATACCCGTGTCTACAGCGATACGGAATCGCTGCCGAGTACAGGCGAGACGAAGTGGCAGCTTCCACTCAAGAGCCCAATCGGCGTGGGACAACAGGCGCGCGCCATATTCGCCCACGTTTTCGGCCGCGTCTGGGACAGGGTGTTCTGAGCCATGTATCCCCTCAAGCAATCGACGGCCTTGGATGTGCTGTTCTTTGCGTACGACGCGAACGGCGACCCGGTCACGGACCTCGTGACAGGCGATTGGACGAAGAGCATCAGCAAGGGCGGATCCACCACAATCAACGCAATGACGGTCACTGTGACGGAGGCCAGCCTGGGTTGGTACGGAATCACCCTCTCCAGTTCGCATACGGACACGCTCGGAATCCTTTCCCTGTCGTTCTCCGCGCCCGGGACGAAGCAGATCAACCTCCAATTCCGTGTTCATGCGCGCCTAGAAGACGACCTTGCTTACCCAAACGTCTCGGGCCGCGGGATCGACGTGGACGCCACCGGCGGCGTGGAGATCACCGCGGACCAGAACGTCAATGTGAACAAGTGGCTCACCGTGACGCCAGACGCGCTCTCCTCCGGTAAAGTCCCCGCTGACATCAAGCTCTGGCTCACCGCTGCTCCTGACGCTCTCTCTTCCGGTAAGGTCCCGAGCGACGTGAAGCTCTGGCTTGCAGCTGCGCCAGCGGCCCTCACGACGAACGGTTACGTGCAGTCGATGCTGCTCCGCTGGCTGACGGACAACGCCGGCGGAACACCGAACGCACTCATCTCGAACCGAGTGGACGCGAACGCACAGGTCGTCGGGGACAAGACCGGCTATGCCCTGACGTCTGGTGAAGAGGACACGATCGCCGACAAGGTGTGGGACGAGGCGCGAGCCGGCCACGTCACGGCAGGCAGCTTCGGGCAGGGCGTCGCGAGCGTGCAGGGATCGGTCACGGGCAGCGTCGCCAGCGTGACCGGAAGCGTTGGGTCTGTAGCCGCAGGCGGCATCACTGCTGCGAGCATCGCGACTGGAGCCGTAGACGCAGACGCACTCGCCGTCGACGCACTCGCTGCGATTGCCTCCGCTGTGTTTGCATTCGTGCTCGAGGACAGTAAAACATTCGCGGAGTTCATGCGAATCATCCTGGCTGCACTCGCAGGAGTGTCGGACGGTGGGACCACGACCACGATTCACTTCAAGGCGCGCAACGGAACAACGAATCGAATCACAGCCACGGTGGATACAGCGACTGGAAACCGCACCGCCATCGTACTGAATGGAAGCTAAACAACAATGGCAGGCTACTGGCCGCTTGGTTACTGGCCCGGCGACACAACTTCAGGCGGCCCTCCGCCTCCGGAAGACATGAGCACGAGCGACGCCATCAAAGCGCGCCTGCAGGCCATCGCGGACGCGAGTGGAGATCCGGACCTTCAAACAGGCATCGGCACACCCGGCGCACCGATCATCGTTCGAGGCGACCGAAAGACGACAGGCGCGGCCTACCATGTGCCGGGTTTCCTCGACTCGCTCATTCGCGCTATCGGAGGCGAATTCGACGCGGCCCCCGTCAGTTTGAATGTGCACGCCGAGGACGCAGTTACGAATGTAGCTGTATTCACAGACGAGCTCATCCCTGGAATGCAATTGACCATTCCCGCGAACGGTGCCGGGAAATGGAACTTCAGTTTCTCTACGTCCGTCTACGCACTCGAACTCGGGAAGCGTGTTCTCGCCACGGTAACACTCAGAATCAACGGCGACATAAAGACCAAGCGGTACCCAACTGGAACGGACGATGTCGAAGCCGTTAACGTCTCCATCAACTACACAACTCCAGACCTCGTTGAAGGCGACCTCGTCGAGATTCACTGGCAGAGAACTTCCAGTGTTACCTCCTCAACGATCGGCGCCGACCACCGCGATCTCGCCGGGCTCCTCGTCCGTGGGGTTTGAATCTTTCTTCCTTGTGCTTGGTTAGCCCAAACACAAGGAAGAAAGGCCTTACACCTGCGGAGAGGCGGTGGTGTAGGTGACGTTGACGCAGTAGACGCGTACGTCGGCAGCACCCGCGCCGGCTTGGCTGACCTGCAAATCTACGATGATGGAGACGGCGTCGCGGTCGTAGGACACGGATCCGCTGAAGATGGACGTGGAGACGATGGCCGCAGTCCCCGCCGTGGAGCTCGCCGTCCCGATCGCGGACCGTGTGTTGCTCGTACCGTTGGCCTCGAGCCAGGCACCGTAGAACAGGGTGTCCGGCGAACCACCGCCCTGACCAATCCAAACGACGCTGATGCCGGTGATCGTAGCGCTGTCCGGAAGGCTGCTGATTGGGATGCTCAGCGTACCGCCCTTGGTCCCGGCGCCGAGGGCTGACGTTGTCCGCCAGTGCTGCCGCGTCGTATCCGTGGTGAGAATGGCAGGGGCGACCCAGTCACTCACACCAGCAGCATCGATCTGAGGGCGCCCGTTGATGGATCCAACCGAACAGACCTTGGTGAGAACGGGGTCGTACTGGAAGCCGACCGAGACCACGTTCGCCCAAGACTTGGCGCCGGAACCCAGGTTCCGTGTGCCATCCGCTTCCGGGAGCACGTCGCCAGCAGCGTCGATCGCATTCGCGAAGATACCGAAGCGGTTTCCTGCCGCCCCCGTCGCGCCGAGAGCGCGAGCCGTTCCGTCCGTCGGGATGTCGGCACTCACTGCGAGCACGTTGAGGTTGTTCCCGAAGATGTTGAAGCGGTTTCCCGCGGCGCCGGTCGCGCCGAGGTTCCGTGTCGTACCGTCGGTCGTGATGTTGCCGGCCATGGAATCGCCGCCGCGCTGTAGGCGGCCGTTGATGCCGGCCAAGAGTTGTCCGATCTGTGCGAACAGCGTCGTGGCAGTCGTCGAGGTGGCGCCGGTCGTTGTGTTCAATGAGCCCGTCGTCGCCTTACCGCCGATCTTCGCGGTGCCGTCGCTGCCACCGGTCGAAGCGAGATCCGAGATGACCTTGTCGAGTTGCGCTTCGACCGTCGTCGCGGGGTTGGTCGTAGCGTCTGCCCAGGTGCCACCGCCGGCGTAGTTGATGGCCGCTGCCGCGTGCAGGTCCGCTGTCCCTGCGACGTGCTTGTCGATCAACTCGAGCACCTTCGCAATGGCTGCACGCGCGTTCCCCATCCGCATGGTGTGAACGGGGTACGTCGTACCGTCCTCACGCACGAGCCAATCGTGGCGCCGCGTGAGGTCCATCTGAAGAATCGCCGCGTCCGACCGGCGGAAGTCGGCCAGTAGGAGCATGCCGGACTCGAGCGGGGGCTTCGTCGGACTCCCCGCCGCCGTGCCCATCGTGACCTTGAAGACGAAGCTCTCTGCCTGCTGGAAGTTGATCGGGACACTGTTCGCGTCCACGCGCGGGTCGGACAGGAGGCGGTCGAATCGAACGAAGAGGGAGATCCAGCGCTCGAGTCCAACGCCGGGATCCGTGGCCGAGCCCCCCGTCGGCGTTCCACCGGCTCCGATCGCCGTTTCGCCGGTCGCTGTGATGGATACGTCCGTGTTCGCCGCGAGCGGGATGCGCCGACCAAGGTGGTCGTAGGCCACACCAGGACCAGTCACGGTCACCGTGAAGCCCACGAACGAAGTGGCCATCGCCTTGTGAATGCCGCCGTCGATGTTCGGGGAGGCCGAGAGGTCTACCAGAGCCGCGTCGGTGTCCAGCGCGTAGTTGCGATCGGCGGCTTCGAGCTGCGACTGTGCGAAGTCGAGCTCTGCCTCAGTCACAAGCTGGCCGAAAAAATAGTCAACTCGATCGCTCATTTAGCACCCTCTTGCGTTGTCATCCTACCGGTTCAACGACGCTAGAACAAGATCAACTACCGAGCACTGTGGACTCACCCAGTGCGGAGGAGCCGAGCTCCCAGAAAGTCAACGGCGATGGCGGCGCTCCGCCACTCGGTTCCAGCAGGGCAACGAAATGTACATGCGCAGGTTTGAGGTACGTGGCCACCTGCCCCACGATGAAGCGCTGCTCATCCGTTAACGCCACCGGCGACACGATCTGGAACGAGAAGCGCAGGAACGAAGTGCCGGGGGCGAGGACGGTGTCTTCCCCGAGGAAAGACTCGCCCAAGATCCAGAAGCCGCCCACTGCGTTGAATGGCTGGACGTCCATCGGAATACCGAGGAAGAAGAGAAGGGCGTCTTCCATACCCTTCTCTGTTCCCTTCGCCTGATACATCTTCTCCAGCACGTCGGCAAGGCGGCGCTTCTCGAGATCCGTGAGCTCGAACTGGAATGGATTCCCCAAGTGTTCCAACAAGATGTCGAGCAGCGGGGCCGGAATCAGATCGATGTCCGTCAGCGTAAGCAGTCCGTCTGTTTCCGCGCGCTGTAGTTGGTACACCTCATCGAGGCACTTGATGTACTTCTCGAGTTCTGCCGTCGCATCCTCGTTCTTGTTCTTCTGTGGGATCAGATCCCACAACTCGAACCGACGACGCCGTGCAGTGGGCAGTGTTTCCGCCGTGAAGGCCCGCTCCAAATCTAGGCCGGTGTTACCAAGCACATCGTTGATGACAGCCGCCTGAAGGACGTACGTGCGGCCAGGGCTGAGGTCGTCTTGCAGCACCAAGTCCACGTAGCGCGCGAGATCCGTACCGGGCGCAAGATCGTCTGCGGGCACCGCGTTGGCTTCGACCACGATCGGTGTGAAACCGGGCAGAACCTCTGTAGTCGGCGCCGTGTAAACAAAGCGGTACGGCGACAGCGTGATGATCGAATCGACGGGGGCGAACTCCGGTTCGATCAGGCGATCGAGTTGTACGTTCTGGGAATCGATGACCGTGATGATTTCGAAGTAACCGTTGTTCAACGCGTTCGCACAACGAGCCGATCCGATGTACTGCCCAAGGTCCGCGCTGGTGAAGTTCCCGTTCGGAGTCCGCAGGCGGTCCGGGCCGACGAACTCCACTCCATTGGTCAGAAGGCGCAGAAGCCGCGCGTCGCCGCGTGTTCCTGTAGCCTGCTCCACAACCTCGTTGTAGAGCACACGAACGTTGCGCAGGCCGCGCGTTCGCACGTCATCGATGACCGGAGCGGTGAGGTCCTCGATCGTGAAGGAGTAGCTTGTGTTGAGCACATCGCTCGAGACGAGTTCTGCTACAACACGAACCGTGACGACGTCTTGCGAATTGAACTGCGTGGCGCGGACAAGCTTGAAGATGTGCTCGTCCACGACGGAGGAACCGGGCGAGAAGCTGAGTGTGAACTCAGAACTACTGTACGCTGCGTCGAACGGAACCAACGCGAACTGATCAAAGACAAGAACCTCAGCCCCACCGTTCACGGAGGCGTACACCTGCGAATTGGCGATCTCGCCGTCGCCGAACGCGACGATCGTGAGTCGAATCGGCGTGTCTCGAGGAGCGCCGCGTTCGCCTACGAATGGCGAATCAGGCTCTGGGTCCCGGTTGATGAGCCCTGCAAACGTCGAACTGGTCTCCTGCGAGACGAGATCGACGTACAGGGCTCCAAGCGGGACGTACATCAGGGCACCTGCCGCTCGTCGATAAGCTCGAAGGCAAAGCGAACCACGTGCATGCCACCGAGCTTTGAGACGTGGAGCTTGAAGTCCTTCCGATCGCGTTCACGCCCCAGGAATTCTACGGTCTGCTGTATCAGCACGTCGTCAAGGTAGATAGCGGTGCGAAAACGGCCTCCGAGCAACGTCACGCGTTGACCACCAGTCGGCCCCTCGTCGAGTAGGATCTTGTCCAAGGCCACCAACGAGGGCGACAGAACACCCAAAATCGTCGCCTGCCCGTCGTTGGGTGGTTCGGCGGAACCACTGATTTCCACGGTCCCGCCAAGATCTGCGTCGGTCAGGTTGCCGCTTGGCACGAGAAGCAGACTCCCAACGTTGCCAGACACACCGACAAACTCAGACAGTTCTGTGGAAGCCAAGCTGTATAGTTGTGCGTCTTCCGGATCACCTTGGAGCTCTAGTTGCACGGGTAGACTGGCCGGTTGCCGAATATGCAAACGCGCACCGATCAGGTCGAGACCTGTGAGATCGATGCTCTGCTCCAGCGTGATCTGATCCCCAAAGTTCAGTTGAAATACGGGCGGTGGAACCAAGTCACTGCCCGCACAGAACACGAACTCACCGTCTACAGGCGTCCAGTTCTGCGGACGGATCCGTCCCTGTGAAACACCAAGGTCGTAGGTCCAAGGACTACCCTGCGTTTGCGGGGTGAGCGGTCCCCAGACGTATCCTTCGGCGGACGCCATACTTAGACCGTCGGTGTACTCGTGCCATCACCAGGCACTAAGAACTTGGTGTCCGTATTTCCTATTACCCAGTACCGCTTGCTGCTGAGTACGGCGTTGAGTGCATGCGAAGAAGATACCATCTTCAAGAGCCGACTTGTTCCTTTCACGTGCGGACCCACAACAAGGGCCCCTTGTGCGACGCAGATCAAGGGCGATACATAGGTCGCATTGCCATCTCGAGGATTCGTTGTGGGTGCGTTCTGGAAGAAATCCTGCGTACCAACAACGAAGGTTGTTATGGACATGCCATTACCAGCCGAAGGTTCAAGGATACTGAGATCGTCGGAATCATACCCTCCACCAAATGCACCGTCGACAAGTTTCACACCGAGTTCAAGGGGGCTCCCACTGATCCACCAAGCGGCCCCTGGGGAGGTGTCTCCCGCCACGGCATTCCGTGCCCAGTCGAACATGCACAGCAGTCGAAATACAGGGCCCGCCGTCGACGCGTACGCAATGAATGACGGCGACGCATCGTCACAGATGAATTGCGCCTTGAAGTTCGCTGTCGGAATCGTGCAGTCCGAAACGGCGCGATCAGCTACCAGCACTTGGTCGGTCGCTGTGGGCGGGACCGTCGCGGAAGGTGCTCCACCGCCGAAACCCGCTTGCCGACTCCACAAGAAGCCGAGGTCCTCTTCCGTGCCCGCTGTGTTCCGCATCGCGAGAATCGCCTCGGTACCGGTGATCGAGTGCCGCAGGCGAATCCACGCGCCCTGCCCAACTACGGACGCGGCCGTCACCCAGAGATCGACACCGCTGTTGTCGAATGCGCCGGTGTTCCCAGTTCCCGAGCCCTTCGCCACCCAGCCGTGCGCCTTGAGCAGCGTCTTCAGCGTGAACAAGAACAGGCGCGAGCGCTCGAGATCGGAAGCACCGGAGATGGAAACGTTCGGGTTGTGATGAAAAGCCATGCCGCCTCCTAGCTGTCGACGAAGACCAACTCGTACGCATCCACTTCTAGATCCGCGAGCAGGGCCTCTCCAAGATCGATGTCGAGCTCGTCTACATCAATGTCCACGCGCAACCTCCGTCAAGCACAAGGAAGAAGTCATCAAATTTGGCGTTGTACGGCAAAATGGTCCACGTAGCTACGTCGGTTGAGTGCGGCGGATTGAAAGGCAAAGCCTGCGAAGCCGCCGGTCAACGGGTCAGACCCTGTAAGCACACGCAGGGAGTCGTCGATCACCTGCGCCATGCCAGGAATGGCGTCCCAAGTGGGTGTGGTCACCGCGTGCAGGTTCAGATCCGATTGAAAGACATTGATCACCACGTCTCCGTTCGGGTTGGCGATCACGTCCATCCGGAGGTGGAGCCACGTGTCCGCCAAGTAGGTGGCGGACGACACGGCTAGAACACCGGAGCCCACGGCTTCCATCGCACCGGAAGGGGCGCCCTTCTTCAATACGATGGAGTGCGGCTCGTCGTCCGAAAGGAACAGCAGGTAGCCCGGATCGTTCACGCTCGGCGGGTTCGACTGGATCCCCGCCCACAGCATTGGAGCGAACCCAGTCACGCCGGCACTCACGCCACGCTTCAACGCCGCACGGACGGAGATCCCCTTCACGTACGGGTTGAAGTTCGTGAGATCGACGTAGCGCCCCGCGACGCCCAAGTCCGCGACCAGCGAGTTGAAACCGAAGAAGAACGTTCCACCCCCGTTCGGTGGTGTGGTCGCACCCGCAGTCACACCGCTCAGAATCGAGGACGACGAAACAACGTCGTCCATCACTGCCCAGTCGATCTCCGCCATCTTGCACTCCTTGTCTTACAGCATGGACGTCCAGGCGTCCTCGAAGTCCTCTGTGTCCTTCAAGAATCCGTTCAGTGTAGCCGTTCCGAGTTGCTGCGCGATAGGTCCTGTTGAAACCGCGTCCGTTATATCACGCACGCCCTCACCCGCTACATCCAATTCCAGAATGAAACGGCGCCCGACGACCGCGGTGGCTGGAATGGCGACACTTCCAACCTGCCCCGCGGTGCCCGCCCCGTTCGTGTACGTCACGTCCCACGCGTCGGCCAACACGCCAGTGGTAACCGTGATGTCGATCGCCACGACCTTTGCAAAGGCCGGCGGGGTATAGGCCGCGCCATCGGTGAAGCGATCCTCCGGATCCTGGTTCATGTTGAAGGTTGCAAGGGCCACCGCCGCACCCCAACCAGTCGTCTCGATGTCCGTCGGCGCGAACGTGAACAGCGAGTTCTCGTTCGAACGCCAGCCCTCTTCAAAAGCTTCGAATGCATCAACCCCACTGTTGAACAGCGCAGCGCTCTCGGTCACGTCATCCCAGGAGAACAGGCTTGCCTCGTTGAACGGAGCACCACCCGCCGCCGGGTCCTTCCAATCCTCTTCGAAGTCCTCGAAGTTCTCGGGCGCTGTGTCGAACGCCGCCGTCGAACTCGAGATCGCGTTGAAGTCGTCGAGCAACCCCGCGTCGTTGTCCCAGCCATCTTCGAAGTCGTCGAACTCTTTGAGACCGCCGAACAACGCGAGGGCAACGTTCGGAGCCTCGAGCTCGAACAAACTGGCGTCGTTGAACGGCGGCGTCGCCGGCGTCTTCGGTGCCTTCCACTGCCGCTCGAAGTCGTCGTAGCCAACGTGCCGATTCCCGAAGATGGCGACTTCCTCGAACGTGTTGACGATGACGATAGTCCAACCTGTCGGCAGGACCTCGTCGTCGCCGGTCAGTTCGAAGGAAGCGTTTACAATTGGTTCGGCCATGTCTTACGCCGTTGGCATCGGCAGCCCGGTGGCCGCATTCGTAATGGAGATTGTTCCCAGCTGCGGGAAGTTGAGCGCCCCAATCACCACGGACTGACGCAGGCTGTTGAGCAGAAGGCCGACCGGCCCCTCGTCCACCTTGCGCACGCCCGCCGTGTCCCTGATGACGTTGAAGATGTCCGACCAGGCGAGTTCCGCGATGACTACACCCTCGGTATCCTTCAGGTTTGCGCCGAAGTCCACCGTGGTATTCAGGAGCCCGTCCTCGTCCAATACTGCGAAGAAATCCCGCAGGTTAGACGCGATCAGCGGTCCAACGACCGCCGGCGAGGATCCTGTCGCCAGGTAAACACGCGTAGACACGTTGATAGTTGTGTACGTCGCAACCATCGGCGTGACAAGAAAGGTCAACGTCTGAGGGAAGTTCACCGTCACCTGCTCTAGAACCTCGTCCAGGAGTGCCTGGGAGGGCGTAGCGCCGAGGATGCGGCCCGAGGGCAAGGAAGCTCCCTTGGCGATGATGTAGAGCAGCCCTGTGTTCTCCTGGACGGCCGGGCTCTCGTTCGATGTCGCCATCAAGGCGCGAGCCACGCCGGGCACCTCTTGCGCCTTGGTCTCGAAGTCATCCTTCGTGACACAGCGTGTCAGAACGCGACGAGCCGCCGGCGCCGCTACACGAGCAGCCTTCACGGTCATGCGCGGTCCACCGCCCGAAGCCTTCACGAGGTTCGTCACAGAGATCGGTGCGACGTCTCCATTCGAGTCGATGATGGTTGTATCCAAGACCTGAATCTGATCGATGTCCACATTCCCGTTCGACCCACCCCCGGTCTTGTAGTCCACTACGACCGCGCCCTGCGGGATAGCCCCGTTGGTCCCAGTTCCAAAACGGAGGCGCGCTTGGTCGAACTGATCGACCAAGACGACAAACACACGCGAAGTAGGACCCGCACCGAGGAAACTGTCCACTTCGGTGTAGTCGCCGTTCACCGCCGTGACCACGGCACTATCATCAAGGAACGGCGTCTGGGAGAGCGTGAACTCTTGGTTCGGCGCACCGGAAGAATTGAAGAGCTCCTGCGCGGGAATGGATTGCTCTGCTGGAATCGTGATCGAGGTCTGTCCGATTGCGATGACGTCCGCCGCGAGCGTCTGGAAGGAGATCGGATTGGCCGGATCCTTCGTCTTGCAGCGCGTGCCCTGAAGGATCGGTACAGCAACGGCCGCAGCAGACGGCAGCGAGAAAGTCAGGTCGACTGTCGCTGCCGTGGCACCGGGCAGCGCGAAACCGGTCTGCCGCCCCAGTCGAATCGCAGAAACACGCTGGTCTACGGTAGGCCAAAACGCCTGCCGCGCGGCTCCATCGATGTAGAAGTGCTTCGTGTCTCCAGCGTACGCGTCCAGTTCGAGCAAGAGATTCCCGAAGTTTGAAACATTAAAATCCGTCCAGTCCGGGAAGACAGAACGAATCAGACCCTGGAGCCGAAACCGGATGGCGTCGAAATCCCGGGACGTGTAGTCGAACTCTGGCCGAGGAAGGATGCTCATTAGATCGGCACCTCCTGCGTGATCGGATCAATGAGCACGCGGTTGCGCGGGTTGTTCCGGGCCTCGATCGTCCACACGATTCGGATGCGCAGCGTCCGCTCTGTTTGCTCTCGAAGCACTTCGGCATCGATGATTGCGACACGCGGCTCCCAAGTGCTCACCGCGTCCGCGACCTTCTGCCGTCCGAGTTCCTCGAGCCCTTCGTTCATGTTCTTGTGCCGAAGTTTCTCCGCGTCCAAGCCGAAAGAAGGGCGCCAGCGCAACTCTCCTTGAACCGTTCCAACGATCTGACTCACGCACGAGGAAACGAGCGTAGCCCCACCCGCGGCGCGAAAGTCCGCGCCACCCGTTCGGGCGAACGGAAGAACCAGGCCGTAGCCCAAGAAGCTCTGCTTTCCTTCAATCGGTAGACCCGGCATCTTCTTCCTTGTGCTTGCCCTGAAGCTTACAGCATCCTGCGCTAGATCGGAATGGAGTCGCGTATATCCGCGATCGTTTCAACAAAAGCACTGAGTAGTTCGACACCCTCCGCTGGTGTCGTGAAGTCCCCGATTGCAGGCAGCCCCGGGAGTCCGGCCAAACTACTCATAAGATTGACGATTTCTAAGATCTTCCCGAGGGGCCCAAGCCCTGCCACGAGATTTGCAGTCTTCGTGTTGGTACTATCGATGATGCACTGACCGATCGCCTGCGCGGCGGGGCTGGGATCAGTGAGCAAGGCTTGTCCCTGCGCCTGCGAAACAGCGAAGGCCTCGAGTTGCTCGACCAATCCTTGCAGGAACACGATGATGAGATCGATCAAGTTCACGATCATCACCGGGATGGACAGTTGCGGGATGAGCTTTATGACAGCGGCGACCTTGGGCGCGAGTTCCTCCAGCGCTTCGATGATCGGCTGAGGACTGAGTTGTGTGATGGAGTCTGGGATCGCCTGTCCCAACTTCACCAAGCCCATGACCAAATCGAGCAGCTTGAAGAATGGTGCTAGGGACCCCAACAATGGCGCGGCCTGATCGACCAGAGTCTTCGCGACGAGGAGCGGGTCAATGCTGGCGCGCGGCGTCGGGAAGGACTGCAGCGTAGCACCGCCTGGAAACGTCACCTCCAGCGCGGGGATCGCCGGCGGTTCGGGCGGACAGACGTCCGGTGGAATCGGTGGGCGCGGGATATTGGGCATTACAGGACTCGCTTGCCCCCTTCACGAATCTGTACGACAGCCCCATCAAGGTTGATGTTGGGCGCCTTGATCGTGATGGCGGCTCGCGACTCAAGGAACAGGTAAGAGCCACCACTTAGAACGGTGACGCTGTCCCCATTGTCGTAGATGGTGATTCGGAGCCCGTCATTTGTTCCACGACGCAGGATCGAAACCTGTGGGGTTGCGTCTTCTCGATCGTCCAAGACGACTTGCCAGTTGGCTGTTGCAGTGACCATCACGTTCGGTTGATCTTCTGCGTCCAGAGGCTCGACGTCTTGCAGAGGATTTGCGTCTCCTGTCTTCTGCGGCGGTCCCGCCAAGTAGAAAGGGCTGTCCAAGTCACCTTGATAGAAGCCGATCACCACAACTGCTTGCAGAGGTGGCACAAAGACGAGGCCGTGCGGTAGGTCAGGACGTCCAATAGAACCGGACCCGGGTAAACCGATCGGCTCTGCCCACGCAGTCTCCGGCGTGATGAGACCCGGAATGGTCGCCTTGATACGAGCGCGCTTCTCCGGATCGGACACGTTGACGACCTTACCCTTGTAAAAACCATAGTGCCGATCGACATCCGGCGAATCGGGGCGGCCCGGCATCAGCGCGGTCTCCGTAGCGCATCCGGGGAGACACGGAACACGACACCCCCGTCCACCGGAACGCCACCACCGGGCGTGCGACCACCGGCGGTATAACCACCGACCAGTGGCACACCGGTCGATTTGGACAGACCCTTTCGTCCGATCCAAATCGTTGTTTGATACCCCGACTCAATCTTGTGCTGTACCTTCCTGATGAACCACAGACCGTCGATCAATGGTCCGAAATTGACCAAGTTCAATGTGGTACGCACGAACAAGCGCGGGTTCCCCACGACGGTGAGCTTCAGTTTCCACGTATTGAACGCTGCGCTCTCGAGACGACGAATAGCTGTCTTGTCGGCTGTTCGAGAAGGCGGTCCGAGTACTTCATCGAACGCCGCCAAGTTCCTTGTGCGTTCGGCGGTAGCCGGACCGGCGCGCGAAACCAAGCCTGCTCCCGTTTTACCAGAAGCTTTGTCAATCGCACCACCAACGGTTGGGCGAGAAGCGACGAGAGAATCCGGATTCGGCAGCGTGAAATCGCCTTCGACCTCGAAGCTGATCACGTCGGGTCCCTGAAAGAACGTGATCGTCTCCAACGGATCTTCGAGGCGTTCCGATCCGAAGTGAAAGCCCTTGTCCGAAATCGAGAAGTGGAAGTTCTTCTCCATACGCGCCAAACGGTGAAGGAATTGAGCTTCCGACTCACCAACCATCATCGCGATCGTGTCGTGGACTTGCTCTGTGTCTTCTACGAATGTAGTGCCGTTCGAGAATCCGTTGCGCCGCGCGATCTCAGCAACGACGGCAGAGATCGTCGTGTTCCGGAACAGGCGCACGGCATCCGTGGCGACAAGACGGTTCATGTCGACCAGCTTGCCGTGTCCTTCGTACGTCACCGTCGCGTTACCACCCGCATTCCGCGCACCGGACCGCGGCACACCGCCTTTGATCTTCCGAATGATGACTCGACGCACAGGAGACCACAGCGTTGGATAACCCCAAGACACGTCCATCGCAACGCCGAGCGCGATGCGCTCCAACGCCATCATCGAACCGTCACTGTTCTCGAAAACTAAGGTGACCTTCTCGTCCGCCTTGCCGAGTTCCTCTGAATACTCAAAGGACACCAAGCGTCCGTTGAGATCGAGCCCCGACAGAGCAGATCCGTCCTCCAAACCGAAGCGAACACGCGGGTTCTTTGGATCGTGTCCTTGCAGTGTCACGTGTCACCAAGCACAAGGAAGAAGTTCACAAGATTACTCGGGCGCCTTCAGGGCTTCCGAGCACCTTGGAGTTGACGTACTCGACGGACGGTAGAACTAGAATGGAGCCGGTCTCGAGATCCTCCGAAGGATCCAGTAGCGGTTCGGGCTGGAAGTCGGCGATGACCCAAAAGAGAAGTGCGTTGTTGTAGAACTGCTCGGCGAGGTTTTCGAGCGTGTCACCCGAGATGACCCGGTGCAGTGTGTTGTCCGGGCGCTCCTCGAATAGAAACGGCTCTCGCACAGGAAGTAGCGAGATGCCGTCCACGTCGCGCTGGAGCACGCCGCCTGGCAGGTATCGCGATCCCGGAAAGGGCGGCATCTACGCCGCCTCCACCGTGGAAACAACGATGGGGAAATCACCCAGGCTGCGTCCGCCGGCGATGGGGGACTCGGTACGAACTTGGCTGCGCACAGGGCGAATGTCTGGATCACGGAAGCCGAACTGCCGCGCCAGCGCGTGCGTGCGGAGAGAGCTCCGGCGCTCGATGATGGTGATGTCGATCGTATAGTCCATCGCCCCTCCGGTGTGGAGGTTGAAGCGCTGGTGGTTGATGCGTGCCTGCTCGATCACACCGCGGATAGACGTGATCTGCGGCCACACAAACAGGACGTCGGTCGGGGCATCGCGCTCTACGAAGGGGTACCCAAGACCGAGGAAGAAGTTCCGATAGTCGATCGGCGCTCGGGTGATCCCGAACTCCGCCATGACGGCTTCAGAGACCACGAGTTGGAAGCTCGTCTGCATCGACACCGTGCGAACGTATTGCAAGACCTCGTGGGAAAGGCCGAGAACGGGTTGCTTGGCCCAGACGACCTGGATACCCTCAGGATAGGCAGTCGGATTGAGGAGGACCTCGAGCGACTCGCCAGACTTCTCGTTCACCAAGAAGCACTTGACCGCGGTGAAGCCCGTCTTTGGGAGAGAGACGCCCTCTATATCCGGCAGTGGGCGGCCTCCACCAAACGGGTCGTGCGGAAGTAGGGGTCGCTGCGCGAAGTTTGCCACGTCAGCCTCCTAGAATTTCGGTTCCACGACGTAGCCAAACCCGCCGCCAGCCGGGTCTATACCGGAAGCAGCCGATCGAATCGCTGTGTCCGAGACTTCGTGCGTCTTATCCGGCATTACAACTGTGATATGAAGCGGCGGTGCGTGTGTAAGGTTGCGCCCGCCAACCCAAGTAGTGTTCTCAGACGCTGTCGTAATAGCGCGCAACGCATGATAGAGGCCCTCGAGGGGTGTGGCCCCAAATGGCATTCCGGGCGCGGCTGGACCGAGCATCAAGCGGTCCAAGTCGCGCGCCGCCGTACTGCCACTTCCCTTTGTTCCTGCACTTGCACCAGGAGTCGCAAGTGTCGATGCGCCTGCACCACCGCCGGCCGCTGCTGCAGCGGCGGCCTTGAGGCGCTCCTCTGGCGTGAGTCCTTCTTCCGTAGACCCAATCTTGAGGCTTTCAAGTCCGGGCTTACCCGCTGCAAACATGCCGGCGTAACGATTCAAGGCTTCGATCTGCTCCGGCGTGGTCGTCTTGTGAATACGATCCGCCGTAGCCTCAAGGTCCTTGATGAGTGCTGTGCGCTCGGGGTGGTGAATTCGCAGTGCCGTCAGTGTATCAAGCACTGCGATCTCCAACCCCTTCATGTTCTCGGTAGCGCCGGGAATGCCCTTGCGTAGATCGTCGAACATTTTTGGGAGTGCCGCGAGGCGCTCGCCTGTCTTAGCCAGCGCAACCGGATCCATGCCGGCGGTCTTGCCAATCTCGTTGAGTTCCTTCTTGGCCTTGTCCAGTGTCGAGAAGTCCTTGTCCGTGAAGATGGCCAAGTTGAACTTCGCGACGCCGGCGATGAAGTCCATGAACTTCTTGAAATCGGACTGCAAACCAGAGACAGCGACGCCCGCCTTCTCGGCTGCGTCCTTCGTATTCCCAAGAGCGTCCGGCAGTACATTGAGGTTCTTGGTTAGATCCTCTGTGGAACCGGCCGCTTTAGCTGCGTACGTGTCATAGATTTCATAGCCGATGAAACCAACGGCCATCAAAGCGAGACCCAGAGGACCCGCCGATGCTTGCAGGACCTTGATGGCAGTGGCGAGTGCGCCTGTCTCGACGACAGCTGCGGCCATGGCGCCCTGGAAAATGCGTGTCGCGGCTGAAGCGGCCAAGAGCCCGAAGATCAGGGTGCCAATTATGATTGTCGCGCCGAGTCCAACAGTAGCGAGCTTCGTGAGACCAGACACAAGCGGATTGTTGGAGTTGGCCCACTCCACAACCTTGGCGGCACCCTTCGCGATGAACATGATCAGTGTGCCCACGGTACTCAGGATCGGCCCGCCGATTGTCGCAGCCAGTTCCGACAACGAGCCTTTGAGATTCTCGATGCGCGCAGTGAAACCAGCTAGCGACTCTTCAGAAAGCTTGGTCGTCACGCCGCCGGCGTGCGTCTGTGCGTTGGTCAACGCTTCCATTGCGGCAGCACCGGTGACGAGGTTGCCATTCATGTCCGTGATACCGCCATTCAAACTGTCCACGGCAGCCGTCAGGAATTTGGTCGCGGACTCGCCCAACTCGCTCTGTAGTACGAACGGATTGATGCCCTTCTCTGCGATGTCCGCAACGACCGCGCGAAAGCCCCGGAAGTGCCCGGTTGCGTCCAGGGCCTCAATACCGTAGCGCTTCAAAGAGGTGATTGTGTCCGGCGTTGTGAGGCCCTTGAGCAACGCCCCCATTCCAGAGAACGTTGCGCGGCCACTCTGCAGCGCGTCGCGCGCCAACGCAAACGCCGTTACAGAGTCCTCGAAGCCGACGTTCGCTTCGCTCGCGACCACACCGATCTTGCCGAGCGAATTCTTGAACTCATCCAACGGCGTCTTTGTAAGACGCGACGTGATGACGAGTTTATCGACCGCCGCAGCGGACCGGTCTGCAGAGATGCCGAACTCATCAAGCAAGTCCGCGGTCAAGTCCACGGCCGTCCCAAGGCCAAGGCGCCCTGCGGAAGCAGCCGCGAGCTCCATCGCGGGCTTCAACGCCTTCGCGGCTGCTTCAGACGATCCGAGCTTCTGGGTAAGGTCGGCCATACCGGAGATGGCCTCTTCCGGAGAGAACATTGTTGCCGCACGCGCCGCTTCGGCCGACTTCACGAGGTCGTCGAGCTTCTTGCCCGTAACGCCTGTGGCAACACCGAGCTTCGCGGTGGCATCGGACATGGCGGCGGCCGGACTCAGGAAACTGACGATGGCATCCTTGGCGTGCGCGGCGACGACGAGGCCTGTGAATGCACCGGCGAGGTTCTTGAAACTCCCGTCGGTCTTCTCGGAAACGTCCTTGACCTTACCCTTCATTTCATCGAGAGACGCACCAACCTTCTTCACCTGTGCCGGAACGTTCGACTCAGGTGCCACGATCTCAATGCGAATGACGTAAGCGTTGTTCGCCACTAGCGTTTCAGGTTCTGCGCCTGTTCCTCCCTCTGCTCATTCAACCGTGTCCGCAGCGCAACCGCAACCTCGAGATCCAAGTTCAAGACTTCCGACCAAGACAGATTCAGGTTCGTGTACCAAGAACTCGGCCACTGAACCGTCAGGTCCCACATCAGATCGAACCATCCTTGGCTCGACGGGAGTGCGAGAAACGCTTCCGGCTCGAGAAGAACCCAATCTCTAAAGGGAGGAGTTGCACCTGATCCCACCCGCAGTTCCGACAGGTGACTTGGATGTCCGTCTTGACTCCGCCCTCTACGGCATCCATCTCGTCCTGCAGCGCGTCGGCCTCGTTCGCATCCACATCCTTGAGCCAGTCACGGATCTTGCGGAAGTCCGTGCCGATGCCTTCCACTTCAACGATGCGCCGCGCCATAATGCTGATCAAGCGCTGTGGTGCCGACTGTTCGGTCAACTGCGCTTGGAACTTCTGGTCTCGTCCGACAAGCAAACGGTACTTCACGGTCTTGCCCTCGCACACCGTCTCGAAGGGTTTTCCCGTTTGTACGTGCTCCCGACCAGACTTGCCCAGAGGTTCGCGCTCGAGCTCGGATAGCTTGATCATCGTCGGGATCGGACGACCGCACTCTTCCCGCTCGCAGCGCAGGTCGAACTCGTACTCGTCCCCGTGCGTATTACGCCGAAGCTCGAGGAGGAGATGAAGACGGTCTCCTTCCAACACAACATCCCAGTCCGGCTTCGTTGGAGCACCGGCCTTGTCTACAAAATTGTAGGGTCCGGCGTCCAGCGTCTCCAACCAACAATCGCGGTAGATCTCGCCTAGGACTGCGCCGCTGCGCGTCCGCGTTCGATCCGACAACAGTGCGATTTCGGAGACCTTGAAACCACGAATCCGGCCCTGAAGACCGGACGGGCAGGAAACTTCCATGTCGAACCTTCCTTTGAACTTCTTCTTTCCTGCGGTTCAACCAACCACAAGGAAGAAGACTGTAATGGGCTGCTAGCCCACAATGCGCTGGAAGTAGTCGTACTCCAGAGTCATCATTTCGATGGTGACCTCGTTCGCGTTGTTGTCCCACTGGCCCGCCTCGAGCTTGGTGGGGAACACGCCGAACAGGTCGTAGCGCAGGATCACGGAGTTGTCGCGGTCGCGCTGGATGATCGAGAGGGTGCGCTTGTACGCCGGCGTCAACTGCCCGGTCCCGAGCGGCGTACCGGACGACGCGTCGGCAACCTCAAGCGCCCACGCGTGGAAGTCCGCGTTCACGGAGACGCCGCGCTCAAGCGTGATGGGCGGGAAGGTGACCAGCCCCGGGATCTTGTGCGGGATGAGCGAACCGCCCTCGCGGTACGGGATCATCGCGGCTTCGAAGACGAGGGCCGAGCACTTCGAGAAGAAGGCGGCCTCGAAGCCGTCGATCTCGACCACGAACTTGAAACGTCCGTGAAGCTCGCGCGGTGTTCCGACGGTAGGCATCGATCAACTCCTCGCGCTTACGCAGCGTCCTGCAGCGCCTGCAGGTCCTTGGTGATCTCGACGATGACGAACTCCGCCGGCGAGTTCGTCGCCAGGCCGATCCGAATCTTCAACTGCCGCGCCGCGATGACCGCCGGTGTGTTGAGGCGCGCACTCGCGTCCACGAAGAAAGCCTCCTTCGGGTTGTTCGACGCGAAGCAGCCCTGGTTCATCTTGAGCGTGAGGTACGCGACCACGGTCCGCTCGGCCGAAGCGCGGAGCTCCGGCGTGTTGTTCTTGTGCCGAAGGAAGTCGAGGCCGGAGTTGAGTGTCCGCTCGATGTCGTCCACACCACGACGCTCGCCGATCGACGGGAAGTTCCCGTTCGCCTTCAGCGTCATCACGCCGTCGATGTAGGTGCCTTTCCCGTCCACGAAGCGAATCGGGTTGATCTGCTTCGGGTAGATGACGTCGCGCACCGCCTTGCGATTGACGTCGGCGTTCTCGACACCGAGGACGCCGTCCAGCACACCGTCCTCCGACCCGCCGGGCTGCGCGAACGCGCCTTCCCGCTTCTGCGCGTCATTGAACGAGCAGCGCCCCATGATCGAGCCAGACGGGCAGATGACCAAGCGCTCGTCATTCCCGAACACGGCGCTCGATGGGTTCGCGATCTCGATACGGGGCCAGAACAGACCGCCCGCCTCCGTCTCACCCGGCGAGAGCGAATCGCGGTGGGTCCCGATTGCCGTGTACGACAGACCGGCCGGCGGATCGAGCACCGCCCAGACCTTCTCGTTGGTCAAGGCCCGCGTGATCTCGCAGTACGTCAGGATGGCGCTCTGCACCGCAGTCGTGCTACGGTCCGGCGACGCAAGCATCGTGATCTCGGGAACACCGTCGAACGCGCGGATGCCGGTCTGCCCGGCCTCGTCCCCGCTGAAGTCAACGTCCGCGATCGCGCTCAGCCCGTCGTCTCCACCGATGAGCGCCGCGTACGGCGAACCGACGTTGGCCGGCCGACGTTGCGTCGCGCTGCCCGCCAGACCGAGGTCCGTCACTTGGACGAGCAACGAGCCTGTCGAGGCATCGTTGACGGCGGTCAGGATGTAGTTGTCCGCGGTCGTGTCCATCGTCATGTTCGGCCACTGCTCGACCAGAATCGAGTCCTGCCGAATGTTGAAGTTGAACTCGCTCGCCACGCCAGACGTCGCCGCCGCAACCTCCGCAGTCAGGTCGTTCCCGTACGCACCGGGCCACTTCGCGGCCACGGTAAGCGTCGCCGCGGCCACACCGGAGGTCCCCGTGTGCGTCGCGTTGTCGAAACCAAGCTCGTCGTCCGCCGTCGAGGTCGCGATGACCTGAATGCTGGCAGACGCGCCCGTGGCCACCGTCGCGATGTGAACCTTGCCACCGACGTTCGTCACGGACACGCCGCTGTTGTTTGTCCAGGTCGCCTCGACAAGGCTCTCGATCTCAGCGAAGGTTACCGCGTCGATGTTCGCGACGTTGCCCGTACCGCTGGTGAGGGCCGTCGCGAAGTTCAGCTTGCCGCCCGCGTTGGCGGTCCCGCCCGTAACCTCGACCGAAGAGGCTGTACCGCGCTTGTCAGACGTCGCGATCACCTTGCCAGCGTCGCCGCCGGCACCGACCGTCCAGGCCACGCCCGTGGAACCAGCGTTCAGCACCGCGGCCACCTCGGCCGCAGTCGCGGCGGCGATGGCGATGAACTGCGACGTGTGGAACGTCACCGTCTGCACGGAGCCACCGTCAATCTTGAACGTGAGCGTGTCGAGGTCTGCCAGCGCGAAAGGCGAGACGTTCGTGCTCTTGCGCACAGCCGCCGTCGCAGTAAACGTGACGGTCTGGTTCGCGGCACCACCAACACTGCCGATGAACGTGTCACCGGGCTCGAGATCGAACGGCGCCGACGCGGAACCCTCCACCTCACCCGGACCTGGTGTGGTCGACGCGGTCAACAGATCGACGTCGGCGGTCAACGCGGTGTACGAACCGTGGCTTGTGATGTCTGTGTAGTGCGCTGTACGCACCACGAAGCACGAACTACCCCCGAGCAGGAAGAACTGCCGCACCTGCAGCGCGAGTTCCCCGGCTGTGATGAAGCCGCCGAAGATGTTCACGAACTCTTCGTACGAGGTGAGAGCGGTGGCCACCCCGATCGGCCCCGACTCCGCGATGCCGATGAAACCCGCGACCGCGCTGGCGATCGTCGGCTGATTGCGAATCCGCGGCGGCGGCTCGGAGATGAAGATTCCGGACGACAGGAACTGGCCCATGAAGGTCCTCGCTAACGCAGCCGCTTAAGCCGACCGCGAGATCAGGTCCCCACGCTTCAGCGCATCCGCAACTTGCGGAAGCTTCAGGAGCGCAGGATGCGGATCCTTGACCTCCTCGCCACCCAGAATCGTGAGGCTGTCCGGGAGCTTTCGCTTCCCGCGGACCAGTCCCTTCTCCGTGGCGTGGTTGTACAGTTCCGACTTGCAGTTGCACGGGCCGCCGTTTGCACAGTACAGCTCGTGGTACAGCGTTGTGACGAAGGGCTTGGCCTTCGCATTGCGCAGGATGTTCACGACCGCAATACTGCCATGGCGCTGGTACCTAAGTCAAGAGAGGTCATATGATTTCGCCCTCTTCGTCCGAGATCTCTTGCTGTACTTCCTCGACAGTTGCTGTCAAATCGCGGCGTTCCGAGAAGTAGACCGAAACTCCGCGCACGCGAACCGTAGAAGAGAAAACACGCAGGTTTGCGTCCGATGGACCGCCGACTTCCTTGGGGTCCTCAACCGACTGTAGCCAATGCTTTAGGCGGTCCCCGCCGAGCGGGTTGTCCATGACCAACCAACCCGCCCGTTCCGGGACCTCGCGTGTCGCTGCCATCAAGCCTTGGAGCTCCACTTGGCTGTCCGAGATACCGAGGATGTCGTACTCGAGTTGATAGACCATCGGAGGGTCGAACACCTCAACAGCATCCTCCGGGCCACGGTACGAGAACTCGTTGTGTGTGAACTCCGGGTCATGCGAGACGCGCGGACCAACGAAGTGCAGGGACGGCACGTCCGCAAGAAGCAGCGTCGTGTACGGAAACTCCGCGTAGTCCGTATGCGTGGAGTGCGAGACGTTCTTGATCACAGCGCGCTTGTACGTGCGCAGCAGTTCTCGCGTCACCGACTCGAACGGCGTCGTGGTTACATCCGGCGGGATGAGACCTGTACGTTGATACGTGTACAGCGGCAGGCTGGTGACTGTCTCCCCGAGGATCGGATTCCCGAACGTGTCGATGTTCGTGATCGTGATCGTCACCGCGAGAAACGTGTCCTGATTTGAGTCGCCGCGATACGCCGGCGGCCAGACACGGAGGAGCGTCGCCGAGACGACTTCGATGAGGGGACACAGTTCCGCATCGAACAACACGTCCACGGACCGCGCCGCATCCGCGGTCACACGGAAGTCGTACGGAACAGGTGTGCCGGTGACCGGCGGGGGGAGGTTGAAATTGGTCCCGACAATCTCGACCAAGTTCCGACCGAGGGCGGGACCACTCGCCGGCGTGATCGATGTGATCGTGGGTACGGCCATCTATTTGCGGCCCACGACGGTGACATCGCTGCTGGACGTTGTAGAAGCAGGCGGCACAGGAACCGTGATGTTCGCGGGCACTGCCGGCGCAACGACGCCCGGATTCGAAAGCGCGCTCGTAGACTCCAGCGAACCTTGAATGTCTCGTGCGAGCTTCTTCATGAAGATCTGCGCGAAACCCAACTGCGGGAACTCCGGGTGTTCGGAAAGCATGGACTTCGCCAACGCTTCGTAAGCCCGCCCCCACACAGGACGCGGTGGGATCATCAAGAGCATGCGCTTACTGCCCTGCGCCTTCCCATCAGGCTCTGGAAGACCTGCTTGCCGAAAGAGCCAATGCAAGTACGCTCGCATCCGCGGCGTGATCTCGATCGACGCACCGGCCACACCGCGTTCGATTATCGCAGCAGCCTTGGTGTAGGGCATACCGCGCGGCGATTTCGAACTCGGGTCTACGGACACGGAGAAACGAAGACCACGGGCCCCACCAGACAGTTCGTGATGAATCGGACCGCCTGCCCGTGCCAAGCCGAACGTGTCGATGAACGGCATGTCTCCGACAGTGCGCTCTGCGGCCGGTGTCTGTCCCGCATCCTTACCGAACTGACGCTTGATCGCCGTACCCTTCGCGATTGGTGCGATCGGCTGCACCTTGCGACTCTCGGCTCCAACACCGAGGTAGGCTTTGCGAATCCAGCGCTCTGTTTCCTCGATGACACCCGCCGCTGTCGTCACGAGATGCAAGGGCAGACGCGTCTCCACAGCCGTCAGCGCGGCGCGGAGCTTGTCGTAGTCGCCTCGAATCTCGACGGGCATCTAGACCGCCTTCGGCCGATCGTTGAGGAACAGCAACTCGAGGTCGTGACCATCAGGCCCGAAGCCCCAGGAGGCGGGCCTCACCTCAAAGACGTACAAGGGCTGCGCCAGTGGGTGCACGATTGCGCCAGCCTTCTCGAAACGCTCCACGCGATCGTTCACCCCGATCGCGATCTTCCGTGTAGTGCTGTCTAGGATGCCCATCGCCTCCGCGTCGATGCGCGAAATCACCACGATCAAGTTGGAACTCGGAGAGTCGCCCGGGAAGTACTCCCGCAAGCGCTCCGCCGTAAGCGCCTCCACCTGGCAAGCTACTTTGATAGCCGTCTTGTATTGCAAGGACGACACGGAGGCAGTACCAGACTTGTACTTTATCGGTTCGCGGAAGTCCGTGTCGTAACCCGACGCTGGACCTCCGGGAGGATTGAACGCAGCCGTGGCAGGGCCGTCAACCCGACTGATTACGGCCTGAACCGTTTCAAGAAGCAGTGGGACGCGAATTGCCACCTGCGGATTCTATCACTTCTTCCCTGTGCTTGGACATTCCTGCAACCAAACACAAGGAGAAAGGTGCCTAAACTGCCCCCAGTTGGGCGGGCCGTGCGTAGGAGATCAGAATGTCGTCGATTTCACGGTTCCCTGTGAGGTTGGAACCGCCGCCCTCTGTCGGTCCGAAATAGGTGACTGCCTGATCTCGCGTACGCGCCGACTTGATGAGACCACCACCGCTGCCGCTCCCGCTGGAGACAGGTGAAATAGCAGCCTGCGCGACGAGCATAGCGACAGCGCGCGAGAGCTCTACTGGGGTCTCGCCCATCGGGGAGCCATCTGGGTCTGTGTATCCGTAGACGCCCGGTACGTGGATGTTCAGAACGCCGCGGGGAAACGTGAGCACCGGGGGCAGTGTTGCGGTGTCTGCAGTAGCCCACGCATCTACGAACTGGATCTTCGGGTCGTCGCGGTCATCTGGGGACAAGAGCCCGCCTAGGTGACGGTTGAACACCTGGATCACCGACGGGTCGATTGGGATGACCTCGATCGTACCCGCAAGGCTTGTGGCTTGAATGTCCGCGGACTCGATCGCGATGATCGGCTGGTCGAACGTCTGCATGCGGTTGCCGCGCGAGGACACGATCATGTCGAGGAAACGGGGCTCGAAGAAGCGCCCTGTGAGGCGTTCCACGCGCCGCGACGCAATGTTGATGAGATCTTGGAGCTCGGCCACCGTCTGTGCAAAGCCCCAGTTCTGTAGCTGCTTCGTGGTGACGTAGCCGACGTACTCATCGCCCTCGAGGAACTTGGTCGCGTCGAGCACCTCGAAGCGCTGCCGCGCCGTGTGATAGTCACTCGTCGAGACGCTCTTGTACTTCCAACGCACTTCGTAGGTACCAACCGTGTAGCTTGTCGTGTCGATCGGCGGCGCGAAGCGGCCGAGCCCAACCTTGGAACCAACCGGACAGGCTGCCAAGTTGACCGTGGTCTCCGCGATCGTTGTCGAAGGCGTGGCACCTGTCAGGTTGATGACGGAGTACTTCAGTTCGAACGGGTCGCTGAGTACACCGGTCGTGCGGTGCACGAAGAACACACGGGGATTCGCGCAGCCGTTGACCTCTCCGACGACAAGACCTGGCATGGCTCCAGCCTACCTTATCGGGGGCGTCGCGAGTAGATCGTTTTCTTCAGGCGGCGAATGGCTTCCGCAAAGCGAGCGGATTCTGAGTTCGCGAATGTGATCGCCAACGTTGCAACAGTGCTCTTGCCCTCCATTGTTTGATCGAGGAAGACAAAGCTGTGCGTGTGTTCGGACAGCTTCGTTGCTTCGACGAGAGGGACGCCCTTCATCAACAGAAAGGCCGCGAAGTCATAGTCCGCGACTGTAACGTGCTGCCCTTCTTGCTTGTAGTTTCCGGCGCGGTCTAGCTGTGCACCGTTCGCAGGACGCGCGGTGCCGGTCGGAAGCGGCAGGGCCACGGCGCTACCGCGACGAGCGCCCGCGTCGCCCACCCCTCGGGATGTCGTCTGTCGTCAGCGCGCCCTGCGCGGGCGGGATGGCCGAAGCGCGACCCTCACCGGCCTCGCTGTCGATCGGGGGCGCAGTCTCCGCAGAGAAGGCTTCGGGCGCCTTCGCAGGCGCCGCGGGGGCCGCATGCGCAATCGGAGCGACCGGTGTGGCACTCGACTCTGTGAGATCCACCTCCCGAAGAGGTGTACTCACCGACTCTTGGTGATGCGCCGCGACTAGGCCGAGCATGGCCATACGCCGCGAGTTCTCCACGTGGTCGATGCGCTTCCGCTCGTCATCGGAAACGAGGTCGAAGGCAGGTTCCGAGCGAGGATTGGTGTCCTCCTGCTTGACCTTCCGAAGGTCGGCGGCGAGCTCTGGGCGTACCTTGTACCAGTCGGGGCGATCGCCACCGCGGTAGAGGACGTCCTTGAAGTAGAGCCGCTCGATCAGATGACCGGCCTTGATGTTCTTCGGCTTGAGACGAGCCCACAGGAAATCGGACATGGTCCTCCTTGTTGAACTTGGAGTCTACTACGACTCCAGCAGAATGCTAGGCCTTGGTGAGACGCGCCGACAGGCCTGCCACCTTCGGAATCTCGAGGATCGAGATCGCCGTGACCGCGTCGCCGGCCGCGAAGGTGAGTGTCGCCACCCCAGCCGCGTAGGTCACCGTGCACTGCTTCGTCGCAGGCGTACCCGTCGAGATGATGTTGATGATGCCGGTCACGCCGCCCGCTGTCACGTGCACCGAGATGATCCAACTCGCGGCCACACGCACCGCCACGTTCGTCGTGACAGTGACACCCGCCACCCAAGCAGGGACAGGTCCTGCGTTGACGTCGGCGATGTCGTCGGCGATGTCACGAAGAGCGCCGGCTAGGGTGGGTGTGCCCGCAGCCGAAGGGGTCAGGTTCGCGCCACCGGAGCCGAACGTTGTAGTGATTGCAGATGCCATTTCGGGTCTCCTTGATCAACGGCTCGAACTACACGCCGAAGAGCGTGACGTAGACGTCCTCCGCCGAGATGTCCGCCGTCGCGTTCTCGACGCCCGTCGTCCGCACGTACGCGATGAGCTTCTTGTTCGTGATGTCGTACTCCCAGACGTGCGTCGAAGGCACGCCCGTCGCACGAGTCACGTCACGCACGTGAATACCCATGAGGGCCGCGCCCTTCGGGAGGTACGTTGTCCAGTCGAACGGCGTGCCGCCCGCGGAGTACGCATCGGGCGCCGTCAGCTTCACCATACGCACGAAAGCGGGCGCCGAGGTCTGGTCGCCGGCGATCGTGTTCGAAACGAGAACGAATGCGTTGGCTGCCATGGTCTTCTGCCTTCCTTATGGGGCGTCGCCGCCCAAACCGAACCAGTTGTTTCCGGCTGACGCCGCCTACTACACGCCCTTGATCGCGGTCGCCTTCACCACGGCCGTCTCTTCGACGTACTTCACATCGACGCGCATCGAGCCGACGATGAGCAGCACGCCTTCCTGCGGGACCTCCACGGTCTGCAGCTTCACCTTGCGGTGGAACCCGACGTGGATGTTCTCCTTCGGGTCCGTCAGGAGCACGACCGTCTCGTTCGTCGAACCACCGAGGTTGTTCGGGAAGAGCGGATTCGCCTTGCCCTTCAGATCCGACCACATGAACTCGCCGGCGGGCCAACCCGCAACGGTCTGCATGTCGCCAAGGCCTGTCGCCTTGTTCGAGATCGAGTCCTTGTAGGCCACGACCGCCTGCCGGTTCGTGTAGAAGACGTTGCCCGGAGTCGCGAACTCGTCGGGCATCAGCTTCCACATGTCCCGGAGGATCTCCTTGCTGAGCGTGACGCTGCCGCCGGCCACGACGTTGCTCGTGGCCTGCTTGATCAGACCGTCCAGCACAGCCAGGAGCACATCCGCAGACAGGGTGTCACCCTGAATGAGGAGCTTCTCAAGGTCGCGGTTGATGGCCTTCACGAAGGCACCCATGACCGACTGCGCGAACGTGCCGCGCTCGATCTGGTCCTCCGCGACCTCCTGACTCATACGCACCTCGGCACGGAGCAGCTGCGCCGTGAGGGTGACGTTCGCCAGCGAGGGCTTCGACCGGAGACCCACCGGAAGCGCCGACGCCTCGGTGCCAGGCTGCAACACCTGACCCGAGAAGCGCATCTTCGAGATCTCTTGCCGGTCGTTGTCCATGCCCACGACCGTGACGTCCTTCAGGAGGGTGCCCTCCTTGATGTTCAGCTGGACGTAACGATCGAACTGCTCCGGCGCAAGCCGGCCTCCCGTCAGGATGTCGGCGAGTGCCAGGTCAGCCTTCTGCAGGAGCGTCTTGCCTTCGGTAACCGCCATGATGTCTGTCTCCTCGTTATCTTTCGTTCAGTGACCTAGCTTGCGCCGCCTCTAGTACACAAGGCCGCCGGCCTTCGCCACCGCAGCCTTGTACTCCGGATCGTTGTAATCGTTCGGGTAGATCGGAACCCCGTTGCCCGTCTTGTTCACACGCGCCGGGCTGCCCTCTGTCGGCCGCGAGGCCGGGGCCTCGGTCGACTTCTGCAGCTTCGCGATGTCCGCCTTCAGTGTAGCGACCTCGCCCTCGTGCTTCGTGATGACCGTCTTCTGCTCACCCTCGAGCTTCTTGATGATCTCGGTGGCCTTGTTCAGTTCCGCGATCGCCTTCTCGAGCTCCGGATTCGGGGTCGGTGTCACTGTGATCTCCGTCGACACGGCAGCGGGCGGTGTCGCAGTCTCGGACGCCGCAGGCGCGGGTTCCGTCTTGGTCGTCTCGACGACCTCGGTCTTCTTCACACTCTCCATGAGCTTGCGTGCCTCGTCCTGCAGAGACGCCTTCTTCGCATCATCGAGACCCGGCGCGTCGCTCTGCGGAATGCGGCCGATCGCATCACGCGCATGCGCCTCGTCAACGGCACCGCTGGCGTCACGAACCGGGAAGTGCCGCAGACTGCGCGGCTCCGTCTTGCCGTCCGCGTCCTTCGAACCACCCGCCTCGATGTAGAGGAAGGCCGAGTCCGGGAGGTCGTTGATGTACGCGGTGTCCCACTCGGCCTTCGCTACATCGGCCTTCTCGGACATCGCGACCTGATCCGCGCTGCCACCCGCAGCCGCACCGCCGTTGCAGTACGGCGCGATCATCTCGCAGAGCGCGCCGACGGCATCCATGATGTCCTGCGGCGTGCCGGGCAGTTCCTTGATCACACCAGCGAGCGCCATCGCAACGTCAGCCGGCGAGGCCATGCCCTTCGCGAGCTCGACTAGGCGCGCCTTCGACACGGACACCGCAACGTCGGCGGCGGCTTCGGCCGGGAACTTCTCTTCGAGCGCCTGCGCGCTGTCCGACATGCGAACGATCGCACGAACCGGACCCGCCTTCAAGAGCGTGCCCGACTCGAGCGCTTCCATCGCCTTCAGCACAGCCGCGCCTGTGTCCGCGACCTCACGGAGCACCCGCGCCGCAACGCCACTCGCCTTACCGAGATCCGACGGCAGCGCAAGCGCCGGCGCCGGAAGGTCGTCCTCGCTCTTCGTAAGCGAGACGGGGAAGCGCGCCTTGAGGACCGAGAGACCCGCGTGAATCCGCTTGACCACCGCAAGCGTCTCGGCATTCAGCTTGCCAGTCGGCTCCTCAAGCTTTGCAGCGGCGGCGTTCGCAGCCTCGATCACGTTCTTCATGATCGTCGCGCCCGTGCCAGCGGACTTCGCCAGTTCGATCGCTTGCTGCGCCGCCTCGACCTCGTGCTGCAGACTCGGCGCGACCGTGGCCACGACAGCCTGCCCGATGCCAAGCGCGTCCGTGACGAGCGACTCCGGAAGAGCAAGAAGCTCGTCCGTCTCGAGCGCGGTCTCGACCTTGGCGACGAGCGTGGTCAGGAGATCGAGCGGCGACGCGAGTGCAGCGAGGACCGACTGCTTGGTTTCCTTGTTGAGCGTGAGCTTCGTATCCGTGCTCATCAGTTCCACCCGCTGTTCTGTTCCATCGGCCCGCTTGAAGACCAGGAACTTCCTTTTGTTCGCCGGGCGATCGACCATCGAAACTTCCTCCGGCTCGATTCCCTTCAACCGCCGAACATTGCCTTGTTTTGTGCTCATTGTCAATAACCTGGATCAGTTTGCACTTGTTTGAGCACCCGCAACAGGAAGATTGGCAGATTCCGCAGCCGAAAGCAACTCCCAGAAGGATTCAGCGCCGATAGAGAAACCTGTCAACTCACCGCGCTTGACAGCTTCCCACAACGCATCATCGATCACACGCACAGCAAGAAGCCACGTTCCCTTCTTGACCATCTCGCCATTGAGCTCGAAGTCGATCGGTGCGAGGAAACACTCGAGGATTCGTACCTGCGATGGCGCGAGCGAGTAACGCTGCGGCACACCACCGATCACGCGCGTGTGTTGCAATCCGATCTGCGCGTAGTTCTCCATCCAGAAGTGACACGCCTTGCGCACTTCCTCTTCACTGTACGTATCTCCGATGCTGGCGGGAACAACCTCTCCATCTACTACGTGCTCCCGCACTCGCGTTGCATCGATTACGTCCGGTTCGAGCACAACACCAAGTACATACCGCTCCTCGGCAGGAGCCTCGAGCTTGTGCAACTTGATCGCGAAGCCCTTGAGTACCTTCTCAACAGTGCGCTTGTCCGCTCGGTCAAGCACAAGGGAAGTAGGTAGTACAAGAGGTTTCATTCCCCGCAGCTTGTACTTGCGCCGCGTGGTACCGATGGCAAGGGTGATTTCGTCGAAGCCGACGGGGTGCTTGCCCGGTGCGTGCGTGTTGCTCTCGGTGGGATCCAAGTAGCGCAGGGTCACGTGAGGCGTGAACCCGTGCTTCTCATTGACAGGGTATCCCGCGCTCTTCAACGCCTCGACCACACGCACGCGCAGTTCGGCGAGGCCGGGCACGTCGACCGTCTTGAAGAGAACGTCCTTACCATCGGACGACTCAGAGGCCTCGAACCGACCGCTGCCCGAAAGCTCCCCCGTCAAGGGAGCGCTTTCCGCCGCCACCTTCTCCAAGACTGCGTCGATGCCAGCGAGGTTTGGAATTTCGGACTGACGCCCGAGGTACGCCATCGTGACGTGGAGTTCGTCTGGTGCCTCCCCGTCCTCGACAGCGAGGGCTTTCGCAACCTCACCCGGCAGGAACAAGCCGACCATCACACCCGGGTCTTCGCCACGATCCTTCTTCTCGACCTCTTCCTGCTTCTTGGCCTGCGCTTCCATCGAGCCGCAGATGCGTCGCGCAACCTGCTCGCTGTATCCTCGTCCCTGCATGGCGAGGACGCATTCGTTGAAGGAACCCCACGGGCCAACAGGTTTTAGCACCGGCGTGGTACCACCATCATTAGATGGTGCTTCCATCGCGGCGACCTTGTGTAGGTACACCTTCGCGGCACGCGGGAACAACTTCTTGCGAAGCTCCGTCGAGACGTAGTGTTGCGGGTAGCGCGCGTCAGACCCAGACGCGCTACACTCCTCCCCCTTCTCCAATTCAACACGCAGATCTTTTTGGCCGTCGACGAGGCGATACTCACCGGCCTCGAGGGGCGCGCCTAGAATGATGTGCGTGACGCTGCCGATCTGCACGAGCTCGACGAGAGGCGCAGGCAGACGGATCTCCGGGACTCCGATTCCCTTCAGGACAGAGCGGGCTCGATCAAGGACGTCCTTGATATTGGCCATAGTGGCTATTTCTTCACGATCCTGGCCGCCTGGCGTTCCTCGGGCATCAAGAATTCCGCTTCCATCGGCGCGGGCCACACACCGTCGCTGGGCAACTCGATCGGAAGACCGTCGATCTCTCGCCGCAGGACCCAAGGCAGCAAGTCCAGCGTCTTCTGCAAGACGTACTTGAGGTCGCCGTAGAAGATGCGGAACCACTTCGCGTAGATCTGAAAGCGGTAGTCGATGGCCCTTTCCGACGGCGGCCACGCAAAAGGCTTCCCTGTCTCGCGTTGCCGATCCACCAAGAACGACTGCCACAGCACACGCTCCGCGTGAATCGCCACGCGCTTCAGGTCGTCTGGATTCGTGATCAGTTGGGCGAAAGCGCCGAAGTCCGCCATCAAGCCTCTCCTTCTTGAATTTTCGGTGCGTTGGCAGGCGCAGGTACGACGGCACCGTTCGCGCCGTTCCCGGCCGTCGGCGCTGGTGCCTGCTCCTGCGCACGAGCCGCAAGCGCGTCCTTCGTGCTGGAAGCGCCCAACACAGCCTCGGGTGCCATGCCGTTCTTGACCAAGGCCAGCGTGAGCATCAACGGTTGGTGCATCCACTGCGCGTCGATGGTCGCAAAGTCCTTCGAGAAGATGTCCTTCGCCAGTTCGCGCGCCTCCGCCGGCGTGAGAATTCCGAAGCGCACCATGTCGGATACGATCGCGCCAAGAATCTCCGGATCGCGTGTGACCGGCGCGTTCGAACGGAAGCGCCAGAAGCGCACACCGAGCGCGCTGAGCAACTTCACGTTGATGACAGCGTCGAAGTCATTCCGCTCAGGCTCGAAAACCTGATCCTCGGCAAGACGGATAGACCCGAACACTGTCGAACGATTGATGTTGCGATCATCGCCACGCAGGATCCGGGGCATGCGATACTGCGACCCAACCTTGGTCTCGTTCCGCTCATCGTAGACCTGAAATAGCGCGTCCTGCTGCTGTTGATCACGCAGGCGCTCGAACGCAATCTTCGGGACAGCGGACGGCCCGTTACCGAGACCCTTCGACGGCTCCGCCTCCAAGATGAGGATGCGATGGAAGTTCTTCTTGCCCTTGAGGTTCTCTTCGAAGAAGTCCTCGAGCTTGGTCATCGCGCTCTTGCCCAAGCGCCCACCATTCACGAGCAACGCAAGGGGAGGCACGCTCTTGTTCTCGAAGTAGGCGAGGTTGACCTCTTCGTTCTCGCGCGAGCCGAGAACCGCAGGCATCGCCGCCGCGAAGCGCGGGATACCGTACGCACTGTCACGCACGGAGTGGATCTTGAAGTGCAAGATCTCCGTCGCGGGCTTGGCGTTCGACTCCTTCTCCCGCATCGCCACTTCATCTGTGTAGACTTCGCCCGTGCTGCGCGAGATGACACGCGGATCCCCGAACTCCTTGAACCACACCACAGGCTGCGCGGTCATGTCGTCAAGCTGCATGTATCGCCGGAAGAGAAGATGTTGCTCCACCTTCTTGGTACGGAACGGCGAGACAGCAATCTCTACATCGACGGGCGTGTACTCGCCGTCCTGTTTAGTTGCGCGCATCCAAACGCCAGGCGCCAATACGAAGCGCGCGGGCTTACCGTCCTTGGACCGAATGACCTCCCAATACGAGTTGCCGAGAACCTCTTGTGTCTCGCTGTGCTCTCGCCGGAAGCGTGTGAACGTGGTGCCAGGGCAACAGTAGTCAAAGAACAACTTGAGCCTGCTGAGCTCGACTCGCGCAGCGCGCTTCAGTTCCTCGAGCCGCGTCTTCACTTCCTCCGGTGTTGGATCCTGCACCAACTTCGGGTCGGTCCCCGCATCCTCCGCCTCGGTGACGCGATCGAGGAACAACGCATCCGCGACGAGCGTCTCCGCGTCAGGTGCGTTCAGATCAATCACAGGCTCGAAACGATGCCCGAGCGAGTGGATGTTCGTCGTGTAGGCGCTGATGTTCGGCCGCAGCAGAGAGGAGTTCTCGTACGTCTTAGCGAGCGACGAAGGATCGAACGGCGGCTCCAGCCAAGGAAGCCCCTCGTGCTGCTTGTCCGGAACCTGGGCCGAGGGCTCCGCCCGCGCAATGATGTGCGCCTTGACGAAGGCGGTACGATTCCCCATGCGAACCTTAGTGCTCTTGATTGGCATCGCCCGTCATTGTAGCCCGGGACTCAAACACAAGGAAGAAGTGGTGTCTTTCTTCCTTGTGTTCGGTCTAGGCTTCCTTGGCCTTGAAAGGCCAGGAGGTTGTCAGGAACTTGTCCAGCGCGGGGAACTTCTTTCGCAGAGGCTTCAGGCAAGCCCAGAAGAGCGACGCGAAGGCCGCAGCCGTCACACCCATGTACAAGCTGTGCAGCACCGAGGCCCCGGACATCAGTCCCGTTGAGATGGAAGCGACGACACCTGCGCCGCTGACAAAGTAGACCCTGTAATCATTCGGGATGAACGACCAGAAGCGCCGCAGCAACGCAAGGCCGAAGAGCATGAGCGCGCCGGCGGCCCAGCTGTAGTTGCCCTCGTTGAAGGCCTTCAAGATCTGCTTGATGATGTCGAGCGCCCAACCCATGGTGATCTCGGGCGCATTCGGCGGATCGAGATTCACCGTCATCGCAGGCGCGAACGGCTCGCCCGTGGCGGTGTTGACGACCACTGCATCACGGGGCAACGGAACGGACGCGTCATCCATTTCCGCCGTGAAGTCGTCCTGCCCCGGGGCGCCGGCCCACACAAGGGCGGGAACGGCGAACGCCGAGAAGATCCCAAGGCTGAGGAGAAGAACAAAGGCCGGAAAGCGAAGCTTCATGCGCCGAGTGTGCCAGTTCGGGGCCTTTGGCGCAACCTGCTTTGAACTAACTCAGGATGTGATTCCGGCCTTTTGCGGCAGGTCACAGATCGGTCCATCGCAGAACTTATCCACGACCTCTGCGCGGACAGAGTTCAAATCAAGCGGCTGCAACTTGGCGACGTAGTCTTCATAGGTAACGCGGTCGATTGCCTGATACGGCACGTGCTCAAAACCGCGACTCTTGTATTGGTCGGCTTCATCCATGAAGGGCAAGAAGGAAATCCCCTTGAGGCGCGTCTCGTATAGTTCCAGTGCGTGCTTGATGTCCTTGGCTTCGTGCGCTTGAAACGTGACCGTGCAACTGACTTGGTTGTCTGCCCAGTACGCTTGCATCTGCGCAGCCATCTCCAACTGTTCCCACATGGAGACGTCCCGTTTCCCGCGCGCAAAGAACGGTTCGGCGACGGCGAAATACACCGCCGTCGTGTTCGGTTCCTTGCGGGGATCGATCTCCTCACAACGGTAACCAGCGGCCCGCAAGATTCGAACGAGGGGCGACGCTGTGTCGAATCGGATGACCCGGAAGTAGTACGCGTCGTGCGGAAAGTGGATGCCTGGTGTTACACCCGGCAGCAAGCTGACGGTACCCGACGGTTTCACGCTGGTGATCTTGATAGAGTGCGGCACGCACAACCAATCGGAGTACATGTTGTCGAGTTCGGTCAGGTACGCATATCCACGATTGCACCAGTCCTTCAAGAATGAACGACGCCCGTGCCGATTCATGGCTTGAACAATGCCGGACATCGAGCAACCGATCCGTCGATTCCGCAGCATGACGGCGTTCGTGCGTTCGTCGTGCGTTGGCACAAGCGTGACCGTCTTAGCGTACATATACGCTTTCTTCAGCGTGCGTTCGTAGTCCTGATAGGAATCATGAAGTGAGGGAAACGTCTCAACCAAACAGCAAGTTTCGAATGACTCGAGCGTCTGCTCCAGGCATTGCCCAGTCACGATCCCGTCGAAACAGCCGGCGTGCCGAAATGGCTCGTTGAAACAGTAGACGACATCGGCAAAGCCCAGGCGGTCGATTTCCTCGACGGTGACGAATCGCCGAGCATCTCGTTGCGGCTTTGCAAGCGGGACATCGAGTCGCCGGGTCGCTAGTCCCATCCTGCGCAGGTTGTAAGTGTCCGTCGCATTGACCGACAGGAGGTATAGCTGTTGGCGTTCGTAGCTCTTCACCCCGCCGCGACCGTCTGGCATCTCCCGCGTCCAGGCGCTCCCGTCGCGGGATGTTACCTTCGCCTGTACCCCGAGCGTCGTAAGCATCAGACGCACTCGGAGCAGGAAATCCAGATTCACGCTCGTCATCTGGAGTCCGACACTGTGGAGGTTGCGGACGACGCAACCGTCAGCGTCGAGCAGACCCGCGAACCACGCAATCCGGTCACACACCGTTGCGTCCAGCGGCACGACGAACTTCTCGGCCATGGTCCGCGGCATGCCGAACCAGAGACGTCCATACTCGTCGACCTCGCCCGTCGTCTGTCCCTCCAAATGCTCAACGAGTCGCATCTTCTCGCCGCAGAGGAGCGCACCTTTCGATCCGCTTTCAGAGACCTGGCCGTCCCCGCAGAAGAACCCGTGCGTGTAAGCGTGCGTGAACGGTACTCCGGACTCGACGAGCGGCATCGACACCTTCTCCAGCGCATCGCCAGGCATCAGGTCGACGGCACGCCTGCGCCCCTCGGTCGTCAGCCATTCGTGATACTCAGTGCAGGTGAGGCTCGTCCCGTCGGAGAGCCGAACACGGACCATTCGTTCGTTACGCCCGGTGACGCGCGGCTCGACGTATGACCACTGGGCGCCATTCCAAATTTGAACGCGCATCCCGACTAGGTTCTCGATCGAGCGGTATCCTTCACGGGTCAGCACTAGCGTTCCGGCTGGGACACAAGGGTTACCGCCAGCGGCACGGTGATCGCGGTTATTGGGCGGATCGGTCATCCGCCCGTACGCACGCGCATTCTCGAGCCACATGTACCCAGGCTCCCCGTTCTTTGCAGTCAGTTCGGCCGGTTCCGCGTAGTCCATACCGACAACAGCAAGTTGCGTGTTGTTTGAAGCCCAGCGCCACGCCTTCAGTGGATGTGCTGCGATGCGCGCTGCGATGGCAGCACTCACCTCAGCACGCACGCCCGCGGCAACAGCTTGGCGATGCTGTTCTTCGAGGGCGCTGATCTGCGTTGGGTCTTTCAACTTCAAGAACACGGAGTCACCAGGCTCCCCGAACATAATCTCAGCGCTACGCCGAATGTTCCCGGCAACAACACAGCGCCCGATGACGTTGAAAAGATCGACGATCGCAGTCGATGTGATCTTCCGACCGACCAATGGACCCAAGATGTCGCGGATCGTGTTGTACAGTTCCAGTAGTGGACTAGCCCCTGCAGCTGTCCCGCCAAAACCCTTGATCGGGCTGCCAATCGGCCGGATCTGAGAGTAATCGACGTTTACAGGTAACGCGCCGACGCCGACATAGGCATCTAGGGTACGGCGCACAAGCTCGACCCAACCCTCACGAGAGTCCGCGACAACGTAAGGTTCTACGTCGGTCGCTGGCATCTGAATACGGACACTGCCCGCGCCCTTGGTGTCCCCTCCCACACCGACACCGAGCATGGACATGTCCATCAAAAACGTGAACGGCGCCGAGAACAGGATGTCGAGTCGATCCGTGGACGCAAACGCGCAGTTGTTAAGCGCGGCCCCACCGCAACGATCAACATAATCCGTTCCCATCATCCAGAGCCCGCGACCCGGCGGCAGCCACTTGAACGTCCACATACGGTCGAAGAAATCATGCGCCGACCGCTGCGCCCTCTCATTGCTCCAAGGCAAGCGATGCTTGATACAGTGCTGTTGCTGGATTCTGTACGTACCTTCCGTTACGCGGACAAGCGTCAACCAGAACTCCTCTGACGCGGCTCCGCTAGCTCCACCGAGATCCCAAACACCAAAGCGTTGCCCGAGATCGATGATTCGCTCCGGTACACTGTCCCGACTGCGCGCGTACGTCCTCTTGTAAGTCACGTAACCGATCGGTCCCCAGAGCGGTTGCTTACCCGCGTACCGCGCAATGAAGCTGTCATCCAGCCGGAACGGCGCGTCATCGTGCCACGTCATGATTTTCCTCGGGTCGACGGAAGTCGTGAAGATTGATCTCGGTCTAACAGACCCGCAGATCGATCACAACATCAATTCTGTCCGTAGCGATGCATCCGCGCGTACGGAGCGAGCGGGAAAACGAGATCCTCATCGTACGGTCCAACGGGATCCATGTTCGCGTACTTCTTCCGCGGGCAGATCGGAACGCAGTTGCCCGTGTGGTCCTTCGCGCGCAGGCAGATCGTAGGCACACCACAGTCTGCGCACGGACCGATGTGCTTGAAGCAACTGAAAAGGATCTTCTGTTCCATGATCAAGGCCGCCAGGATGGATCGCTTGCCGGGTGTGTTGACGGAACCTGCATCCAGTACGCGAGGCGCGCAAAGAACAGGTCCCAATCCCAGAGCTTTCGGGGGCCGGCACCGGGGTCCCACGGACCCCAATCGTCTGTCCGAACGATTGGATGCAAGTCCTCATGCCCAACGATTTGCAGGTGGAGCGCCTCGAGATCGCGCGGTAGATGATAGTGCGAGACGCGCTCCATCGCGCGCCAAGCCGCGACGTCATGCATGCGCGGCGTGAAGCCAACGGTCTTCCAACCACCGCCAGGCTTCTTCGCCACAGGCTGGATCATCTCCCAACTGTAACTGCACTCGTTCGGGTTCACGACACCCTTGGGCAGTAGATCGAGCGGGGATTGCAGGTTGGGAAAGCGTTTCCGCCACGTCTGGTACCGCTCCAACGTAGTGCTATGCGGGACGAGCGTCTTATTCTTTGCGTCCCACGTGTACTTCGACCAAACGTCGAAACCCTTGCGATAGAGCTCGATCGCCGACATCCCGATACCAGCGTGCGGTGCGAAGTCTTCCTCTTCTCGGATCACCCACGCATCTGCATCTGCGTGGTCCGCACCTGGAACCAAGGCCGCGAAGCCTTCGTAAGTGATGCACTCGTGCGGTCCATCCGCGCCCGGCTCGTCGTAATAATCAGGAAGGAACAGGTTTGGGTCCCGCCCCTTGTCGAGGCCCTCCACAACCTTGCCACTGCCCGTTGTGTGGAACACAAGGAGAGGCGTGTGTGCGCGTCGGTCCCGACCGTCACGAACGGTCGTCCAGCGCTTCTGAAGGTAGGACATGATCAACCTTTCAGCGCGAGATGATTTCCCAGAGGTAGGCGAGGAGTCGCCGTGCGAGGCGCCACAGAACGGCCAAGAGCAAGCGCATCAGACCCTCGCCTTCAGAAGACGAATCGCGTTCACGAGCGCGACGACCTGCAACACGCCGGCGGACAACTGGAAGACGTCAGGGCGGATCGTCAACGAGATGATATGAAGAGCACCCAGAAGCCAACCGAGCAGCACAGCCGTCAAACCAACGCAGGGTCCAATGATTGTACCCCACAAAGACCAACGTGTTCTGTGGCACAGGCCTTCCCACACGGCAAAGTACAAGATGCCGCCAGCAAAGCTGACCCAGATCTTATCGGTGTAGACAAGGAGCTTGGTCGCCACCGCGAGCGGCTGCACCGCGTGAAACAGGATGACCCCGAGCATCAGACCCTCGAGGTACGTCCACGTCTCTGTCTTCTGCTTGTCAGTCATGAACTCTCCGCGTGCAGACCAAGCACAAGGAAGAAGTTACTACGGGAGAAGCCGCACGGGTACGCGCTCACCGCCAGGACGCAGAAGCCCGTCGGACACGCAGGAGATCGAGGACGAGTAGGCCCCGCCCGGCGTGCGCCGCTCATAGAGCCAGCATGTCACACCGTAGACCGTGTCGTGCATGATCTTCACGTCGACAGTGGAGTCGTCGTAGGTCCACGGGTTCGGAGGCGGCGTCATGGTGACCGAGGCTGGCGTGACCGTGATGGGCGACTTGGCAGCGCAACCTGCGATGGCGAGGAGAAGGACCGCGAAGAGGAAGAACTTCATTGATTGATGGTAGCGGAGGCGGGGCTTGGTGGGAAGATCCTGCAAACCTTACGCCCGTCGTTTATGCCCCGCCGCGTTGTGGTTGAGCATCCCGCACACCGAGCAGCGGATGCGCTTCGTGTAGATGGACGCGAACCTGAACATCACGACGCCGTAGGCCTTCTCGTACTCCTTGTCGAGCATCTTGCTCAAGCGCTCTTCTCTGATCCTGGTCGGCGCCACCACACCGAAGGTGCCGAGTTCCCAGCGCAGGAAGCGCGGGTAGACATCACAACCAACGATGAATGCACTGACGTGCGCGTCCTGCTGGGTTTGCATTCTTCTTCCTTGTGCTTGGTTCAGACGCCCGAAGGGTCAACCGCCGGATCACTCAGCGCGTACCACACAGAGCGAACGACCGCGACGAAGATGGTGTCCTTCAAGCGCTGTGTAGGTGGCAGTTCGGTGTACGGGACTAGGCACGGATGGCGTTTGGCAGCCGCGTCTTTCTCCGGGCCGTAGACCCAGCCCTCCTTCAACTTGTGCGCGGTCCAACTCTCGTGCGACTGCTCCGGTGTGTTGCCGTTGAGCACGCCACGCACGCCGGCGATGCAACTGGTACGCTGCCACTCCGGCGAGCTCCACCACGAGTCGTGGGAGAAGTCGCCAAGCGACCTGCTGTACTCTCGATTCACGCTGTGCGCGATCCGCGCGCAGATCTCGATCCTGTTCTGTTCGGTCATGGTGTTCTTCCTCCTGTTCTGTTCGGTCATGGTGTTCTTCCTCCTGTTCATCGAAACAGCCCCGGCGGGATCAAGCAGGCCAACGCTGAGTCGTAGTCGTGTACGCGAGTGATCGTGGTGTCTTCGTTGTAGGACCGCGCCATCACCACGCCGATCCCGTCTGGGTGGTACTGCATCCACTCTTCTACATGAGACGGCTTATCGTCTATGAACGAGGCACCGGACACAACGTACTTCGCCGACGTGTGTACGACACGGCTCGACGGGATCCCGAAGTAGTCTCGAAGCCACCCCTCGCGTTCGCTTGCCCAAGTAGCGGCACCGTACATCGGCGTCGTGACGACGTAGACTTCACAGTGCTGTTGAAGCCTGTCCACGAAGTCGATCGCACCAGGATAGGGCTTCAGGTTGGCGCACCAACCCGGCCGCTGGAAGCGTTCGTGAATCGCGGCACGGAACCGTTGTTCGACTGCCAGGGAGAGAACGAAGTCTCGGAAGTCGTCGGGTTGGTAGTGTTTCCCTGTGATCTCTTCGATGACCTTGATGGCCCCGTCCACGAAGGCGCAGATCACGCCGTCCACGTCCAGAAGACAACGCGGCTTCCGAAGCTGGAAGTTACGCATCATCTAGTGCCTGCGCCCACTCGTCCTCGTAGCGCGAGATAACATCGGCGGCTTCCTCCGGCGTCACCTCTGGTGTGGCTCCGAGTACGGAGCGCGCGAACTCCTCCGGCGTCCCGTGCCGCCGAGCCATCTGCGCCTTCGTCGTGTCCGCGTCGCAGCACGTACAGCCGCGCTTCTTGTTCTTGGCTTTCACTGAAACCTACCCGAGCTCCCCGTCACCGTGACCTCCTGCATCATCAATGGCTGAATCCCTGGTGACGATCACGTAGAAACAGTCTCCCTCTGGATCACCGCCCAGAGCCCGAAGTTCGTTCTCCCAACGACCGCACCGTGGACAATACAGGCCCTCATCCTGCAGTTCCCCCACAACAGGCGGTCGCCACGTATGCTTCTTTTGCGGAAACGGTGTCACATCTCACCTCTGTGCAAGAGCCATCGCCGTGCAGCGCGCACCTTGGCTGCGGACACAATTGCGGATTCGTTCGATTCAACACGCACGCCACCAAAGTGGTGCGCGAGTACATCATGTGGTTTCAACCCTCGACAATGCGTTGCGTGCCAGCGGGCCCAACGCAGTTCCTCCACCACTTCTGCCCGTGAAGCACAGACCACGTCGAAGGAACACTCTGGGTCATACCAACGCACGTGGTGCTGATACAGACCCAGGCCCGGCCCGCCCGTGTGGCCCCGTACACCTTTGTCACCCTCAACAGCCCAAGGACGAAACCCAGACTCGACCCACGCGAAGGCGGCCAGTAACCACGCATCGACGCGCGGCACCGCAACAGAAACGAAGAGCGTTGCGAGGCGCGCAGCTTCAGGTCCCTCCACCCTCTTCGTCCGAAGCAATGCGCCGGTCAACGACGAAATCAAGCGAGATCGCGACGAGTCTACAACCGCAGACGCCGATGACGAGTTGCTTGCCGTCTCGATCCACACCGGAGAGTACGATGTCACCAGGACCCCGGCAGAAGCCGTTGTGGTCGTGGTCGCACGCGGGACAATGATCAACGACGCGGGGCAACTGGAACCTCCGTTCACAGACGGGCAGGCTGTATCGCGCGAGCACCGGTACCACAGCATCACGACGGCCATGCCACCGATCAGCACGACCCAAACGAGCAGGGCCCGACTGAGCGAACTCATCGGCGGGCGCCGGCGTGGCAATGGCTTGAAGTACAACAGGTCACCCACACTCAATCCTTGGGCTCGTCGTGCGTCAAATCGGCCAGTTGCCTTCGCGCTTCCACGCAGCGATGGTCGTGCCAGTTCTTGTCCGCCCAATCATGCAGGGCCGACAAATGCTCTTCATCAGTTGCAGCCTTGACGAGTTCAACATCGTCCGCCTGTGCCACGCCCTCCGGCCAACCGAACCAAGAGATCGTTCCATCGGTTCGTGCGTAGGCGAGTATCCAGTGCTCGCCGGTATCCGTGTGCTTGACGATATCACCAGCGCGCAGACCCCGCGACCTGTCGATCATCACAGCCTCCACATCTAGAAGTCGTCATCATCAAACAAGAACGAAGTGTCGTAGTCCGCTTCCACAGTGACACTCGCCGGGGCGCTACGCGTTGGACAGCGCCTCGAATTGTGCCCCGCCTTGTTGCACACGCCACACGACTGCTTGCGGTTCTTCGTACGAGCCTTTGCCTTCGTCTTCCCGCCCTTCCCCTTCGTCGCCATCCGTCTCTCTCCTTGTGTTTGCCTTCTCGTCGAGCCTCATCTCCTTGTACAACCAAGCACAAGGAAGAAGTTACTACTTGCCCTGAACGAGCCGTTGCACGGACTCCAGGTTGACCAGAACAGAGGAGCCCCAGCGACGAGACCGAATCCCGTCCTCGCCCTTTGTCACGAGCTTCCGCAGGACGTGTTCACCCAGCCCGATTTCCCGCGCGGCCTCACGCACGGAGACGAAGCCTTCCGCACGCAGCCGCTTGGCGATGAGGGAGCCCGGCATCAGACGAGGGCCCTGCGGTTGGCGAGCGGCGCCGAAGATCTTGGGCACAGGCGGTTTCTTGGGGTCCAGGTGCGTGATCTCCGCGAACGCGCCCAGAACCTTCAGAAGCTCCGACCACTTCAGGAAGATCTTCCGGTCGAGGCGGAACATCGCGATCTTACCCGTCTTGATCCAGCGGTAGAATGAACTCCGCCCTGCGCCGACCGCGCTGCGCGCCGCTGTGATGTCCACGAAGCCCTTGCCGTGCAGAAGTTGCAGTAGTTCTGCGTGTGTACGTCGCGCCGGAAGGACGAGCGCGGAGAGTTCCAGGATCTTCACGACTAGGGGCGGCAACGCCGCGACCACGGTTGGCCAGTAGACGTAACTTACAGGCCCGAACATACGGGTGGTAATCGACCCGCGCTTGGCCATGCGAATCAAACGCCCGGACGTCAGTCCAGACGCGTCCGACGCGAGGGCAAACGGCAGGAACAAGGCTGGGTTGCGATCGTCATCACTCATGGGTCATCCGTTCGTGAAACCGCTCCCACCCCAGCATGTACCGCGCATAGCGCCGCGCGTGGTCGACACAGACTTCCTTGTCATACACAGAGACCGCTTGGCGCGCCGCGATGCACCAAGCCTCGAACACCACGCGCGGCGAGGCTTGGCCGTGCTGCAGTTCGTAGGCCGTCTCGATCGCGGTCACGATTCGTGCTCTATCTCCGCTTCACTGCTCGCCGTGCTTCCTTCCGGGGGCACGACCACACCAGGCCCGCCCGCACTGCGCAGGAGCCGCCAGATCACCTGGGACCACAGCACGTACTCGAGTGAGAGCACCTGCGTGCGCTTCAACATGTCGGCTTCGAGGATGTGTGCGAGTTCTCTGTCTGATAGCGTTGTGTACTGCTTATCCATCGCCTTCAGTTCCAGTAGAACCTGCTCCATCTTCTCGTAGGTTATCGATACCGTTCCCTTAGCCATCAAGGCCTCCCTGTTGATGCAGTGGACGTTAGGCGCAACCCCTCGCCTTGTCCACTTTCAGTAGCCATCACACTTCTAGAATGTTCCCGCGCGGTCGCGGAGCAGATGGTTCTAGCGGACGAGGGCCCGGTCGCAGCGCTACTTGCGTCTCCTTGACGACCTTGCGCTCTACGACCTGCGGGATGCGCACGGGATTGGCCTTACCCGCAGGCCCCGGCTCCAGCGGCGTGAAGATTCGACTGCCGAATGGCTTCATGAAGGAACTCTTCTTGCGATTGACCGCGATCGTCGCGTCGCGCAGTCGATGGAAGCCCGTCGCCTTCGGCGTCTTCCGCTTCTTCGTTTTCTTCGTCTTCTTCATCACAGCCGCCTACGGGCGAGCCCGATGCCACGCAGCGACGAGCTCGAGCCGCGAGTGCATCGCCAGCTTGCGGAAGGTGTTTTGCACGTGCGTCCGCACCGTCTGCACGCTGACACCCAACTGCTCTGCGATCAGATTCGTGGCCTTCCCGTCCACTATCGCCACCACGATCTGTTTCTCCCGCGGAGTGAGACTAGCGAACTTCTTCTTGTGACCTTCCATCACGTTTCCTTTCGGTCAAACACAAGGAAGAAGTTAGGATGCTTCCTTGGCGCGCGCCTTGGCGCCGGGTCCCGGGAAGTAGCGCGTGCCACGCTTGGCGCCCGTTGAACGAAGAACACCACGCGTTGTTGCCAGGCGTACGAAGGCCTGCCGCTGCCCGAGGGTCATGTGGAACACCTTGCCCATGGCGCCCGGCTCAAGGCCGTTCTCCCCTGCCCGGATCAGCATCACAGCCAGCCCCGGCAGAAGGCCCTCGTAGTCCTTCGACGCCGGACGCCCGCGCTTCCCGTTGGCGGTCGGCGCCTTCGTCTTCTTCGCGCCATTGGTGTCGACCCTGGCGACGACGGCGTTCGTCCCTTCCAACGCGAACGTCTTGTCGACGATGTTCTTGAACTCAGCGACCCGCGTTGTGTCGATGATCGTGGCGATGCGTTGCACTAGATCGTTCGCTACCACCTGCAATTCCTTCAGCGTCTCGGTCTTCATCTCGTTCTCCTCGTTGTTGAACTACCCGACTACCGGGCTGTTGTTTGTGTAACGGCGCGCTTCCTTCGAATGACGGCGACGATCGTCTCTCTGTCGGCTTCGACGGCACCATTCGCCAGGGCCAAAGCGCGTTTGCTCTTGGCGATGTCGAAGTGCTCTTCGGGTTGGCCCTGCTTCTGAATCCACTGACGCGCAACGCCGATCAGGTCCACCATCGCGAGGAGTTCCTCCGTGGAGTCCGCGATCAAATGGCACATGATCATTCGCCCGAACTTATGAATGGGCTGGTCGACGTAGACGGTCATTAGTTCGGCCTTTGCCCCGGAGGCACAAATGGTTTCGGTACGGGGGGCGGCTGTGGAGAACTCTTCGGCGTCGGCACCTGCGGATAGCAGAAGCGCGTGCGGTCGATCCGCTCCTTGTAGCAGGTCGCGCAGCGCTGTGCCGGATGCCACGTGTTCACGCCACGGTACTGCGTGTAGACGAGGCTGACGTCGCGCCAAGGACCCTCGTGCCGCAAGCCGAACCAGCAACGCCGACGAAGCCAAGCGAGGATCATTCAGCCGCCTCCAAAATTTGTTGCGCGAGCTCTACCGCAACACGCCTGTACTCGATCTCGGCTCGGTACTCCGTTGTCATGTGCGCCGACAGAACCGGTGGTGCGGCCGGGTGTCCTCGTGGTTGAGACTTCAACGCCTTCGTCCGCGCCTCGTGCCACTTCAGCACCGCCTCAGCGAGCGCTTTTGCCTGTGTGTCCATCAACCCTCAACCTGTTTCAGATGAGCGGACAAGTGTCTGGCAAACACGACAGATAACGTCGATCTCCCGCCACAGCCGATCAAAGTTCAACACATCGTGATCGATCGGCGCCGAATTGCATCGCGGACAGTGAACGTGCTGAACACGCACCGGCTCGTCATCGCAGAGCGCGCAGTGCATGTGTCCCCGCCCGATCAACTCGAAGCCGAGGCACGGCGTGTCGTCGCAATCGCGCAGGTACTCCCTGATCATTCAGCCACCGCGTACCCCGAGAGGCGATCGATCGTATCCCCCAACGCCTCCAGGCGTTCCAGATCCTCGCGCTTGAGAGGCTTGTCCTCTTTCAGGTTCAGCCGAATCCGCCGGATGTCATCGCTCAGCGCTTGGAGCTCCTCTTTTACAGAGGCAAGTTCCCCCTGCGCAGCGCGCTCCGCCTCAAAGTCCCCCGGCGCCAAGATCTCAGCGGCCCCGTTACGAATCACCTGGCGGAGGTCCTCGAGTGCCCCTTCCAGAGTGAAGGCACTCCCCCCGCCGCAGTGAAGGACGATGGTATCCGGCTTGCCTGTTTCTACCGCCGATGGCTGCTCGAACCGTAGGCCGGCGGTTGCGTTGCCGACAAAGTTCACGGTCACGTCTACGTCGACGTAATCCCGCAGTAACTCGCACAGCACCTTGATGGGATCGTGGGCCTCGACGATATCACCTTGCGTCACCTCGACACTCATGCGTCCTCCACGCCGGGAGCGGCCAGCGCCTGTGTCCACTTGACGTTTTCGTCGAAGGTCGAGAGCAACACAACCGATCCGCCAAGACGTTGAACGGCGAGAAGAAGTTCACCGCCGGAAGACCGAGTGGAGGTCGGCGCAATCTTCACGACGGTCGGTTCCTTCTCCGGCTCGAGAAGCCAGTACAATCCGGGAGTTGTCGGGCGCGCATTCGTCCAGGTCAACTTGTTCATGGTTTAACCCATCCTCTGTAGACATCCTACGCACGATCAAGTCAAACACAAGGAAGAAAGTGGTGCCTATTTGTAGTAGGTGTCCCAGGGGAACCGCACCGGGGCGACTGGGTTGGATTCGGTGCAGTCCCTGTTTCCGCAGACGCATAGGTAGCTGCTTACAGCAGCGATCTCGTAGTCTGGACGACAGCCGTGCAGGACGGGCGCCCGGTGTAGAGCTCGGCAGTTGCGACAGCAGAGTGGCGGGCCGTCGTAGCGCCAAGAGACCACACCCAACACGTATCCAATGGTGGATCCTTCACTAACTTCGGGTGGGTAGTTGCGGTGCTGTCGCGTGTGGTTGGCGTAGCCCGTGACACCGCAGTCCCAACACCACATGTTCCAGTGATCGTGTACCACTTGATGCCACTGGTGGAGGCGCTGGCCGAAGAGCCAGTAGCGCCGGCGACAGGGCTTCTTGGGAAACCGCGTCTCGTCGCGGGCCTGCGGAGGCGGCGTGCGGTAGGGACTCCCGCCGGTCGGCGTGTTGTCCTGCATCTCGAGGTGAGGGTCGACGCGGCGCACCAGCGGTTGGGACGGGGGGAAGGGGCTGTAGACCAGGGCGCGATAGAAGTAGACGACGCTCCAGACCAGCCAGAACACCCCGCCGGCCACGAAGCCAATCTCGAGGTAGGTCACTTCTCTTCCTTGTGCTTGGTCTCACTCGGTTCTTCGGCCGTTAGCTGGTAGTCACCAGTCTCCAACCACACAGCATAGAAGGCTTCGAGAAGCGCGATGGAGACAGGGAGAGCCCCCCACTGCTTGGCTTCGACTTCAGCTGCCTCCTGGCCATTGACCCAGTGGATTGCGCCGTTCGGACTGGACGGAACCTTTCCGTCCACGGTGATGATCGTCCAAGGGTCGATGTCGAATTGCGACAGGGTTTTCATCACCAGTCCCCGAAGATGTAGTGTTCGTAGCTCGCGTAGTAGATGCCGTTGTACCCACAACCGAGCGGGCACAAACCAGAAAGGCGCGGCCAGCGCTTGCGGATCTCCGTACGGGCTGGATTGCCCATGACGAATTCCACAGGTGTCTTGGGTAGCCAATCACCCTCGAGCTTCTTGGCGGCCTCGAGGTCGAACGTGACGCCGTGGTTGCACTTGGTTTCATCCATCACTTCATCCTCCTCGTCGACCCGTACGCCATGCAGGCCAGGCCGAATGCGATCGAGAGCAGTAGAGCTCCTTCAATCACGTCGTGCCAGTTGTTGATCCAATCGGCGATCATCGCGAGTTCTCCTCGTCGCGATAACCCCAAGTCCCATCCTTGCGTCCCCACGCGACGATCGGGTGTGAATTGTGGTGATATGGATCAAGCACAACCACGAACCAGCCCTCCGCTGCGTGCGGGAATCCTCGGTCTGTATCCGCAATACGCATGGAGTTCAACGCCGCGTGCACGGCTTCATGGATCACAGGCTTGTCGTGGAATCCACGCATCGGGAGAGCGAACGTGTCATACCACTTCCCGCTCTCCTTGAACCGATCAGCCCTAACCATCCCCTCTTCCATTGTGAATCCCATGCTTCTACTCCTGTCCTTCCCGATTGAGAACAACACAGTGCTTGCGTGCTAGAGCCATGGTCTTGTGCATCTTCCCGCATATGCCAAAGCAGTCGGGGTGTCTACATAGGCGGCCGTTGACGCGATGAGCACGCAGACGACATTCGTAATAGCCGCCCCGGAAGTACTTGCGCTTGCAATCACGGGTGTTTTTCTGCACCGGGTAGTACCCCGGCTTCCACAGAGTGCGCTTCATCGAACGCCGATTCCAGCACCGGGATTGGCCGCGATGTTCGGGTGCGCGACGATCCACCACGTGAACCAACCGACGCCCCACCCAAGTGCTAGGGCGAGCAAGATCGCCGAGACGGACGTGGTGCGACGCTTCTTTCGCTTCACGCCCCTTCCCCTCTTTGTACTTCTGCGGTCTCCTGCTTATCGGTGTCGGGAAGTTCGCGCAGCGCTTCGGCGACTGCTGAGAACTTCATAGCAAGGTTCTCGATTCCGATCTCATAGAGAAGTTGCGCTGCCCTGTAAGCACGGCCCGGGCCACCAAGACCACTCCATCGCCCGTCGCGATCGATCTCACCCTCCGGTATTCCAGCCGCGCGCTCGAAGCGGAGAACGTTCTCACGAAGATTCGACAACTCCGTCTTAACGCGATCGCGTTCGTAGGTGGCCCGCTGCCACTCCGCCCGCATAGACTTCAGTTCGTCCGTGATCTCTCCGTACGCAGCCGCACCAAGACGCTCTTCGGTGCTCTTGACGCCTTCATCGCGCCCGACATTTCTGGCGAACATATGCTGCTGTGCCGCGTTCCGCAGGCACGATGCCACGAAGCCGGCGTCCAACGACTCTGGTTCCAGTCGTGGTGCGTCCTTCACGCACTTCGCCTTCCGTTCGTCCACCTCGTAGTAGCCCCAGCGCTCCGGTACTTCGGCGACCTCCACAACGCCCGGCGGCGCCGCCACCCACCAGTAGTGGCACCAGCGCTGGATGGCCGCCGCTTTCTGCGGATCGTCTAGTTCGCGCAGCCAGTCCGATCTGTGAGATTTCACCTCGATGCCGGCGAACCAAATGCCGCGCGACGGCCACAGCGACACCACGAGGGCGTCCGCATACCGCTCGCTCCGATTGTACCCGGTGCCGTTCCGGACTTCGTAGAGCCAAGCATGGGCAGGCTCGCGGAAGGGCCCGGCGCGCAGCGTGTTCAAGATTTGGCCTGCGCCGATCGTGTCGTTCGTCCGCTTCTTCACTTAGGGTACTCGGCCCAAGGCTGGGTAAGAACTTCGTCCGCTGTTCGCATGAACCACATGCTCGCGCAATCGCAGGGCTGGCACTCATTGTAGCCACAGTCCGACGCGTGGTGAACCCCACAGCGCGCGACTCGCAACGCGAGTTTCCGTGCTTCGTTTCGCTCCTCCAACAGCTCCTCAATGAACTTGATCATCACCTCGTATTGCGCTTCCGTTGCATCTTCGTCATCAAAGGCAGGCGCAGTAGTCTGGGACGGGGCTGCGCCTGAGCCTCCCGTGAAAACACCAGCAGCTTGGTCTGCCAGTTCTCCCTCTCGGCCGACCTGGCCGCTCGCGAGTTGATTTGCTTCCTTACCGGAACCACGACAGCGATCACACGTGTACGGTTGATACAACTTATCATACGAGCCATAGCCGTACACCCCGCTGCCACCACACTTCAAGCACAACCGGTTTATCACTTCACTCATCCACACTCTCCGTCACCCTCAATCACGTTACAACCGTGCTGCGACGCGCGGCTTCTCCACTCCAGTACCTCCGCCATCAACGCGGCGATCTTCGTAGCGACCGGCGTACTGGAGTGACCACCGCCCGGAAGCGGTTCAAGGAACACACACATCTCGCAGCCAACGATGCTCCACTTTCGATTCGCGAGGATTTCGTTGGTGAGCGCGGTGTGGATAGCCGCATCGGCAATTCGCTTACGTTCTTCCTTGGTCACTTCGCCTCCAACGCGGCTCGTCCCGCATCCGTGATTTTGTACATACGGTTGCGCCCCATGCGTTCAGACGCCACCACCAACTCCCGGTGCCGCAACGACGCCGGGACACCTCCAAACTCGTAGCCGAAAGCCCACGAGCCATCGCGGGCCAGGCGTTCCAACACACGTCGCTGCGCTGGTGTGAGCTTCTTCATTCGCCACCTTTCGGCGTTCCGCACCCCAACCGCGCCACAAGCTCTTCGCGCCGCGCCCTGTCTTCCTTCGATTCGGAGCCCTCGAGTGCATTTCGCAGCGCAAACTGTGCAATTTCCTGTGTGTCCTCGCGACCACCTACGTACTCGGTGTCGAGTTCTTCAAGGGCGAGCTTGGCGGCGTGACGCAGTTCACCGAGGGAGCGGTTGGCCTCGGACAGTACCAAGGCGAGGCGATCGCGCTGCTCTTCCATTTCGATTAGCTTGCTAACCGTGTTGTAGTCGTTCATCTCTGCGCCCGTCCAGCCGTCGTAGAGTTCGTACTCCCGCTCTTCCAGGGCGGTAATCAATTCATCGCGATTCTCGTTCTCCTCTAAGCCGCTGTCCGCTACGAAGCGCTTTACAAGCTCACGGATTGTTACTGGCTTGTCGCTCATGGCTTCTCCCACTCGCCAATCGCACCCAGCGCCAACAGGAGCGCCGGTAAGTTGTTGTCGGCCGCGTAACGCGCGGCTGCTTCCCGAACCTGCGCGCGTACAGTTTCATCGTCGCCGACCCGGTACGCATGCACGTCGAGCGCGAAGTAATTACCCAGTGGATTTTCCACGATCCGAGCGCGTACGGTTTGCTTACAGACACCACACGTGGAATCGTAGTAGCTAATCGACCCACACGGTGCATCGTTCGCAGAGCGATTAGACCCAGTACAGACTTGGTTCATGTTTTCTCCTCGGCGTCGTGTGCGGCCTTCGCCTCGCTCTGCGCATGGAACGCCTGGTGCGCGCGGCGCCCCGACTCCTGGAGTGCCTCGCGTGCGACCTTCTCCACGGCGTCGTGGCACCAGCCGATTTCCTTGCGGAGGGCTCGCTCGGTCCGCTCCGACTCGTTGTATGAGCCCCACTCGCCGCTTGGGATCCACGCGTACGCGCTCAGGTACCGGATGACCTCGTTGAGTGCAGCAGCAAGCCCCGTGCGGTCGCGGTCGATCAGGTCCCGAACGCGCTGAACCTCGACAAGCGCTGCGTCGCGCTCGTGCTCGGCCACCTCGGCGCGCGTCATCCAGTGCTCGACGTCCTTCTCCAGGAAAGTGATTTGGCTTTGAAGGTCCGCCTGCACCGACTCATCGTCGGCGCCTGCTTCTTCGCTCTCCGAGATGGCGTTGTCGAGTTCGTTCTGGAGGCGCTCGATCTCCACGTCCCGTGCAGAGACAGTCGCGTTGAACATTCGACAGGCCTCGACTAAGAGGCGATCACCCTCATCGAGCCGCGCGAACAGGAGCGGCACGCACTCACGGGACGCGGTGATGAACTCGGCATCAACAAAAACTTCCCCCGCTATTTCCGGGGCGCTCACCGCGAGGCTGGACCGCGCCGCTAGAATCTTCACAGGAAGATAAGGGCTAAAATCCTTCATACACCACGGCCCCGGGCTTGCCACCTCGCACAGCGCCCGGAAGTGCGCCAGCTTCAGCTTCTCGTTCGTACCGCCATTCTGTGTTGTCGCCGGTGCACACCTACACTCCGGCGAGACGGCGCCATCCGGCGTCTGAACGAAGTGTCCATCGCAGGTCATATGCCCCTGCGTGTCGTACCACCGTGGATCTGCCGCGTTCGCGCACCCAGGCATCGCGCAATGGGGGAGCCCGAAGTGGTTCTCGCCGCACTTCGAGCACGCTTGCTTTGCAGCGTCCCTCATTTCTGTTCCCTTCCTCGCGGAACCCACGTCGTCGGTTCTCGGCCCAGGAACATGATCAACTCGCCGTAACTGAAACCACCGCGTTGGGCCTTCTGTTCCGCGGACTGCGACTGAGCGGAAGACTCGTACGCAACCGCGTAGCCAGACCACGCCAATTCATGCTCCGCCCAAGCGATCGTCCCCGGCCCGCGCAGTACTCGGCCGCCCTGCGGTCCGTTCCACGCGTGATCTTGCTGAACTGGAGCACGCCTCTCACAGACGCAGGTCTTGCAATGCTTTGTCGCATCGACTTTCACATCCGGCTTCGATCTTCCGAACCGAACCGCTGGACACTCCGGTTCGTGCTGCATCATGGTCAATTCCAGATTGCAGGTGCAAATATTCTGGTCGTTGTTCATCGTGCCTCTCGCGGCCAAGCGCACTGGAGCGGGCTCGAACGCAGGTCAAAGACTCCAACCGCGTGGCCCGGATACTTGACGGACAAGCAGACGAGGTGTGAACCGTCAGTAGTCGCCATCTCGTGAAATACCTCACACGGACGACCGCAACTCGCGCAGATGCCGGGCGCTAGGAGCGGCAGCCTACCAGTCTTACCGCACAGCCAGCACGGCACCCAATCTCCAGCGACGCGTGTCTCTAGGCCTCCCTCACCGCCGCAGACAGGGCAGGGCTCTCCCCCCGACATTTGCGTCAACGCGGTCAGCAGCGCGTCGAGGGCCAAAGTAAGGGCGCGTTCGGCAGTGATCAGCTCAGTACTCACGAAATCCTCTCCCGCGTCTGCTTCACGACGTAGAAGACCTGCCCCCACGCACGGCGACCGGCCTCGGTATCCGCCTTGAGATATTCTTTCAAGCGGGCGCGCGCTTTCTTCTCCGTCTTGAAGGGACCTTCCCAACACTCGCCCCCGTCCAAATCCTTGTCGATGTAGAACTCCACTACACAGCCGCCCTTCTTCATGGCAAGTCGATCCTTTCAGCCGCGGTTCCATCTGTGACTGTCACATAGATACCGTCGGCATCGATACCATACTCTTCCTTGAGCACAGCCTTGACCATTCGCATCTCACGCAGAATGGCCCCGCGAACCGCGTCGGGATTGACGTTGCGCAAAACCTCCTCGCAACGTTCGTGCAGCCGCCCGACAAGTTTCTGGGTAACAGGTGAGCCCGGCCAGATTCCGCAACCAGTGACGTAAGGCACGCGACTCATGTGGCGAGTCCTTCACGACTACCAAAGTAGTGCAGGACCGCACCATCTTCGATCGCAAAGATGGCGAACACGATGCCACACGAGACACACACGTGGTGACCAGGACGCCAAGGACCCAAGGAGCCGCAGTTCTCAGCGGCCAGGTCCGCAGCGGCACTACACCCGTGCCGACTGCCACACATCGGGCAGTACAAAGGCACTGTGTCCGGCGGCTTGACGGTGACTTCGAACTCTTTGATCATTTGTCCTTCCCTACGCGATCTCGCGGATCTCGAATTCAGCCGCGAGTTCTTTCCAGGGACCGCCAACAACCGAACGCGCATACGCACGCGCTGCCTTCTCGTCCTCGGCGCGCACCCAACCGCAATCGCAAAGGCGCGTACGCCCTCGAGACCAAGCCTTCCACAACCAGAGGCGTAGGTGCTGTATCGGACCCACGCTAGTCCTCCGGCTCGCCCTTCAACTCCGCCTTCAACCCCGCCAGTTGGCGCTTGGCTTCCGCCAGTTGCTCCCACACCGACTCGTTCTCCTGGTACAACAACTTCTTCTCGAACTGCAGGCGCGAGACCTGCTGCACCAATTGGAGCTCCCGCGTCAGTTCAGCCGCATCTGTCGGCAACACGAAGCCATCCCCCATCTGCGCCTCGAGAATCGGCCGCAGGTTGGGCACGCGGTACCAAGGCGGCTTGACGACTTTGCCGTCTTCCCTGCGCAAACCACCGATTTTCGTACAGTTGGAGTCGTGGACCTCCGTGAAGAAAGCCTCGAGGTCCACGCCGAAAGCACAGCCAGCGCCCTCCACGACGTACATCAAATCGCACAGCGCATCGATCGTCTCGACGAAGTCCGGCTCTTTCGGATCTCGCACATCGAGCTCGATCTTGACGGAGAAGCCCAATGCGTCCACGAGTTCCTGCGCCTCCTCGAGGACTAGCTTCGCGCGCAGTACACGGACCTCGTGCGTCGCGAGCGTCGGCTTCTCCGGCGCCACCTGCTCCACGGCGCGCATCCAAGCCCTGATCTTCCGCTGCGTTTCGTACATCGAAGACCTCTTTCAAACAACCGAGGGCAACGGGCCCTCGACCAAGCGGAACCGGGGCTTCCCGTCCACTTGCTCGTTCCACATTTTCAGGGACCGAATCCAGATTTTATCGCTCCCGCGTCCGTGATAGACGACGCAGTCTTCCTCGGTCTCGGTGTGCGTGCCGACCGTTACGACGACGTACTGCGAACCCTTGAAATGCTGATAGATTTCGCCGGGTTTCGGACGGCTTTGGTTTTCGTTCATGTCGCGCTCCCACGCGTGACCCATACGGGTCTACACCATCTTATCTAAAGCACGTGCAGGTCAAACACAAGGAGAAAAGAGTGTTCGTGGCGTACCGTTTAGCCTGACGAGTCGTCGCTTGTATAACGTTGCGAGGGTGCACCAGAAGTTGCTGTACCCCTCCCAGGAGCATTCGCCCAACTCCGCCCACCGGTTGTGGCCCGCCCAGTTGTGGTCCTCCCAGGTCTGCTCCCAGTTCATGGCAAAGGCGCGTTCGAACAGGATCCCGAGCAGGCTGGCCTGCTCTTCATCATCGTCTATCCCATCTACACGGCGCACCGCCATGTTGGAGAAGTTCCCGCTCCCAAGACCGTAGTCGTACAAGCGCCGGCGGGCAGGAGAGGCGCACAGCCAGTGTGCGATCTCATGAATGAGCTCGGACGGTGACAGGCGTTCGCCTTCGAAGCCGTACAACGCGATCGAACGTCCATTCCACTGCGCGCTGTCCGCGGCGACACGCTTGCAGAGACGCACGCCCAACTTACGCGCCAGCCGAGAGATCCTGTCGTACTGCTCTTTCCACCCTTCCGGATAGACTTCTTTCACTGTTCGCGGCATTTCACAGTTTCCCAAGCAACGAGACGTCCACGTGCCACTGGCGCTTCGAACGGGCCTTCCAAGTCTCGAGGCACGCCTCGACGTAGTCCATCGTCTCGTCACGCGACCACCCGTTCACCTTTTGTAGATGAACGAAAGCCTCTTCGAGCCGTCCCATTATGCCCGCGAATCCGATGTGTTTGACGTTGTGGCAGGCAGGGCACAGAGCCGCGATACCAACCAAGCGCTGACGCCCTGGTGTCTCAGGAAGATCTGCCACCGCAGGCATCGTGTACTCCCACACCTCGTGCGCGTGGAGAACACCTTTAGGCCCCGTCTCCCTGCAGATCAGACACGCGTGCCCGGCACACGCGTACGCCGCATGGCGAAGGCGGTCCCACTCCGCGACCGAGACCAGATTCCGTACGTTCTTTGTGAAACTTGTCTTCGGCACGAGCTCAATCGTGAGGCGCGGTTCGGTCACTTCAACTCCGTCGGCGGTACTCCAGGCTCTTCCAGCGGCTCACCTTGCCAGTCCCAAAACAACTTGTGCTTCTCAACGGAACGGCGCTCGATCGCGTCCTCGTTGAGGCCGTTGCGCTCGATGACGAAACCGATCGCAGCAACCAAGTCGCCCAGTTCCTCCTCTAGGCGCTGCCGGAGGTTGGTACCGTCCCAGTGCAACGTTTCGCCGCGCGCCCCGATGAGCTTCCCGCAGACCTGCTGGACCTCCCCGGCTTCCTCGACCAGCTTGGAGATCCCCGGCCACTTCTTGCTGCCGATGCTGAAGTCGTCGCTACTCATCGATCCTTCCTTCCATCTCCTGCGTTTCTCGTGCGATCAACGGCCAAACGTACAGGCTCGCATCGACATCCTTCACACGGCACTTCGCGATGCGCGCAACCCTGCGCAGCGCCTTCCTCCCCGGCCAACGTCCGTGCGTACGGTTCGATAATGCCACGAACTCTCGCCGAACAACGTGGAACCAAGGCGGGTGCGGCAGGATTTCAAGTGGGAAGTAGGAGACGCCTTGCGTTGACCCTTCCATGAACAGCCCGATACGAAGGATCGACTCGAGCGGCAGTGGCATCTACACACCAACCCTGGGAGGAGGATTCTGAATCCGTGTAATGGCGAGGTCCAGCACCTCCAGTACGTCCTTGAGCTCAGTGGTAGAGTGATCGTTGAAGCGAGGGATGCTTTTGTCAAAGCCCTGCGGAAGGCTCAACCACAAGGCCCAAGTGGCCTCGTGGCCTGCGGGACCACCGTACGGTCCTTCGCGCTTAGTGCTCTCTCGCGCCAGTGCTGAGTGCAAACAGCACAGTACCTTGTAGTACGCGGGGGCCTGATTGCCCACCCCACGTCTAATCTCCGCAGGAAGCCCACCCGCCTCTGCGGGGTCCGCAATCGGAACGTACTGCACCCAGGTGTTCTTGCACCAGTTTCCTGCCGCCATCTGCGCACGGACGTTCTGCAGGATCTCGCGCGCCGTCGCAGTCATCGTTCCTCCTCGTTGTACCGCAACAGTGCCTTCTGAATCGCCTCCTCGTGCTGCACACGCGATGGTGCCTTCAAGGCATCCACAGCTGCGAGTTCCTGCGCCACCAGATCCATGAAGGCCTCGGTGTGCGGCGTGATGTAGCGCTGCGGGCACATCTCGGGCAGGTATTCGTCTCCGTAGACCCACGTAGCGCAGGCGAGGCAACGGCCGATGGCGCGCGGCTCGCTCATTCGTCCTCAAGGCCGTCAGGGTTCTGTGCACACTCGACGAAGCCCCCGAGTGTTTCCATCGCGTCCTGCAACATAGAACTCCGCTCGACGCCCGGAATGTCCATTCGCTCCAAGCAGTCGAGCAGGACCACCGCCGCGTCAACTACGTCAGGTGCGAACGCAACAAGGCGCGCATCAACCTGTCGCAGAACACGGCCTACCACGACACGCTTGCCCCTGGTTTGCGCCGTGATCGTCCAACCACCCCCCTCGATCTCTTCCTTCGTCGCGCCCCAAACCCCCGGCGTTCTGCTCATATGATCCTTCTTCCTTGTGTTTGGTCTACACACAAAACGCGCTACTCGTATTCTTTCAACCCCCGGTAGTCCGCCTCCGCCTTCATCGCCCAGAAAGGGCGTGGGAAGGCGCGCGCTGTCGTTTCGTTCGGTGCCAAGCGGTCGCCAAAGGCAATCTCGTATGCTTCAACAATCGCATCGCAAGCAGCTACCGCTGCTCCATCAGGCGCAGTCGCAGCGTAGCCCGCCGCCATGGCTCCAATCTTCACGTGCTCGAGCTTCACCCGCCAGTGCCGCCGCATCCAACGCAGCGTGCAGAGGAGGTGTCCGTCCGACATCTCCTCGATCGGAATGACGCGCCCATCCTTGGTTTTCCAAGTCAATTTTTCCGGAACGTCCATCGCCGTTGCTCCTGAACCAAACACAAGGAAGAAGTGAGGACCTACTTCAAGTACAGCCCCTCGAACTTGACCCGGTGCGCAAGGACCTGAATGAGATCTTTCTCGAGTTGGAGGTCGCGGCCCTTGTCCGAGCCCCGGAGGGCCGTCGCGACCCAGCGCGCGGCCTTCTCGAGGCGCTGCGCCGGCGTGAAGATTGGCTCCCAGGACGGCGCGTACTCGAGGTCGATCCGCTGCATCACGGGGTTGAAGGTCTTGATGATCTCGGCCATGGCGGACGATCCGTTGAAGAGGTTCATCATGTAGAGCTCTGACTCGACGGTACCCTCGCGGGACAACGCGACGAAGCCAACGGCGATTGGGGCCTTGCCCAGGACTTCACTGGTCGCTGAATCCGTGATGACCAGCCGGGTGTGGTGGCTGCCGCCCTCACGGCTGGCCCACTTACCGACAAACTCCGGTGCGCCGGCGTAGGCTTGCGCCCCGTGACAGAGACACGGGCAGCGTACCTCCCCCCAGCAGTTCAACGGACAGATCGTCCCGAAGTTGTGTTGTCTGCTCGGGCCCACGGTTTAGCCCTCCTCTTCGAGTTCATCCGCGATCGATCGAAGTTCTCTGACAACAGGTTTCAGGTCGCGCTGTACCTGTTGCAAACGCTCGATGATGTTGTCAGGTACACCGCGGTCCTGTGCTGCGCCTTCGACAACATGGATACTCCCGCGGACGGAAGCCTGGAAGTCGGCAATCACCAGCAATTGACCGACGAGCAGTCCAAGGGTGCTCATTTGCACATCTCTTCTTCCCTCTTATAGATCTCGCGCAGTTTCTCGAAGTGCTCACACAGGAGCAACGTCACGTCCCAATCCTCTCGCTTCGCGTCGAGTTCTTTGATGAGGGCAATGAGGTCTTCCGGTGTCAAGGCGTCGCAGGCCCTCACAAGTGTGTCGACGGTGATTTCCACCTCCAAGTAGACACTCACTGCAACCCCACACCGTAGTAGTGGTACGTGATAGTGAAACCGTACTGGTACTTTGCGATCTTGCTCGTTGCGTCGGCTTCCTCGCGCTCGTTCAACCGCTGGCTCTCGGCGACCGCCTTCGCCTCGCTGTCGAACGCGCCGATGACCTTGCAAACGGTGTCCATGCCGTCGAACTCAACGATGCGCTCGACGATCCAGACGCAGCGCTGGTTCAGTGTCTCGTCGGACACGACTACTGCGCCTTCTTCGCGATGGTGGCGGCAAGGCGCCTCTCGAACATCGCGAGGTCGCGGGCCACGAGGCGTGTGAAGTACTTGGAGTTCCGACCATCGAGTCGGTTCTGCAACTTGGTGAGCTTGGAGATCATCTCGCGGCACGCCTCCTCGGAGTTGCGGGTAGCGCGATGCAGGAGTTCCCCGCCGGCGAAGAAGGGCCACGCCACCGCGATCATCGCAGCCACGCCCCCCAGGGGCGCGCCATCCAGGAACACCACGATGTCCTGATCGTTCATCCGCCCGAATGCAGCGATGTACGTCAGGAAGCCACCAAGAAGCCAGCCACCAAACACAAGGAAGAAGATGTTCATGTCCGATGCCTCCGAAAGAGTCCGGCGCGCCGCTCGAGCAGCGCCGCGAGAAAACCGACCGTTGCGCTGACGCCAAAGCCCAGCCAGGTTGGCGGAAACCCGACGAGAGCGCACAGTCCCTGTCCGATCACACCACCTGCCAGCGCACTGGCCAAGGCCACCCACACGGTTACGTCCCAGCGCCGGAGCTCAGCCAGAATCGGCTGATTGATGCAACGCTCACAGATGCCCCGGGTCGCTCCCACAAGCGCCTCATTCCCAGTAGAAGCACGGACCGTGAAAGTGCAAGAGCAAATGCGACAAATGACGTTATTTATCGCAATTCCCATCTTACCTCCTGGCTCGCAGCTGGAGCAGGTCGCCTTGCGCCAAGCGGTCTGCACCTCGGCTACATCCAGTCCGCCTACCTCGATGGAGGTGGTTCGGCCGCAGATGTAGCAGGGAACGCCGTTGATACGCATGTCCATGACTCGCTCACCGCCAGATCACCGCACCCTCCCACGCATCACGGCGCGCTCCACCGGGGTGAGATCCCAGGCAGCTTCAACCACGTACAGCGCGCCACCGAGGCACCGAAGCAGGAACGGATCGACAGGGGGCTCTTCACGCCAGACAGGTTCCCAGAGAATGTGGAAGTTGGAGAGCGCGATCTTCGGCATCAGGGGCGCCGGGATGATTGGGACCTGCGCGAAGAAGTCCTTGTTTCGGAAGGCCTCCGGTGCGGTCTCCCCCGAGGAAAGGGCGCCGACGGGAACGGTGAAGCAACGGTGCTTCGCGTAGGACCGACGCCAAGTCGACACACCGCGTTCTAGCTGAAAGAACTGATGCTCGCTCCGCCCCGCCGGGTAGTAGCAACGCGTCGCCGTGGCAGGCAGCATCGCCAGGCGCGGACACCAGTTCTGGTCGAGGCCTGTGCGCTTGAACGCGTCCGCGATGTCAAGGATCCGTCGACCCTTGGACAACGCCTTGTAAGCCTTAGCAACGGCGCGGTATTCCGTCGACTGCAGGGACGTCTGCGCCTTCTCCATCGCGCGCTTGTAGGCCTGCATCTTTGCCAGCGCGACCGCCGGCTCCATGGAGATCTGCTCAATGTTCATCCTACTCTTCCTTCCTGTTGCGAGGTTCCCACTGAACCCGCCGCACCATACGCACGGCCTGGTCCGCGGCCATCTGGATCGCCATCTCGCGCCCCTCGTCCCCTTCCGGGAAGATGTGGGCAACGTCGCACCACGCTTCGAACGCACCCTCTGCCGCCTTGGTGGCCCCGGGCTCGGGGAGTACGGCGGCCTGCTTCTCCAGAAAGACCGCGATGCGGGTCAACTCGAGTACGTTCACTTCGTCTTCTCCTTGTGCAAGGACAAGATGGAGGGCGCCGCTACGACAGCCTTCAAGGCTGCGTCGTGCTTCGCGAGCCAAGTCAGGTTCGCTTCGAAGCGCAGGCGCAATGCTCGCGCGTGGCCCTCTGCAGCAAGGACCTCGTCGTAAGCAGGGCACGAAGGCTCCGAACCAAACTGTTCCTTGAACCACGCCGTGAAGTTCGCAAACTCAAACGGTGGATCATCGCCGGAGCGGCTCGTCACTTTTCCTCCTTGTGCTTGGTCTCGGGGGAGACGAGGACAAAGAAGAGCCCGACGATGCCCACGAACGCGGCCAGAGGCACGCTGTAGATCGCGGGGATCCAGTTCGCGCGCACGAGCGCGACCCAGCGCTCAAGGCCGAAGGCGTCCTGCACCAGGGAGCCAACCGCGCCGCCCAGGAATTGCGCGCCGATGAACACACGCCACTTGGAAGCTGTCATCACGCCTTCTCCATTGCTTGGGCCTGGAACATCTTCACGAAGCGGTTGCGGTTCTTGGTCGGCAGGTCCTTGTAGCAGCGAAGGACCTGACGGAGGGTCTGCTTGCGCAGGACCTCCGTGGCGAGCTTCGTGACGTCGTTCGCCTTGACCCAAGCCTCGAAGGCCTCCTGATCCGCGATGTCGACGTGGTTCCGCCCAGCCAGGCGCTGTGTGACCTCGAGCACCGAGCCCACCCGAGCTCCGCGCGCATACGCGTGCCGGAGCGCCTTGACGATCTTCTCTCTCATCGCGGTGCCTTCCTTCCGTTCTTCTTGGTCGTGAACGGACCGGCGCCGGCGCACTTGCGCCACTGCCACCGGCCCTTGTGATCGCGCTTCCAAGCCTGTCGCTTACGCTTCATGTGTGTTCCTTTTACAGGTCGTTCTCGGCAACGTCGGCAAAGAGACAGAGCATGATCGCCTGTTCCTTCCGCACACGCCGAAGATTGATCTCTTCGTATACGCCCAAAGGACCGATGGCTTCAGTGGGCTGCGGCCCATCCCGCAAGATGGTGGTCAGGGGCGACTCAAACACCCAACTTGGATTCTCCAAACACCAAATATCGTGCTCTTGGTGGTTTCCCGCCGCGCAATGTGCAAGCCTCTTGTTGCGCACTTGCCGTCCGTGCCCAATGAAACAACAGGGGCCTTCAATCCTCCCGAGACTGGCTGTGAAACCGTACTCGTGAATCCGCTTCGCCAACGCGATCAGCGGACGCTTCGCCTTCTTGTTCTTCATCTTCAATGACACGCGTCCCTTTCTTCACCCGACCCAGCCACCAAACACAAGGAAGAAGTCATCGTGGCTCCTCCTCACTGTAGAATTGGCGCTGGCCCTCCGGATGAGGATCCCAGCGCCGTTGTCCCTCGAAGTAAGTGTTCTCGTCGAGCTCGTGGCAGATGGCCTGCCTGACCAACGCGTGGAGGCGTTCGGCGACTTTGTCTCCCTGGAGGTGCTGCGTGTCAGACTCGCTCCAGGGGATGTAGTCCGTGCTCAGTACGCCGGTCCTGTGCGCGTCGTCTCGATCGGCTACGTGGAGAACCACGCGCAGGACGTACGCTCCCACGACGGGATCAGGGCCTGCGTAGATCTTCATCTCGAAGGGCACGTTTCGGATCTCGAACGCATCCAGGCCCGCCATGGCCGGGCCGTTCGGTTGATCGGCGAGAAGGGGCTCGACGCGGACGACTGTGCCGGCGTCCATCTTCATGCCAGATCGTCGCAGTTTTGAAGATGCCCGGCCTCGAGCGTGCAGGGGCCACCGCAGTCGTCGTTGCTGTCGTTCAAACGGGTGACGTGCAGGCCGCACCGAGGCAGGGGCCCATACCGCTGTTCGGCAACTGCGTCGATCTTCTCAGCGAGCTTCCACAACACCGTTGCCAGTTGATCCGCCAAACTTCCGTCTCCCGGAACGCTGTCGGCGCCGGCGGCGATGATGCAACTCGCGGCGGCCAGCGCCTCACGACTCGGGCGCTTCTTCGTGGCTTCGCTCATTCTCCTCCGAACCCACACGTTGTGCGTGGATGAAAAGAACCAGACAGGCTGCGGAACGCCTTGACTTGATCCTCGGGCGCACTGCACGCCCTCTCTGCTTCCTCGCGGACGGCAAATACCAAGGCTTCGCAGAGGTCGGCGTGACGTTTATTGCCAAAGCCGAGCCAACCGTCCTGCTTCCGAACTACGTAGCCTGCGACTTGGTAGTTCATTTGTCCTTTGCCAACCAAGCCTTGGCCACCTCTTGCGCAGCCCGTACCCGAGCGCGGTGCTCGATGGCACAACATTCGCAATTGCCGTACTCATCAAGAGAATCTTCCGCGGCTTCGAGGAGTATCTGCAGGGCGCGCTTCAAAGTCATTCCCACAGCCCTCTCTTGGTGAGCCGCGCAGGCACTCGACTCTACCGCGACCAGCGTCGAGCATTCCGGTACTACGCAGCGGGGTGTATAGTTACTTGCCGTCACGGCTCCTCCCTTCTGTGTGTGCGCCAGTCAATTCCCGAATGTGGAACTCGACGAAGTCTCGCAGAACCTTCCGTTGGTCGCCGTCGGCGTTGTCCCACTCCTCGCAGAGGAAGCCGAGTGCGTCCAGCGCGTTCCGACGCTGGTAATCAACTTTCAGCCGCGCGTCGTGCGCCGCCGCATCGATCTTCCTGACAACCGCAACCACCTCGGGGTTGGCGGCTAGTTGGTACGCACCCGCCTTAGCGGCCTCGGGCGTTGCCCAGTTTCGAACCGCGACGCCGCTTTTCTGAAGCATATCAAGAGAGAACTTGGGCCCGTATGGTGTGTCTAGGGCTAGAAGCCAGCCTCCGTTTACCGCGTCTCGCACGAGCGCGAAGCGTTCTGCCAGCGCTCGTCGTACGTACATGTTGAGTTCCGCCTGCCCTGCCGTAAGTTCCTCCTTGCTGAAGTTGGCGGCTGTTTCCGTGTTCGGAGCACCGCCACCAAACTCGACCTTCTTCTCTTCACCCATGTGTTTGGTGCTCGCAGACCCTATCACGTCGAGCGCTTTCCAAAGGACCTGAATCTCGCGTTCTGGTGTGAAAGACTCACTGTCGTCGACCTCCACGTACAGCGCCTCCGCGTGAAACTCCACACGCCCAAGCCAAGCAACGTGGCGGCCGGCGGCGGTGATGAGGTAAAGAAGTGCTGCTCCTACACGCGCGTTGTCCTGTTGATTCACGGCCTCGACCCACCAAGACGGTGTCAGATCCACCACGCGGCTAACTACTGGGAGCATTCTAGACCTCCTCCGTTAATTGCGACCGTACAGTGTAAACGTTGCGAAGACCCAGGCGGGGTCCCCGCTCTCCTCGATCTCTACGCTGTAGCCGCAGCAGAGGGCCGTGCGCTCGAGCATTGTACGGTTCTCTGTGTGGTACACACCTGACCACTTCTTCCGCTTCCGGTCGAGGCGCACAAACAACATACCCGCCTCGTAACCGAGCACGAAATCAAGCGTGTCACGATCGAACCGGCACAGAGGGCCGAAGTGTCCTTCGTCTTTATTCATGTGCGCCCTGCGACCATCCGCAACTGCCACAGTCGCCGGGTGCATCACCCGGAACAACAGTCTCAGGCGTTGGAGCCACCCACGCCGCACAGGGCTGAGGACGAGCCGCAGTGCGCTTGCCCACGCGGATAGTGTGGCCCACAACGGGACGGAGGATTGTCGTCCACTCATTCTCGCAGGCCCTGCCAAACTCCACCGCGATCGTTCCAACCACGACGTCGTCGATCAGCAGTTGGTACGGTGTCCCCGGAACAGCGTCCTCGGGGTCCTCCACACCTGTGATGTACGCGGCGTCGTCAGAGTAGCCGTTGGCCCGGACGGAATCGGCAGGCGCGGTGGCCGGCTTCTCTTCCGAGCAGCACCGGCACGGGCGCAAGGACGAAGCGACTCGCCAGGTGTCGCCCTCGTCATCCGTGCCAATGATCTTCAAGTCGGTGTGCAGCAGGTGGTGGACGGCGTCGTCGATGTAGACGTCCCCAGCTTCGGCGTCGCTCTGCGCTGCGCAGACCATCTGCCCGTTCATTCTCACACGGACCGCCATCTCAGGCCTCCTCCCTACTACGACCGTGGTGATCAACCGACACAAAGCTTCGCTTCGCCATTTCACGCGCGACCGTCTCGAGCGAGATCGGGGTGTACTCCCAGCAGTCCACGCCAACGTCAAACGTCTTCGCGGTCAGGGTCACTGGGAGCGTGCCGTGAGAGTGGCCGTGCAGGGCCCAAGCGCCGTAGTGCGCTGCGTTCCACACGACCATCCGATAATGGAACAGGACGATGTGCTGCTGATAGGGCCCGGTGAAGCCATTCAATATCTCGGACAGTTCCACTTTGATTTCTCGGTAAGGCGCGACCGACGCCCAACCCTTGGCCTTGCGGGTCTGATCGTGGTCGTGGTTCCCGTAGACGAGGTGCTTCTGCCCGTGCAGTCGACGGAGGAGGGCCTCGTTATCGTTCCGGGTGCGGTAGAAGGAGAAGTCCCCGAGATGATAGATGGTGTCCTGTGACTGGACGACCGCATTCCAGCGATCGACCATGGCTGCGTCCATCTCTTGGACATCCGCGAAGGGGCGCTTGGCGTGCTTGATCACGCCGGCGTGCCCAAAGTGCGTGTCAGATGTGAACCAAATCATCTACGTATTCCCCAAGCACAAGGAAGAAGTGTGTATCAGCCGATGAGCCTGTAGAAGCCCGGGGCGGCGACGGGGGAGTCCGGCCCGAGCAGGAACACACCGCGGTGCAGGCGCATCAGAGCCTCCTCGAGGTTTCCCCCGTGTGCGCCCACCGGGAATCGGTAGACACCGGATCTGTTGTCAACCACGCCGGGTACTTCGACGGTGCCCTTGACCGTGAACTTGGCTGACCCAACCGCGCCGTCAACCGTGTACCCGACCTCAATACAGTCGACCGTCATCTCCCTGCGCTCGGGGGAGGCGACACCTACTTGGTCCCCTACGAAGACGAGCTTCATTTCAACCCCGCCTTGTCCCGAAGTGCTTGTAGTCTGGCCTCGGTCTCGCGGCGGAACGCCTTGCGAGACCGCCACACAATCAACTCGGTCGTGAGAAACATGAGGGGTATGCCGGCGGAGTACCACCACCTTGCGGCGCCTGTGCAGAGGGCCATGCCCACGGCGTAGGCTGCCAGGAAGGCCAGCGTCAGGACCAACACGCCACTGGCGATCCTCGCTCCCTTGGAAGGAACCGTAAGGATACCAGCCCCCTCCTCGGCAGTCATCGTGCCGGCGGCGACGGCGTCGAACACCTCTCGGCTAGTCATCGCGTTCCCCCCGCCTCGAAGAGGTGCCAGACGTAAGGCCCGTCCTGCCAGGTGGCGATGTGGTCCCCGATCGCGTAGTCGTCGATCGGGTGCCCTGTCCCGGCCAGGCGGAAGTGCCGGAGCTCCTTCGGGGCTTTGGGGTCGACGAGGGCCCAAAGGCAGTTGGTTCCTGCCTGGCTTTCGACGTGAAGGATCCTGGCCCCGATGGGCAGTTCCAGCGAGAACTCGTCTACAAGGTTCACGGGGTACTTGAAGACACTCAGCATTTTCCTCCTTGTGCTTGGTTGAGACGCAACCTCTAGCGCTTCTTGGGCAGCGGGATCTCCGGCGGCGGGACGCGCTTGGCCAGCGCTGCGTTCCAGGCGTTCCGTTCCTTGGTGCGCTTCAATTCCTCATCCCAAGCCTTGCTCGCGCGCGTCACGCATTCCATCGCGTGTGCCAGTTGCTCCGCCAGCCACCTCGCTGGATCCTGAAGCACGGGGGGCGGGTACCAGCGCTCTAGATCCTTCTCTGTCGGCGGCAGCGAGATCTTGATCTGCTCCAGCATGAACGCCTTCAAGCCTGCGTGGTCCGGCGTCGGAGGATCCCAGGCCTCGACCTGCACGCGCATCGCCTCGTACTGCGCCCGTTCCTGCGCGTAGCGGAGGCGGGTCTCCTCATTGCGCTTCACCTGCTGGTCGAACTCCGCCTGACAAAGCAGCGCTGCCTGGGTGAGACTCATCTTCCCCAGTTTGCGCAGTCGTCGGAGGGCCGAATCGAGTTGCTTCTTCTCGTACTCGGACGGCTTGTACTCCGGGATGGGCGCGTCGATCCCATCGTCTCGCAGCAGGCCATTCGCCCCGAACGCGTGCGCGCATCCCCACAGGAACTGAGCGAAGGTAGCCCCGTCCTCGATCATTGCCGTGTACCCAGTCGGCATCTTCAAACCTCCCTGTTGGTCGAACGGTTTCGCGTGCGACCCACCCTGACCAAGTTGTTCTACAGCACCGCTCCCAGCAACCACCCTAACTCGTATTCGTGGTGAGTCAAGATGTGATCGAACGAGGGATGCGGAATTTGAGGGGGGGGGGGCAAGCACGAACCAGGGCCGCGCCTTCTCAACACGCCGGGATCGCAAGCCCTCTTGCCGATGACCTCAGCGAAGGAACCGCCGACGGCCGTGCGTACGCACGGGGGCTCTCGCCAGTAGCCGCATCGCCAAGATCAGGAAGTCGTCACGGAGGAACCGTGGCAGGTGCTGAATGGGCGCGGCAGCAGCTCCCCCGTAGAACCCGTCGCCCTTCCGGTAGATCAGGAGGTGGACCGCTCTCTCAGGACGGCCTTCAACCTTTCCTTGAACAGGATCGCCGTCCTGCGCCCGATCGCGGCGCTGGCCTCCTTGGACTCCACGATCTCGTTCTTCGCCTCGCGGTAGACGTCTTCGACCATCGCCTTGATGACCTGCCCGGTGTGCTCGATGTTCGCGCCGGGGATCTTCTGCAGCACGTGTTCGAGGCGCATTGGCGTTACCCACTCCTGCGCGATCGCGTCAGCGCCAGCCAGTACAGCGAGCTTTTCGGCATCCGCGACCTTTGGCGTGGTTGCCCGCTCCGAGAACTTCTCCCCTTTGTGCTTCGCGATGACGCGCTGATCGTTGTTCGTTCTGAGTTCAATCAGGGGGCGCAGCACCACGCCCTCCCGCGGGTGGTCCTCACCGCAGCCGCGCCGCACAGCGACCTCCGACGGGCGGTCAAGCTCGAAGTCCAGCGCCTCCAAGTTCGTGGACACCCTCCGATAGGGCACCACCGCGAGTCCCAGGCCCGTCGCGACCTGATCCATGTCCGGCACGGAGAGCCAGCGGTCACCCACCAGCACCTCGAACGCGATGAACCGCAGCGTCGGCCCGTAGGTGTCCATCATCCTTTGGCAGGAACCCCCGTACGCCTCACCATAGACGACGACCGTAGGGTAGCCGAGTTCGCGGAACTTTGCCTCGAGTTCCTCGTGATCGAATGCCTTGCGGAACTTGTCGATTGGCGCGCCGCCCGGGCTGTAGTGCAGCTGGCCGTCCGCCCAACGGACGTGTGCCGACGTCCCGTGCACCTTCTCCAGTGCAAAGCACTCGCGGAACATCAGGATCGTCTGGTTCTTGTACAGGCTGTCGATGTGCATGTAGGACATGCGGACTCCTCCAGGCCGGAGTCTAATCACAATGTTTGACCTGGACAAGGGGAGGCTCACATGTTCGTTTCCGAATTTGATCGAGCCTCAGGATAGGACCTCGACGATCGTTCCAGTTGGTAATCCACCCCTTTTACACCCCCCATCAACTAAATCCCCGAACTAATTAGACATAACCCCCTAACGCACTGCATCCCTCCGCGTGTAAGCGCTGAGAATCGTTCGTGTCTAGTCCTTGCTACACACTTTCCCTGTGCTTGGGGTGCGGGGCGTACCCCGTGCGGTGCGGGGCGGGTAGGGTCCGACTGCGCGCGGGCTTCGCGCGTGCATACGCGGCGCGCTGAGGAAATTGCACGAAGCGTACCGCTCGAGGTAGGGTAAAACCCCCACAGCTGTGTTAGGCTAGTAGTTTCAGGTAGTTAAACACACAGGAAAGAATCGTACCAAGAATGCTAGGGGGAAAACCCCTCGCATGTGTAAGTTGCGGAAATCGTTGGGGTTGGCAGTCATTTCCTGTAAACCTAACGCTTCAAAGCAGGGTAAGAACCCCACGCTCTGACTGAACCTAGGTCACCCCGTCCAGTATCTACGTATGGTAGTTTTAGTCTAGGCATTCCAGCTACCTAGCTAGGTTATCCACACCCTCCACACCGCTAACTGTACAGACATTGGACTAACCCATGCGAACCTAAGTAGCAGGAATAACTAGGTTTGCATCGCTGGCACGTTGCTCGCATTGTCTTTCTGCATCGGACGGCAACCCAAACGGGAGACACAGACCATGACGACGCGTGACATGTGGCGGATGGTGGACATGTGGCAGCGGACCGCGGCGAACCTCAAGCGGGCTGGCATGGCGCGCGCGGCAGAGCGGGCGCGGCGCTTGTGGCGGGCGTGGTTCGACCGTGCGAGCAACGCGGAGGCGCTGGCGGAAGCGGTCGGGCTGGAGACGTCGGGGCGCGCGCTGTAGTCGGGTACCATCGGCCTAGGCGTGCGCTGTACGCGCCTAGGCCGCTCCCCTGCGCATGCGCGGGGAGGCTGGCAGGGACGGTCGCGGAATGCGACCCGTTGACGTGGGTTGTTAGGCACGTCTGCGGATCGGGTTTCACGACCTTGGGAAGCTTGAGCAATTTCGCTCCAAGCACAAGAGTAGTGTTCCCCAAACCGGAGAACGAATCATGGCGAGCAAGAGCAAGAGCGAGACGAAGGTGGCCAGCGCCCCCAAGAAGACGGTGGCGGAGCGCTTCGCCGAGAAGCTGGAGATGGCGAAGAGGACGCTGGACAGCAATCTCCCGGAGATCAACGGCGCCATCGGCGGGCGCACGGCGTACGCGCGGGGCGTGACGCTGGCGTCGCTGCGGGGTTCGCCCGACGCGCCCGCCCCCACCGTGGGGGTGTCCGGTGCGGTGCCGTCGCTCCAGTCGGCGGAGTAGCAGTAACCGGATTGGCGCGCTCCGGTCTAACAAAAGCGCCACCATGATCATGACTACACCCGATACCACGTGCGCCGTTTGCCTTTCCCTCCCGTGTCGCGCAAGCGACGGCTGGGAGCGGGACAAGCACGCGCAACTGACCCTCGCGTTGCGGCGCGACATTGCGGCCCGTGCGGCTGGCGAGCGCGCTGGATTGACGGACGACGCGCGGGCGCGCGCTACGCTGGCGTCGCGTAGCGAAGCACTGAGGGAATGCACCCACTGTGGTAGGACCCATCCCGACGCGTGGCGCGCCTACGTGTGCGCCCGTAACGCAATGCGGAAGTCCCTGCGGCGGACGGACCCTGCCCGGCAACAGACCACGGCGGGGTGGCGCGTCTACCGCGCCAAGGACGGCGTGGTCACCCCGATCGCGCCTCGCAAGGCGGTTGACTCCGGGGTTCGCGCCAGCGCAACGGCACGGGTGACCTACCCAGCGCCTTGCCCGTGGGGTGACCTTGACGCGGGCTGTTGCGGCGAAGCGTGCGGTTCTCACTGTGGGTGCGAGTGTCACGAGTACGATGGCCCAGCGTGCGGTGCGTGCGCTGGCACGGTAGGGATCACTCACGCGTCGGAATCGCAGTCTAACGCGGTAGCGGACAACGTGTGCGCCACGTCAACGCGGACAGCGGTGAGCATCTCGACACTGCCGGGCCCTGTCTACAACGCAGCGACGGACAGGGAGATGCCACGGCGTAGCAGGGGAGGGAAGGGCGCGACGCGTAGCCAGCGCGGTAGCAACGCGCTTCGCAAGTTGATGGGTTGAGGCGCTGAAAGCGCCTCACATGTAACGGGAAAAATCGCT
>Ga0075425_100000046_pt1 | contig 115689 bp, 118 predicted proteins | sample SoiMethybrSBSTD4_FD_75300 | JGI IMG/M metagenome (GOLD analysis project Ga0075425, IMG submission 75300) | Bulk soil microbial communities from a Populus tree surrounding site in Tennessee, USA - Soil MetaG P. TD hybrid SBSTD4 | ecosystem: Environmental > Terrestrial > Soil > Tree plantation...
ACCGCGCCGGCGCGCGCCCACGTCACGCTGATGAAGCTGACGGCGCTGCTGCGCGGCGTGCTTCGATCGAGCGACGCGTCGGTGGCCCTCGGCGACGAAATCGATCTCGTCGCCGCCTACCTCGACATCGAGCGCGCCCGCTTCGAGGAGCGGCTGCAGGTCGAGATCGATGTCCCCGAGACGCTGCGGCGGGTGCGCGTTCCAGCGCTGCTCGTGCAGCCGCTCGTGGAGAACGCCATCAAGCACGGCATCGCCAACAGCCGCGGCGGCGGCAGCGTGGCCGTGCGCGCCCGCGCGGAGCGCGAGCATCTGATCATCACCGTCCGCAACACCGGCCTGCCGACGAACGAGATCGAGATCGCGCACGGGCGCCGGCGCGGCGTCGGCCTCGCCAATCTCGACGCGCGCCTGCGGCATCTTTACGGCGACGCGGCGCGGCTCGCGCTGATCGCCACGCCGAGCGAGACGTGCGCGGAGGTCGTCCTGCCGGCGCTGGCGCGCGACGTGGCATGAGAGAAAAGCTCCGCGTGGTGATCGCCGACGACGAGCGGCCGGCGCGCTCGCTGCTGCTGGCAATGCTGCGGCATTTCGACGATGTCGACGTCGTCGGCGAGGCGAAGGACGGCTCGGAAGCGGTGGAGGTGATCGAGCGCGAGCGCCCCGATCTCGCCCTGCTCGATCTGCAGATGCCCGAGGTCGACGGACTCGGCGTCGTGCGCCTGCTGCGGCGCGGCGCGCAGCCGATGATCGCCTTCGTCACCGCCTACGACGAGTTCGCGGTGCGCGCTTTCGAGGTGAACGCGGTCGACTATTTGCTCAAGCCGGTCGACGCCGGGCGGCTGCGCGAGACGATCAGCCGCGCCATCGACCGCCTCGACCGCGAGGACCTGCGCGCCATCTCCGCGAAAGGCGTGCGCACGGCTGCCGCGGCGCTGGAGCCGTCGACGCCGCTGCGCCGCATTCCGGTGCGCAAACGCAACGAGATCGTGCTGGTGCCGGTCGAGCAGATCGCCTCGGTCATCGCCGACGGCGAGCTGCTGCATCTTTCGACGATGCGCGGCGAGAAGCACACGATCACGTATCGCCTGAAGGATCTCGAGGCGCGCCTCGATCCTGAGCAGTTCGTCCGCCTCAGCCGCGGCGCGATCGCGAACATCGGCGCGATCGCCAAGGTCACGCCGATGCCCGGCGGCGTGTTCCGCCTGTCCTTGACGAACGGCCAGGAGCTGCAGTCGAGCCGCTTCCACTCGCGCGTGCTCCGCGAGCGGCTGTTGCGGCTGTAGTCCTACGCCATTGCCATCGGCCGGAAAAAGATCCTCACGATCGCCAGCAACAGCAGCGCGATCCCGAACGTGCAGACGATCGTCGCCCCCGTCGGCAGGTCGGCTTGGAACGAGATCATGATCCCGATCGCGCTGACGACCGCCCCCATCGTCCAGCCGATGGCTAGGCGCTTTCCGATCGATTTCGCGAAGAGCATCGCCGCCACCGACGGAACGATCAGGTACGAGAAGACCAGCAGCACGCCGGCGATCGCCACCGACGACGTCACCACGAAGCCGAAGGACGTGTAGAAGAGGAAGTCCCACAGCCTCATGCGCGGCACCTGCTCGCCGAGGGAGATGGCCAGGAACTTCTTTCGGAAGATGTAGTGGAAGAGGCCGACGATCGCGTAGAGCCCGGCGGTTTCCGCGACCGTGAACTTCGACACGGTCAGGATGTTGCCGACGAGCATGTCCTTCAGATGCTCGGTCCCCTCGGGTGCCTTGCTCATGGCCAGGATCGCCGCGGCCGCGGAGACGGCGTAGACGATGCCGATGATCGCTTCCTGAGGGATGCGTGTCTCGTGGTGCACGCGCGTGAAGGCGAAGATGGCCGCGCCGAGGATGGTGAAGCCGAGCGACCAGAAGTAGGTCACGCCGGAGTGGAGCTCGTGCCCGGCCAGATACGCGATCGTCGTGCCGAGCGCGGCGATCTGCGCCAACGACAGGTCGACGAAGATGACGCCGCGCTCGACGACGTGCACGCCGAGGTAGGCGTGGATGCCGGTGAGAATCAAGCCCGCCAGCAGCGGGAGGTAAAGAAATCCGATCAGTTCAAGCGTCACTGCAGTGCCTTTACGAGATTCGCGACGTTGGTGTTGAAGAGCGAAATGTAGTCGTCGGTGCCGCTCTTGGCGCCACCGACGGAGGGGTATAGCACGACCAGCTTCGCGCCGGTGCGCTCGGCGATCGACTGCGGGGTCTTGGCGTCGAAGTACGGCTCCATGAGGATGGCTTTGACGTGCTGGGCCTTCATCAGGTTGATCAGCTCGAACGTGTGCGACGGCGACGGCGGCACGCCCGGCTTCGGCTCGACGTAGCCGACGACGTCGAGGCCGAAGTGCTTGGCGAAGTTCGGCCACGAGGCGTGGTAGGTGACGACTTTCGCGCCGCGGTACGGCGCCATCTCAGCCAGCCAGTGCTTGTTCGCTTCGTTGATCTTCACCTTGAATGCGTTCAGGCGCTGGGCGAAGTACGGAGCGTCGGCCGGCCGCAGCTCGGCCAGCTTCTGCTCGATCTGGATGGCGATGCGCACGGCGTTGGCCGGGTCGAGCCAGAAGTGCGGGTTGCCGAGCGGGTGGACGTCGCCCATGGAGCGGTTCACGACCGTCGGCCGCTCGAGGATCTCCACGCCGTGCGAGACGTCGAGGTACCCCTTCGTGCCGGGAAGGATGTTCGGGTTGCGGCTCTGGTCGAGCAGCGGCGGGAGCCAGCCGATCTCGAGCTCCAGGCCGACGACTTCGAGGAGGTCGGCGTTGCGGAGCAGAAGGAGAAAGCTCGGCTTCGGCTCGACGAAGTGCGGGTCCTGGTAGCCGCGGGCGATGGAGCTGACGTCGACGCGGTCGCCGCCGACTTCCTTCGTCAGCGAGGCGAGGTCCTGGATCGTGGTGACGACTTTCAGCGGCACCGCGAACGCCGGCGCCGCGATGAGGGTGAGTGCCGCGAGAGATAACAAAATGCGTTTCATTTGGATCTCCTAAAAAGCGTGCGCGCCGTGCGCGCCGATGGCGAATTGAAGTTGTAAGAGCAGCTCGTTGGCGGTCTTGACGTCGCCGTACTTCGTGCGGCGGAGCTGCCCGCGGATCTGGCTGAACTCCGACGGCCAGAAGGTGAGGGTGGCGGAGACGCCGCGGTCGCGCGTCCCCGGCGCGACCTGCGCCAGCGACGGCGTCTCGTCGGCGGAGTCGAGGCGCACTCCGGTGAACCAGCGCTGCGCGAGCTGGTAATCGAGCGAGGCGTAGAAGCCGCGCAGGCGGCGGTCGAAGTCGTCGCGTTTGTCGACCATCCCCTCGAAGCGGCCGACGACGCCGCGGTACAGCCCCTGCTGCAGCGGCTTCCAGCGGTAGGTGACGTCGACGCCGCCGAAGGCGTTGTGCCCGTCGGCGATGGTCCCGCGCGCCCAGCTCATGCCGAGCTCGATGTTCGAGTTCTCGCTGATATCCTTGAAGGCCTTGAGGTGCGTGTTCCAGGCGACGTCGCTGGCCTTGCGCCGCTCGAAGACGCCCGGCAGCTCGCTGCTGTACAGCTCACCGGTGGCTTCGACGAAGGCGGCGGTAACGGGGATGGCTTTCGAGACGGAGATGCCCTCGCCGTGGAACTGCTCGTCGCCGAAGAAGTTGTGGATGACGAGGGGCTGGTCGACCCACGGCCGCACGTGCGTGTGCCAGGTGTTGGCCTTGCCGAACAGGGCCTTGAACTTGCCGGCCTTCGCCGTCAGGCCCCACGGGAGCGTGACGAACTGGGCGTACCCTTCCTCGACATCGATGCCTTCCGGAGAGACGGAGAAAAAGAAGTTGGCCTTTGCGTAAGGATCGACGAAGGCCTGGAACGCGATCTCCGCCTCGTCGAGCTTGAACGGTGAGCGCTCGTCGTTCGGGCCGAACTCGTACGGGTTTGCCGGTCCGGCCTTGCCGATGAAGTTGCCGATGACGGAGGTGTCGGGGTTGAAGACTTTCGAGGCGGCGGGGTTGAAGACGTTGTTGACCGTCTGTACGTCGGTGAGCGCGGACGACGGCTGCGACGCCGGCGCGGGTTGCGCGGCGGCCGGCGGCGCGACCTCGACTTTGGTCAGGTCTTCGGCCGCGGCCGCGGGCGCGGGCGCGGGAGTGCCTTTCAGTCGATCGATCTCCTGGCGAATCTGGGCGACCTCCTGCGTGAGCGCGTCGAGGCGCTTCTCGAGCTGGCTGACGCGGTCGTCCGTCGTCTGCGCGAACGCAGGCAGAGCGGCGAAAAAGAGAATTGGAAAAAGCGCGCGATGACCTCGATGGGCCATGGGTCTCCTCCTTTGACAACGGCGGGTGAGAAAGGCGCCTCAGGCCGCGGGAGGAGCGCGGGAGGGGAGGGGCAGCACGAGCGATGCCGGCGGACACGACACCACCTCCGCTGCCATGACGCTGACGACGACAACCGGCGCGGCGACGGCCGGCGGCGCGGTCGGAAGCTGTGTGACGCCGGCGGCGCAGACCGCGCAGGCGCCGTTGCCGGCGGCGGCGCGGGCGTCGCTGTTCTCCCAAAGGGGATGCGAGTGCACGACCGGCTCGATGGCCAGGAGCAGCGCGACACCGAGGATCAGAAGAGGCAGTCGGCGGAGCATTCGAAGCGTCAAAGCATACCTCGTAAGGCAGGCCAAGCAAGGGCTATTCCGAGTGGAATAAGGGACGCGGGACGTCGCTTTGCTACCGCGTTAGGAGACCGAAGCAGATGGCTGAGACGACCCACGCAGTACAGCAGATCACCGACGCCGAATTCGACCAGCTCATCGGCGGCGACAAGCCGGTATTCGTCGACTTCTGGGCCCCCTGGTGCGGCCCGTGCCGGATCATCGGGCCGATCGTGGAAGAGCTCGCCCCGTCGTACGAGGGGAAGGCGATCATTACCAAGATGAACGTCGACGAGAACCAGGTCGTGCCGATGAAGTTCGGCGTGACCTCCATCCCGACGCTGCTGATCTTCAAGAACGGCAAGCTGGTGGACCGCGCCATCGGCGCCATGCCGAAGGGGAATCTGCAGGCGTTCATCGACCGGAATCTGTAAACCAGAAACCAGAAACCTGAAACCAGAAGAAAAGCCCGACGGTGCATGTGCATCGCCGGGCTTTTCGCATTCTGGTTTCTAGTTTCTGGTTTCTGGTTTAATTTCGGCCGTGCTCGCGGATCTTGATGCGCTGATGCAACAGCGCGCCATCGACACCCTCCTCGTCCCCATGCACGAGGTCCTGCATCCCGCCTTCCGCTGGATCACGCGCGGCGCGAAGGTGACGAAGGGGTACGCGGTCAAGCGGGCGGGCGAGGAGCCGATTCTCATCACCTATCCGATGGAGCGCGGCGAGGCGGCGGCGACGGGACTGGCCACGCGGCTCGTGCACGACTTCGATCACGACCGCATCTTCAGGAGCGCGCCGAACGCCGTGGCCGCCTACGGCGAGTTCTTCGACGGGGTCCTGCGCGGCCTCGGCTGCGGCCCCTCACTGGCCTTCGCCGGAAATCTGCCCATCCACCTCTACCTCGGCATCGCCGACGAGCTGCAGGGGCGCGGCTGGAACGTCGTCCGCTCCTCGGGCGAGGACCTCGTGCAGATGGCCCGCAAGCGGAAGGAGCGCTGGGAGATCGAAGCGATCGCCTCGGTCGGTGAGCGGACGGAGCAGGTCGTCGACCGCGTCCGCCAGGTCCTGCGCGACGCCATCGTCGAAGACGGCCACGTCCTCCACCGCGGCGAGGTGCTGACGCTCGGCCATCTCAAGCAGCTCGTCTCCTCGGAGATCGCCCGGCTCGGTATGGCCGAGGACCACGAGACGATCCTCTCCCAGGGCCGCGACGCCGCCGTGCCGCATTCGCGCGGCGACGCCGCCGCGCCCGTGCGGCCGTCGCTGCCGATCGTCCTCGACATCTTCCCGCTCGACAAGGAGAGCGGCTACTTCTTCGACCTCACGCGCACGTTCTGCGTCGGGCCCGTCCCCGAGGAGCTCGCGCAGGTGCACGCGCACGTGCTCGAGGCTTTCGACCTCGCGGCGAAGGAGATGGTGGCGGGGACGCCGGCGACGGCGTACCAGAACCTCGTCTGCGATTTCTTCGAGGCCCGCGGCTACGCCACGACGCGCTCGGACCCGCGCACGCTCGACGGCTACGTCCACTCCCTCGGCCACGGCGTCGGCCTGGACATCCACGAGAAGCCGTTCTTCGGCCTGGCGGCCACGAACCTCGACGTGATCGAAGTCGGCGACATCGTCACCATCGAGCCCGGCCTCTATTTCCCCGAGCGCGAGATCGGCGTGCGCATCGAGGACACCTTCGTCGTCACCGAGGACGGCCGCGTCTCTTCACTTTGCCGAGGAGGCCGAGGGCTCGCGCCCTGAATATTTCTTGAGCGCCTTCGCCAGCGTGTAGCCCTTCAGGAACTCCGCCTTGCGATAGCCGTCGCCGTCGAACGCGTACACGGTGACGCCGCCGCTCTCCTCGAAGAAGAAGTGCGTGCCGCGCGCCGTCGCCGCGTACGTGATCTTGGTCTTGCCGTCGGCGGAGAGCGAGGCCAGGAACATCGCCACGGGGTGGGGGATGGACGCGGGGGCGACGGGCGGTTTGGGCGCGGCGAGGGCTGGGACGGCCACGAAGAGGAACAGCACAATCATGCGACGCATGGCGCGTATTCTAGAGCGGCGACACAGCGATCCCGAGCATTCCTGCTCAAAATCCCTGATCTTCCGTCTTGAGGCGGCGGACCTCCTTCGCGGCATCGTTGCCTTTGAAGATCTCGAAAAGACGCTTCAGGGTTTTCAACCGTTGCTTCCGGTACGTGGTTTTCTTGCCAGCCATGAGGTCCACCTTACTGAGGGCATACTATCTACAAGCGGTGAAAAAAATGAGGGCGCAGGTGGTCGCCCTGCTGGCGGCGCGACCTCTAGCCGAGGCCGACGCCTCGGCAAGACAACGCCCTGCGCCCCGTCCCCTGCGCACTGCGTCCTGATATGCACACCTTCCTCTTCGCCCACGGCGCCGGCGGCGGCATGAACGCGCCATTCATGACCGCCGTGGCGCGCGGACTCGAGGCGCGCGGCATCCGCGTCGTCCGCTTCGAATTCCCGTACATGCAGGCGCGGCGGCGCGTGCCGGACCGTGAGCCGGTGCTCCTGCAGGCCTGGCGCGACGTCGTCGCGGAGCAGGGCGGCGGCGCGGCCGTGGCCATCGGCGGCAAGTCCCTCGGCGGGCGGATGGCCAGCATGGTCGCGGACGAGCTGGGCGTGTGCGCCCTCGTCTGCTTCGGCTATCCCTTCCACCCGCCCGGGAAGCCGGAGAAGCTGCGGACGAAGCACCTCGCCGCGCTGCGCACGCCCGCGCTCATCATCCAGGGCGAGCGCGATCCCTTCGGCACGCCCGCCGACGTCGCCGGCTACGCGCTCTCGCCGTCGATCGAGATCGCCTGGCTCGCGGGTGGCGATCACTCGTACAAGCCGCGCGAGCGGGAGAACATCGCCCGCGCCGTCGAGCTCGCGGGCGGCTTCATCGAGCAGCATTGATCCGGCGGACGTTTTGGGCCACGATGCGGGCGGATGCGGCGGCCTCTGACCTTGGTCGTGGAGGATGACGCAGCCACTCGAAAGCTCCTTCGGAGCCTGCTCGAGGAACGCGGCTGCGAGGTCGACGAGGCCGTCGACGGGCAGCAGGCCATCAACGCCCTCACCGAGCGCCAATACGAAGTCGTGCTCCTCGACATCGTCCTGCCGAGGATCAGCGGCACGGTGGTGATGGACTTCCTGATGCAGCGCGATCCGGCCATGCTCTCGCGGGTCATCGTCGTGACGGGACTCAACGTCGACGAGATCCGCAAGCTCTTTCCCGCCGTCCGCTCCGCCCTCGCCAAGCCGGTCATTCCGGCGCGGCTGCTGCAGATCGTCGACGCCTGTCTCGGCCGGTGACGCGGTTTTCACGCCGCTCTGACGCGGGCGTCACAGGTCCAGCGATTCACGCCGCGCGGCCCATTTTTTTTCACGCATGGGCGAACGGGCCCCTGATGACCGCGGATTATCTTGTACACAACTGAGACGGCATACAACGACGCTAACCTCCTCCGGAAGCGAGTTGTATGAGAGAGAGCTGGCAGGCCGGTGGGAGCGAGTCGCTTCCATCGGCCTGCTCCTTTAGAGGTCCATCAGGAAGCGATCCGCGGCCCCGCTGGCGTCGTACTCCGCCTGCAAGTCCGTCTTGTGCTTCCACTCCGTCTCGGCGAGCTCCATGAACAGCCGGCCGAGCTCGGTGTCGGGGACGCGCTCGGCCATGTGGCGGAAGTACGACTCGGCGTCGCGCTCGCGCTCGAGCGCGTGCTTCAGCGCCCCCGGCATGTCGAGGTTGGCGACGTCGGGCGGGACGTCGACGCTCACCGGCAGCGGCGCGGGCGGCGCCTGGCCTACCGTCTCGCGATACCTCCGCTCCAGCTTGGCGCGATGGACGAGCTCTCCGTCGGCGAGCTGCAACAGGCGCTTGCGCACGTCCGGAGATCCGGCGCGCTCGGCCATCTTTTGATAGTAGAGGCGCGACTCGACCTCGGATTGGATCGCTTTGCGGAGGACTTCCTCGACCGTCGTTTCGAGCGGCTTCATGGGCGCGGCGCGATTCTACTCGCTGCCGCGATAGAGGTCGGGATTCGGCGGCGCGTCGTCCTCGAACGGCGCGCTGCGCAGCGGCTGACCTAGGCCCGTGCCGCCGGCTGTGCCCTTCTTCTCGATCCCGCCGTAGTACGGGCGCCAGCCCATCGGCGCGACGGGGAAGTTCGGCGGCACGACGAGGTCGCGCAGACCGACGACCGCGCGGGCCCGCGTGTCGATGGCCATCTCGTAGTCGCGGGTCATGTAGATCGCGTCCTCGGGGCAGGCATCGACGCAGTAGCCGCAGAAGACGCAGCGCAGCAGGTCGATGTCGTAGCGCACCGGGAACTTCTCGCGCGTGCGCTCGTCCTCGCCGGCTTCGATGGTGATGCACTCCGCCGGGCAGGCCGTCGAGCACATGTAGCAGGCCACGCAGCGCGTCGTGCCGTCCTCGCGCGAGGTGAGGATGTGCCGTCCGCGGAAGCGCTCCGAGTAGACGCGCTTGACCTCGGGATACGAGATCGTCGGCAGCTGCTTGAGGTCGAAGAGATTCTTCACCAGATGGCGGATCGTTACCAACATCCCCGCCAGCACCTGGGGGATGACGAGGCGTTCCAGCACGCCCATGCGCGCTGCGGTGACCTTGACGACGCCTGGCGAGATTCGTGTGACCTGCATGTCGTAGCTCTTAGCTCTTGGCTCTTAGCTCTTGGCGCCCCGGCTCCCTAAGAGCCAAGAGCTAAGAGCCAAGAGCTCCTCAATGATCCAACTCCCCGGCAATGATGTTCAGCGACCCCAGTGCCGCGACCGCGTCCGGGATCGTCTGCCCGATGATCATGTCGGGGAACGCGGAGTAAATCTGGAAGCAGGGCGGGCGGCAGCGGACGCGGTACGGGTTCTTCGTCCCGTCCGAGACCACGTAGAACCCGAGCTCGCCGTTGCCGCCTTCGACCTGGAAGTACGTCTCGCCGACCGGCGGCTGGATGCCGTGCATGATCAGTTTGAAGTGGTAGATCAGCGACTCCATTTCGTTGTAGACCTTCGACTTCGGCGGCAGGGCCACGTACGGGTTGTCGACGATGACCGGCCCCTCGGGCATGCCGCGGTCGATGGCCTGCTGGAGGATCTTGAGCGATTGGCGCATCTCCTCCATGCGCACCAGGTAGCGGGCGAAAGTGTCGCCGCCGTCGGCGATGGGGACGTCGAAGTCGTACGTCTCGTACCCGAGGTAGGGGCTCGCTTTGCGGACGTCGAAGGGAACCCCGCAGGCGCGGAGGCACGGGCCGGTGAAACCGTACTCGATGGCCAGCTCCGGCGTGATCGGGGCCACGCCGACGACGCGGTCGAGGAAGATCTTGTTCTTGTCGACGAGCTTCTCGACATCGTTGATGTGCTTCGGCAGCCGCTCGACGAGGCGTTGCGCCATCTCCAGGAAGTTCGGCGGCGCATCGACAGCGAGCCCGCCGATGCGCGTGTAGCTCGGCAGCAGGCGCGCGCCGCAGCAGGCCTCGATCAGACCGTAGATCTCCTCGCGCGGCTGGAAGAGGTACCAGAAATTCGTCAGCGCGCCCATGTCGACGAGGTTCGTGCCGATGCAGACGAGGTGGTCGGCGATGCGCATGAACTCGCAGAGCATCAGGCGGATGTGCTGCGCGCGCGGCGGCGCGGTAATGCCGAGGAGCTTCTCCACGGCCATGCAGTAGCCGACGTTGTTGATGATCGCCGACATGTAGTTGAGGCGGTCCGTGAAGGGGATGGCCTGCTGGTACGTGTGCGTCTCGCACGACTTCTCGAAGCAGCGATGGAGGTAGCCGATCTCCTGGTCGGCGCCGATGATCCTCTCGCCGTCGAGGGTGACGACGATGCGCAGCGTGCCGTGCGTGGCCGGATGCGACGGGCCGAGGTTCAGCGTGACGCGCTCGAAGTCCGTGTCGACGTCCTCGAAGCGCGGATCGATCTTCGGAATGATCTTGGCGACGTCCTTCTCGGTGAGGATCCAGCGCTGCGCGGGATCGTAGTCCTTCCGCAGCGCGTGTCCCTGGAAGGCCTCGTGGCAGAGGATGCGGCGGAGGTTCGGGTGGCCGTCGAAGCGGACGCCGTACATGTCGAAGACTTCGCGCTCGTACCAGTTCAGGCCTTTGAAGACGCCCGTGCCGGTGGGAACGCTCTCGTCCTCGGCAACGCGCACCTTGAGGCGTACGCGCTCGTTCTTTTCGAGCGAGTAGAGCTGGTACATGACATCGAAGCGCTGCTCGCGGGCCGGGTAGTCGACGCCCCAGAGGTCGAGCGGCAGCGTGTAGCCGGCCGACTTGAGCGCCGTCAGCGTGGCGACGATGTGGGCTTTCGGGACGACGAAGGTCGGAAGGTCCTGCCCCGTTTCCTGCTCGACGCCGGGCAGCGCCGCGGCGATCTCCGCGCCGCGCGCGTCCATGGCCGCCACTTCCTTCGGCACGTAGGCCTCGCGGTTCGTCGGGGCGGGGCCGGTGTAGGGGATGGCGGAGTACTTGGTGAGCGTGCTCATACGCCCCGCTTGAGCTCCCCGCGCTCGATCTTTTCCTTCAGCTTGAGAATGCCGTACATCAGTCCTTCCGGAGTCGGCGGGCAGCCCGGAACCCAGATGTCGACGGGGATGATCTCGTCGATGCCCTGCACGACGTGGTACATGCGGTAGAAGCCACCCGAGGTCGCGCAGGCGCCCATGGCCACCACGTACTTCGGCTCGGGCATCTGGTCGTAGATCTTCTTCAGCACCGGCGCCATCTTGTCGACGATGGTGCCGGCCACGATCATCAGATCCGCCTGGCGCGGCGAGAAGCGCACGACCTCGGCGCCGATGCGCGCCAGGTCGTAATGCGACGACACCAGCGACATGAACTCGATCGCGCAGCAGGCCGTGCCGAACGGCAGCGGCCACAGCGAGTTGCCGCGTGCCCAGTTCACCATGGTGTCGACTTTCGTCGTGAGGTAGGTCGAGCCGGCGAGATCCTCGATCTCGCGCTCGGACTCGCCCGGCAGCGTGATCAGCCCCTTTTCGGCCTCTTCGCCCGGCACGCCGCCCGGCTTTCGCGCGACGATGGAGTTGGGCGGAGTATCGAGGTTGGTCGGCATGCTCGGCGGGCTCGCGATTCTATGGGCTAGAGAAACTTTTCACAAGCTTGTCGGCCGCTTCCTTCGCGGCGCGCGCATGCGCCGGCATCTGCAGTTGCTCGTAGGTCGCGGCCAGGAGTTGATAGGCCTCCAGATCCTTCTTCTGATCGAAGAGCTCCGAGGCCTCGACGAATTTCGGCGCCGCCTTTCGAATCTCCTCGAGTGGGCCGAAAAAAGGGTAATCCCATATGTTGCCCCAAGTGCGGTGCCAGTCGTCGGCCTTGACGGCGTGAAATCCCTCGATGCGGAAGCGCTCGCGCTCGCCCGCGTCGAAGACGACGGCCGCCGGCGTCGAGTAGCGATGGGCGAGCGGTATGGCGCTGATCTCGGGATCGAGGCGAAGCAGGACGAAGTCCGACATCCGCTGCTGCACGTCGGGTTGGTCGAGCGTCTGCTTGAACTGCCAGCACGGCTTGCAGCGCGCCTCGGTCTGCGTGTAATGAACGAGGACGAGTCGATGCTGTTCCTTTGCCATCCGGAACGCGGCGTTCCAGTCGTGTTGCCACCTCGGCGCCGGTGCGGCCATCAGCAGGGCGAAAAGCCAGATCATCGACGTCACCGGAAACGCCCCAGCGCGGCGCTCGCTTCCTTCTGCGTCCGGCTGCCGGGCGCGGCGAGCGTCTGCGCGTGGCGGAAGGCGTCGCGGGCCTCGGCGCGGTCGGTGGCGGCCTCGTAGGCGTGGCCGAGGAGCAGCCAGACGATGGCCTCGACCTCGCGGTTCACCGGCGTCTTCAGAAGCGCTTTCAGCAGCTCGACCGCGTGCGCCGCGCGCTCCTCGGCGACGTACGTGAAGGCCGACTGCGCCTCCGCGCTCTGCGCCGCCGCGGGCCTGCCGTGCCCCTCGGCGATTTTCTTCGCCTCGGCGTACGCGTCGCGGGCCTGCTCGGTCATCTTCAGCTTCGTGTAGGTGCTGGCCAGGAGAAAGTTCGCGTCGAGGTCGCGCCTGGCATCGAGGAGATCGGCCACCTGCACGAACGAGGGGGCCGCTTTTTCGATCTCCCGGATCGACTCGGTGAGCCTGGCCGCGTTCCCCTCGGCGCGGAAGCGCTCGCGTCCGCCGGGATCGAAGATTGCGATGGCGGGCCTCTCCGCCGGCTTCATGCGCAGCAGGACGAAATCGGCGAGCGTGTGCTCCAACGCCGGCTCCAGCGCGCCCGCGGCGCCGTAGTCGACGAGGACGAGCTTGTGCTGCTGCTTTGCCTCGGCGAAGGCGCTGTTCCAGTCCGACTGCCACAACAGCGCGGCCAGAAGGACGATCATCGACTCAGTCTACCGGAGAAGAACGCCTCCAGTCGGCCGGCGACGTGCTCGCTGCGCCACTGCTCGGCGACCTCGCGTCCGCGCTTGCGCAGGCGCGCGCGCATCGGCTCGTCGCTGAGAAGCTCGATCAATTTTTCGCCGAGCTCGACGGCGTTCTGCTCCGGCGCGAAGAGGGCGTAGTCGTGCGCGTCGTCGAATGAGAGGTACGACGGGATCGACGTCATCACCGTCGCCAGCCCCGACGCCAGCGCCTCTGCGGCCGGCAGTCCGAATCCTTCCTCGGCGTGGTTCGGCGCGATGAGCACGTCGCACGAGTGCATCAGGCGCGTCATCTCGTTCGTCGTCAGCGCGACGTGGAACTCGTCGACGCTGTCGAGCGGCTCCTCGCGCGACGGCGCCCACGGCGACACGCGCACGAGCTCGAGCTTCTGGTGGAACCAGCGCGCGTGCGCCACCGCGCCGTAGCCCTCGTCGATGCCTTTGAGGTCGGCCTGCGACTGCCCGCTCAGCAACACGCGCAGCGGCTCGTTCTCCGGCGGGAGGCGTGGGCGGTAAAACTCGTCGTCGACGATCTGGCCGATGTAGGTGACGTCGTCGCTGAACTCCCTGCAGATCGGGATCAGCGATGTCGACACGACGAGCTTCGGGATCGGCAGGCGGTACGCGGCGTCGATCTCGTTCTTGATCGGCTGGTAGGCGGTGAAGGCGCCTTCGTAGCCCTGGCAGAGGTGCACGGCGCGCTCGCGCGCAATCTCGTACGCGGCCGGGACGGTGACCCAGAACGTGCCGACGACGAAGTCATCGTCGCGCGCGTCGTAGTCGCGGAAGTTGTCGACGTAGACGAGCTCGGCGTCGGAGCGGCGCCACGTCAGCGGCCCGCCCTTGGTCACGATGCGCACGCGGTGGCCGCGGGCGATGAGGGCGTCGGCGTGCGCGAGCTGGACGCGGACGCCGCCCGACAGCTCGGTGTCCTCGGCGAGGTAGGCGATCTTCATGGCCTGTTCTGCGCGATCACGTAAAACCCCGCCGGCGTCAGGTCCTCCTTCGAGACCGGCAGGCGCGTGCCGCTGAGCGCGGCCAGGAGCTCCTCGCTGCCGCGCGTGGAGATCGTCTCCTGCGGCGCGATCTCCACCACCGACCAGCCGGCGATGTCCAGCATTTCCTCGATCGTCCGCCGAGTGAAGAAGCGGAGGTGCCCGACGCAGGCCAGGCCCATGTAGACGTAGTCGAAGCGGCCGCGCAGAAGGTCGGCGATGAGCGCGGCGTTGGCGACGTTGGGGATGGACAGCAGCAGCTTCCCCCCCGGCTGCGAGACGCGGCGGAGGTCGGCCAGGAAGGACCACGGCTCGTCGAGGTGCTCGACGATGTCGCCGCCGATGATCCAGTCGAACTGCTCGCGCATGACGCCGACGATTTCTCTGGCATCGCCGCAATAGACATCGTCGATGCGTTTGCGGGCGATGGCGGCGGCGCGCGGATCGAGCTCGATGCCGACGACGCGGCATTTCTGCCTTGCCTTGAGCGCTGCGCCGAGGGGAGCCTCGCCGCAGCCGAACTCGAGGATCGACTTCGCGTCGGTGCCGATGCGCGCCAGGAGATCGTCGCGCCGCTGGCCCCGCAGCGACGACCAGCGATGCGCGTAGTCATTCAGCGAGATGACGACTTCGCGCCCGGCGAGGGCGCGCCGCGGCGGGTCGTCGACGTCCATGAGCATCGCCGTGCGGCAGAGGTACGCGGCCGGATCGGACTTGTCCCACTTCACCCTCACGGTCTCGTACGGGCCGTGCTGCATGTCGCTGGTCATCTGCTGCAGCTCGCGCAGGGTGAGGTACGCCGCCGGTGCCGGCCGCCGCTGTGCCGCGTTCTCGGCCTCGTTGCTCGACGGCAGCGCCGCCGCCGTGCCGGACGTCTGCACGAGGACTTCCCGCAACCGAAGGGCGAGCTTCGGCGGCGGCACGAGGAGCGGATCGGTGACGACGAGGACGTGGTCGCTCTCCAGCTCGCCCGCCGCGTAGGACGCCGGCTCCTCAGGGTCGTAAAAGCAAAGCTCCGCCTCGACGTCCCGCCGCAGCAGAAGCTGGCTCTGCCAGCTCGCATAGCGCTCTTCGATGGCCGGATGATCGAAGCGCGGGAAGAGGAGACCGATCATGCGCCGGGCATGCTACCAGTACGGTGCGACGCCGAAGGTTTTCGCGCGGTTGGCAAACTTGCGGTCGAAGGTGGCGAGGGTATAGCGGTTCTGGATGGCGAGGGCAAGCATCAGGACATTCGTGTCGACGACAACCTGACGCAAAGTCAATCTATCTTGCGATTGGCAAAGAGTGCGTCCGGGTCGAAATCCGGGAGCCCCCTGAGTGAATCCGGATCTACTGTTTCTCGCGCTTTCTTGATGTCCTCGATCGTGTCGCCGGGCCCGACGTCAAAATAGCCGAACCAACGCCAAAACGCCGGCTTACCGGGAATCAAGGGCGGCTCGACGAACTGCCGATAGCCCGTAGGGTTCAACTCTTCTTCTTTTGCCCTAGCCATCCCTCAATTCTACCTCGGCCCCTCACGGCACCGGGCAGATCCCGTGCGCCATCTGCCAGGCGAACGCCGCCACGATCGCCGCCGTCACCACCGCGTAGAACAGCACCACCGCCCCCGCGCGTTTCCGTGTTCGTCGAGCCATCGTCGCAATTATGGTAGGTTTTCGCGCATGGATTTCAGCCTCACTGACGACCAGAAGCAGATCAAAGACATGGTCCGCGAATTCGCGGAGAGCGAGATCAAGCCGCACGTCATGGAGTGGGACGAAGCGCAGACCTTCCCGCTCGACACCGTCAAGAAACTCGGCGAGCTCGGCCTGCTCGGGGCCATCTTCCCCGAGGAGTACGGTGGCGCCGGCCTCTCCTACGTCGACTACGTCAACATCATCGAGGAGCTCGCCGTCGTCGACAGCGGCGTCGGCCTCACCGTCGCCGCGCACAACTCCCTCTGCAGCGGCCACATCTACCTCGCCGGCAGCGAGGAGCAGAAAAAGAAATGGATGCCGAAGCTCACCACCGGCGAGTGGATCGGCGCCTGGGGTCTCACCGAGCCCGGCTCCGGCAGCGATGCCTCCGGCTTGCGCACCACGGGCGTCAAGGACGGCGACGGCTGGGTTCTGAACGGCACGAAGAACTTCATCACCAACGCCACCTACGCCGACATCTCCGTCGTCCTCGCCGTCACCGACCGCGAGGACAAGAAAAAAGGCATCACCGCCTTCGCCGTGGAGATGGACCGCAAGGGCATTCGTCCCGGCAAGAAAGAGAACAAGCTCGGCATGCGCGCCAGCGACACCGCGGAGCTCGTTCTCGAGGATTGTCGCGTCCCGAACGAGAACATCCTCGGCGAGATCGGCCTCGGCTTCGTCGACGCCATGAAAGTCCTCGACGGCGGGCGCATCTCCATCGGCGCGCTCTCTGTCGGCATCGCCCGCGGCGCCTTCGAGGCCGCGCGTGATTACTCCAAGCAGCGCCATGCCTTCGGCAAGCCGATCGCCGACTTCCAGGCCATCCAGTTCATGCTCGCCGACATGGCCACGGAGATCGACGCCGCGCGGCTCCTCTGCCACCGCGCCGCCGTCCTCAAGGACGCGGGCGAGCGCGTCACGCAGGCCTCGGCGATGGCCAAGCTCTACGCCTCCGAGGTCGCCGTGCGCGCCACCGAGCGCTGCGTGCAGATCTTCGGCGGCTACGGCTTCGTCAAGGACTTCCCCGCGGAGAAGTACTACCGCGATGTGAAGCTGTGCACGATCGGGGAGGGAACGAGCGAAATCCAGAGGATGGTGATTGCGAGGCACGTGCTGAGTGAGTGATCTCGCCTCCGACGTCGTCAACGGCAAGTACCGCGCCCTCGGCCGGGCCATCTCCCTCGTCGAGCGCGAAGACGCCGCCGCGGAGCATCTCCTCGCCGAGCTCTATCCCGCCACCGGCCGCGCGCGCATCGTCGGCGTCACCGGCTCGCCCGGCTCCGGCAAATCGACCCTCGTCGCCGCGCTGGCGAAGCACTACCGCAAAGAGCAGAAGCGCGTCGGCATCGTCGCCGTCGATCCCACTTCGCCCTTCAGCGGCGGCGCGATCCTCGGCGACCGCATCCGCATGCACGACCTCTACACCGACCGTGGCGTCTTCATCCGCTCCATGGCCACTCGCGGCTTCCTCGGCGGTCTGGCCAAGGCCACCAACGACGTCGTCGACATCCTCGACGCCTCCGGCTTCGACATCGTCCTCGTCGAGACCGTCGGCGTCGGCCAGGACGAGGTCGAAGTCATCCGCACCGTGCAGACGAACATGGTCGTCCTCGTCCCCGGCATGGGCGACGACATCCAGGCCATCAAGGCCGGCATCATGGAGATCGGCGACATCTTCGTCGTCAACAAGGCCGACCGTCCCGGCGCGGACAAGACCGTGACCGAGGTGACGATGATGATGTCGCTCGTCGACGAGCACGGCGACTGGGTGCCGCCGATCGTGAAAAGCGTGGCCTCGCTCGGCAAGGGCATCGAGGAGATCGACGCCGCCATCGCCAAGCACTACGGATATCTCGCCGCGTCGGGCGAGCTCGACCGGCGCAACCGCGAGCGCGTGCGCATCCGCATCGAGACGCTGCTCAAGGAGAAGTTCATGGGGCGGCTGCTCGACGTCACCGAGAACTACGAGCAGATCCTCGACGACGTCCTGCGCAAGCGCAACAACCCCCACGACGCCGCCGAGGGCGTGCTGTCGCGGGTGACCTTCTGATGCTGACGTTCCTCGGCGCCGTCGTGCTGCTGGCCGTCGTGGTCATCGCCCTCGCCATCGCCGCGCTCGTCATCGCTGCGATCCGCACACGCCGCGACCGGCCGCGCTAACGCGTTGCGCGCCGCCGCGGCGGGGCGAACACGTTCACGGTTGCCACGGCAACGTTTCGCTCGGATTCGACTCGACGTCTTTCGCTCCGGAGAACAGGAAGACTTCCGCGCGATAGGAAAACACCCACCAAAAACGTCAAGATGGAATGACGCCGCTGACCGTTGATGTTCCAAAATTGAGGCCGTCAGCCGAACGCCGTTCAATCGAGAACGTCCCCGGCTCAACGCCCATCCCGGAGTAGTTTTCTCTCCGGGCGAGAAACCCAAGCGCACACCTCGGCTGGGCCGAGAAACGCGCATTACGAAGTTCCCCGGTCGCGAGTTCCGGGGAGGCGGCAGGGCCGCTCAGTCGGTTGAGGCAAGACACTACAGGGTAGTGAAAACGCGCCATCACCGCTCAACTCGCCAATGCCTCGAAAGAGGGAATGGAGCGGACGATGAGCGTGACGAACTGGCAGAACCTCCCGAACAAAGCTGCGAAGCATCCTCTGCTCGCGCGATTTCTCGTCATGGTCTTCGTCATGACCCTCGCTCTCGGCGTCGTTCACGACTGCCGGATTGCTGGCGAGGTCCTGATTGTTCTCGTTCGGCACGCGAAGCATGAGTTAGTGCAGCTCGGCGACGTCGCCGAGAGGTTGAAGCGCGAGATCACGACGTGGAAGTCGGACCCGTGATCGGAGGGAGTCGAGATGTCGAAGATGCAGCAGATTCACTTGCAGTGCTTCCCCGAGCGCGACATGCGGTATCCGGGATCGGTCTCGCTTACGATGTATGGGGAAGACATCGAATTCGAAATCATGGCTGAATATTGGCACGCTGCTCTGAAGGGGGCGGTTGCGAAGTTCCGGCGCAACAAGGGGAAGGATCGGATTTTCTGGACCTCGATCGGAAGCAATTACGCGGCCTTCCCGATCATCTACAACTACCGGCATGTCCTGGAGCTGTATCTGAAAGGGATCTTGGTGACAGGAGAGCAGGCGTTGCTCGTGGCCGGCCAGCCCGGAATCAGCAATGACATCTTTAACGATCACTCGTTCGGGAAGCTCCGTCCGGAGATCGAGCGTGTTTTCGACGTTCTGAACGTTCCGTACGACCTTGGCGTCGAGGGATTCAAGACGAAGACGGATTTCCGCCGACTCCTGTCGGACATGGATGCGATGGAGATCCGCTACCCGATCGATAAGAAGCGGCAGCCGGCGATGGGAAACCGCTTCATGAGCTTCAACATCTTTGAGTTCGCCGCGATCATGGACGAGGTTCTGAATGCACTGAACGGCCTCCGGAGCGGCATCAGCTACGAGGTTGATGCGCGCTGCGAGGCGGCTCACGAGGCGCGACAGGCGGCGTGGGAGAATGCTGACTATGACGCTTCTGACTACGACCCGCCCGAGCCGGAGGAGTATTACGGCGACTGAGATTTTCTCGACGAACGAAGTAAAATAATGACGTGCATCTCTCGCCCGAACTCGCCGTCAGTATGATCGCCGCGCTCGCGGCGCTGTGGCAGGTCTACGTGGCAAAGCAGGGCTTCTCTAAAAAAGCCGCCGAGTTACCCAAAAGTAATTTCCAGCGTGGCTCTTCAAAAAAAACGTACGTGGTCGTCGACGATAACGAGCGCACCCTGTCGGAAGTTGGGGGACGCTTGAATTGGTTCAAACCATCCGGGTGGCAGCGCCGGCAGTGGATGGGTGCGGGCAGCGTAAAGTCTGGCGGCGCGTCGCCGTCACCGCCGGGAGCTCCCGCTCGGGCGTAACCGTGATCCCGCGGCCACGGAGATCGTGAAGCGCGTTGGATCGTCGCCGGCGTCGCGTTCACCTGTTCGATGGCCCAGCGCAGCGTGCCTGGGCGGTGCCGTCGTCGCCGCGGTTCACCACGAATGTGTCGGCACTCGCGACAACGGCAGCAAGAAGAGCGAGCGCTGCGACGAGCTTGTGCACCGCGTCAGATACTGCGCAGCCGCCGCGCGCGTTAGAATCCGCGCCGCAATGAAACTCTCCCGCGACTGGCTGAGCGACTACGTCGATCTGGCGGACCTCTCCGACGACGAGCTCGCGCAGCGCTTCACCGAGATCGGGCACGCCGTCGACGCGGTCGAGCCGTTCGGCAGCGACACGGTCTTCGACCTCGAGATCACCACGAACCGCGTCGACGCCATGTCGCACGCCGGCATGGCCCGCGAGCTGGCCGCGGCGCTCGGGCGGACGCTGTCCGCCCCTACCGGTAGGGGCACACAGCGTGCGCCCGAAAACGCCGGCGTCCAGATCCGCATCGACGCCCCGGACATGTGCCGCCGCTACACGGCCCTCGCCATCAGGAACGTCACGATCAAGCCTAGCCCCGAAAAAATCGCCGCCCGGCTCGAAGCCGCCGGCCTCCGCCCGATCAACAACGTCGTCGACGCCACGAACTACGTGATGCTCGCCCTCGGCCATCCGCTGCACGCCTTCGACCTCGATCGCCTGCACGGCGACGCCATCATCGTCCGCCGCGGCAGACCCGGCGAGATCATGCGCAGCCTTGACGGCGAGACCCGCAAGCTTGACGAGAACACCTGCGTCATCGCCGACGCCGAACGCGCCGTCGGCCTCGGCGGGATCATCGGCGGCGCGGAGAGCGAGATCACCGCCGCGACGAAGGATGTCCTCCTCGAGTGCGCCTGGTTCGAGCCCTCGGTCATCCGGCGCACCGCGCGCCGCCTCGGCATCAAGACCGACGCCTCGTACCGCTTCGAGCGCCGGGTCGATCCGAACGACACCCTTCTCGCGGTCGCGCTGACGGCGCAGATGATCGGCGGCGACGCCGAGGCGCCGGTCGACGTCGTCGCCGTCGAGACACGGCCGAAAACCGTGCGCCTGCGCACGGCGAAGCTGCACGAGCAGTCGGGCGGCGCGGTCGGCATCGGTTACGCGCTGGAGCTCTTCCGCCGTCTCGGCGTCGCGGCCGAGGCGGTGCACGACGGGATTCGCGTCGACGTCCCGACGTATCGCGGCGACATCCACGAAGAGATGGACCTCGTCGAGGAAGTGCTCCGCTTCTTCGGCCTCAACAACGTGCCCGGAGCGATGCCGCGCTCGACCACCGGCGACGTCCGCCGCGAGCGCGTCGACATCGTCAGCGACGAGGTGCAGGACATCCTCGCCGGCTGCGGCCTCTCCGAGACCATCAGCTACTCGTTCATCCATCCCGAGCACAACGCCATCTTCTCGGCCGAGGCGCCGATCGCCATCACGAACGCGCTCACGGAGAACCTCTCGGCGATGCGCCTCTCGCTGCTGCCGGGGCTGCTCGAGAACGTCGTCTTCAACCGCTCGTACGGCAACCGCGACGGCGCGCTCTTCGAAGTCGGGCGCACGTACCACCGCGCCGGCGGCGGCGTGCGCGAGCACGTCCGCGCGGCGGCGGTGATGTACGGCACGGTCGGGCAGTTCTGGGGCGATCCGAAGCGGCCGGTCGACTTCTTCGACGTCAAGGGCGTCGTCGAGCAGATCGCGGCGCGGCATCACGTCACGCTCGAATTCGCGGCCGGCGATCAGCCGTGGCTGCGCAAGGGAAAGCGCGCGATCGCGCGGCACGGCGACAGCGAAGTGGCGAGCATCGGATTTCTGGCGGCCGAGGTGCTGCAGAAGTTCGGGATCAAAGGCGACGTCGCTGCCGCGGAGATCGACGTCGAAGCCCTCATCGCCGCGACAGGTGCGTGGACGATGGCGCCGGTGGCGCGCTACCCCGGCGTGCCGATGATCCTCGCCCTCACGCACAGCCGCGAGCTGGCGTACCAGCGCATCGTCGACACGATCCGCTCGTTCAACGTGCCCCATCTGCATGAGGTCGGCCTGCGCGACCGCTTCGTGCCGGAAGGGGAGGAGACGATCAAAACCACGCTCGGCATGTGGTATCAGGCCTTCGACCGCTCCCTGACGCAGGAGGAAGTGAGCGCGCTGCAGCAGCAGCTGGCGTCGCGCCTGGCCGACATGCTTCCGGTGAAACTGCTATGACAAAGAAAACTACAGAGACCGACGACGAGATCCTGCAGCGCCTCAGCGAGAAGGTGGAGCGGGCCATTGCCACGATTCAGGAGCTGCGCCGCGAGCGCGACGAGCTGAAGAAGCGCCTCGACGAGATCGACGACGACAGCGAGCGCTACCGCCGCGAGCGCGGGCAGATCCGCGATCGGATCGAGTCGATTCTGTCGAGCCTCGAGTCGCTCGAGGAGTAGGGGCACATGCCCAACGCGCGCGTCGTCGTCATGGGAAGCTTCGTGGCGGACCTCGCCTTCCGCACGCCGCGTCTGCCGTCATGGGGCGAGACGGTCCTCGGCACGGAGTTCCGCCTCGGCCCGGGCGGCAAGGGCTCGAACCAGGCCGTGGCCGCGGCGCGCCTCGGCGCGAACATCAGCTTCATCTGCAAGCTCGGCCGCGACGCCTTCGGCGACCTGGCGCGGCGCACGTACGCGCAGGACGGTGTCGACACCCGCTTCGTCTTCGAGACCCTTGATCACGCCACGGGCGGCGCGACGATCATCATCGACCAGGCCAGCGGCGAGAACGCCATCGTCGTCGTTCCCGGCTCCTGCTTCACGTTGAATGCCGACGACATCGACAACGCCCGCGACGCCATCGCCGGCGCGGCCGTGTTCATGACCCAGCTCGAGCTGCCGCTGGCCTCCGTCGAGCACGGCCTGCGCCTGGCCAAATCCCTCGGCGCGGCGACGATCCTCAATCCCGCCCCGGCGTGCGCGCTGCCCGAGTCGATCTATCCGCTCTGCGACTACGCGACGCCGAACGAAGGGGAGGCGGCGCTGTTGACCGGCGAGAGCGATCCCGAGCGCGCCGCCGCGGCGCTGCTGGCCCGCGGCGTCGGCAACGTCGTCATCACCCTCGGCGCGCAGGGCGCGCTGGTGAAGACGCCATCGATCACCGAGCAGGTCGCGGCCATCGACGCCGGTCCCGTCATCGAGACCACCGGTGCCGGCGACGCCTTCAACGGCGGCTTCGCCGTGGCCCTGGCCGAGGGACGCGGCATCGTCGAGGCCGTGCGCTTCGGCTGCGCCGTCGCCGGGATCTCCGTCACACGTCACGGCACGGCCGACTCCATGCCCCGCCGGGACGAAGTCGAAGCGCTGTTGAGGTGATGACATGTTCGCACCGTCGACATTCGCGATTGCTCTGCTGATGACCATCCTCAGCACGATCTTCTGGGGCTCGTGGGCGAACACCTTCAAGGCCACGAAGGGCTATCGCTTCGAGCTCTTCTACTGGGACTACGCCGCGGGCATCTTCCTGATCGCCGTCGCCCTGGCGCTGACGATGGGAAGCGCGCGCGGCGGCGAGACGGCGTTCCTGGCGAACCTGCACTCCGCCGCGCCGATCAACCTGTTCTACGCCGCCATCGGCGGCTTCATTTTCAACATTGCGAACGTCCTCCTCGTGGCCGGCATCGAGATCGTCGGCCTGGCCGTGGCGTTCCCGATCGCCATCGGCATCGCCCTCGTCGAAGGCGTCGTCCTCGCCTACGCGATCCAGCCGAAGGGCAACGGCGCGCTCCTCGGCGCGGGCGTGGCCATGGCCCTGCTCGCCGTCATCCTCATCGGCCTGGCCTACGGCGCGCTCGGCGGGAACCGCGTCGTGTCGCGCAAAGGCATCGTCATCTGCGTCGTCTCCGGCCTGCTCATGGGCTCGTTCGCGCCGTTCGTGACGCGGGCCATGACCGCCGCGCGTCCGCTGACGCCGTACACGGTCGCGGTATTCTTCACGCTCGGCGCGTTCCTCTGCTGCTTCGTCTTCAACACCATCCTGATGCGCAAGCCGATCGTCGGCGCGCCGGTGACGTTCGCCGGCTACCGCGCCGCGCCGGCGTCGTACCACGCCCTCGGCCTTCTCGGCGGCGCGATCTGGGGCGTCGGCACGGTCTTCAACTTCGTCGCCGCGAGCCTCACCGGCGTGGCCATCTCCTACGCCATCGGCCAGGCCTCGCCGATGATCGCCGCGTTCTGGGGCGTGGCCGTCTTCCACGAGTTCCGCGGCTCCAGCGCCCGCGCGCGCGTCTACCTCGGCGCGATGTTCGCGGCCTACCTCGTGGCCTTGGCGCTCATTGCCCGGGCTTATCAGGGGTGACTTCGTCCCGCAGCACCGCCCGCGCGAACTTCAGGAAGTAGTCGACGCCGGACACGAGCGAGAAGAGCACCACCACCCACAGGGCTAGCTCGGAGAGGAAGCGGAACTCGCCGAGCTCGTAGCTGATGATGAGCAGCGAGATGGCCACGACCTGCGAGATCATCTTCGTCTTCCCCAGCGGCGAAGCGGCGATGGTCACGCCCTGCTGCGCGGCGATGGCGCGGAGGCCGGAGACGGCGAACTCGCGGCCGATGATGATCACCACCATCCAGGCCTTGGCGATGCCGAGCTCGACGAGGGAGATGAACGCCGCCGACATCAGCAGCTTGTCGGCGATGGGGTCGAGCAGCGCGCCGAGGCGGGTGATCTTCTTCATGCGCCGGGCGAAGTAGCCGTCGAAGAAATCGGTGATGGCGGCGACGAGGAAGATGGCCAGGCCGACGCGGTTCGAGTACTTCGTCAGCAGCACGACCACCAGGAAGGGGACGAGGAAGATGCGGAACAGCGACAGCGAGTTCGGGAGGTTCCAGATCTCCGCGCTCACTTTTTCGGGCGGTGGGGGCACGGCTCGGGGGCGCTCCAGGACCGCCGGAGCGGTATCGCTCGTCAAGGACATCGGCGGGGTTTCTCTTGTCTTCGCCACGTCAGAATAGATTAGGAATTTCGGCGACGCAATTGACATTCCCCCACGCGCCGCCGAGAATCTCGGCCTCGCCGCGTGCGAAAGTGGCGGAACTGGTAGACGCGCTGGTTTCAGGAGCCAGTGGCTTCACTGCCGTGGGGGTTCGAGTCCCCCCTTTCGCACCACCCCCTTCCTCCTCAAAACGCCTGCGTCGTCGCCACCGAGACGACGAAGCCCCGCCTGCTCAGCGGGCTGTTGTCGAAGGCCCAGGCCAGGTCGATGCGGATCATGGCCGACTCGAAGCGGGAGATGCCGAAGCGCAGCCCCGCCCCCGCGTCCGTCTTGAAATTGCGGAAGGCCGTGTTGCCGCTGTCGACGAAAAGCGCCACGCCGGGCTCGACGAGCTGGAGCCACTCCCGCCCGAGGAAGAGGCGGTACTCGCCGTTGACGATGGCGCGGCGCGGGCCGCTGAAGGCGAAGTTCGGGTAGGCGCGCAGGCCGTTCTGGCCGTCGGCGAAGAACTGCACGTCGCGGTCGAGGTCGCTGCCGGCGTCGACGCGGCCGCGGAGGACGAACGTCTGCGGATAGCGCGTGTCGAGCCGATCGACGATGCGCGTGTCGCTGGAGACGATGGCGTCGCGGTTCGTGCCGCGACTGCGCGTCGAGGCGGAGAGCCGCGTCAACACGAAGGCATGCGGGCCGAAGGCGTGGCCGGCGCTGTCGTCGGAGCGGAACCGGAGCACGCCGCCGGCCGACCGGGCCGTGTACACCGATGCGTGTACACCGAGGTTGAAGTCCTGCTCGCGCAGTCCGAGATCGACGTGATCGAGCTTCATGAACTCGAACGCCTGCCGGTCGACGCCCAGCTCGACGAAGTGGAAGCGGCGGTCGAGCGGCGCGACGCCGGCGACCGGCGTGAAGTTGTCGGTCAGCAGGTCGACGCCGCCGAGGAGGCGCAGCGACGCCCGCGGCGTCGAGGCCAGCACGCGCCCGTACGCGAGGGCCGCCTCGCGGTGCTCCTGGCGGAAGAGCGCGGCCACCTCGCCGAGCTCGTAGACGCGCGCGTTGCGCAGCAGATGATCGAATGAGCCCGAAACGGTGAACGGCGTCGTGTACGAGAACAGCGGCCGCTCGATGGAGAGCTTCTCCTCGTTGCCGTCGGAGCTGTCGGCGAAGTAGGCGTCGCCGTTCCAGTAGGGACCGAGGAGCGCGGGGTGGAGGAGCTCGAGCGAGCGCGTGCGCCGCTCCCGGCCGTTGGCGAAGCGCAGGTCGGCCTCGGCGCCGCTGCCGAAGAGGTCCTTCTGGGTGAGGTCGACGTCGTAGAGCGACCGCCCGCCGTCGTTGGAGAAGTCGGCGTTGAAGTCCGTCGTGAAGGCGTCCTCGGTGACGACGCTGACGTCGACGACGCCCTCGTGCGGCTCGCCCGCGGTGACGGAGGCGGAGCGGAGGAAGTCGAGGGCGCGGAGGTTGCGCTCCGTCTCGCGCAGGCGGGCCTCGTCGAACGGCTCGCCTTCGTGGAAGAGAAGGAAATTGCGCAAGACCGACTGGCGCGTCTGCACGTGCAGGAGATTCGCGCGGCCGCGGAAGAGCGCGCCGGGCGTGATCGTGATCTTGCCGACGCGGAGGGGGACGGCGCGGGTCTCGAAATTCGCGCGCAGCATGGCCAGCGCGGCCGTGTCGCCGCGCAGGTACGCGTTCCAAAACGCGGTCGTGGTCTCGCGGATCACGTCGTGCGCTTCGCGGTTCGACGGGCTCTCCTCGTCCGAGGGCGTGGAGTGGTTCGCGCCGAGAATCGTGACGAGGATCTGGTCGTCGCGCGGGATGGAGTCGAACGGTACGCGGCGGGCGCGGGGCAGCGTGCCGTAGGCGATGCTCGAGTCGCGCGTGCCGGTGATGTGCAGCATCGGGATCGCCACCGTCGCGTACGCGGAGCGCGGGAACTTCTCCGACATCGAGATCGGGATGGCGGCGCGGACGCGCTCGTCGCGGTAGCTCGTGTCGCCGACGCGCATGCCGCCGACAGCGAGCGCGGCGTAGGCGCCGAGGGAGTGGCCGGCGACGCCGATGTGGGCGAGGTCGAGGCGGCCGCGCAGCGCCGGCGGCAGGGCCTCGGCGTGCGCGAGCTGGTCGATCACGAAGCGGATGTCGAGCGGGATGTTGCGCCAGTTCTCCGTGTCGAAGCCGGCGCGGTAGAGATGCCAGAGGCCGTGGCGCGTGACCTCGACGTCGGCGCCGAGGTGCTCGGGGTGGATGGAGACGAAGCCGTGGCTGGCCCAATGACGGCCGAGGTAGGAGTAGCCGAAGCGCGAATTGCCGAGGCCGTGGGAGAAGATGACGACGGGGAGCGGGCCGGGCGCGTTCGCGGGCGCGTAGATGCGCACGGGGACGTCGCGGTCGCGCGCGGCGTCGTACCAGCCGGCGTCGAACTGAACGACGTCGTACGCGCCGGGTGCGGCGAGTGCATACAAGATCATTGCAATGCGAATAGGGATCATTCTTTTTCTCGGGAGCAGCTGGCTGGCCTTTCCGGGCAGCGGTCACATTCAGGGCACAAGCGAGTACCTCCGCATCGCTCCGCGGACCGGTCCGGCCGCGGCGGCCGAGGTGCATCTGGGCGAGAAGACCGCGCTGCAGCTCGCGGCGAGCGAGGCCTGGCCGCGGGTGTCGATCCGGGGCGCCGAGGGAGCGGCCGGGCGGCGCATAAGGGTCGTGCCGCTATCCTTTTCATTACTACAGCGCTTCGGCGAGGGTGCGCGCATCGAGCCGTACGTCGGCGCGGGCATCGAGTTCCCGTTGCTCCGCCGCAGCGACGACGTGGTCGCGAGCAGCGCCATGCACATCACCCGCATCGAGCAGCCCGACCACGTCGCCCTCGTGCTGCAGGCCGGCGCGCGTATGCCCCTTGGCGAGCGCTGGTGGATCGGCATGGACGCGAAGGTGCTGCCGGCCGAGTCGACGCTGGAGACGCATCGCGCCGAGCACCCGCGCGACGCGCTGCAGACGAACTTCCATCCCCTCGTGCTGGCGACGGGCGTCGGCATCCGCTTCTGATTGCAGAGAAACATCGAAGAACCTCGCTTGCCGGAGGTGGACGACGTCAGCGGCAGGCGAGGGGCGGTCCGCGCAGCGCGTGCGCGGTGAGGGCGGGCGCGGCGGGGAGGGCGAAGGCGGGCTCGACGACGAAGGCGACGACGGTGAGGGCGACGGCGACGATGACGTGCGCGGCCGCGGCCATGACTCGGCAGGCGGCCACGGTCTCCTCGACCGCGGCGACTGACGCGGCGAGGTCGTCGGTGATGGAGATGATCGGGAAGAGCAGGGCGACGATGCAGGCGGTGACGATGATGCGGCGATCGCGTCCGCCGCGCGCGCAGAGCGCGAACGCCGTCAGGGCGACGGCGAGCCAGAGCGCGTTGAGCAGAAGTTCCATCACGGCCCGGCCAGCATCTTATACACGTCGTTCTTGCGCATGCCGAACTTTTCGGCGACGACTTTGATGGCGTCGTTTCGACGCATGCCGCCGCCGCGAAGTTTCTCGAATTCGGCGGCGATCTCCTCCGGCGTCGCCCCCGCCGCGGCCGGCGCCGCCGCGGCGAAGACGATCGTGACCTCGCCGTAGATCGTCGGGCGCGGCTCGAGCTCCGCGACGACCTCGTCGATCGTCCCGTGGAGCAGCTCCTCGTGCAGCTTCGTCATCTCGCGGGCCACGGTGATCTCGACGGCGCCGCCGAGGACCGCGCGGGCGTCGCGCAGCGAGTCGAGGAGGCGCTCCGGCGACTCGTAGACGATCGCGGTGTGCCCGAGTGCGGCGAGGTCGCGGTAGAAGTCGAGGCGCTCGCCGTGGCGGTGCGGAGTGAAGCCGAGAAACGTGAAGGGGAGCGGGGCGATGCCGCTGGCGGCTAGGGCGAGGACGCCGGCGAACGGCCCGGGGATGGGCTCGACGGTGACGCCGCGCTCGCGGGCCAGGCGGACGATTCGGTAGCCGGGATCGCTGACCACGGGCATGCCGGCGTCGCTGACGACGGCGATGGTCTCGCCGCCCTCGACGCGTTGGATGAACTGCTCCGAGCGCGCGTCCTCGGTGTGCTCGTCGAGGCGTTCCGTAGGGGTGTCGATGCCGAAGTGCGTCAGCAGCTTGCGGGTGTGGCGCGTGTCCTCGCAGAGGATGAGCGAGGCCGACTTGAGAGCCTCGACCGCGCGCGGAGGAAAATCGCCGAGGTTGCCGAGGGGCGTGCCTACGACGAGGAGCTTGCCGGGCATGCCGCGGAGTGTACTTCGCGGGCCAGCTCGTCGGTCAGGGCGATGAGTTTTCGCGATAGCTCCGCGGGCGTGGGGCGGTCGATGAGGAACTGATTCAGCTCCTCGCGCATGGCCCCGGCGACGTCGCTGATGCGCGGGAAGCCCATCGAGCCGCCCGAGCCCTTCAGCTGATGGGCGTGGAAGAGGAGCGCGGGGAAGGCGCTCTTGAACGTGCCGTGCCCGGCCAGGGCGCGGGCCTGGGCGCGCATGGTCTCGATCGTGGCGGCAACGTCGGCGAGGTAGTCGCGCTGGACGTCGGCGAGGTCCATGGGAACGAGCTCAGCGAAAAGCCTGCCACAACAAAATCGCCGCGGCGGCGGCGACGTTGAGCGACTCGACGCGGCCGGAGGTCTCGATGCCGATGGCCTGGCCGTGCTGCCGGATCTCCTCGGAGACGCCCCTCCCTTCGCTGCCGAAAACGAGGATGGCGTTCCTCGGCGGCGCCGTCGCGGTGCCGCGGGCATCGGCATAGAGCAACGGCCGTCCCGTCTCGACGAGCTGCCGCGCCGTCACCGCGGCGATCGGCACGCTCAGGATCGCGCCGGCCGAGGCGCGGATCGCTTTCGGCGAGAACGGATCGGCGCAGCCGGGGAGCAGGGCCACGCCGGCGTCGAACGCCGCGGCCAGGCGCACGATCGTGCCGACGTTGCCGGGGTCCTGCACGCCGTCGAGCGCGGCCACGATCTTGTCCTCGGCGAAGCGGGCGGGCGGGCGGTGGAAGAGGCCGAGCACGCCCTGCGACGTCTTCGTGTCGGAGACGGCACGCAGCAGCTCGTCGGAAAACTCGATGTCGCGGCCGACGACCGTAATCGCTTGCCAGCCAAGAGCAAGAGCGTCGGCCACCGCCTTCGGTCCCTCGATCACGATCTCCTGGCCGTGCTCGCGCACGGCGTCGCGGATGCGTTGGAACCAGGGGTTTTGCCGGCTGGTGATGCTCTTCATTTATGATGCGGACGCGGGGCGATGATACTGAAAACATCGGCGTGGTCGGCGATCTGGACGTTTCCCAGCATCCTCTTCTCCGCCTTCGTCATCGCCTGGGGCGCCGAGGCCGCGCAGTTCCTGATCTCGCAAGGCCTGGCCCTGGCCATCCTGGCCTGGCTGCAGACGCTGCCGGAGTTTGCCGTCGAGGCCGTCATCGCCTGGAACGCCGGCAAGGACCCGTCGCAGACGCACCTCGTCATCGCCAACTTCACCGGCAGCTTGCGCCTCCTCGTCGGCCTCGGCTGGCCGATGATCTACTTCGTCGCGGCCATCTTCGGCTGGAAGCGCCACCATCGCTTCATCGCCGTGAAGCTCGACGACGAGCACGCCGTGGAGATCTTCGGCCTGCTGCTGCCGATCCTCTACTTCACTTTCATCTGGTGGAAAGGGTCGCTGACGCTGTGGGACGCCTTCCCGCTCGCGGCCTGCTACTTCCTCTATCTCTTCATCCTCTGGAAAATCCCGCCCCGCGAGCAGGAAGAGGAAGCGCTCGACGACCTCGGTTTCGTGCCGCGGCGCGTGCTGGCGTTGCAGCAGCGTCCGCGCGCCGGGGCGATCCTCTTCCTCTTCATCGCCGGGGGATTGCTGCTGTACTTCTCGGCGCATCCGTTCCTCGACTCCATGCTGGCCATCGCCGCGTCGCTCGGCGTCCCCACGTTCGTTTTCGTGCAATGGGTGGCCCCATTTCTTTCCGAATTTCCGGAAAAGCTGAGTGCCTTCTACTGGGCTCGGAAAGTGAACACGGCCAACGTGGCCCTGATGAACATGGTCTCGTCGAACATCAACCAGTGGTCGATCCTCTCGGCCATGATCCCGATCATCTTCGTGATCAGCGCGGGCTCGCTGCAGCCGATCGCGTTCGACACCATGCAACGGCAGGAGATCCTCCTGACCATCCTGCAGAGCTTCCTCGGGTTTCTGCTCCTCTTGAACCTGGAGCTGCTGTTCCACGAGGCGGTCATCCTCTTCGTCTTCTGGCTCGTGCAGTTCCTCGTGCCGCCGTGGCGCGAGGCGATGATTTACGTGTATCTTGCCTGGTGCATCGTCGAGCTTGTGCGGCTGTTGGCCAGACGCGAGATTCCGCCCGCGTGGCGCGGTCTCCGCATCACGCTCGCCGAGCGCTTTGCATGACGACCACGACCACTGAACGGCTTCGCCTCACGCGCCGCGTGACCGGGATCGAGATCTCGCCGACGCTGGCGGTGATGAACCGCGCCCACGATCTGATCGCCCGAGGCTTCGACGTGGTCGACCTCGGTCCCGGCGAGCCCGACTTCGGCACGCCGCGTTTCGTGGCCGAGGCGGGCAAACAGGCCATCGACGCCGGGCAGACGAAGTACACGAACATCCTCGGCACGAAGGCGCTGCGCGAGGCCATCGCCGCGCGCTACAACCGCCGCTTCGGCACGAACGTGCGCGGCGAGCACGTCATCGCCGGCACCGGCGGGAAGCAGGAGCTCTTCAACATCGTCCTCGCCCTCGTCGACGACGGAGACGAGGTCATCATCCCCTCGCCGTACTGGGTCAGCTTCCCAGACCAGGTCGCGTTCGCCGGCGGACGGCCGGTCTTCGCGCCGGCCGATCCGGAAAATCACTTCCGTCCCACGCTGGCCTCGATCGAGGCGGTGGCCAGCGAGCGGACGCGCGGCGTGATCATCAACTCGCCGTGCAATCCGACCGGCGCGGTGATCGAGGAGGGAGAGCTCGGCCGCATCGTGGAGTGGTGCGCGTCGCGCGGGCTCTTCCTGCTCTACGACGAGACCTACGAGCTCTTCGTCTACGAAGGCAACCGCCACGTCTCCGCGGTACGCTGGTTCGAGGAGTACCCGGAGACGGTGATCACGGTGAACTCGATGTCGAAGACGTTCGCCATGACGGGGTGGCGCCTCGGCTACGCGGTCGCGCATCCGGAGCTGATCTCCGCGGTGGGCAAGATCCAGAGCCACTCGACATCGAATCCGAGCTCGATCTCGCAGGCGGCGGCGGTGGCCGCGCTCAACGGCGCGGAGGACGACGCGGAGCGGATGCACGAGGCCTATCGCCAGCGCCGTGCCTACCTCGTGCCGGCCCTCAACGCCATCGACGGCTTGTGCTGCAGCGATCCCGACGGGGCGTTCTATCTCTTCCCCGAGGTGCGGCGGTTCTACGGGCGCGGCGGCATCAACGACTCGCAGTCGTTCGCCACGTATCTGCTCGACGAGGCCCGCGTCGCGGTCGTGCCCGGCAGCGCCTTCGGCGCCGACGATTACGTCCGCATCAGCTACGCCACGTCGATGGAGCGCATCCGCGAAGGCGTGAAGCGGCTCGAGGCCGCGCTCGGGAAGTTGTAGGCGCCCGCCCCCGTTTCAGCTCGCGGTCTCACCGAAAAAAGGAGAATTTCGTGAAGAAAACATCGATCATCTGCACGCTTGCGCTGGCGGCCGCCACGGCCGTGATGGCGCAGCAGACGAAGCCGGCCGCGCCGGCGCCGAAGCCCGCTCCCGCTCCGGCTCCCGCCACGGCCGTGCCGGCCGACGCGGACCCGGTCATCATCACCGCGACCGGGATCGCCGTCCGCCAGTCCGAGTTCGAGGGGGCGGTGAAGACGCTTCCGCCCGAGTACCAGCAGTTCGCGCTCGGCCCCGGCAAGAAACAGTTCGCCGAGGACTACCTGCGCATGAAGCTGCTGGCCGCGCAGGGGACGAAGGAAGGTCTGCAGAACGACCCCGACGTCCAGCGCCAGCTCGACCTGATGCGGGCGAACCTGATCGCCACGGCGGAGCTGAAGAAGATCGAGAAGGGGATCACCGTCAGCGACGCGGACGTGAAGGCGTACTACGACGAGCACAAGAAGGACTACGAGCAGGTCCACGCCCGGCACATCCTGATCGCTCCCGCGGGCAGCCCGGCCGCGCCGCCGGCGAAGGAAGGGCAGAAGCAGCTGACCGACGCGGAGGCGAAGGCGAAGGCCGAGGAAGTTCGGGCCAAGCTCGTGGCCGGCGGCGATTTCGCGCTGCTGGCGAAGTCGGAGTCGGCCGACGCCGGCAGCGGCGCGCAGGGCGGCGACCTCGGCTCGTTCGGCCACGGCCAGATGGTCCCGGAGTTCGAGAAGGCCGCCTTCGAGGCCAAAGCCGGTGAGATCACGCCGGTGGTGAAGACGCAGTTCGGCTATCACATCATCAAGGTGGAGTCGCACGACATGACCCCGCTGGAGCAGGTCCGTCCGACCATCGAGAAGGCCATCCGTCAGAAGAAGATGCAGGAGACGCTGGACGCGATGAAGAACTCCGCCGCCGCGACGTACGACGAGGCCTACTTCGCCGCGCCGAAGTCGACGACGGCAATGAGGGACGACAGCGAGCCGAATCCGAAGCCGGCCCCCAAGCCGGTCAAGAAGCCGTAAGCCGTTTCCGCGGAGGACAGGCGAGGCGCTCTTGCCTGTCCTCCGCCCGTGTTACGCTCCACGCCGCATGGAAATCCCCGCGAAGGTGTCGATCTTCAACAGCACCCTGGAGATCAAGGGGAAGCAGGCCACGCTCATCTCCATCAACGACGCCGCCGGCTATTACGAGGTGGTCATGGAAGTGCAGCAGCGCAACCACACGGTGCTGCTGCCGGTGGGGGAGACGGTGGTGATCTTCAACGAGGCCCTGCCGTCGATCTCGGCGGATTTCGAGATCGAACGGTAGTTGAGGTTGGGAAGCATGCGCCCCTCATCCGGCGCTGCGCGCCACCTTCTCCCCGCAAGCGGGGCGAAGGGCCCTCCCACCAATCCCCTCGCCCCGCTTGCGGGGAGAGGGTGCCGCGAAGCGGCGGGTGAGGGGCGAAAGCTTCCCTAGCCGACCGGCGGCTCATACGGCCGGTGCGACCGCCGCGCCTGCTCCACGATCCTCTCCGCCCGCTCCAGCAGCTCCGTGGCCACGGAGAGCCGCGCCTGCCACGGATGCGGCACCTCGTCGTCGCGGCCGTCGAGCAGCGCCAGCGCCGTGCCGGCTTCGATCGTGTAGGGAACGCCGGCCTTCTCCAGGCGGTCGACGATCTCGCCGAGCTCCTCGACGTTGACCGTCTCCATCATCGCCGTCAGTCCCGGCGCGACCTCCGCGCGATCCAGCGGCGGCGCCAGCGCCTCCACCAGGGCCACGCCGCAGTCGGAGCACTCGGTGAAGCCTTCGCGGTACTCCGCCTCGCATTGCGGGCAGAACATCACGTCACCTTTCGGCCGAACAGGTACGCCACCGCCACGCCGATGAGGTAGAGGCCGATCATCGGCAGCGCCAGCGCCGTCTGCGTCATCATGTCCGGCGTCGGCGTGACGATCGCGGAGATGATGAACGCCAGCACCACGGCGTACTTGAACTTCTGCATCAGGAACGCCGGCGTGACGATGCCGAGGCGGGCCAGGAAGAAGATCAGGATCGGCGTCTCGAACACCGCCCCGGTGGCCAGGATCATCGTGCTGGCGAACGAGTAGTAATCGTCGATCGTGATCACCTGGTGGAACTGCTTGCCGGTCTCGACGAAGAAGCCGCACATGCCGGGCAGCAGGAAGCGGTACCCGAACCAGCCGCCGACGAGGAAGCACACCGACGCGCCGATGATGAACGGCGCGGCCAGCCGGCGCTCGCGCTTGTACAGCCCGGGCGCGATGAACAGCCAGAGCTGCAGGAGGATGATCGGCGCGGCGACGAAAATCCCCGCGAAGAACGCCACCTTCATGTAGAGGAAGAACGGCGCAGTCAGGCGCGTGTAGGCGAGCTTCTCGCCCTTCGGCAGGACCTTGATCAGGGGCGCCTGGAGGAAGCCGTAGATCTTGTCGGCGAAGCCCCAGCAGACGAGGAATCCGACCATCAGCGCGATGATGGAAACGATCAGCCGCTTGCGCAGCTCCTCGAGGTGCTCGAGGAACGACATCTTCGTCAGCTCGCGATCTTTCGGCTCTTCCTCGTCGCGAACGACCTCGGCGGGCACGGTGTCAGCCATGGTTCACGTCGCTGGACGCGGGCGTGGGGGCGGGAACGGGCGCCGGCCCCCCCTCGGCCTCGACCGCGGCTGGCTCGGCTCTTGATACCGTCGTGTCCGGAGGCGGAGGCATCAAGGTCACGTTTTTCAGGTCCTTGAGCTCTTCGACGTGGACCTCGCGCTCGATGGTGTTCTTCAGTTCGTCACTCGCTTTCTTGAACTCGCCGAGGGCTTTGCCGAGGGTCTTGCCGATCTCGGGCAGCTTGCGCGGCCCGAACACGATGAGAGCCACGACGAAGATCAGCAGCAGCTCAGGGAGTCCCAGTGAACCGAACATGAAGACCTCTTTCCGATTGGTAACGTGCGGGTGAACACCCCCCCGCCGGTGAATACTCCGCCCCTATAATGACGTTAAGAGACCGACCATGACAAAACTCAGAAAGACCGAGAAGTGGACCTTCTCTCTGACGCTCGTCGCCGCCATCGCTGGTGCAACGCTGTTCGGCGGATTCTACGGCAACCGGCTGTTCGGCTCGCCCGTGCAGTCCGAGGTGCAGAAGCGGTTCAAGGAGTACACCGATCTGCTCGACGCCGTGAAGGCCTGGGCGCCGGAAGAGACCGGCGCGGACAAGTTCGTCTACTCGTCGATCGACGGCATGCTGCGCACGCTCGACCCGCACACGAACTTCCTGGAGCCGAAGGAATACGCGGACATGCAGGATCGCCAGAAGGGCTCGTTCTACGGCCTGGGCATCCTCGTCACCAAGCGCAACGATCAGGTCACGGTCATCACGCCGCTCGAAGGCACGCCCGCGGCGCGCCTCGGCATCCGCGCCGGCGACGTCATCTCCGAGGTCGAAGGCGTCGCCACCGACGACCTCTCCCTCGACGAAGTCGTCAAGCGCCTCAAGGGACCGAAGGGCACCACGGTCCACATCAAGATCATGCGCGTGGGCATCAAGGAGCCGATCCCGCTCTCGATCGTCCGCGCCGCCATCCCCACGAACTCGATCTCGAACGTGCTGATGCTCAAGCCGGGCATCGGCTACATCCGCATCAAGGACTTCACCGCCACCACGGTGCGCGAGCTCGACGAAGCCATCGACAAGCTCAAGGGCGAGGGGATGCAGAAGCTCGTCCTCGACCTGCGCCAGAACCCCGGCGGCCTGCTCGACGCCGCCGTCGGCGTCGCCGACCACTTCCTCGACAAGGGGCAGATGATCGTCTACACGAAGGGACGCACGACCGATTCGGCGCAGGACTACCTCGCGCCCGGCAAGCACCAGAAGCTCGACATGCCGCTGGTCGTGCTCGTCAACCGCGGCAGCGCCTCGGCGTCGGAGATCGTCTCCGGCGCGATCCAGGACCACGACCGCGGCCTCGTCGTCGGCGAGACGAGCTGGGGCAAGGGCCTCGTGCAGAGCGTCTACACGCTGCAGTACGGCGCCGGGCTGGCGCTGACGACGTCGAAGTACTTCACGCCGTCGGGCCGCAACATCCAGCGCGACTACAGCTCGTTCTACGACTACTACGTCGCCGGCGACAACGAAGACGAGAACAACGCCGAGGTCCCGCTGAAGGACCGCAAGCAGTTCAAGACCGACACCGGCCGCGTCGTCTACGGCGGCGGCGGCATCACCCCGGACGTCTTCGTCAAGCCGGCGCCGCTGACGCGCACGACGCAGATCCTCGAAGTCCGCAGCGCCATCTTCAACTACGGCGTCGACTACGTGGCCAAGCATCCCGACGTGAACAAGGACGTGGTCGTCACGCCGGCCGTGATCGAGGACTTCGTGAACTTCGCGGCTGCGAAGGACATCGCGCCGGTCGCCGAGATCCGCGACGCGCTGCAGAAGCCGAACGACCGGCGCTACATCGAGCGCGCACTGAAGGCGGAGATCATCGCCGCCAAGTTCGGCTACGACGCGTCGTATCCGTACCGGCTGCAGGGCGACAACCAGGTGGAGAAGGCGCTGGAGCTCTTCCCCGAGGCCCAGAAGCTGGCCATGCAGGCAAGCGAGGTGCACTCGCACGGGCAGGGCGGCGCGAACAGCTCCGGCTCGCGCGCGGCGTCGAACAACGGTGTGCCGAAGACGCAGTAGCGCCCCGCGCCCCGGTCTGTGCTAGCCTGTCGCCGCTTTTTCGGACGGAGAGACATCGCCGATGCCTGACCTGGGAAAGAAGCACACCTGCTATAGCTGCCACACGAAGTTTTACGACCTCGGCAAGCCCGTGCCGCTCTGCCCCAAATGCGGTGCCGATCAGCGCGACGCCGAGGAAGCGCCGGTGGTGACGCCGTCGCGCAGCCGCAGCCGCGCCGTCGTCGTCGTGGAAGAGCCGGTCGACGAGCCGGAGTTCGCCCCGGAAGGCGAAGGCTCCTCCGCCAGCACCACCGACGAAGAGGAAGAAGCGGTCGTCCCCGAGCGCGAAGAGCCCGAGGATGAGGACGAAGAAGAAGAGGAGTATTGATGCGCAGTCTCGGATTGGTCGGCTGCCTGGTCGGGTTGCTGATCGTTCTCCTGATCCTCGGCGGCTGGTACATCGGCACGCGCAATCATCTCGTCACGCTCGACGAGGGGGTGAACGCGCAGTGGGGGCAGGTGCAGAACGATTATCAGCGTCGCTACGACCTGATCCCGAACCTGGTCAACACCGTGAAGGGCTACGCCACGCACGAGCGTGAGACGTTCGAGGCGGTCACGAATGCACGCGCCCGCGTCGGGCAGGTGGCGGTTCCATCCGGACCGCCGGGAAGCGCGACCAACATTACTTCGAACCCGCAGGCGCTCGCGCAATACGAGCAGGCCCAGGCCGGCCTCGGCAATGCGCTGTCGCGATTGCTCGTGGTGATGGAGCGCTATCCGGAGCTGAAGGCGAACCAGAATTTCCTCGAGCTGCAATCGCAGCTGGAAGGAACGGAGAACCGCATCGCCGTCGAGCGCAAGCGCTACAACGACGTGGCCCGCGACTACAACGTGGCCATTCGCCAGTTCCCCGGCAGCGTCGTGGCCTCGGTGAGCGGCTTCAAGCCGAAGGCGTACTTCCAGGTCACGAATCCGGCCGCGAACGAAGCCCCGAAGGTCGACTTCGGCACGACGTCGAAGTAGGAGGCCAACGCTGCGGGCGCGCTGCATCGTCGCCGTCCTCCTCTTCGTCGCCGCGGCGCGCCTGTCCGCGCTCGACATCCCGCCGAAGCCGACGCAGTGGGTCAACGACTACGGCGCGAACCTCCTCTCCACCGCGGAGACGCAGCAGCTCAACGAGAAGCTCGAAGCGTTCTACAAGCGCACCGGCGCGCAGTTCCTGGTCATGACCTGGCCCTCGCTGCAGGGGGAGGACGATCTCGACTACACGAACCGCGTCGCCAACGTGTGGAAGGTGAAGGACGACAAGGCGCTGATGCTCTTCGTGTTCGTCAAAGAGCACAAGGTGCGCATCCAGGTTGGCTACGGGCTCGAGGCCGTCGTCACCGACGCCTTCTCCTCGCGTGTGATCCGCGAGACGATCGTGCCGTACTTCCGACAGCAGCAGTACGCGGCCGGACTGAACGCGGCCATCGATCAGCTGGCGACGAAGGTCGATCCGAGCTGGACGCCCACGTCGACGTCCGCGGCGGCGCCGCAACCGGTGCAGCGGCCGACGTCGCGCTCGACGCCCGGCCCGTCCGCGTCCGACATCGTCATCCTCGTCGTCCTCTTTCTCGTCTTCATTTTCGTGATCCTGCCGCTGCTGCGCCGCGGCGGCTGCGGCGGGTGCAGCGGCTGCATCTTCCCGATGTTCTGGGGTGGCGGGGGAGGGACGTTCGGCGGCGGCGGGTTCAGCGGCGGAGGCGGCGGATGGAGCACGGGCGGCTCATGGGGCGGCGGGGGCAGCTCGTTCGGCGGCGGTGGCGCGGGAGGGAGCTGGTAATGGATCAGAAAGAATTTCTCGCGCAGCTCGACCAGCAGCGGATCGTCGACGCGATCCGCAAGGCGGAGGGCGAGACCTCCGGCGAGATCCGCGTGCACGTGCAGCCGAAGGCGCGCGGCGGCGAGCTGCGCTGGGTGGCGGAGCGGACGTTCGAACGGCTGGGGATGACGAAGACGGCGGCGCGCAACGGCGTGCTGCTGTTCATCGCCTCCGAGGAGCAGCGCTTCGTGATCCTCGGCGACAAAGGGATCGACGAGAAAGTGCCGGCCGGCTTCTGGGACGAGATCGCCGCCAAGCTGACCATCCGCTTCAAGAACGGCGAATTCACCGACGGCATCGTCGAGGCCATCGAAGCGGCGGGCGAGCATCTGAAGGCCTACTTCCCGCACGAAGCGGACGATGTCGATGAGCTGCCCGACGAGATCGACGTCTCGGATGAGTAGCACGGTCGCGATCGCCCTCGGCTCGAACCTCGGCGACCGCGCGTACACGCTGCGCCGCGCCATTCGCGAGCTGCAGCGCGTCGTCCGCGTCGTCCGCGTCAGCTCGTTCCACGAGACCGAGCCGGTCGACGCGCCGCCGGGCTCGCCGCGCTTTCTGAACGCCGTCGTCGTCGGCCACACGTCGCTGACGCCGCTCCAGCTCCTCAAGGCCATGCAGTCGATCGAGCGCCGCCTCGGCCGCCGCCCCACGCGCGTCCGCAACGCCCCGCGCACGATCGACCTCGACCTCCTCTTCCACAGCGCCCACCGCGCGCGGACGCGGCAGCTCACGCTGCCGCATCCGCGCTACTGGGAGAGGGAGTTCGTCATGAGGCCGTTGCGCGAAGTGTGGCCCGTCACGACGTGAACTTGTTCGGGAACTGCTTGATGACGCCGTTTGACAGCGTGTCGGCCATCATCATGGCCTGGTTGAAAATCGCGTCGAAGTTCGTCACGTCGTCTGTGTAGTTCTTCTGCAGCCGGTCGACCGCCTCGCGCGTCGTCAGCGCCAGGTGCTGGTTCAGCATGTCGAGCACTGCTTGCCGCGGCCAGTTCGGGTTCGCGCCGCTGAGGAACGTGGCGATGTCGGCGGCGTTGGCGTGCCAGCGCGCGTCGGCGTCCTTCTGCTTGGCCTGGTCGTTCGCCTTCGCGGCGGCCACGAGGTCGACGGCGATCAGGATGTGCTGCCGCAGCAGCCCGGCGAGCTTGTTGCCGGCGGCGGCGCCGTAGTAGGGCGCGATGGCGTGGCCGATGTCGTCCTGATTCTTCAGCAGACGGTCGGCGGCGGGCTTCGCGTCGGCCGAGCCGTTGGCGGCCGAGATGATGTAGAGCCGCGTCCAGACGACGTGATCGGCCCACAGCTTGCGCATGGCTTCATTCAGCGCCTCGCGCTGGCCGGTCGACATCGCGCTCGACATTGGCGCGGGCGTGTTGTAACTGCTCGACGAACAGGCGACGACAAAGCAGGTGATGAGAGGGATTAGTCCGAGCTTACGCATGAAATCCTCCTTGCAAATATCGCAAGGAAGATCGTGCACAACTCACGCCGAAAGCACGTTACCGCGTGCCGACGCCGCCGCCGAGCTCGACGTGCGGATGCGCGCGGGCCACCGTGACGGCGCGGGTGAGGAGCGGATAGGGATCGACCATCTCGTCGCTCCGGTTCACCCCGAAGTGCAGATGCGACGGCGTGTACTTCGCGTTGCCGGTGTTGCCGACGAAACCGAGGAGGTCGCCGCCCTGCACTTCCATCCCTTCGTAGAGGCCGGGAGCCCAGCGGTCGAGGTGCGCGTAATAGAACGACGCGCCGCTCTCTGTCGTCAGCCAGAGGCAGTGGCCGCCGAGCTTCTGGTCGCCGATATAGCTGACGATCCCATCCGCCACGGCCACGACCTCCGTGCCTTTCGGCGCGAAGATGTCGATCCCTTTGTGCACGCGGCCGCCTTCACGCGGGTCGTGCCAGCTGTCGGTGAGCTTGCCCGGCGTGATGCCGACGACCGGCATCCGCAGCTGCGAGCCGTTGAGCGGCGCGAACAGCGCCTGGGCGCGCGTGGCGAACTCGCGGTCGCGCGCGGCCGCCGTCGCCGTGTTCGGCGCGATCGTCGGCTTGCGCACGATCTCGCGGCTCGTGTAGCGGCTGAGGTCGGCGCGGAGCTGCGCGTTCAGTTGCGTCCAATCGTCATCGTCCGCGGCGGGCAGCGACGCCGCGGCCGTCGTCTGCTGAGGTTGGGGCGTGTCGAGGAGCGGCAGGGAGGCGCAGCCGCTGAGGACAAACGTCGTGGCCGCCAGCACGCTGCAACCACACGTGCCAACCCACCACCTGCGAGCGCGAAGAGCTTCCATGGCTAACCGGGACTCGGCGCAGTTTACGGGGAGGCGGCTGAGCTTGTAAAGAGCGTCGCTGTGAACTCTTCGATCCTGCGGACGGGGACGACTTCGACGTCCGCGCGGATCTCGCTCGCGTTCGACTGGGGCACGACCAGGCGGCGGAAGCCGAGCGCGGCGGCCTCGCGGGCGCGGAGGTCGGCCTGCGACACGCCGCGCACCTCGCCGAGGAGGCCGACCTCCCCGAAGAGGGCCACGTCGTGCCCGATCGGCGTGTTGCGCTGCGACGACAGCAGCGCCGCCACCACGCCGAGGTCGATCGCAGGCTCGCCGATCTGCAGGCCGCCGGCCAGATTCACGTAGACGTCGTGGCTGACGAAGTTCCCGCCGCTCTTCTTCTCCAGCACCGCCAGCAGCAGCGACACGCGGTTCGCGTCGATGCCCATGGCCATCCTGCGCGGCGAGGGGAAATGCGTCGCCGAGACGAGCGCCTGCACCTCGATCAGCAGCGGCCGCGTCCCTTCGAGCGCCACGACGATGGCGGAGCCGGCCGCGCTCGACCGCTGCGCCAGCAGCGCCGCCGAGGGGTTCGGCACCTCTTCGAGGCCGCCGTCGTGCATCTCGTAGATCGCCACCTCGTTCACCGGGCCGAAGCGGTTCTTGTAGGCGCGCACGACGCGGTAGTTCTGAAACTTGTCGCCTTCGAAGTAGAGCACCGTGTCGACGATGTGCTCGAGCGACTTCGGGCCGGCGATCGTCCCTTCCTTGGTGATGTGGCCGATGAGGAAGATCGGGATCGACAGCCGCTTGGCCAGCGTCATGAGCACGCCTGCGGAGTCGCGCACCTGAGCGACCGAGCCGGGCATGGAGTCGTTCGCGGCCGTGTGCACGGTCTGGATCGAGTCGACGATGACGGCGGCCGGGAGCATCTTTTCGACTTCTTCGACGATCTTCTCGACGGAGGTCTCGGTGTAGAGGCGGATGTTCTCGGACGTCGTGCCGAGTCGGCGCGCGCGCATGGCGATCTGGCGCGGCGACTCCTCGCCGGAGACGTAGAGCACCGCGCCGCCGCGGGCGAGCTGCTGCGCCGCCTGCAGCAGCAGCGTCGACTTGCCGATGCCGGGCTCACCGCCGACGAGCGTGACCGCGCCGAGGACGAGCCCGCCGCCGAGAACGCGGTCGAGGTCCGGCAGGTGCGTGGAGATGCGCGGCGTGGCGAGGTCGGCGTCGATGGCGCCGATCGGCATCGGCGCCGCCCCGGCGCTGCTGAGCGCGCTTGCGCGCGGCCGCTCCTCGGTTTCTTCCTGAACGTACGAGCTCCAGGCGTTGCACTCCGGGCAGCGGCCGAGCCACTTGGAGGTCTGGTTGCCGCATTCGGTGCAGGCGTAGATGGCGGCGGTCTTCTTCGCCATCGTTACATCATGCCCTGCTTTTGCCGCCCATTGAGCTTCTCGATCGCCTTCGCCAGGCGGCGCAGGCGCGTCTCCTCTTGCTTCGCCTCAGTGATCCAGCGGATGTAGTTCCGCTGGTGCGATGGCGGGATCTCGTTCCAGAACTCCTGCGCTACAGGATGTAGAGCGAGCTCGCGGGCGATGAAGGCGGGGACTTTGTCGTCCGACTGGAACCGCCGCGGCGGCGGCTTGACGTTCGCGGGCTTCGCGGCGCGGCCGGCCTCGGTCATTTTGCCGGCTTTCTCCAGCGCCGCGAACTTCTCCAGGTTGATCTTCGACCACTTGCTCGAGGCCTTCCGCGGCACGAAGCGCTGCTGGTAGAAGTCGTCGTCGAGGCGCTTCACGAGCGTGTCGATCCAGCCGAAGCAGAGGGCCTCGTCGAGGGCCTCCTCGTACGTAATCGATCGGATGCCGCGGCCCTTCTTGGCGAAGGCCACCCAGATCTCGTTTTCCTTGTCGTGATGGCGCTCGAGCCACCGCCGCCACGCGGCGGCGGTGGCGAACTTCTTGGGCATGAAATTACTGTAGCAGGATCTTCTCGATGGCCGCGACGGCGCGCGGGTCGTCCATCTGGCTGAGCCAGAAGATCGCCTTCTTGCGCACGGCCGGATCGCGATGTGAGCGCGCCAGATCGATCAAGACCGGGATGGCCTCGTCATGCGGCCGCTGCGAGATGGCGAACACGGCCGCCTCCCGCACCTCGGAATTCGGATCGCGCTCGGCCGAGTCGCGCAGCACCGACGCCAACCGCCGCTCCGCTTTCTGACCGAGCCAGAAGAGCGCCTGCTTGCGCGTGTGCGTGTCGGCGTCGTGGCGGGCCAGGTCGATCAGCGCTTTCACCGCCTCGTCGCCCGGCACCTGCCCGATGGCGAAGATGGCCTTCTCACGCACGCCGCGATCGCTCTCGTGCTGGAGCCGTTCGCGCAGGAACGGCAGCGCCTTCTCGCCCTCGTGCTGGCCGAGCCAGAAAATGGCGTCGCTGCGCGTGTCGGCGTCGGCGTGGTTGCGCGCGATGGCGGTGAGGGCGTCGAAGACCCCGGCGTCGGACGACTGCGTCAGGGCAAAGACCGCCTTCTTGCGAATCTCCCGGTCGGGATCGTCGTTCGCCAGGCGGCGCGCGACCTCGAAGCCGTGCCGGCCGCCGGTCTGGGCGATCCAGAACACGGCCTGGCCGCGTAGCGCGCGGTCGCCGTTGCCGGTGGCGATGCGCTCGAGGATCTGCACCGCGCGCGGCGAGTCGTGCATGGCGATGGCGTTCAGCGCGCCGTCGCGGCCGCGATGCTGCTCGGCGTGGCCGACGACGCCGTCGAGCACGCGCAGGCTTTCATCGACAGAGACGTTGTCGACGACGTGCACCGTCTTGCCGCCGGCGTCGATCGGGCAGCCGCCGCTGTAGACCTCGACGTCGCGCACAGCACCGTTCTCCTGATGCAGGGCCACGATCATCGTCGACGTGTCGATGCTGGCGATGTGGTCGCCACCATTGAACGAGCTCGGCGAAGAGCCGAGGTGGCAGGACTTCGCCGCGACGACCTTGCCGTGGCCGAGCCAATCCATGCAGCACATCACGTAGCGGCTCGACGGCGTCGGCACCTGGTAGGCGATCCAAGCCTCGCCCGCGCGCAGGGCCTGCATCGTTGCCGGCAGGCCGTTGTGATGGACGACGTTTGCGTTCTCCAGACCGCCGAACGCGATAGCGGCGAAACCGAGGAGCAGCACAGCGAAGAATCGAGATTTCATGATCAGTCTCCGAGCAGCGAGGTCAGGTAGTCGATGGCTTCCTTCGAGCCCATCACCGAGAGCTTCCGGACGATCTCGCGCTTCCACACCGGGTCCTTCTCCTGCTTGGCGAGGTCGACGAGGGCGCGGGCGTTGCCCTGCACGAAGAGGCCTTCGAGCGCGGCGCGGCGGATCTCGGCGTTGCTGTCGCTCTGGTAAAACGAGATCAGCGCGGCGGCGCTGCGCTGGCCGCCCGTCAGGCCGAGCGTGCGCACGGCGCTGGCGCGGAGCTTCACGTCGGGCTCGCTGCGGGCGATCTCCAGCAGCGCGTCGCCGCCGCCGCCCACAAACATCGACTGGATGATGGTCTTCTTCACCTCGGGCGACGTCTCGGCGCGATACAGCTCCTGCAGCTCGTGCGCGGCGCCCATGACGCCGAGCTGGCGGATGACCTCGGCGCGCAGGTGCGGGTCCTTCTCGCTCCTGGCCAGCGCGGACAGCGGCGCCTTCGCGCCGGCGATCATGTAGCCGCGGAGGACCTCCTTCTTCACCTCGGCCGAGGCGGTGGAGCGGTAGACCTCGCCGAGGAGGGCGACGTTGTGCTGGCCGGCGACGGCCAGGTACTTGATCGCATCCGTCTGCAGCTCGGGATGCACGGAGCCGCGCGCGATCGAGGCCATCACTTGCGCCGCTTCCGGCGACGGCGACTGGCCGAGCACGAACAGGGCCTGCTCTTTGACGCGCTTCGAGTACGGGCCGTCGACGAGTTTCTTCAGCAGCGGCACGGCGCGCTCCGGATTCGTGGAGAGCAGCCCCTGGATGGCGATCAGCTTCAGCTCTTCGTCGCTGACGTTCGCGGGGTCGACTTTCTCGCCCGCGGCCTGCTTGACGTCGATCTCGATGACCTTGGCGTCGCGGATCCAGCGGCTGGCGGGGTAGGCGCGCTCGAGCGTGGCGATCGTCTGCAGGGCCTCGGCGCCGCGGCCAGCCTTGGCCTGGGCGTAGGCCATCCAGTAGAGGGCGCCGTCGACGCGCTTCCCCTTCATGGCCGCGACGCGGCGGAAGATGTCGATGGCCCGCGTCCACTCCTCCTCGTCGATGGCGTCGGTGCCCTCGGAGTAGAGGTCGGCCTCGCTGTCGGCGCGGCGCTCCTCGGCGTCGATGGTCGTGCCGGCGGGGGTGTCGGGCGACGACGACGCCCGCGTCAGCGGCGCCATCGTGAACATAATCATCATCAATAACGTGATCTTTTTCATGGTCATTTTCCTTCGATCAAAGTGACTGCCGGATCTGCTCGCCGGCCAAGCGGAGCTTGAGCACCGCCCCCCGCTTCTCGATGCGCCGCTGCAGCATCTCGATGTCCTGCGCCGAGGGGTGCTCCGGCGCGCGGGCCAGCTCCAGCAGCAGCGGCTGCATCTCTTGGAGGACGCCGGCGAGCGAGGTTTGTCCCGACGCCTGCGCGGCGTCGAGGTAGAGGCGGTTCTTGCGGACGAGGTCTTCCATGGCCTCGCGGTCGGCGATGACAACGGGCGGCGCGTCGGCGGTGGCGTTTTTGACTTCGGTGAAGACGCGCTCGGAACGGCTGAGGTGATCGCCGAGGACGACGAGCAGGACGCGCTCGCGCCCCTCGGCGGTGGTGACGGCGGTCGCGGTCTTCGCGGTTTGGACCGCGCCGCGCGGCCGGAGCTGATAGCCGGCGATGACGACGATGACGAGCAACGCGGCCGCGGCGATCCACGCAAACCTCGGGCTGCGCGGGCGCTCGAGCTTCCAGCGCAGCCGGTTCCAGAGCTGCTCCTCCCACGCCGGGGCGAGCTCCGGCGTCTCCGCCGCTTCGTCAACGGCCTCGAGGACGCGGCGCAGCAGAGCGCTCTCGCGCCGGCACTCCTCGCAGCCGAAGAGATGCTCGCGCGCGCCCGGCGAGGCCTTCTCGCCGTAGTGCAACAGAATCAAATCATCGCGATCGATATGGTCCATGGCTTACCTCACTAGCGGCTCGAGCTCCTGCCGGAGCTTCTGCACCGCTCGAAAAACCGTGTGTTTGGTGGCGTTGACTTTCGTGCCGAGGGTTTTGCCGATCTCGTCGATCGACATGCCCTCGAAGTGGCGCAGCACGAACGCCGTCCTCTCGTTCGCGCTGAGCGAGGCCATGGCCCGGGCCACGGCGCCGCGGATGTCGGACGCGTGGGCGTCCCGTTCCGGCTTCGATGTAGGTTCGTGATGCGACATGAGCGTCTCCTCGTGCCCCGAGTCCTCCGGCCGGCGCCGCCGCGCGCGCAGCAGATCGAGGGCGCAGTTGACGGTGATGCGGTGCAGCCAGGTGCTGACCGCGGCGCGCCCGTCGTACGAGGCGAGCTGCCGGAATGCGCGGATGAAGGCCTCCTGCACGACGTCCTCGGCATCGTCGGCGCTGCCGGTCATGCGGAAGGCCAGACGGTGCAGCGTCCGGCCGTGGCGGTCGACGATGTTGCGGAAGGCGTCGGCGTCGCCCGCCAGGACCCGCTGCACCGTTTCCGCGTCGTTCACCTCGGCCATTGCACCACGTTCGACGGCGGCGGGGGCGGGTGGTTGGGTCAGCTCACTCGGCCATGAGCTCGTCGACGTAGCACCACTTCCAGGAGTCGCCCGGCTGGAAGGACTGGATCACCGGGTGCTTGGTGCGGTGGTAGTGCTTGGTGGCGTGCTTGTTCTTCGACGAGTCGCAGCAGCCGATGTGGCCGCAGTGGAGGCAGCGTCGCAGCTGGACCCAGCTGTCGCCCGATTGCAGGCATTCCTCGCAGCCGTTGGGCGTGCGGGGCGGGGCGTCGTCGGAGGTGCGGAGGTGCTCGCAGAGGTTCATGAGCTCTCCCCGGCTGGCCGTGCAAGGAAGAAGCCTGCGATCGACACGCGCGGGCGGTCGCCGGCCCTGGCGTCGACGCGCGTGACCATGTGGTACGTGTCCCGCCGGAGGAACACGAGCCGGTTCGGTTTGGGCAATACGCAGAGCGCAAGCCCCGGCTCGGAAACGATCCGGCTCTCCTTCGCATCGGAGAGAAATGACTCGCACAATCCTAGGCGCTCGCCAGGATCGAAAACGAGCAAATGGCCGCCCCAATGAAAATTCCACGCGTGATGAAGGTAATACGCGAACGAGCTCGGAAGATCGCGGTGCAGCGACAAGCCACAGCCGAGCGGATGGACATAGGGTTTGAAGGTGATGGAGTCCCACTCGTCGCCGCGCCGGCCGATGACCGCTTCCGCGTCCGCCGCCGCGTTCCTGAGGGCTTCGACGAAGGCGGAGAGAACGACGTCCCGCACGACCGTTTGATCGGACACGCTCGTGCCGGAGAGCGGAAGCCCGTCACTGTGACGCCAAGATTTTTGCCACGAGTCCTGATGGACGATGGAATACGAATCCGAGCTGGCGCGTGCAAGGAGAGGCTCGAAGGCCTCCTTCGGAAGAAAGTCGTCGTAGATCTTCACATAGTCGTTCGAAAGGATCAGCCGGGACATACCGGACCTTCGGCAAGCGTAAAAAAGCCGACCAGCGCCACACGAGGCCTGTCCCCGGCATTTCCATCGACGCGGGTGATCATGTGACGGGCCTCCGGAGCGATGAAGACGAGGCGGTTCGGCTTCGGCAGAATGCAGGTGGCCAAGCCCGGCGCCGCCGTGCCCCAGCCCTCGTCCTCGTCCGACAGGAATGGCCGATTGTAGGAGTAATCGTAATCACCCGCGTAGCTGTCTTCGGTGCGCGGATCGAGAATCAGCAAATGGCCGCCCCAATGAAAATTCCATTCGCGATGAATGTAATAGGCATACGAGCCGCTGTATCCGAAGCGGTCGCGGTGCAGCGATAAGCCGGAGCCCGGCCGATAGACCGCGGGAGAGACCGTCAGGCGGTTCAATGTGGCGCCGGCGCCGTTGGCGAAGCACGGCTCTCGACCGATGACGCGGTCGACGGCGTCGACGAACGCGTCAATCGGCGTTCCGGTCGGATAACGCGGCCCCTCGTCGATCTCGGGCGGCGTCGCGCCGGAACCGTAGTACGTGCTCAGCCGCGCGCCCTCCAATGGAAATCCGTCGCCAAGCCGCCAGACCTTACCCCACCTCTCCCGATGGACGATTTGGAATCCGGCAGCGGTGACGTGAGAAAGAAGAGCGTCGAACGCCTCCTTTGGGAGAAAGTCGTCGTAAACGGTCATCAGCTCGTTCGATGTCAGCCGTCGCATTCAGGACTTACCCCTCGACGGTGAAATGAAGAAACCGGCAAACGTGATGCGGGCGCGGTCGCCTGCTCTGGCGTCGACGCGCGTGATCATGTGATAGGTGTTGGGAGCGATGAACACGAGGCGGTTGGGTTTCGGCAGCACGCAGAGAGCGAGGCCCGGCTCCGATACGACTTCGTTCTCATCCTCATCGGAGAAAAAGGAATGCTTCGGCTCCAGGTAATCGCGATCGGCCCGGCCGTATTTTCGCGGGTCGAAAACCAGCAAATGGCCGCCCCAATGAAAATTCCAGTCGTGATGAACGTAAAACGCGTACGAGCCCGTGTATTCGTGGCGGTCGCGGTGCAGAGAGAGGCCGGATCCGCTCGGGTGAATGAACGTTTTAAAACTGATGCCGGTCCACGCCGTGCCGCGTTCGCCGACGAGCGGTGAGGCCTCGGACGCGATGCCGTTCACGGCGTCGATGAACGCGTCGAGCGCGGTCGACGTCGGGTAGCGCGCCTCGGTGGGAAGGTAGAGCGCGGGGTCGTCCCGGTAAACGGTCGAGAGTCCGTCCACGGGCATTCCGTCCCCCATGCGCCACGGTTTGCGCCAATAAGCCTGATGGCCGATCCAAAACGATTCCGCGTTCGCGTAGGGGAGAAGAGACTCGAACGCTTCCTTGGGGAGAAAGTCGTCATAGACCATCACGTAGTCGTTCGCCAGCGTCAGTCGGGCCATGCCGGGGACCTCCGCCATCACATGAAAAAGCCGGCCAGAGCCACGCGCGGCCGGTTGCCGGCGTTCGCGTCGACGCGGGTGATCATTTGATACGTCTCCGGGGCAATGAAGACGAGGCGGTTCGGTTTCGGAAGAATACTTAGACCGATGCCTGGCTCCGCGGCAGCCCGGTTCTCGTCCTGATCCGACAGGAACGGCGGATTGTAAGGGGAGTCGTCGGGATCGTATCCATTTCCCGTGCGCGGATCGAGGATCAGCAGCTGCCCACCCCAGTGAAAGTTCCAGTCGTGATGGATGAAATAGGTGAAGGAGCCGCTGTAGGCATCGCGATTGCGGTGCAGCGACAAACCGGATCCCTGAGGATAGACCCACGGAGTGAGGGACATGCAGTTCCACTCGCTGCCGGCCCCGCCGACGATGTCCGCGGCATCCGCGACGGCCGTTTGATGGATCGCCTCAATCACGGTGTCGATCGGTGTTCCGGTCGGATAGCGCGGGTCTTCGTCCGTATCGTAGCCCGAGGCGTCGGGTCTGTAATACGTCGTCGTCCCTTCCAGAGGCAATCCGTCGCCCAGCCGCCAGACCTTGCGCCATTCCTCGCGATGAACGATTCCAAAGGTATCCTCGGTCGTATGGGGAAGAAGGGCCTTAAAAGCATCGGGATCGAGAAAGTCGTCGTAAATCCTGATTTGCTCGGTCGACAACGTCAGTCTGCACATCCCCGGACTCCTTAGGACTCGCGATATGGGGCTTCCGGTCCCCCCTGTTCGCTACAGATGTTGTTCGAGGGATTTGTTCAACTGCGATCGAAGCTGTGCAACGGCATCGTCGTTGAGGGAGCCATACGCGTACTTCTTCGGCTTGGTACCGGGGCTCTTTTTCCCTCCGGGAGCTGGCCCGGGAGGCCGGCTGGAATGCGGCCTGCACTGAGGAGTGGTAGGGGGGTCGCAGGTGGGGGGGTTGTCGACATCGTAGTCTTTGCGCGCAGCGGCTTGAAGCGTCGGAATGCCACTGGTTCCCAGATCTCTGATCTTAGGCATTGCTCCTCCTCTGTTGGGTTGAACCGGAAGCCCGTCGATTCAGGAGTGTCATGGTAAAACAAATCCCTACCTCGGAGAGCTGGGATCTCATTGCTTCTCGAATTGCGCGATCCAGATGTCGCCCTGCTCGAGCATCTGACGCACGTAAAGCGTGGAGCCGTCTCTCGACAGCCGCCGAGGAACCGCCCGATCCTCCCACGCCGCGCCCGGAATGGTGACGGCGTTCGTTGTCACGCCTCCGCTGCTCAGGTCGACGATGCCCAGGTCGTCCTTCTCGAAAAAGAGAATGCGCTTGCCGTCCGGGAGCCACTGCGGATAGATACCGTGGGTCAGGACAGGCTCGAGACGGCGCGTCTGCAATGAATAGATTCCAAATCCCGGCCGGTCTTTGAAGCCGCCGACGATTCGCGTGCCGTCCGGTGACCACTTGGCCACGGTGAGGGTGGCGCCGGTCAATTCCAGACGCTGCGTCAACGGCCGGTCGAGGTGGATCAAGGCGGTGCCGACATCGGTACCGGCGAGGAGCGTTCGTCCGTCAGGCGAGGCGTTCGGGCCGAAGAGGTATTGTGCATGAATGCGACGGCGGTCGGCGTCGGTCGTGACTCGGGTGAGCCCGCCGCCGTCGGCGCGAATGCTCCAAATGTTGTACGAGCCGCCTTCGCGATCCGAATAGGTATAGATCGATCGTCCGTCCGCCGACCAGGCCACTCCGCGATCCAGCGCCGAATCGTTGGTCATCTGGCGCAGACGCGTGCCGTCCGCCTTGACGATGTAAAGGTCTTCCTGCCCGCCGCTCGTGAACGCGATCGAGTGCTGATCGGGAGAGACATCGAAGGTGGCGATCTCCTGTGAGCCTCCGAACAGCGGCCGCGGCGTCCCGGGCTGGCCGCTCTTGTCGTCGATGGGAATGGCGATGATCCGGTATGTCCGCGTCACCGTGCCGTACGCAAGCGATCCTTTTTGGGAGAAGGCGAAGTTGCCGCTCACCGGTGCCGGAAGCGTCATCGGTTGCGGCGCGCCGGCCGGCTTGCCCGACTCCTCGTCCATGGCCACACGCCACAGATTGAGCGTGCCGCCGCGGTCGCTGCCGAAGTAGAGATATTTGCCGTCGGGAGACCAGACCGGGTTCCAGTCGAGAGCAGGATCGGAGGTGACGCTGACGAGTGTCTCCGCCGGCTGGGGCGCGTTCGGATCGATCGTCCAGATATCGCGCTGCGTCCGTCCGCGCCAGACTCCCCAGAAAGCGATGCGCTTGCCGTGCGGCGACCAACTCGGCTGCAAGGCGTCGGTTCGACGTCCCAGGTCGCGTTTACCTGCTGTCAGCGCGTAAATGGGCCGGGCCCCGCCGCTGCTCACGTCGATGATCCACAGTTCGCCCTCCGCCGTATGGGACTGCGGGAGCAGACCGCTCGGTGCGGTCGAAATGACAATGCGTTTTCCGTCCGGCGACCACGACGGGTTATGCCCGAACTGCGTGAGCCGCCGCGGCGACTCGCCCGTCACGCCCATGACGAAGATGCCTCCGCCGTCGCGCTCGGAGCGGAAGGCGATCTGCGAACCGTCGGGGGAGAAAGCCGGCTCGGAGTCGTCGGCGGGGGAGTCGGCGGTGATGTTCGTGGCCATGTGGCCGTCGACGCGCTGCACGTAGATGTCGCGGTTGCCGGACTGCGACGAGACGAACGCCAGCGTCTTGCCGTCCGGCGCCAGCGTCGGGAACATGGTCAGGCCGTCGCCGTAGGTCAGCTGCTTGAAGGTCGTGGCCACGACCGGCCCGCCGCTGCCGCGCACGTGAAAGAGGGCGAAGCCCGCGCCGGCCAGGGCCAGCAGCGAGAGCACGGCGATGCCGGCCCGGTACGTCAGCCGCCGCGCCTTCACCTCCGCCTCGGCGGGCAGCGAGCGCAGGCTGTCGGTGACACTATTCTGGAATTCCGGAAGGAGGCGGAGCTGGAAGGCCAGGTCGCGCGCCGACTGGAACCGCTCCCGCGGATTCTTCTCCATGCAATGCCGCACGATGGCGTCGAGCGCCGCCGGCATCTTCGGCATCAGCGAGGGCAGCGGCGCCGGCTCGTCGTTCAGCACCGCCGTCATCGTCTCCACCGCGGAGTCGCGGTCGAAGGCGCGGCGGCCGCAGAGCATCTCGTACAGCACCGTGCCGAGCGCGAAGATGTCGGTGCGGTAATCGAGCGGCTTGGCCCGCACCTGCTCGGGCGACATGTAGCCGGGCGTGCCGACGACCATGCCCGTCGACGTGAAGTGCCGTCCGGTTTGATCGCGGCCGTCGGCGCTCCTGGTCTCCTCGGCCAGCTTGGCCAGGCCGAAGTCGAGGATCTTCACTCGCCCCTCGGCGGTGACGAAGATGTTCTCCGGCTTCAGATCGCGGTGGATGATCCCCTTCTCGTGCGCGACCGCGAGCGCCGAGGCGGCCTGGATCGTGTAGTCGAGCGCCTTGCGGATCGGCACCGGCGACGGCACCGGGTCCCCGATGACCTCGCGCAGCGTCTCGCCTTCGAGCAGCTCCATCACGATGTACGGGGAGCCGTTCGTCCTGCCGACGTCGAAGATCGTCACCAGGCCGGGATGATTCAGGGCCCCGGCGGCGCGGGCCTCCTGCTCGAAGCGGCGCACCTGGTCCTCGGCCATGGCGAACTCCGGCAGGACCTTGATGGCCACGTCGCGCCCGATACGCTTGTCGCGCGCGCGCCAAACCTCCCCCATCCCGCCCGAGCCGATATGGGCGACGACCTCGTACGGGCCGAGCGTCATTCCTTTCGCGACGGTCATTGGATGCGTTTGCTGAAAGCTGGTACGAGGCAGATTATCGGCGAGTTGCAACCGCCTCGATTCCGGATGGATGGCGTTAAGTCGTGGGAAGTATGAAGAATCCGGACAGAGCCACGCGGGCCCGGTCGCCGGCGTTGGCGTCGACGCGCGCGACCAGGTGGTAGACGCTGCGTCCGATAAGACCAGACGGTTGGGCTTCGGCAGGACGCACGTGGCCAGGCCCGGCTCGGCAATGATGGCGTTCTCATCCGCGTCGGAGAGGAACGGCGGCGAAAACGCCGAGTCGTCGGGATCGGCGTCGCGTCCGGTGCGTGGGTCGAGGACCAGCAGGTGGCCGCCCCAGTGAAAGTTCCACTGGCGATGGATGAAGTAGGCGAACGAGCCGCAGTAGTAGTAGTGATCGCGGTGCAGCGACAAGCCGGCGCCGGGCGGATAGATGTACGGCACGACGGAAATGCCGGTCCAGGCCTCTCCGCGCTTGCCGACGAGCGTCTGCGCGCCGGCGGCAGCGGCGTTGAGGGCGTCGAAGAAGGCGTCGAGCGCGGAGGCCGTCGGGTAGCGCGGCTGTTCGTCCGGCGCGTAGAGCGACGGGTCGTCGCGGTAGTACGTCATCGTCCCTTCCAGCGGCAGCCCGTCGCCGAGGCGCCAGGCCTTGCGCCAGCCGTCGCGATGGACGACCGAGTAGGAGTCGGCGTTGGCGTATTCGAGGAGGGCGTGGAACGCGTCGACGGGAAGGAAGTCGTCGTAGACCAACAGCTGGTCGTTCGACAGCGTCAGACGGCTCACGCGGACCTCCGATCGCAGCGGCGCAGGTGCAAGGGGGCTTCCGGTCCCGCCTTACGCGCTCGTTGTGAGCGCGGTGTGCATCTGCTGCCGGAGCTGGGAAGCGGCTTCGTCGCCGATGGTTCCGCCGGCATACTTCTTCGGCTTCGGTTTCGGTTTCGGCTTCGGATAGGGGGCTTTCTTACCGCCCGGGGGCACTGTCTTACCGCATGCCTCGATGCGCGTCATGTCCGGAACGACATGGATTCCAAGATCTCGGATCTTGAGCATCTCTCCTCCTTCGTTTTTTCGTGGGACCCGACCGGAAGCCCTCACCTACGGAGTGACGTGGCGTGATGAAAGCTTACCTCACCGTCGTTGGGAAGTGTGCAATCCAGATGTCTCCCTGCTCGAGGATCTGGCAGACATAGATCGTCGAGCGGTCGCTCGAAAGGTTGTGCCGAACTGTGTCGTCGTCCCAGGCCACGCCAGGGATGGGGATGGCGGTGTTCGAGACATGGTGGGTCTCGACGTCGAGGATGCCAAGGCCTTCCTTCTGGAAGAAGAGAATGCGCCTGCCGTCGGAGAGCCAGTGCGGAAAAATGCCGTGATCGAGGAGCTTCTCGAAGCGGCCCGTTTGCAGCGAATACATCCCGAAGCCGCCGTTTCGTATGGAGGCGATGATCCTCTTCCCGTCGGACGACCACTTCATCTGCGATGCCGGGAATGGGAGCGGCTCGAAGCGTTGCGGAAGTGGGCGATCGAGGTGGATGAGCGCCGCGGAGCGGTCGGTCACGGCGGCCAGCGTGCTTCCGTCGGGCGACACGCTCGGCGTGTAAATTCCGCCGAGGCCGTTCCGCTTCAACATGTCGTCGTTCGTGATCGGCGTCAACTCGCTTCCGTCGGTGTGGATGCTCCATAGGTTGTAATGGCCGCCGCGATCGGAGTAGAAGTAAAGGACCTTGCCATTCGGCGACCAGGTGACGCCGCGGTCGCGCGCCGGATCGTTCATCAGCTGACTCAGACGCGCTCCGTCCGCCGAGGCGATGAAGAGGTCTTCCTGGCCGCCGCCGGTGGTGAAGGCCATCGAACGGCCGTCGGGCGACGCCTCGAAATCGAAGATCTCCTGGGAGCCGCCGAAGAGCGGCCGCGGCGTTCCCGCCGTTCCGCTTTTCTCGTCGAAGGGAACGGCGATCAGGCGGTACGCGCGCGATGCCGTGCCGTAGGCCATGTCGCCCTGCTGTGAGAACGTGAAGTTGCCGCCGACGGTCGTGGGCAGCGTGACCGGCTCCGGCTGTCCCAGCGGCTGGCCCGTTTCCTCGTCGATGGCGATGCGCCACAGATTGAGCGTGCCGCCGCGATCGCTGCCGAAGTAGAGGGTGTTGCCGTCGGGCGACCAGACCGGGTTCCAGTCGAGCGCGGCGTCCGATGTGACGCTCACGACGGTCAGCGCCGGCTGCGCCGAGTCGGGATCGATCGTCCAGATGTCGCGCTGGCTTCCGCGCCGGACTCCCCAGAAGGCGATGCGTTTTCCGTGCGGGGACCAGCTCGGCTGCAAGGCGTCATTCTGACCGCTCCCGGCTCGCAGGACCGGCCGCGCCGCGCCGCTCTTGGCATCGATGATCCAGAGCTCTCCGTCGTGCGGATGCACTTGCGGCTGCAGGCCGACCGGCTGTGTCGACACGGCGATGCGCGCGCCGTCGGGCGACCACGACGGATTGTGGCCGAACTGCGTGAGCCGGCGGACGGACTCGCCGGTCACGCCCATGACGAAGATGCCGCCGCCGTCGCGCTCGGAGCGGAAGGCGATTTGCGAGCCGTCGGGCGAGAAGGCCGGCTCCGAGTCGTCGGCCGGCGAATCGGCGGTGATGTTCGTGGCCACGCGGCCGTCGACGCGTTGGACATAAATGTCGAGGTTGCCGGAGCGCCCGGAGACGTAGGCGAGCTGCATGCCGTCCGGCGAGAGAGCCGGCAACGCCGTCAGGCCGTCGTTGAACGTCAGCTGCTTGAACGTCGCCAACGGCTGCGGCGGCGTGTGGCCGCGCCCGTGCAGCAGCGCGAAGCCGCCGCCCATCACGGCCAGCAGCGACAGCGCGGCGATTCCGGCGGCGTATAACAGCCGCTTCTTTTTCTTCGGCTCCGGCTCGGCCGGCAACTGGCGGTACTTGTCGGTGGCGCTGTTCTGGAGCTCCGGCAGGACGCGCATCTGGAAGGCCAGGTCGTGCGCCGACTGGAACCGCTCGCGCGGATTCTTCTCCATGCAATGCCGGACGATGGCGTCGAGCGACGGGAAAACGTGCGGCGCGATCTCCGGCAGCGGCGGCGGCTCCTCGTTGAGAATCGCCGTCATCGTCTCCACCGCCGACTCGCGGTCGAAGGCGCGGCGGCCGCCGAGCATCTCGTAGAGCACCGACCCCAGCGAGAAGATGTCCGTGCGGTGATCGAGCGGCTTGGCCCGCACCTGCTCGGGCGACATGTAGCCCGGCGTGCCGACGACCATGCCGGTGGAGGTGAAGTGCCGGCTGGTCTTCCCGCGGTCGCTCACCGAGGCGTCCTGGGCAAGCTTGGCCAGACCGAAGTCGAGGATCTTCACCCGCCCCTCGGAGGTGATGAAGATGTTCTCCGGCTTGAGGTCGCGATGGATGATCCCCTTGTCGTGGGCGACGGCCAGAGCCGAGGCGGCCTGGATGGCGTAGTCGATCGCCTTGCGCACCGGCACGGGCGACGTCACCATGTCGCCGATCACGTCGCGCAGGGTCTCCCCCTCCAGGAGCTCCATGACGATGTATGGAAATCCGCCGGTCCTGCCGACGTCGTAGATCGTCACCAGTCCGGGATGATTGATGGCGCCGGCGGCGCGCGCCTCCTGCTCGAAGCGCCGGACCTGCTCCTCGCCGACGGCGACGTCGGGCATGACCTTGATGGCCACGTCGCGGCCGATGCGCTGGTCGCGCGCCCGCCACACCTGTCCCATCCCGCCCGCACCAATCTGGGCGAGGATCTCGTACGGTCCGACGGTCGTCCCTTTCGTGATTGCCATACAGTCAGTTATGGAACTTGGACGCGTCAGTTTATGCGTGAGTCACGCTCACTGCCAGAGCCTCGCAGAGGGCGTCCAGGTCTCGACGTCGATCCCCTGCCTGCGGGCGCGCTCGATGGCGAAGCGCCACGGCTCGACGGCCGTCGCGGTGCGCGCGCTCTTGCCGATGGCCAGCGCGCCGCCGAGCTGCCGCGCCAGCCAGCTGCGCCAACTGTCGCGGCCGAGCCAGCGGAGGGCGTGCTCCTCGTCGGGCGGATCGATGCCCCACGACAAAAGGCCGCTCTCGTCGAGGCCGGCGCTGAACGGCACGCCCTGCGCGTCGCAGCCGGCCAGCTCGCGGCGCAGCACGTCCGCGGCCTCGTCGAGCGTCTCGCGGGCGCTGAAATAGGCGACGAGCTTGTCGGGCCGCAGCAGGCCGGAGGCGCTGTCGCCGATCTTGAACGGCGTTCCGGGAAACTCGGCCAGGGCGCGCACGACGATGTCGAAGACCTCGCGGATGCGCTCGGGGCGTGGGCTGATGTAGAGCTTGTAGGTGACGCCGCCGCCGTCCGACTCCAGCGCCGTCTTCGCGTTCCAGCAAAGCCAACCTTCCATGTCGCGCGACGCCGACCACTCGCGCTCGAGCAGCGCGCGCAGCGAGCCGCGGTCCGCGCCGAGGTGGGCGAGGATGGCCTCGGCCCCGGCGAAGCGCGCCTTCCAGAACGGCGACATCGGGATGCGGTTGTAGAGATAGAGCGCCACGGCGAGCGTCGGCGGATCGTTCGTCTCCAGGTCCTGCGCGTAGAGCAGGGCCTCGCGCGACAGGCGCGCCACGGCGTCGCGAAGCTCCGGCGGGGGCGGCGGCGCGGCGAGGAGCGGCAGGGCGTCAGCGCCGGAGACGAAGCCGTCGCCGCTCTCGACCTCCAGGACGCTGTCGAGGACGAGGTCGACGACGTCGTCGTCCAGGTCGCGGTGCGCGGGCGTGGCCAGCGTCCGGAAAAGCTCCGCCGCCGGCCGCGCCACCGACTTCAGATTCATCACCAGCGGCGGCTTGGCGATGAGGAGGCCGTAGAAATCGGGATCGCTCTCCAGTTCGACGAACGGCTCGCGCTCCTCGGCGGTGAGCTCGGCCAGTTGCTTGAGCTCGAGATGGGGATTGGCGCGGAGCTTCACAGCGATGCGGGCGTCTCGGCGACGTGCTGCAGATGCTCTTCGACGTAGTCGGGGTCCCACGTCCGGCTGATGACGCACGAGTTCGTGCCGCCGACGCCCATCGACAGCTTGCCGGCGTAGCCGCCGCGCTCGACCGCGCACCCCTCGACCTGCACAAACTTGGCGTCGTGCACGCGCACGTCCGCGTGGAGCTCACCCTCGGTCAGCGAAGTCGGATAGAGCCGTCCCTTCGACATGCCGAGGTGCTGCGCCGTCAGCTCCCATCCTCCGCCCACCGACATCCCGTGCCCGAACGTCCCCTTGCGCGCCGTGAAGAGCACGTCCGGATGCAGCAGCTCCAGCGAGTGCTCGATCTCCGTGGCGTCGCCCGGCGTGGCCGTGGCGTGCATGTCCCACGTCGTCACGTCGCTGGCCTGCACGTCCTGCAGCGCTGCTTTGATGGCCAGCTGCGGACCGCCCTTCGACGGGGTGATGATGTGGTGCGCGTCCGACGACGTGCCGACGCCGACGATCTCCATCCCCAGCGGCCGGAATCCCTGCGCCATCAGCGCCTCGGCGTCGCCCACGATCCAGACGCACGCGCCGCCGGCGACGTGCGTCCCCTTGAGCGCCGTCAGCGGGCGGGAGACGTCGGCGTCGGCGGAGAGGACGTTGGCGTTGTAGAACGCGGAGATCAGCACCTGATGCGGCGGCGGATCGCACATGCCGACGACGACCGCCGTGGCCTCGCCGCGGTGGATGGCGTCGGCGGCGAGCTTGACGGCAATCCCGAAGGACGCGCATGCGCCGACGGGGGCGAACGACGTGCCGACGATGCGCCCGATCATCGTGATCTGCGCGGCGCCGATGTTGTCGATGTTCCACAAGAGGTTCGGCGACACCGCCGCCCACGGCTCCTCGGGGCATTCCCACTTGCGGTTCAGAGCGCGGATTTTGTTCAGCTTCTGCCGGATCATGCTGAGCTTCGCCGAGCCCGACGCCGGCGGCACGGCCTCGCCCTGGATGGCCGCGGCCTCGGCGAGGTACTCCTGCAGCGCGTCGCTCTTCGCCGCCCAGAACGATTCCCAGGCGTGCTTGGCGTCGATCCACTCCTCGGAGCCGGTCGGGAACTCGTCGGGCTCGCGCGGCGCGGCCGGGTCGGCGTTGCCGTCGGCGTGCGCGCGCAACGCGGCGCAGCGCTCCGGCGCGGCCCAGAACTCGTTCCAGCGCCGCTGCGCGCGCTCGTACTGCATCGAGGCCTCGTGATGCGTCTGCAGGTCGCCGACGCCGGTGCCGACGTAGACGTGGCAGGCCGTGCCGAGCGATTGCAGGTACTGCTCGATGCCGGCGTTCTGCCCCAGCGATTGGATGAACGCGCCGATGGCGTACTGGGCCATCGATCCCATTTTTTCTTTGAGCTGCGCGAACTTGGCCGGCGGGAAACGGGCCTCGAACCACTCGTGGTATGTTTCGAAGTCGAACTCCGGGATGCCGACGAGAAAATTCGAGAGACCGTAGCCGCGGTAGGGCGAAAGCCAGGAGCCGGCGTTCTCGAGGTTGCGCTCGAACGTTTCGATGTTGGGCGATTTCGGGGCCACGACGCCCCATCCGAAAATCCCGATGCGCCTCCGCTCCGGCATGGCGACGGGCATTGTAGCGCAGGGAAATTGCATACCATCCGAGCCGAGGTTCCGGTGAAAACAACGATAACGCTCCTCGCGCTCGCGCTTCTCGTCCTGGCCTGCGGCAAGGAGCACCGCAACAATCCCGCGCAGCAGCAGACGCAGACGATCGCCCCCGCCGCGGCGAAGCCCGACCAGAGCGCCACCGACACGGTCATGACCCAGACGGTCGAGGTCGACGACAGCCGCTCGGAAGGGGAGGGCGGTACGGCGGCCGCGCCGGCGCCGGCCAAAGCCCCGGCCAAGCCGGCGAAAAAGAAGAAGCATTGACGGGTTTCTACGAACCGCTGATCGAGCGCGACGTCGCCGCCATCCCCGCGGCCGTGCGCGCCTACCGCGGCGAGCACGGTTCCGAGGAAACGTTCAAGGCCATCGGCCGCTTCGCCGTCCTCGCGTATTCGCCTTCGCAGCACGGCAAGCACGCGGTGCTGGCCTGTCTCGCGGCGTGGGCGCTGCGCGACGAGCCGTACTTCGACGACGTGGTGACGCAGTGCGCGCTGTACGCGGCGGAGAGCCGCCAGCCGTGGAGCGAGCCGCCGATCATGACGCCGCCGGCGATCGATGACGATCAGCGCGGCGACGTCGGCGAGCTCCTCGAAGCCATCGCCGCGTCGGACCGCCTGCGCGGCGAGCGCTGGCTCGCCAAGCGCCTCGACGACGACGATCTCGCCCGCGACTACTTCGCCGCCGCCGCCGACGACTTCGACGACCTCGGCCACAAGCTCATCGTCGCCGATGCTGCCTGGCGCCTCGTCCCCATCCTCGGCGAGCAAGGCCGCTTCGCCGCGCTGCGCCTCGGCATCTGGGAGATGACCGCGTACCACGGCGAGCCCTACGCCGAGCGCGGAACGATCGCGGAGGACCTCGACGAGCGCCTCGCAAACAACTTCATCGCCAACGAAGGCGACATCGAGTCCGCGCACGCGCTCTTCCTGCTCGAAGCCGCGCGCGGCAAAGACATCGAGCCAAGGGTCCGCGACTTCCTCACTCGCGACGACTCACCACCTGTCCCCTGTCCCCTGTCCCCTGTCCCCTCGCCTCCGGTCTACAAACTCTCCCGCGACTACGCCGAGTACTTGAAGATCTGCGCAATCACAACGGATCCGCGCCTCCGCGCCGCCGCCAAGCTCAACCTCGACCGCTCCCACTTCGATGACCTACCCTTCGCCTGATGCGCAGACTTGCCTTGCTCCTCCTCTTCGCGGGATGTGCCACGACGCAGTCGCCGCTGGCGATGAAGATCGACACGCTCACGAAGCGGCTCCCGCACGCCATGTGGGGCATCGCCGTCGAGGACGACGCCGGCCGCCGGCTCTACGCGAAGAACGCGGAGACGCTCTTCATCCCGGCCTCGAACCGCAAGCTCTTCTCCGGCGCCACCGCCGCCGCCTGCCTCGGTTTTGACCGCCAGCTCTCCACCGACGTCTTCCTCGACGGCAACGACCTCGTTATCCGCGGCGGCGGCGACCCTTCCTTCGGCGGCCGCTGGACCTTCGACCGCGACGCGCTCTTCGACCCCGTCGTCAGCGCGCTGCGCGCGCGCGGGATCGCCGCCGTGCGCGACGTCGTCGCCGACGTCTCCCTCTTCGACCGCATCACCCTCCCGCCGCAGTGGGAGATCGAGGACGTCGGCAGCTCGTACGCGCCGCCGGTCGACGCCCTCGCCTACAACGAGAACCTCGTCGGCATCTCCGTCGACGGCTGCGCGCACCCGGTCGATACCGATCCGCTCTTCATCGACGCCGTCGTCCACTGCTCGCCGGACGCGCTGACGATCGTTTCGGATCCGAGCAACACGTTCACGATCGCCGGCGCCGTCCCCAATCACTTTCACTCGCTGAGCTCGATCGCCAACCCCGCGCTCTACGCCGCGCAGGCGCTGGCCTCGGCACTGAAGCACGCCGGGATCGCCGTCGAGCGCGCGCGCGTCGGCCGCGGCGCGATGGTGGATCGCCTCGCGTCGATCGGCTCGCCGCCGATGTGGCAGCTCCTCTCCGTGGAGATGAAGCCGTCGCAGAACCTCTACGCCGAGATGCTCTACAAGGACGCCGGCAGCGGCACCTACGACGGCGCGCGGGAGATGGAGCGGCGCTTTCTGACGACGGAGGTCGGCATCGATCCCGCGCAGTTCCGCTTCGTCGACGGCTCCGGCGTCTCGGCCACGAACTTCGTCACCCCCGCCGCCGCGGTGAAGCTGCTGCGCTGGATGAACGACCCGGCGCGGCGGGGAGCGTGGTGGCTCATCCTCGCCACGCCGGGGGAAGAAGGGACCCTGCACCGCCGCCTCACCGAGCTCGCCCCGCGCCTGCGCGGGAAGACCGGCACGCTCACCGGCGTCAACGCACTCTCCGGCATCGTCACCGGCGTGCACGGCGGCACGCGCTACTTCACCATCATCGTCAACCATCACGCGTCCGACGAAGTCCAGCGCGTCATCGACTCCATCGCCCGCGAGATCGCCGCGTTCTGAGCCTTACTTCCCGATCTTCGCCATTTCGGGCATGCCCGCCCACGTTCCGTACGACAGGCAGCGCACGCACGTGAACACGTACTCGGCGAAGCCGGTGGTGGGATTCTCGCGCACGTCGACCTGCAGGTCCGACTGGCAGCGGTAGCAGAGATTCTTGTCGCCGCGCTGGATGTTCTCGACCATCCCCTCCACCTGCTGGGCCTGGAACTCCACCTGGCGCGGCCGCTGCGGGATGCTGACCGACTCGCGCCCTTTCGGGCAGGTCAGGACGATGTGGTCGGCGAACGTCGTCTGCACGAAGCTGCCCGCGTAAACCGCGCCCGGATGCTTTGCACAGGGGATGGGGCGGCCGCTCCAGTAAGCGCGGGCGAGGTCGCGCAGCTCGTCGATCTCCGTCGGCATGGCGGGCGGGATTCTAACCGACCTGTCATCACAGCCAGGTGTGACAGCCCTCGTCTCGGCGCGCCGTGACCGTCTCTATATTGTGTGATGTGAGTTTTTCCGTTCCGGACGACTGTGCTGCGTGCGTCGTCAGGAGCAGCGGCTTCTGCAACGTCTCGCCCGAGGCCCTCGAGGCCTTGAACGCCGTGAAGCTGACGGCCCTTCATCCCAAAGGCTCGATCTTGTTCGGCGAGGGCGACATGCCGCGCGCGGTGTTCATCCTCTGCGCCGGGCGGGCCAAGGTGATGACCTCGTCGGCCGAGGGGAAGACGCTGATCGTGCGAATCGCCCAGGGCGGCGAGGTCCTCGGCGTCAGCGCCACGATCCTCGACGAGCCCTACGAAGTGTCGGCGGAGACGCTCGAGCCAATGCAGGTGAGCATCATCAAGCGCACCGACTTTCTCCGCCTGCTGCACGCGCACGCCGATCTCTCCCTGAACGCGGTGCGCCAGCTGAGCGCGAAGTACCACGCCGCGCAGCGCGAGATCCGCTCCCTCGGCCTGGCCCACAACACGGCCGAGAAGCTGGCCCGGCTGCTGCTCGAATGGTGCGGTGCCGGCAGCGAGGTGCGCATGCTCTACACGCACGAGGAGATCGCCCAGATGATCGGCTCGACCCGCGAGACCGTCACGCGCGTCCTCGGCGACTTCCGCCACGACAACATCATCGAGGTCAGCGGCGCGAGCATGACCGTGCTCGACCGCCGCGCGCTCGACGCGATGATCAGCACCTGAGCGCCGCGGCGGCCACGCGCCGCGAGCCCAGCCGCGGCTCGTAGCCGAGCCAGTAGAGGAAGTTGGCCATGATGCAAAAGCCCGTCGCCGAGAACCAGAGCATGGCCACGCCGACGAAGCCGCTGAAGGCGAGCCACCACGGGCTGTGCACGATGCTGAGGATCGACGCCAGGGTCATGTTGATGCCGACGACGATGTAGATGCGCCGCTCCAGGTACCAGCGGTCCGTCTGCATGAGGTACCACTTCGATGCCGGCTCGCTCTCCAGCGCGCCGCGAAGCCCGAGCCGCTTGAGGACGTTGCCGACGATGCAGAAGCCGTTCAGGGCGACGTTGATCGAGGCCAGGCCGGCGATGATGACGAAGACGATCCAGCGCGGATCATGCAGCGCCGCCAGCGCCGTCGAGCCGATGAGAACAAAGCCGGCCACGAGCCAGACGGTGCGCTCGATGTACCAGCGGTCGGTGGGAACGATGTAGATGCCGGGTTGGTGTGCCATAGGGCCATCGTGGCGCGCATCGCGGGGATTTTTCGGCGACGGCTCACACCGGAGAGGCGTGACCGCTGTCAACTCGGTCAGTGGCCGAGCGCCATCGCGAACGTCGCCTTCAGCGTTCCCGCACGTAGTAGTCGACGACGATCTCCGGCCGCCGGTGACCAAGCTCGACGCCGGTGGTGCGCTTCTCCCAATGCATGCCCAACCGCGTGGCCACGCGCTTCGACGGCTCGTTGGGCGGATCGATGATGGCCACGACGCGCGGGCGGCCCAGCGTTTCCAGCACGTGGCGCATGGCCGCGCCGCCAGCCTCGGTGGCGTAGCCGCGGCCCCACACCTCGCGCGCCAGCCACCAGCCGATCTCCAGCTCGCCGGTCGTGCCGAGAGGCTGCGTGCCGGCCAGGCCGACGAGCTTCCCCGTGGCCTTCTCGATCATCGCCCCCATGCAGACGTCGTGTTCGCGCAGCTGGCGCGCCTGGCGCGAGAACCACTCGTCGACTTCCGCTTCGCTGTACGGCTCGCCGCGATGGACGTAGCGCATGATCTCCGGATCTTCGGTCAGGGCCTTGAACAGCGGGCGGTCCGCGGGCTCGTCCCACGGACGGATCAGGAGCCGCTCGGTCTCGAGGCTAAACATGGCCGCGCTCGATGATCTCAAAAACGCGGAGGAAATTCGCGCCGAGGACCTTCTCGACTTCGTCCTCGCGCATGCCGCGGTCGAGCAGGCGCGCCGTAAGCGCCGGCAGCGTGGCCGCGGTCTGCAGGCCGCGCGGCAGAGCAGGGACGCCGTCGAAATCCGATCCGATGCCGACGTGCTCGACGCCCGCGACCTCGGCGGCGTGCACGACGTGATCGGCGGCATCGTCGATCTCCGCGATCGGACAGCCGAGGGACTGGAACCAGCCGAGGTATTCGTCCCAGTCCGTCGAGTCGTTCGGCAGCTCTTCCGTGCCGCCGAGGCCTTGCGGGCGGACGCGCTTCTGCGCGGCCATGATCACCTGGGCAACGTCGTCGCGCAGGAAGGCGGAGAAGAAGTTGATCATGCAGACGCCGCCGTTCTTGGCCAGATCGCGGAGCATGTCGTCGGTCATGTTGCGCGGATGGCGGCAGAGCGCGCGGCACGACGAATGCGTGGCCACGACCGGGAGGCGCGTCGTCTCCAGCACGTGATAGAAGGCCTTGTCGCTGACGTGGCTGATATCGACGATCATGCCGAGGTCGTTCATCGTGCGCACGACGTCGCGGCCGAAATCGGTGAGGCCGCCATGGCGGCCGGCGTCGCCGGAGGAGTCGCACCAGTTGTTCGTGTTGACGTGGGTGAGGGTCATGTAGCGCGCGCCGCGGGCGTAGAGCGCGCGCAGGTTGTCGAGCGAATCCTCGATGGCGTGGCCGCCCTCGACGCCGATGAGGATGGCCGTCTTGCCGCCGGCCTTGGCGGCGCGGATGCCGGCGCTGTCGGCGCAGTGCACGAGGGCATCGGAGCGGCGCGCGGTCTCGCCGAGGATCAGGTCGATGGCGCGGTTGGCGAAGGCGAGTGCGCCCCGCCCGGCGTAGTACGGCGGCACGTAGGCGGCGAAGAAGCTGGCCGTGACGCCGCCGGCCAGGAGCGACTGCAAGTCCACCTGGGCCTCGGGGTCGTGCTCGTCGAGGTGGACGTTGTGGCGGAGCATGCGGTACGGCGTGTCGCAGTGGCCGTCGACGATGATGGCGCGGCGGTGGACGGCCGGGACGTCAGTCGCTGAAGTACTCATCGATGGTGTCGATCTCTCCCACGAGTTGCTCGACGCCGTCGAACCGCCACTCCGCCTTCGCCAGCGTCTCGGCCGCGAAGCCGCCGGTGAGCACCGCCGCGATCGGCAGCGCCGCGCGGTGCGAGGCGAGGACGTCGTACGGAGTGTCGCCGACGGTCATGGTCGTCTCCACGGCGGTGCCGAGCTGGTCGAGCGCGGCGCGGAAGATCTCGGGCGAAGGCTTCGAGAGCTCGGCGTCGTGCTTCGACGTCGATCCCTCCAGCAGCTCGCCGACGCCGAGAAGCTGCGTAGTGTACTCGACCTCGTCGGAGTTCGCGGACGAGGCCAGGGCGAGCTTGATCCCGCGCCCGCGCAGCTCCGCGAAGAGCTCGCGCACGCGCGGGAAAGGCCGCACCCGCGGCATGTACTTTGTCTTGTAAAGCTCCGAGCGGTATTGCTTCAGGGCCTCGCCGAAGCGCTGCATCTCCCGGGCATTGCAGAGGTCGGGGACGAGGAGATCGCCGCCTTTGCCGATCTGGCCGCGGACGATGTCCCGGTCGACGCGCTTGCCAAAGTGGGCGAAGGCCTCGACCCAGCAGTCGGCGTGGAGGTCGTTGGAGTCGATGAGGGTGCCGTCGACGTCGAAGATGATGGCCTGAAGGCGCACGTTAGCCCGCCCGCTTGGCGCTTGTTTTTGTTTTCGCCGACTTATTCACTGCCAATTCATCCTTGATGCGGTCGGCCAAAAAAACTTTCAGGAGTGACTGATAAGGTACATCACGCTTGTTCGCGAGCAATTTCAGCTCGGCGATCATCGCTTCCGGCAAACGAAGCGAGATCGTTCTGAGTGACGGGCGAAGATTAGGCAAGGTGACCCTTTTCGCTCTTGACCAATCCAGGTATTCTGTCGAATCCGCCGTCGCCCAAAACTCGCGTTCGGCGTCTTCATCCTTGAATGTCGGTATTTTCTTTAGTGTTTTCATAGATCCTTCGCTCGCGAGCATTCATGTCTCGGACCGAAATTGGCCGAATCAGGCGCTGGCGAATCGTAAATGACACGGACAGAAGCCGCCCACGATCCGTCTGACCGAGGGCGTAGTGACGACTTTCGCGCTGTGAATGGCGCGTATCGGTGGAGAGAGCCAGCGGTTGATTGAAAAAGACTTCTTCGCATTCCCAATCCGTAACGCGATGAGCCGGCCAATTCTTGCCAATGTTTCCGTCATCCCAGTCGAAGCCCTCGCAGGCCGCGAGGAGTTCCTCGAGAGTCGGCATCGCCATGAGATGTATATTTCGTCGATATACAAAAGTCAAGAGGGCCTGGCAATTCCCTAGAGGATCGTCGGCCGCCTGGGTGAGAAAATCGGCGGCTGAGGCACTCCAATACGAGGAGGTTGACCATGAAGCGACCGGCAATAGCTGTCGTTCTGGCGCTTGTGATTACGGCGTTGCACGCGAACGGTAGCGAACTGGATGTCACTCCGCGGCTGCAAGAGACTTACGTGTGGTGTTGGATTGCGGTAGGTCAGATGTTATTTGAATACTATGACGTTCCCAACGTCAATCCGGCCGGCGATTACCAATGCGGCATTGTCGGGCTCTTAGCCGCCGGTACATGGCGGCAAGACTGCGCCTATCGCTGTCAGAATTGCACGGTTCCTGCTGGTAGTGCAAACGGTGTCATACGAATGGTTGAGGACTATCCAGTACGCGTTGCCGCCGTTGGTGGACGAAGGGTGCCACGGTTAACGGCAACATATGTCCGTAACTCGCTTTCGGCCACGAGCATTGCACGAGAGATTGATGCGGGTCGCCCATTCATCGCCGGAATATCGCCGAGCGGTCGACCGGCGCCTTGGGCGGCGTCGCAGCACGTCGCGCTCGTCGTAGGCTATAGACAAGACGCACGTGGCGCTGTATGGGTTTTGATTAATGATCCTTATCCGTTCATGCAACAGAATCCTTATCTCGCGGCAGGCGCCACCAGGAACGGACGAGGCGCCTATTGGATTGCCTTGGAGTCGTTCGTCAATTATCTCAATTGGCGTGAGACGATTCTTGTGCAGAAAAGGGGTGCAATTCAGGCGACTCCGAGGGGAACGCGCTGCTGCTTCATGGGACCATACGGTGCGGACTCCTGTCCGTTGAACTTGTCTGGTCCGCTTCCGTTAGGTTCACAGTGCACCTGCACATATCCTAACGTCTGGTTCGCCGGCCGCGTCTGCAGTCCGTAGCCCTCCAAACTGCTCGGCCCCATGGCGGCTGCACATCGCTCCCTCCGAATCACTCGGCAGAGACAGCAAGCGTGACGCCGCGCACAGCGCCGGGTACCGGCCGTCATGCCCCCATGTTCGCCCTCGCCGTACAACCTCTATCTATATGTTCTTCGTCCTCAACGGCGCGCCCGTCGCCGTCGAGCCCCGGCCGGACGAGTCCCTGCTCGAGACCCTGCGGGTGCGCTTCGGCATCCGCTCGGCCAAGGACGGCTGCAAGCCGCAGGGGCAGTGCGGGGCGTGCCTGGTGCTCATCGACGGCAAGCCCAAGGTCTCGTGCGCCACGAAAACCGCGGGCGTGGCCGGGCACGACATCACCACCCTCGAGGGCATCGACGACGAGGAGCAGCGGCTCATGGCGCGCTGCTTCGTCGCCGCGGCGGGGCTGCAATGCGGCTTCTGCATCCCCGGCATCGCCCTGCGCGCGCACGTCCTGCTCCGCAAGAATCCGGCGCCGACGCGCGAGGAGATCGCCCGCGCCGTCGACGGCCATCTCTGCCGCTGCACCGGCTACAAAAAGATCATCGACGCCATCAAGCTGATGGCGCGCGCGCGGCGCGGCGACGCCATCGCCGAGCCGCTGCGCAGCGGCGGCGTCGGCGCGCGCGTGGCCCGCGTGCACGGCGACGATCTCGTCCTCGGCCGGCAGGCCTTCATCGACGACATGGCCGTGCCGCGCATGCTTCACGGCGCGCTCGTGCTCTCGCCGCATCCGCGGGCGCGTGTGCTTGCGATCGACACGACAAAAGCAAGAATCGCCGGCGTCGCCGCCGTCGCCACCGCGGACAACGTGCCGGGCAAGCGCTGGTACGGACTCCTGCGGGACGACTGGCCCGGCTTCGTCGCCGTCGGCGAGGAGACGCGCTACGCCGGCGACGTCATCGCCGCCGTCGCCGCCGTCGACGAAGCCACCGCGCGCGCGGCCGCGCGGCTCGTCGACGTCAAGTACGAAATCCTCGAGCCGGTACTCGATCCGGCGGAGTCGACAGAGATCCTCTCCCAGACCGTCATCGAGCGCGGCGACGCCGCCGCGGCGCTGGCAGCGAGCGCCCACGTCGTCCGCGGCACGTGGCGCACCCAGCGCGTCGAGCATCTCTTCCTCGAGCCGGAGAGTGCCCTCGCCGAGCCGCTCCCCGGCGGACGGCTGCGCGTCTTCAGCGGCGGCCAGGGCATCTTCGACGACCGCCGCCAGATCGCCTCCTTCCTCGGCGTGCCGGCGGACGACGTCATCGTCGAGCAGGTCTCGAGCGGCGGCGCGTTTGGCGGCAAGGAAGACCTTTCCGTGCAGGCCCAGACGGCGCTGCTCGCGCGCATGACCAGCCGCCCGGTGAAGCTGACCTTCACGCGCGAAGAGTCGGTGCGCATCCATCCGAAGCGGCATCCGATGACGATGCACTACGAGGCGGGCTGCGACGAGCGCGGCAAGCTCACCGCCGTGCGGGCGCGCATCGTCGGCGACACCGGCGCGTACGCGTCGGTCGGCGCGAAGGTGCTGGAGCGCGCGGCCGGGCACGCCTGCGGCGCGTACGACGTGCCGAACGTCGACGTCGAAGCGCTGGCGATCACGACGAACAATCCCCCGTCGGGCGCGATGCGCGGCTTCGGCGCGAACCAGACGAACTTCGCCATGGAGGGGTGCATCGACGCGCTGGCCAAGCTCGCCGGCATCGACCGGTGGGAGATGCGCTGGCGCAACGCCCTCGACGCCGGCGGCACCTTCACCACCGGGCAGGTGCTGACGAAGTCGGTCGGCCTGAAGCAAACCCTCCTGGCCGTGCGCGAGAAGTACGAGGCCGCCAAACGCCGCGGCCGCGCCGTCGGCATCGCCTGCGGGGTGAAGAACTCCGGCATCGGCAACGGCGCGAAAGAGTGGGGGCGCGTGCGCCTCAGCGTCGAGGACAACGGCGACATCGCCTTGACGTGCGGGTTCTCCGAGATCGGGCAGGGACTGCTGACGGTGCTGACGCAGATCGCCGCGGAGGTCACGGGATTGCCGTCGACGCGGTTCAAGCCGCGCGTCGACACGAACTTCGCGCTCGACTGCGGGCAAACCACGGGCTCGCGGGCGACGCTGCTGGCGGGACGAGCGGTGGTCGACGCCGGCACGAAATTGAAACGCGATCTCGACGCCGGCACGCTGGCGCGCGGATACGACGGCGAAGTGCTCATCGACGACACGACGCCGCCCGGCGTCGAGCCGCAAAAGACCCACACCGCCTTCGGCTTCGCCACGCAGCTCTGCATCCTCGACGAGAACGGCCGCGTCGACCGCATCGTCGCCGCGCACGACGTCGGCCGGGCCATCAACCCTGCTTTTTGCGAAGGGCAGATCGAAGGGGCGGTGCACATGGGCTTGGGCTATGCCCTCACCGAGGAGCTGCCGTGTCCCGGCGGAGTGCCGGCGACGCACAAGCTCCTCGAGCTCGGCGTGCTGCGCGCCACCGACACGCCGCCGGTCGACGTGATCCTCGTCGAGGACGCCGAGCCCGAGGGGCCGTTCGGCGCGAAAGGCCTCGGCGAGATCGGCCTTGTCCCGACCGCGGCCGCAGTCGCCGGCGCGCTCGAAGCCTTCGACGGCGTCCGCCGCATGACCCTGCCGATGAAAGACTCCGCCGCCGCGAAGGCGATGCGGGCGGGGCATCGCAAGTGATCAACGCCCACACGCACCTCTACGCGCGGCTGGCGCCGCCGTTCACGCCGGGGAAATTTCTCGACAACCTGCGCGACCACTGGTGGGTCTTCGATCGAGCCCTCGACGAGCGGACGTTGCGCGAGTCGGCGCGGCTGTACGTGCAGGAAGCGAAGGAGCTCGGCACGACGATGCTCGTCGACCATCACGAGTCGCCGAATTTCATCGAGGGCTCGCTCGACGTTCTCGCCGACGCCTGCGAGGAGCTCGGCATGCGCGCGCTCCTCTGCTACGGCGCGACGGAGCGCAACGGCGGCGCGGCGGAAGCGCGGCGCGGCCTGGCCGAGTGCCGGCGCTTCATCGAGTCGAACCGCCGCCCGCACGTGCGCGGCGCGGTCGGCCTGCACGCGGCCTTCACGGTTTCGGACGAGACCATCCGCGCCGCCGGCGCGCTGGCGCGCGAGCTCGGCGTGCCGATCCACGTCCACGTCGCCGAGGACGTCTGCGACCGCGACGGCTTCCGCCGCCTGCGCGGCGCGCTCGTACCGGGCTCGATCCTCGCTCACGGCGTGCACCTGACGTGGGACGAGGTGCGCGCCGCCGGCGAGATGCGCTGCTGGATCGTGCAGAACCCGCGCTCGAACCGCGCCAACGGCGTGGGCGAGCCGCGGAACCTGGCCGCGTCGTCGCGCGTGGCGCTCGGCACCGACGGCTTCCCCTCGGACATGACCGCCGAGGGAGCGAGTGAGGAGATCGTGCGGCGGCGCGAGGCGGGCTACGAGTTGGAGAAGGAGATTTTTGGATGAAACTGACCGATCGCGTCATCAACCCCGCCGTGCAGCAGAGGAACGCCGAAGCGCTGGCGAAGGCCGGCGTCGTCCTGCCGAAATTCTCCGAGCTCGCCGACCCCTCCACCATCGAGCCGTCGATCCGGCACGACCTCCAGCACGTTGCCTTCGACGAGCCCCATCCGCTGAACCTCTTCCGCGTGCACTGGCACAACACGCGGCGCGAGCGCGCCTTCGTGCGCGTGCCCGAGCACGTCATCCTGCCGCCGTCGCTCACCGGCGTCGACGCCACGATCGTCGTCCTCCTCGGCAACCGCTTCCCGATGATCCGCGCGCACAAAGTCCTCGCCGCGTACGCCTGCCTCGCGCCGCGCATCGCCAGCGGCGAGTTCGACCTCGGGAAGCACCGCGCCGTCTGGCCGTCGACCGGCAACTACTGCCGCGGCGGCGTGGCCGTGTCGCGCATCGTCGGCTGCCGCGGCGTGGCCGTGTTGCCCGCGGGGATGAGCGCGGAGCGCTTCCGCTGGCTCGAAGCGTGGGCGAAGCCGGAGGACATCGTTCGCACGCCCGGCACCGAGTCGAATGTGAAGGAGATCTACGACGCCTGTGCGCGCCTGGAGCGCGACCCCGCCAACGTCATCTTCAATCAGTTCGCCGAGTATGCGAACTACCTCGTGCACAACCGCTGCACCGGTCCCTCGGTCGGGCGCGTGTTCAACGCCTTGAACGTCGGCGGCACGCTGCGCCTGCGGGCCTTCGTCTCCGCGACCGGCTCGGCCGGCACGATCGCCGCGGGCGACTACCTCAAGGACGTCTACGGCAGCGCCACCGCGGCGGTGGAGGCGCTGGAGTGCCCGACGCTGCTCTGCAACGGCTTCGGCGAGCACCGCATCCAGGGTATCGGCGACAAGCACGTGCCGCTGATCCACAACGCCATGGCCACGGACATCGTGGCCGCCGTCTCCGACCGCGCCACCGACGCGCTCAACGTCGTCTTCAACACCGCCACCGGGCGCGAGCTGCTGGCGACGCGCTACGGCGTCGATGCCCAGACAATCGAGGCATTGTCGTCGTTCGGCGGCTCGTCGATCTGCAACATCGTCGCGGCCATCAAGATCGCGAAGCTGCACCGCCTCGGCGCGAACGACGTGATCGCCACCATCGCCACCGACGGCGCGGAGATGTACGCGAGCGAAGTGGAGAAGACGCTGGCGTCGCGTTACGGCGGCTCCTTCGACGCCGTTGATGCCGCCGAGGCCTGGGGCGAGTACATCCTCGGCACGACGACCGACAACGTCCTCGAGCTGAACCGCCGCGACCGCGAGCGCATCTTCAACCTCGGCTACTTCACCTGGGTCGAGCAGCAGGGGATCCCGATCGAGGACTTCACCGCCCGCGCCAGCGAGTCCTTCTGGCGCGACCTGCAGCGCTTCATTCCGGCCTGGGACGCGATGATCGAGCAGGTCAACGCGGAGGTCGCCGCGGCCGCGACATGAGCTCCTCGACGTCCATCGTCTGCGCCGGCTGCGGCTGGACCGCGCCGCCGCTACATCCGACGCCGTTCCGCTGCGCGAACAACGGCGACGACGTCGACCACGTCCTCCAGCGACGCCTGCGGGGGACGCCGGAGATCGTCGACGATCCGAATCCCTTCATCCGCTTCCGGCAGTTGACGCACGCGTGGCACACGGCGGTGGAGATCGGCATGAGCGACGCGGAGTTCGTGCGGCTCGTGCGCGGCCTCGCGCTGCCGTTCGCGATGACGCCGCTGCGTTGGGAGCCGTCGCTCGGCGTGTGGGTGAAGGACGAGACCGCGAACGTCGGCGGCTCGCACAAGTCGCGGCACCTGATGGGACTGATGATCTGGCTGCTCGTCGCGGAGCGCATCGATCCGACCATGGCGCGGCGGCCGCTGGCCATCGCCAGCTGCGGAAACGCCGCCATCGCCGCGGCGACGATCGCGCACGCGGCGCATCGCGCGATCGAGGTCTTCATCCCCGCCGGCGCGAGCCCGCGCGTCGTCGCGGAGCTCGAGGAGCTTGGCGCGAACGTGACGATGTGCGGGCGCAACGGCGCCGGCGATCCCGCATACCTCCGTTTCCGCGACGCCGTCGGCGCGCTGCCGTTCACGTGTCAGGGCAACGAGAACGGCCTGGTCATCGAAGGGGGCGAGACCCTCGGCTGGGAAATGATCTCGCAATCGCCCGCGATCGCCCGCATCGTCATCCAGGCCGGCGGCGGCGCGCTGGCCAGTGCCGTCATCGCCGCGTTCAACGATGCCCTGGCCCTCGGCCTGATCGATCGCCTCCCGCGCATCGACACCGTGCAGACCGCCGCCGCGCATCCGCTCAAGCGCGCCTTCGACCGCGTCGTCGCCCGCGGCGATCTCGACTACGCGCGGCGGCATCGCTCCGAGTTCATGTGGCCGTGGGAGACGCCGCCGCGCAGCGTCGCCGAGGGCATTCTCGACGATGAGACGTACGATTGGGCGGCGGTGGTGCGGGGCATGCTCGCCACCGGGGGCGAGGTCATCGTCGTTTCGGAGGAGCAGTTGATCGAAGCCAATCGGGCCGCGCGCGCGGCCGGCTACGATGTGAGCGAGACCGGGTCGGCCGGCTATGCCGGCGTGCTCGCCGCTCCGTCGAACGACGACTCCACGGCCGTTCTCTTCACCGGCTGCGCGCGATGACGAACCTCACCCGTTTCGCCTGGCTGTCGATTGCGGCGGCGATCGTGACCATCGCCATGAAGGCCGCCGCCTTCGCCATCACCGGCTCGGTTGGCCTTCTCTCCGACGCGATGGAGTCGCTCGTCAACCTCGTCGCCGCTATCGTGGCCCTGGCGATGCTGATGCTGGCCTCGCGCCCGCCCGACGAGCAATACGCGTACGGCTACACGAAGGCCGAGTACTTCGCCAGCGGAGCCGAGGGAGCGATGATCTTTCTGGCCGCGGTGTCGATCTGCTGGACCGCGGTCCATCGCCTGCTGCATCCGCGCCCGCTCGAGCAATTGAGCGCCGGGCTGCTGATCACCGTCGTCGCTTCGCTGGTGAACTTCGCCGTCGCGCGCGTGCTGCTGCGGGCGGGGCAGCGCTACCACTCCATCACCTTGGAAGCGGACGCGAAGCACCTCATGACGGACGTCTGGACGTCCGCGGGCGTCGTCGCCGGCGTCGGCCTCGTGGCTCTGACGGGGTGGCATCCGCTCGATCCGCTCGTGGCCATCGCCGTGGCCCTGAACATCATCTGGGCGGGGATCCAGCTCGTGCGCCGCTCTGCGGGCGGCTTGCTCGACTCGGCCATCCCGCTGCAGGAGCGGCGCCTCGTGGCCGAGGTGCTGGAGCGCTATGAAAGCGAGGGGATCGAGTTCCATGCCCTGCGCACGCGGCAGGCCGGGCCGCGCTACTTCGTGGAGATGCACGTGCTCGTGCCGGGGGCGTGGTCGGTGCAGCGCGGGCACGATCTTGCCGAGGAGATCGAGGGAAAGATCCGGGACGTGCTGCCGCGGGCGCACGTGACCACGCACCTCGAGCCGCGCGAGGATCCGGTATCGCATCAGGACGTGGAACTGCGCGGCGGGCGCTGAGAGTGGGTCAACTTCTTGACCATCTGACTCGAATCAGACCCATTGTTTCCCATCGTTTTTGGCAAAAGAGGGTCAGAGATTGCCTCTTGCGCAAGGGTAGCCGTCACGCCAAAATGTGATTATCTCTAACGCTCTCAGTGCTTAAGCGGCGATTCCGCATTTCCGGCAAAATCTTTGCTCTCCGGCTGCCCATCTGATCAATAGGAGGAGGAATTTCATGTCGATCTCCCGCCGTACGATGGTGCTCTTCGCTCTCAGTGTGCTTCTGGTCTCTGTCTCGGTTTTTGCCCAGGATGGAACCTGGCGTGTTAGGGGCGACAACGGTGAGACCGTCAAGGTCCTGCCGACGCCGGCCGCCGCGCAGGCGCAGGAAAATCACGGCCTCGGGACGCAGATCCCGACGGCGCAGAACGGTTACTCGGTGTTCAACGCCAGCTACGGCGCGGTTCCCGGCCTGCTCAGCGATCACGGCGGCTCGGTCGTGTCGAACGCAGCGTTCTTCGCGGTCTACTACAACAGCCAGCCGGCCTCGGTGCTGCAGTCGGGCATCAACTCCTTCGTCAACAACTTCAGCGGCTCCGATCCGGGCATGACGGTGGTCACGCAGTACAGCAAGACAGGCAACGCCATCTCCGCGACGCTCGGCAACAGCGGGAGCTTCGTCGACAGCAACTCGACGCCGCGCCGCATCTCCGACTCGAGCATCCAGTCGTATCTCGCCAGCAAGTTCAGCTCCGGCCAGGTGGCGTTCAACAACCACACGATCTACGGCGTTTACCTGCCGCAGGGCACGGTCTCCACGCTCGGCTCGTCGCGCTCCTGCACGAGCTACTGCGGATACCACAGCAGCTTCACCTACAACGGACAGACGGCCCTCTACGCCGTCTTCCCGTACAACGACTGCTCCGGCTGCTCGCTCACCGGCAAGACCGTTCTCGACATGGAGACGATCGTCACCTCGCACGAGATCCGCGAAGCGATCACCGACCCCGTGAACGCGTGGTGGGAGTCGTCCTCGGGCTACGAGGCCGACGACAAGTGCGCGTGGCACAACCTCTATCAGCAGACCGGCGGCGCCTGGGTGCAGCCGGAGTACTCGAATGCGCTGGCCGGCTGGCCGCGCGGCTGCGTCACTCCGTAACCCTTGCTCTCGCTCCTGATCTTATGGATGGCGGCGGCCACGCCGCCGCCATCCTCGGACGAGATCCTGGCCACGGTCAATGGCGTGGCCATCCGCCGCGGCGATCTCGTGAATGCGCTCGACGCGCGCGCCCGCCAGGCCTACGCCGACGCCCTCGACGACCTCCGCGATCTCGAGCACTCCGCCGTCCGCGACTACGCCGGCCGCCAGGCCATCGAGCGCGAGGCCAGGGACGCGCACACGACGGCGGACGCGATCTACGACCGCATCCTCGCCGCCGACTACGACCGCTTCGATCCCAACCTCCGCAACCGCATCGCCCAGCAGCGCGAGCGCATCTTCACAGCGGAGCGCCAGTCCCTCGACGAGCTGATTCAGAAGCGGCTCCTCGAGCAGGCCGCGCGCGCGAAGGGGATGACGCTCGAGGAGCTGAACGTCTCGCTCGCGAACAAGGTCCCGCCGGTGACGAAGGCGGACGTCGACTTCATCAAGGCCTACGAGGCCAGCAAGGGTCGCGCGAGCGAGAGCGCGCCGCCGGGCGACGCGCGCCTGGAGGCGGCCATCCGCGCCGCGCGCGTCGAGCAGGCCAGGGAAGCGCTCATCGCCGAGGCCCGCGCGCACGCGTCGGTCGAGTCGCATCTGGCCCCGCCGCGCGTGATGCTCTCCACCGCCGGCGCGCCGCTGGCCGGCTCGCCGTCCGCGCCGGTGCGCATCGTCGTCTTCACCGACTTCGAGTGCCCGTACTGCAGGGAATCGGAGGCGACGCTGAAGCGGATCGCGGCGCAGTACGGCGACCGCGTGGCCATCTACTTCCGCAATTACCCGCTGCCGAATCATCTCTACGCGATGCCGTCGGCGATCGCCGCGGTCTGCGCGGCGGAGCAGGGGCGCTACCTGCCGTATCACGATCTGCTCTTTGCCCATCAGGCGGCGCTGAAGAACGCCGACTACGCGGGCTGGGCGGAGACGCTGGGCCTCGACCGCGCGAAGTTCGAGGCCTGCCGCGCATCCGACGCCGCGCGCAAGCGCGTGGAGGCCGACATCCGCGAGGGCGTCGGCGCCGGCGTGTCCGGCACGCCGACGTTCTTCGTCAACGGCCGGCTGGTGCATGACGAGGCGACGTTGCGGGCGGTGGTGGCCGAGGAAGTCAAGTGAGGAGCGCCGTCGTCTCGACGGCTGGCAGGGCGGCGTCCCGCCGCCCCGAGGCGAGACGCCTCTCAGCCAGCCGGCGCGGACGCCGGCGCTCCGCTACATAGCGCGGTACGCCGTCGGGAACCTTGCCAGGAACGCGATCACCGGCGGGAATTCCCGCGAGTCCATGCACTCGCCGATCTTGTGCGTGTTCTGCTCGATCCCCGGGCCGATGCCTAGCATGGCTGGGTATCGGAAGGCGCCATCCCTGATCCAGCGCTTCGACGGCGGCGGGACGAAGTCGCGGGTCGGGAAGCCGACGCCGTCGGTGGAGAAGATCCAGCGAGCCACGCGCGGCTCGCGCCGCAGCTGGCCGCGCGTGCCGCCGGCCGGGATCATCGGTGAGGCCACGCGCGTGTAGGCGTCGACCGCGGCGCTCACGGCCGGATGCGACTCCGGCGTCACCCAGCCCGGATAAATCTGGGCGTTGTTCAATCGATAGCCGCGCCACGTGGCCTCGCAGTAGAGCGGCGCGCGCACGTCGACCTGCAGGCCGTCGGCGATCGCTTTCTGCACGCTCGGAAGTGAGCGCACGTCGAAGAGCGCGTCGTCCGGATCCTCGCCAGCGGTGAGCCGCCTGTCGAAGCGGAACGTGAACCGTTCCGGCACCGCGCAATCGGAAGGCGTCGAGAGCGTCACCCACGAGGCCGTGCGCGTGCCCCCGCCGAGGAACGCGTCGCGCTTGAAGCCGTCGCCGTCGTTGTAGCGCTGCGCGGCCTCGACGATGATGGCCGCGCCGTACTCGAGCGGGTTGCGGCCTTCCCACGGCATCGAGCCGTGGCAGCTCTTCCCCGTGACCTCGACCTCGATCTGCATCCGCCCGCGCTGGCCGCGATAGATGCCCACCGCGCCGAGGTTCGCGCAGCCGGTGCCCTCGGTGAGGATGACGACGTCGGGCACGCGGTCGGCCGGTGCGCCCGGCAGCTCCTCGCGCAGCAGGTACATCGGTCCGCCGCCGTCGTTGTCCTCCTCGGCCGCGGTGCCGTACGCGCGCACGATCACGCCGCGCAGGGCGCCGTCGCCGCGCAGCTCGTTCAGGATCTTCGTGGCCACGATCTGGCTGACCACGCCCGCGAGCTGATCGGCCGCGCCGCGGCCCCAGACGAGGTACGGCCACTCCGACTCCGGCGGCAGATAGCCGAGCTCCTTCGACAGGAAGGCACGATTGACCTTCGCCGGATCGGTCATGCCGAGGTACGGATCGATGCCGCCGCCGATGGCCTCGTGCCACCGCGTGCGCAGCGCGTTCACCGTGTCGGTGTGCCCGTCGAGCATGATCACGCTCTTCTCCGCGGCGGCGATGCCGTCGTGGCGGTCGAGCACGACCCAGCAGAGGTTCCCGAACGTGTCGAACCAGACATCCTCGGGGAACTCGACCGCACCGATCTCGACGATCGTCTTCTTCAGGTATTCGAGCCGCGGCAGCTCGTGATTGGAAAGACCGCAACGTGGGTCGCTGTCGATGTGATCGGCCGGGATGCGGATCGCTTCCTTCAGGATGTCGACGGCCAGCGTGCGGTACTGCTGCGCCAGAGTGGAGATTTTTTCGTCGAGGATGGTGGTGGTGTCGATCTCAATCGTCGTCGTCATTGGTTCAGCCTTTCCGCGAGATCCGGCACCTTCGCCAGGGCGAGCAGCGCCATGATCACGTAGAGTTTTTTGTTGGCCTCGCGCGCCAGCGAGAAGCGGAAGCGCTCCAGCACGCCGGCGCTGACCTCGGCGCCGATGTCGGCGGGGAGGCAGTGCATGTAAAGGGCGTCGTTCGTCATGGCCATGCGCCGCTCGTCGCAGATCCATCTCATGTGGGCGCGGTTGCGCTGCAGGGCGCGGCGCTCGATGTCTTTCATCTGCTCGGCGCCCGCGTCGACGCGCTCGAGCATCAGGTCGTACGGCCCCCAGCTCTTTGGATAGACGATGTCGGCGCCGTCGAAGGCCTCATCGATCGTGTGCGCCTGCGTGAACGAGCCGCCTGACTCCGCCGCGTTCGCGTACGCGCTCACGATGCTCTGCGGCATCAGGTCGTAGCCCTCGGGATGCGCGAGGCGCACGTTCATGCCGAAGCGCGTCATGAGCATGATCAGCCCCTGCGGCACGGAAAGCGGCTTCGCGTAGCTCGGCGAATAGGCCCACGTGACCGCCATCGTTTTTCCGGCGAGGCCGTCGGGGAAGCGCTCGCGCAGATAGCAGAGATCGGCGAGCGTTTGCGTGGGATGGTCGATGTCGCACTGCAGGTTGATGATCGGAACAACGCGTTCCTCGCCGCGATAACGGAGGTAGCGGTCGATGCCCTCCTTCACGCCGCGCATGAAGGCGTTGCCCTGACCGACGATGAGGTCGTGGCGGATGCCGAGGGCGTGCGCGTTCATGCCCAGCATGGCCCCGGTCTCCTGCGCGGTCTCGCCGTGGGCGACCTGCGTCGTCGAGCCGTCGACGACCATCGGCTGCCCGCCGAGGCGCACGGAGGCGCCGGCCCAGCTCGACTTGGTGCGCGTGGAGTTGTCGAAGAAGAGGGCGTAGTGGAGCTCGTTCTTCAGCAGCGGCGTGGCCAGGCCGTGGCGGTCGCGGAGCTCGAGGGTCGCGGCAGCGCTGCAGAGGGCCTCAAGCTCGGGGCGGCTCCAGTCGTTCGTGAGGAGCATGCTCCGGCCGAGGAGTTTCAGGTCTTCGAGGACTGCGGTGGTCATGCGTTCTCCAATTTGGAGCGCCGGCGTCCCGCGCCGGCTGGCTCGCGGGCGTCCCGCCCGCCCGCGGCGGGGACGCCGCCGGGCCAGCCGTCGAGACGACGGCGCTCCGATGCGTTGATGAAGTTGACGTACTTCGGATCGTGGATTGCGGCGCGGACTGGCGCGTCGACATCGCTGTCCCGGCGCACGCGCAGCTTCACGCGGTTCGGCGCGCCGAGGTCGGGGCAGAAGGCCTCGCAGTTGCCGCAGTCGTTGCAGAGATCTTCGAAGGTGAGGATCTGATGCGGCTTGCTCATCGCCAGCGGCACGCGGAAGTTCGCGTCGTTCGGACAGGCGGGGATGCAGAGGTCGCACGTGGCGCAGTCGAAGACCTCGAGCGGCACGCCGGTCTTGCGCGGCGGATGCTCGACGCTTCTGGCGTGATAGCGCGTGCTGCGGTCGAGCGCGGCGATGTAGTCGTCGATGTCGCCGGTCGCGAACTCCGCCATCGTCCTGCCGTTCATCCGCTTCGTCAGCTCGTCAGCGTAGCCGCGCAGGCGCGCGTAGCCGCCGGGCTTGAGCAGATCGGTGCAGACGGTGACGGGCTTGAGGCCGAGGCGGACGGCGTCGGGATAGTTGAAGCGGTCGATGCCGGCGGAGAACGAGATCGGCAGCGCCGCGCCGAAGGCGTGGCGGAAGCGCTGCACGAGGTGCATGGCGATGACGTGCAGCGGCGGACCGGAGAGGTAGGCGACGTCGCCGGGGAGGATGCCGCGGCGGTTCTCGACGACGAGGGTGTTCGTGAGCTTGACGGCGAAGCGGCGGCCGAGGTCATCGACGCGCCGGCGGATGCGCTCGATGGTCTCGAAGGCCGGGTCGTTGCCGAAGGCGCTGCGCGGGACGACGATGTCGGTGTAGCCGAGGCGGTCGTGGAGGATGTCGTTGACGGCGCGCTCGCCGAGGAGCGTCGGATTCAGCTTGACGGCGAGGTCGAGGCCGAGCTTCGTCATCAGGAAGTCGGCGATACGCTCGATCTCGTCCGGCGGACAGCCGTGGTAGGTGGAGAGGGTGACGCTCCCGGCGATGTTCGCGTTGAAGTCGAAGTCGCGGAATTGCCTCGGCAGCTCGCGGCGAAGTTTGTCGACGGTGAAGCGCGCGTTCATCATGCGCCGCAGGAACGACACGACGCGCTCGCTGGTGATGCCGAGGAAGTCGTAGCCGACGCTGATATCGAAGAGCGTGGCCGGCTTCACCCGGAACCAGTGCGCCAGGATCTCGATGAGCATCGAGGCCTTGACGTACTCGACGCGCGACTCGTCGAGGGAGAGCTCCTGCGACCACTCGACGTTGTAGCCGACCGTGCGCGCGTCGATGCACGGCCGCGGGATCTCGATGCGGTCGAGCACCTGCACGGTCTTGAGCTCCATCACCCGCCCCCCGCCCAGCCACGCCGAGACGATGTTCTGCGCCATCTGCGTATGCGGCCCCGCCGCCGGCCCGAGCGGCGCCCCGACCGCCCTGCCGTGCACGAAGACTTCGTGCCTCGGCTCGAGGACGAAGCAGCGCTCGGGAAGGTCGAAGATGGAGCCGCAGCGCTCGAGCTCCTCGAACGCCCGCGCGACCAGAATTTCGAGGCCCACCGGCCTCAGCGCCGCCATCGCATCCTTTTGCCACGGAAGGGGATGCAAGGCAGGAAGCGGCGTTACACGCGGGTGTGACGCCCGTTACATCCGCGCCCGAGCCCGCGCCCGCGCCCGGCTTTTCGTCTCCCGGGTCCCGGTGCGGGATTGCAATTGCCACCCTCCGCTGTTATCGTGTCGCGATTTACCAGAAGCCGCTTCAGCCATTCACGTTTAACAGCTTAGGAGACAGTGTTTTGCCAACGACGAAGGAACAGAAATCGAGTCTCATTTCCGAGTATCGCACCCACGAGGGCGATACCGGTTCGCCAGAGGTGCAGATCGCCCTACTCTCGAACCGCATCAACTACCTGACCGAGCATTTCAAGTCGCACGCGAAGGACCATCACTCGCGCCGCGGCCTGCTCAAGCTCGTCGGCCGCCGCCGCCGCCTGCTCGACTACCTCAAGCAGACCGACCTGGAGCGTTACCGCACGGTCATCGAGAAGCTCGGCATCCGCAAGTAATCGTTCTCGTGGGCGCACATCGGGTGCGCCCGCAGTTTTTCTGGCGTGCTTCGCGCACGTCGTCCCACCGGCCGGATCCCATCATTCGGCCAGCCCCGCGGAAAAATGAAACGCTCGAGGTGATGAGTGGCCTCCGGCACAGAGAGAAATCAATGACATTCAAGAAAGAATTGGAGATCGGCGGACGCAGTCTGTCTCTCGAGACCGGTGCGGTCGCCAAGCAGGCCAACGGGGCCTGCGTCATTCGCTACGGCGACACGGTCGTGCTCGCCACGGCCTGCTACAAAGACGGCACGGTCCTCGGCGACTTCATGCCCTTGACCGTCGATTACAAGGAGTACACCTACGCCGGCGGACGCATCCCGGGCGGCTTCTTCAAGCGCGAAGGTCGTCCCACGGAAAAAGAGATCCTGACCTCGCGCCTCATCGACCGGCCGCTGCGCCCGTCGTTCACGAAGGGCTACCGCCAGGAGACGCAGATCATCGCCCTGGTCCTCTCCGCCGACGGCGAGAACGATCCCGACATCCTGGCGATCAACGCCGCGTCGACGGCGCTGGTGATCTCGGAGATTCCCTTCCCGAATCCGATCGGCGCCGTGCGCATCGGCTACCTCGACGGACAGATCGTCATCAATCCGACGAACTCGCAGCGCGACCTCTCCGACCTCGACCTCGTCGTGGCCGGAACCGAGGATGCGATCGTGATGGTCGAGGCGGGCGCGCGCGAGGTCGACGAGAGCGTCGTCCTCGACGCCTTCGAGGCCGCGCACGCCGTCATCCGCCAGATCTGCCAGCTCCAGCGGCAGTTGCGCGACGAAGTCGGCAAGCCGAAGATCGAAGTCACGTACACGCCGAAGTTCAGCGACGAACTGTTGAATGACCTCATGTCGAAGTTCGGCGGCGAGCTGCGCGGCGCGCTGCTGACGCAGGGCAAGCACGCCCGCCGCGACGCGGTGCGCGCCGCGCGCGCGCAGATGGTCGCCAGCGCCGGCGACGACGCCGAGAAGATCCCGGCCATCGAAGCGGCGTACTTGGAGATGGAGACGCGCATCTTCCGCGAGGTCATCCTGCACGAGCAGAAACGTCTCGACGGCCGCTCGTTCAAGGAGATCCGCCCCATCTCGATCGACCTCGGCGTGCTCCCGCGCACGCACGGCTCCGCGATCTTCACCCGCGGCGAGACGCAGGCGCTCGTCACCATCACCCTCGGCACGCCGCAGGAAGCACAGAAGATCGAAGACTTCGAAGGGGAGACCTTCCAGCGCTTCATGCTCCACTACAACTTCCCGCCCTTCTCGGTCGGCGAGGTGAAGTTCCTGCGCGGCCCGGCCCGGCGCGAGATCGGCCACGGCAATCTGGCCCGGCGCGCGCTGCAGCCGCTGCTGCCGCCCGAGAGCGATTTCGCCTACACGATCCGCTGCGTCAGCGACATCCTGGAGTCGAACGGCTCGTCGTCGATGGCCTCGGTCTGCGGCGGATCGCTGGCGCTGATGGAGGCGGGCGTGCCGATGCGCGCCGCCGTCGCCGGCGTGGCCATGGGCCTCGTCAAGGAACAGGACAAGACCGCGGTGCTCACCGACATCGCCGGCCTCGAGGACCACGAAGGCGACATGGACTTCAAGGTGGCCGGCACGCGCAAGGGGATCACCGCGCTGCAGATGGACATCAAGGTCAGCGGGATCTCCCGCGAGATCATGGCCCAGGCCCTCCAGCAGGCGAAGGAAGGACGGCTGTACATCCTCGACAAGATGAACGCGTCGATCGCCGAGCCGCGCGCGAATCTCTCCGAGTTCGCGCCGCGCCTCTACACGATCCAGATCCCGAAGGACCGCATCCGCGACGTGATCGGCTCCGGCGGCAAGACGATCCGCTGGATCGTCGAGGAGACGGGGACGAAGATCGACGTCGAGGACGACGGCAAGGTGACGATCGCCTCGATGGACGAGAAGTCCGCCGAGCGCGCCATCGACATCATCAAGGGCCTGACCGCGTCGCCCGAGATCGGGAAGACGTACAAAGGCACAGTGAAGCGCATCGAGCCGTACGGCGCGTTCGTCGAGATTCTCCCCGGCCAGGACGGCCTGCTGCACATCTCCGAGATGGCGCACACGCGCGTCGGCCAAGTGACGGATCTCTTCCAACTCGGCGACGAGACGGAGGTGCAGGTGGTGGGCATCGAGCCCGACACCGGCAAGATCCGCCTCTCCCGCAAGCCGCTGCTGCCGCCGCCGACCGAGGAGGAGCTCGCCGCCGCCGCGGCCGCGCGCGCGAATCGTCCCGACCGCGGGGATCGAGGCGGAGACCGTGGCGGCTTCGGCCACGACCGAGGACACGGCCACGGCGGCGAGCATCGCGGCCCGCGCCGCGAAGGCGGCGACCGCGGCCCGCGCGGCCCGCGCCGCGACGATCGCGGCCCACGCCCGCCCCGCCGGGAGGGTGGGGGCGGGGGCGGGGGCGGCCATGAGGGTGGCAGTAACTAGGAGCGCCGCCTCGAAGCTGCCGGGCCAGGACGGGCTGCTGCACATCTCCGAGATGGCGCACACGTGTGAGTCGCGGGGAAATCAGTAGCCGCGGGTAGGGAAAATTGCGTCTGGGGCCTCTCCCCTCAGAAGGGAGAGCTCACAAATGAATCCTGACAACTTTCAGGTCTGGCGCCCACTCGACGTCGGCAGTACGTTCGTCATGAGTACGAGCGGTGACGACAATTTCTACAACATCACCGTCGTCGTCAACGCCAACGGGAAGCAAGAGACGATTTGGAGACACAACGACTTCATGGCGGCGCCGCAAAAGCGTACGATCGCGGCGAACGACATCTGCACGTTTCACGTGCTCTTGATCGTGACCCAGGATCCGAAGTCCGGGCCCCCCGTATCGGTCGCCGCTCACGTCGAGAATGACGGCACGACGGATCCGAATTTCGATCTCCAGTGGGACTTCACGCACGCCGGGCAGTTCCCTATCACCATCTTCGCTCAGAACTTGTGAGGCAATGGCGATGCGAAATGCGTGCATTGCCTTCGTCTCCGCTGTTCTCCTTGCCGCCGCGGCCCAGGCCGCCGAGCATTGCCAGCCGAGCGACACCGTCCGGCAATGTGTGCATCGTTTTCTGTTCGTTCTCCCGGATGAAAGCGATGTACAGAAGACGGATGCCGCCGCCAGCGCCGCGAAATCGACGCAGAAGGCCGTTTCGGCGGTCAACACCGGCATTACCAACTTGCTCTCGCCGTCGCAGACGGCGCTCAAGGACTTCCTCAGCCTCCTCTCCGTGTCGGGAGAAAAAGGAAGCGCTGGCGACGCCGGTACGCCGCTCACGTTCGACTATAACCTGCCGGTCTCGCTCTTCGGCGAGGGCTACAAGCTCAAATTGCAGACCGTGTTGGCGAAGCCCGATCTGTCGAGCGATCTGACCTCGCGCCTAACCGGAAACGATGCCGCGGTCACTTCACTGAAGAATTCGTTTTCATATTCGGACGACATCACCACGAGCGCGACGCTGAATCCATCATCACAGCGTTTCGGCCGCAGCATCGCGCCGCATCGCGCGGTGTTCGAGGACATGCTTGTGTCGCTGTTCAACACGGATCCGCAGGCCGATCAGCGTGCCGGACAATTCTTCAAAGACGCCGGCGTCTCGACGGCGAAAAATGCGGTGAAGAACTTCGACTCGCGCCTGGACGCGCTCATCCCGGACGCCAGCGCGCGAGGGAAGGTCATCGCCGACCTCGAGGCCAGCGCCCAAGGCGCGGCGTTCACCGACGCCATCGCCTTCGCGAAGAATTTCACGGCCCTGCTGAACAACCAGCCCCAGTTGTACGGTTCCGCGCTCTATCACTCGCGAAAGGACATCGCCGGCGCGAACGAGCGCTCCGCTAAGCTCACGTACGAAATGGGCCGTCACAATCTCAACGAGTTCTACGGGGGCGCTGGCCATGACTGCGCGCCGGGAATGACGATCAACCCGAGTCTCTGCGCCACGGCGTTGAACAAATTCGCGCAGACCACCGGTGCTGCCGACTCGACCGACCGCGTCGCCGTCTCAGTCGAATACAACCGCACCGACCCAGTCACCGTGACGCTCCCTCAGTTCAGCGTCGACTACAGCCTGCCGAGCGGCCACAAGCTCGTCTACTCGATCACGTATGGCCGTACGCTCGCGGAGACCGCGGCGGACATGATGAAGGAGGACCGTCTCGACGTTGCCATCAACTACGAGGACACCAAGCTCGCTCACGCCAGCGACAACGTCCCCTTGCGGATCATCAGACCGTTCGACGACACGTCCACAGCCACGCCCCCGCCGCGCGACCGCTTCGTCGGCTCGATCACCTACACCCACAAGATCAATGACAACTTCGCCCTGCCGCTCTCGCTCGTCTATGCCAACCACGCCAGCTTCCTGCCGGGCGACGTCACGCGGAAACTGAACGCCCATTTCGGCCTGGTCTACAAGCTCCCGAGCAGCAAGTGACTTCGTGATAAACATGCGCGCGCCATGAAGACGCGCGCATGTTTTTTTGCTTTCCTTCTCGCCTCCACCACCTTCGCCGCGAATTCGCCCGACCCCTCTCTCCTCAAAAACATGAAGTGGCGCGAGGTCGGCCCCTATCGCGGCGGCCGCTCCTCCGCCGTCGAAGGCCTCGCCAACCAGCCGAACGTCTACTACTTCGGCTCCGCGGGTGGGGGCGTATGGAAAACCGTCGACGGCGGCCAGACGTGGAAGCCTGTCTCCGACGGCTTCTTCGGCGGCTCCGTCGGCGCCGTCGCGGTCGCGCCGTCCGATCACGCGGTCGTTTACGCCGGCCTCGGCGAGGAGACCATCCGCGGCAACGTCACCCACGGCGACGGCATGTGGAAGTCGACCGACGCCGGCAAGACGTGGACGAAGATCGGCCTCGACGACACGCGCCACATCGGCCGCGTGCGCGTCCATCCCACCAACCCCGACGTCGTCTACGTCGCTGCCATGGGCCACGCCTTCGGGCCGAGCGACCAGCGCGGCGTCTATCGCACCAAAGACGGCGGCAAGACCTGGGACCGCGTCCTCTTCATCAACAAAGATGTCGGGGCTGTCGACCTCATCCTCGATCCGTCCAACCCGCGCACCGTCTACGCGAGCACGTGGCGTTACCGCCGCACGCCGTACTCCTTCGAGAGCGGCGGCGACGGCTGCGCGCTCTGGAAGTCGACCGACGGCGGCGACTCCTGGAAAGAGCTCTCCCGCAACAAAGGCATGCCCAAGGGCACCCTCGGCATCATCGGCATCACCGTCTCGCCGAGCAATCCCCAGAACCTCTACGCCATCGTCGAGGCCAAGGACGGCGGCGTTTATCGTTCAAAAGACGGCGGCGACACCTGGGCCAAAGTCAGCGGCGAGTCCGACCTCCGCCAGCGCGCCTGGTACTACACGCGCATCTACGCCGACCCGAAGGACGAGGAGACGTCGTACGTCGTCAACGTCGGCTTCCACCGTTCCAAGGACGGCGGCAAGACGTGGACGTCGATCCGCCCCCCGCACGGTGACAACCACGACCTCTGGATCGCGCCGAACGATCCGAATCGCATGATCGAAGCGAACGACGGCGGCGCCACGATCTCGAACGACGGCGGCGCGACGTGGACGAGCGTCGACAACCAGCCCACCGCGCAGATCTACCGCGTCTCCACCGACACCGACTTTCCCTACCGCCTCCTCGGCGCGCAGCAGGACAACTCCGCGCTGCGCATCCGCATCAACGGCGCCGGCTTCGAGCCGACCGCGGGCGGCGAATCGGGCTACATCATCGCCGATCCGACCAACCCCGACATCGTCTACGGCGGCTCCTACAACGGCCTGCTGATCATGATGAACCACCGCACCCAGCAGGTGCGCGACGTGAATCCGTGGCCCGACAATCCCATGGGCTGGGGCGCCGCCGACATCAAGCAGCGCTTCCAGTGGAACTTCCCGCTGCTCTTCTCCCCGAACGATCCGCACAAGCTCTACGCCGCCTCGCAGTACCTGTTCGAATCGACGAACGGCGGCTCGTCGTGGACGCGGATCAGCGACGACCTCACGCGCAACGACAAGTCGAAGCAAGGCCCCTCGGGCGGCCCGATCACGAAGGACAACACTTCCGTCGAGTACTACGACACGATCTTCGCCGTGGCCGAGTCGCCGATCGAGCCGGGCGTACTGTGGGCCGGCTCCGACGACGGCCTCGTGCACGTGTCGCGCGACGGCGGCAAGACGTGGGCGAACGTCACGCCGCCGAAAGCGATCATGCCCGAGTGGATCATGGTCAACGCCATCGACGCCTCGCCGCTCGACAAGGGCGCCGCCTACGTCGCCGCTACGGCGTACAAGTCCGACGACTTCCATCCATATCTCTACAAGACCAGCGACTACGGCAAGACGTGGACGAAGATCGTCGACGGCATCGCCGCCGATCATTTCACCCGCGTCGTCCGCGCCGATCCGAAGAAGCGCGGCCTCCTCTACGCCGGCACGGAGCGGATGGTCTACGTCTCCTTCGACGACGGCGGACACTGGCAGTCGCTGCAAGGGAAGCTGCCGGTCACGCCCGTCAGCGATCTCCTCGTGCGCGACGACGCCCTCATCGCCGCCACGAACGGCCGCGGATTCTGGATGCTCGACGACCTCACGCCGCTGCGCCAGCTGACGCCGGAGATCGCCGCGCAGCCGGCGCATCTCTTCACGCCCACGCTGGCCTGGCGTGTCGAAGGCTTCGGCCGCGGCGGCGGGCGGCGGGGCGGGGGCGGGGGGATGCCGGTCGGCGCGATCATCGACTACACGCTGCACGACCAGAAGCCCGGCACGAAGGTCGCGGTGGCGTTCCTCGGCGGCGACGGCAAAGTTATCCGCGAGTACAAAGGCACCGTGCAGGCCGAGGCGGTAAAGCCGGCGGAGCTGAAGGGCGGCACGCCGCCGCCTCCGCCGCCCGCGCCGAAGGAAGTGAAGACCGAGGGCGCCGAGGCGGAGAAGCAGCCGTCGTCGGAAGAGGGCGAGAAAAAAGAAGACGAGGACAAGCTCGCCGACGTGACGAACGGCCACAACCGCTTCATCTGGGACCTGCGCACCGCGCCGGCGAAAAAGTTCGAGAACATGATCCTGTGGGGCGGCAGCACCGACGGCCCGCGCGTGCTGCCCGGGACGTACACGGCGCGGCTGACCGTCGGCGACGCGCCGGCGATGACGGTGCCGTTCGAGGTGCGCGAAGATCCGCGCGCCGCGGCCACGACCGCCGACCTCCGCGCGCAGTACGACTTCCTGCTTGGCGTGCGCGACAAGTTCTCGGAGACGAACGAGGCCATCACGCGCATCCGCGACGTGCGCAAGCAGCTCAACGACGTGAAAAAGCGCGTCGGCAAGGACAAAGAGGCGAAGCCGATCGTCGACGCCGCCAGCGATCTCGACAAGAAGATCACCGCCATCGAAGAGGCGCTGTACCAGACCAAGAACAAGAGCGAGGAGGATCCGCTGAACTATCCGGTGAGGCTGAACAACAAGCTCGCCGCGGTCGGCGACTCCGCGGCCATCGGCGCGTGGGCGCCGACGGCGCAGGACATCGCCGTGCGCGACGAGGTGGCGAAGGCGATCGACGAGCAGCTCGCCAAGCTGAAGGCGATCTGGGCCACCGACCTGCCGGCCTTCAACAAGCTGGCCGCGTCAGTTCCGGCCGTGAAGTGATGTATTCGAGGTACCGCCGCACCGCGCCGAGCAACGTTTCGGCGCGGTCGTGCGGATTGCGCTCGAGGTAGTAGCAGTCGCCGGCAATGCCGTAGCGGTACGGCACGTCGTCGATGACCACGGTCTTCAGCGGCTCGCGCGGGATCACGATCCTGTGGCCCTTCCAGATTTCGCGATGCAGTTCCATGCTTGGTAGTGACGGAAGGGGCGAAAACGTTTCAGCGGACCGCCACCCACCGCCCGCCCGCCCGCGAGGACTCGCGCGCGGCGTCGAGCACGCGCTGCTGGGCCAGGCCGTCCTCGAACGTCGCCGCGGGGGCGAGGGCGCCGCGGTCGCCGTCGTCCAGCGCCGCCTTGAGCGCGCGTCCGAGGTGGACCGTCGCTGTGCCGAAAGCGCCGCCGGGGGAGTTGCCGCGGCGCTCGCCGAGCGTGCCGCCGGCGGCGCGCGTGAAGGGCTCGCCCTCGAGCGACACGAGCAGCTCCTCGCTGGCGAAGCGCATGGCGCCGTTCTCGCCGTGCACCGTCATCGCCGTCGGCTCGTCGGGGCCGGAGGCGACGGCGCTGAACGTCATCGCTGCCACGGCGCCGCCGCGCATCTGGAGGTGCACGGCGGCGAAGTCGTCCGAAGTCACCTCGCGCATCGAATCGCCGAAGGGACGCTCCTTGATCATCGTGGCCAGCAGCGCCTGCACCGCTTCGATCTCCAGGCCGAGGTAGCGGAGGGCGTCGACGTAGTGCGAGCCGACGGCGCCCCAGATCCCGCCGCCGCGCGCGGCGTCGCTCCACCAGTTCCACTCGCGCTTGCGGTCGCCGCGGCTGGGGCTCGAGTAGCGCACCTCGGCGTAGCGGATGGAGCCGAGCTCGCCGAGCCGCTCGCGCATCGTGCGCATGGCCGGCAGAAAGCGCATCTCGTGATCGATGATCGAGACGAGCTCGGGATGCTTGCGCGCTTCCGTGACGAGGACTTCGGCCTCGGTGACGTTGAGCGCCGTCGGCTTCTCGCAGATCACGTGCTTGCCGTTCGCCAGCGCGGCCGCCGACATCTTCACGTGCTCCGACGGCGGCGTGACGACGCTGACGACGTCGACGTCGGACGCGATCAGCGCCGTCCACTCGTCGAACGGTTTGACCCGAAGCTCCTCGGCCACGCGGCGAGTCTTGTTGCGATGCGATCCCGCGATCCCCACGACCTCCAGCCCCGCCTCGCGGAACGCCGGCACCTGCACGCGCGCGCCCCAGCCGGTGCCGATGATTCCGATGCGTGCCATGGGCGGGCATTGTACGAGCAGCGGAGCGCCGGCGTCCCGCCGGCTGGCGGGGCCGCGTCTCGCGGCCTCCGTCCCGCGGCGGGACGCCGCGTAGCCAGCCGGCGAGACGCCGGCGCTCCGCTGCGCACTACAATCCGCGTCGATGACGGACATCTCCTTCGGCACCGACGGCTGGCGCGCGGTCATCGCCGACGGCTTCACCTTCGACAACGTCCGCCGCGTCAGCGAAGCGATCGCCGTGGCCGCGCGCGGGCTCGAGCCGCCGACCGGCGTCGACCGCAACGCACTCGCGGTCGGCTACGACCGGCGCTTCCTCTCGCGCGAATTCGCCGAGGTCGTCGCGGAGACGCTGCGCATCGCCGGGTATCGCGTCGTCCTCTCGAATGCGCCGGCGCCGTCGCAGACGATCTCTTTCACCGCCCATCACCGCAAGCTCCTCGGCGGCGTCGTCGTGACCGCGAGCCACAATCCGGCGAAGTACAACGGCATCAAATTCAAGGCTTGGTACGGCGGCTCGGCGCTGCCCGAGACCTACGCGGCCATCGCCGCGGCCCTCGGCCGGCGCGACGCGCGCGACGGCGGCAGCGTCGCCGAGGAGGACCTGCTCGACGACTACGTTGCCGCGCTGCGCGAGCGCGTCGGGGATATGGCCCTGAATATCCTCCACGACCCGATCTACGGCGTCGCCGCCGGCATCCCGCAGCGCATCGTCCGCAACGTCACCACGATTCGCGGCGAGGCGAACCCATCCTTCGGCGGCGTGAACCCCGAGCCGATCCCGGAGAACCTCGGCGCCGCGCGCGAGGCCATGAAGAGTGGCGCGTACGACCTCGCCATCTGCAACGACGGCGACGCCGACCGCCTCGGCATCCTCGACGCGCGCGGCGACTTCGTCTCCCCGCACAAAGTCATCGCCCTGCTCGCCCTCTACCTCGTGCGCGAGAAGAAGATGCACGGCGACATCGTCAAGACCTTCTCCACCACGCGGCTCATCGAGAAAGTCGCGCGCGCGCTCGGCGCCGGCTTCCACGAGACGCCGATCGGCTTCAAGTACGTTGCCGATCTCATGCTCTCCCGCAACGTCCTCATCGGCGGCGAGGAGAGCGGCGGCATCGGCTTCGGCCATTTCCTGCCCGAGCGCGACGGTATCCTCTCCGGCCTGCTCGTGGCCGAGTGCGTCGCGCACTTCGGCAAGCCGCTGCACGCCATCGTCGCGGAGATGGAGGAGGAGTTCGGCCGCCTGCACTACGACCGCCGCGATCTGCACCGCCCCATGGAGCGTTGCGCGCGCCTGATCGACCGCGTCCGCGCCGGCGAGCTCGACGCCGTCCTCGGCGGCGCCGTCGCCTCCCGCGAGGAGACCGACGGCGTCAAGGTGAACTTCGCCGACGGCTCGTGGATACTCTTCCGCAAGTCGGGGACGGAGCCGATCATCCGCATCTACTGCGAGAGTCCCGACGAGGGGCGCGTGCAGGCGATGCTGAATGTGGCAGCGCGGGAATTGGACCGCTGATCACGGCGCGGTCTTGATGAAGTTCCGCAGCAGCAGATCGAGCTTCCCCGGATCGAGCGGCTTCGACACCACGCCGCTGACGACGTCCTGATCGGCGGTGCTCAGGCGCTGCTCGCCGGCGGCCACGACGTACGTCTTCGTCCCGCGGTGCTCTGCGTGGCTGCGGATGAAGTCGACCACGGCCCAGCCGTCGACGCGCGGCATCATCAGATCGATGAACGCCAGCGCGTACTTGCGCCGCTTCAACTGCTGGATGGCCTCCGAGCCGTTCGTCGCCTCGTCGTACGTCAGGCGATGCTGGGTCAGCACGTCGCCCAGCTGCCGGCGCACTTCCGGATCGTCGTCGGCGACGAGCACGCGCCACTCGGGATTGATGGCCCGATGGTGGCCGCTGCTCTTCGCCTTCGCGGCCGGTTTCGGCGGCGCTGGAGGAGGCGGTGGCGTGGGCACTTCGGGTACCGGCTCGGGCGTCGGCGTGATCGGCATCGTCGGCGCGTTCCGCGACTGGACGGGGAACATCACCGAGGAGCTGGTCGGATAGATCTTGTTCAGCGCCGAGCCCATCTGCTTGGCGGTTTCGTAGCGCTCGCTCGGCTTCTTCTGCAGCGCCCTCTGCACGACTTCGAGAAGCTGCGGCGGCAAGTCCGGCAGGAGCGTGGCCAGGTCGATCGGATCGCGCGTGACGATGCGGACGAGCGTCTCCGTCACCGAGGCCGAGGCGAAGGGATGCTGTCCGCTGAGGGCCTCGTAGAGGACGACGCCGAGGGAGAAAATGTCGGAGCGGTGATCGATCGTCCTGCCGAGGGCCTGCTCGGGCGACATGTAGTCGGGCGTGCCGATCACGGTGCCGTCGGAGGTCAGCTTCCCGGCGTCCTCGGGCGGGGCGTCGAGGATCTTGGCGATGCCGAAATCGAGCATCTTCACGCCCCGCCGCGTGACGACGATGTTCTCCGGCTTCACGTCCCGATGGATGATCCCCAGCGAGTGCGCCTCGCCCAGGGCATCGGCGCAGCGCTTGATGATGCGGGCCACGTCGGGCGCCTTCAGCGTGCGCGCGGCGATCATCGTCTTCAGCGAATCGCCTTCGACGAGCTCCATGGCGATGTACATCCGCGATCCGACCTCGCCGACGGCGTAGATCGTGGCGATGTTCGGATGGCTCAGCCGCGCCACCGTGCGGGCCTCGCGGAGGAAGCGCGCCTTCCACTCCGCGTCGCTGGCCATCTCCTCTTTCAGCAGCTTGACGGCGACGGTGCGCAGCAGATCCGTATCCTCTGCCTTCCACACTTCGCCCATACCGCCTTGACCGATACGGCTGAGGAGCCGGTAGGGACCGAGTTGCACGATCGGGAGAATACCGTCTGGGAGTCTGTGCGGCAAAACGCCGCCACGTGGAGAAATCGCGAGGCGGGCTGTGCCAACCGACGCTGCCGGCCGTGCCGGCTAGTGGGGCCAGAGCCAACCGAACGTGCCGCCCATCAGCAGCCCGTAGATGAGACCGTCGATCATCTCCTTGAACGCGACCAGCCACGGCTTCCCGTACCAAATCGAGTCCGTCACGCTGCGGAAGCCGAAGGGAAGAAAGCCGACGGTGCCGGCGAAGCGGAAGATCTCCAGATAGGGCGTGCCGGCGCCGCGCGCGCGGCCGGTGACGTAAGCGACGAAGACGGCCACGACGATGGCGTAGACGAAGTACTGCACGAGGGCTTTGCCGAAGTTGAACTTGGCCGGGTTGCGGACGATGGCGAAGGACATCGGGCCCGCCTCCAGGGTCTTGCGCTCCTCGGGGGAGAGCTTGTTCCAGTTCACGCAGGGGACGATGTACTGGCCGCTCTTCGCGGAGGCGAGGGCATCGAGCACGCCTTTTTCGTCGGGAAGCTTGGCGTAGTCGCCGCGATGCCAGAAGGGGAGGGCCATCCAAAGAATATTGCTGGCGATGAATACGATCACCGCGGAGACGAGGATGGGGAGCCAGAGCGCAGAAATTGCGACCATCGCGGACCTCCTGCGCTCAATGATAGTGCCGCCAGCGGAAGGACGAGCGGCTCGACGGCGAGGCGGTGCCGCCCTTCGACGTAGTAGACGCTCTGCACCGCCGAGACGAGGAGGGCCATCGCCGCGAGCAGCCAGACCTCGCGGCGGCGCGTCAGGAACGCGCCGGCGACGATGAGCAGCAGCACGAACGCCCACCAGAGGCGATAGACGAGCTTCGCCAGCGGCGAGTACTGCGTGCCCCACACCGGCGAGAACCACCAGAAGTAGTAGAAGCGCTGGACGACGCGGCCGGCCGCGGCGAACGGATGCGCGGCGACGTAGTCGAACGCGGCCTGGCGGAAGAGGCGATCGCGCTCGAGCTCGGGGGCGGCGAGCACGCGCGCGCGAAACGCCGGCGGCGCGTCGACGATCAGAGGCAGGCCGCGGGCGTCCGTCGCGCCGCCGGTGGCGTTCGGGTTGTTGCCGAGCCAGAAGACGTAGCCGGTGCCGCTGCGGGTGAGGACGAAGTCGTGCAGCACGACGGCGTTGCGAATCGTCCACGGCGCGACGATGGCCAGCGTCAGGGCGATGGCGGCGATGCGCCGCTGGAAGAGCGACAGGAACAGGATGGTCGGCCGCGTCAGCGCGCCGATGCCCGTCAGCGCCGCGGCGAGCCAGACCCGGCGCTCGACGACGGCCAGCGCCGCGGCGGTGAAGAAGAACGTGTCGAACGTGAGCGGATGGAGGACGCAGTTGTAATGCAGGAAGGCAGGATCGATGGCCATCAGTCCTGCCGCCGCGAGGCCGGCGCGCTCATCGCCGCTGGCCGCGCCGGCGAGCCTTCCGGTCAGCCACACCGTCGCCGCGGCCACGACGAGCTGGAGCAGCACCATCGCCGTCCGGCTTTCGCCTGTGACCGCGTAGACCGCGGCGGCGACGAAGGGGTAGAGCGGCTCGCCGTACGCCCGATACGTGGTGCCGGAGTACTCGTAGACGAACTCGTGCCGCTGGAGGAGGTTCGTGGCGATCTGCTCCTGCTCCCACACCTGCGGATTGCGGAGCGCCCCGCTCGCCGCCGCGTACGCGAAGCGCAGCAGAAACGCCAGCGCGGCGAGGGCCAGGAGCCACTTGCGGTGCAAGTCGCGCATGCTAGCATTCGGTCCGTGCCGGAGCAGGCCGAAATCCGAACGCAGTTCACCCGCGAGAGCATCATCGACGACTACCGCGTCGCCTTTCGCAGCCGTCAGGCCAGCCTCATCGGGCGCAAGGAAGTCCTGACCGGCAAGGCCAAGTTCGGCATCTTCGGCGACGGCAAGGAAGTCGCCCAGCTGGCCATGGCCCGGGCCTTCCGCAAGGGCGACTGGCGCAGCGGCTACTACCGCGACCAGACCTTCATCTTCGCCACCGGCATCGGCACGCTCGAGGAGTTCTTCGCCCAGCTCTACGCCGACGCCGACGTCGAGCACGACCCCTGGTCGGCCGGCCGCTCCATGAACGCGCACTTTGCCTCGCGCCTCGTCGACCCCGACGGCACGTGGCGCTCCCAGGTCGACCGCTACAACTCTTCGGCCGACGTCTCGCCGACCGGCTCGCAGATGCCGCGCCTGGTCGGACTCGGCTACGCCTCCAAGCTCTATCGCGAAGTCGAGGAGCTGAAGGCGATGACGCAGTTCTCGCGCAACGGCGATGAGATCGCCTGGGGAACGATCGGCAACGCCAGCTGCGCCGAGGGGATGTTCTGGGAGGCTATCAATGCCGGCGGCGTGCTGCAGATCCCGATGCTCGTCTCCATCTGGGACGACAACTACGGCATCTCCGTGCCGAACGATTTCCAGATGACCAAGGGCCGCATCTCCGAGTTGCTGAAGGGATTCCAGCGCGATCCGAAGCAGAAGTCTGGCTACGACATCTACATCGTCAAAGGGTGGGACTTTCCGGCGCTCTGCGAGACGTATCTGAGCGCCGCGGCCATCGTGCGGATGGAGCACGTCCCGGCCATCGTACACGTCACCGAGATGACCCAGCCGCAGGGCCACTCCACGTCCGGCTCGCACGAGCGCTACAAGTCGAAGGAGCGCCTCGACTGGGAGAACGAGTACGACTGCATCCGCAAGATGCGCGAGTGGATGATCGGGCAGGGCATCGCGCCGGCCGAGGAGATCGACGCGATGGAGAAGGAAGACCTCCGCGCCGTCCGCGACGCCCAGCGCCGCGCGTGGGAGGCCTACCGCAAGCCGATCGACGAGGAAGTCCGCAAGGTCCTCGGATTTCTCGAGCGGATGGGGCCGAAGGCCGAGCCGATGCGGAACGAGCTGCAGCGGACGCCCTCGCCCTACCGCCGCGACGCCCAGCGCGCGCTGACGGCGGCGATCATCGCCGCCGGTGCGGACGCGCCGGCCGAGGCGGTCGAGCTCCGGCGCGCCTACGAAAAAGAGAACGACGCGCGCTACGACGAAGGGCTCTACAGCGACACACCGCGCGCCGCGATCAAGGTGCCCGAGGTGCGGGCCGAATACGCGGTGGACGCGCCGGAGAAGATCGCCTTCGAGATCATCAACGCCTGCTTCGACGCCGCCCTGCGCCGCTACCCGAATCTCATCATCCTCGGCGAAGACGTCGGCAAGCTCGGCGACGTCAACCAGGGCTGCGCCGGCCTGCAGGAGAAGTTCGGCCTCTACCGCGTCTCCGACACCGGCATCCGCGAGTGCACCATCGTCGGCCAGGCCATCGGCATGGCCTTGCGCGGGCTGCGTCCGATCGCGGAGATCCAATACCTCGACTACGTCCTGTACGCGCTGCAGATCCTCTCCGACGATCTGGCCTGCACGCGCTGGCGCACGCGCGGCGGGCAGGCCGCGCCGGCGATCATCCGCACGCGCGGGCATCGCCTGGAGGGCATCTGGCACTCCGGCTCGCCGATGGCCGGCATCATCCACCTTTGCCGCGGCATGGTCGTCTGCGTGCCGCGGAACATGACCCAGGCGGCCGGCTTCTACAACACGCTGCTGCGCGGCGACGACCCCGGCCTGGTGGTCGAGGTGCTGAACGGCTATCGGGTGAAGGAGAAGCTGCCGTCGAACATCGGCGACTTCACCATACCGCTCGGTATGGCGGAGGTGATGCGGACGGGAAGCGACGTCACGCTCGTCAGCTACGGCGCGACGCTGCGCATCGTCATGGAGGCGGCGGAGCTGCTGGCCACGGCCGGCGTCGACGCCGAGGTCATCGACGTGCAGACGCTACTGCCGTTCGACGTCCGCGGCGCGATCGCCGAGTCCGTCAGGAAAACGAGCCGCGTCGTCTTCATCGATGAGGACGTTCCCGGCGGCGCGACGGCCTACATGATGCAGAACAGTATCGAGCGTGACGGTGCTTACGAATGGCTCGACTCCGAGCCGCGCACGATTCCGGCGAAGGAGCACCGCCCGTCGTACGGCTCCGACGGCGATTATTGGTCGAAGCCGAACCGCGAAACGATCTTCGCCGGGGTGTACGAGCTGATGCATGAAGCAAATCCTCGGAAGTACCCAACGTTGTTGTAGAGGGCGCCGTATCAGCGGCATGAGAAGCCTCGTCTTCGCCCTTCTCCTGCCCGCGGCCGCCTTCGCCCAGATCAATCTCAGCGATGAGATCGTCTCCGCGCCTCTCCGCGCGCGCCTGGTGCCGGTGTCGATCGCCGCTCCCGCGGTCGCCGTTGCCAAAGACGACGGCGGCGTGGCCATCGCCTGGACGATGTCCAACGGCGCCGGCGCGGACCGCATCTACGTCGCGCGCCTCAACGACGCCGCGCAGGCCGGGTCGGTGCGCGAGATTCCGCTCTCGTCGCCGAGCGCGACGATCCACGAGGCCTATCCGTCGCTGGCGGCGTGGCCCGACGGCAAAGGCTTCGTCCTGGCCTGGCTGGAGATCGATCCGGCGACGCCGAAGTTCGCGCGCGCAGCGTTCTGCCGCCTCGACGCCGCGCTGACGCCGTCGGCGCCGGCGGTGCTCCTCGAAACAGTGCTATCGCGCTCGCCGGCTCTCGCGCGCACGAAAGGCGACACGGCCTGGATCTCGGCCGGCGGCTTCGTCTGGCCGCTGTCGAAGGAAGGGACTCTAGGCCAGCCGCTGGCCGGCATCGCCGCGAGCGACATGACGGTCGGCACCGGCGTGCCGCAGCTCGTCGGCAGCCGTCCGGTGCAGAGCACGAGCTACACCTGCGTGCCTGGCTGTGCCGTCCGCGGCGGACCCTTCAACGGATTTTGCCGTGAGGAATGCCACATTTACGGCCCCGACGACTACGAGCTCGACTTCACGGCGCTCTTCACCTCGTCGGCCTCGCGAGTCTTCAAGTTCAACTCCGAGGCGAAGCCGGCCATCGCCAGCAACGGCGACGACCTGCTCGTGACGTGGTTCCGCGGCACGCAGGCCAGCGGCGGCGACGTGGTGGCCACGCGCTTGAGGACGCCGGTGCAACCCGGCACGTTCACCGCGTCCGCCGACGTCCCCCTGAGCATCGGCTCGTTTTACTCCGACAGCGGCGAGACCCGCGCCGACATCGCCGCCGACGGCGACAGCTACGTCGTGGTCTGGCGCATCACCAACCATCCCGGCGACCACGACATCACCGGGGTCATGGTCGACAGCCAGAACAGGCTGACGCCGCTGTCGATCGCCACGTCCGCCGCGGACGAGCGCGATCCGGCGGTGCTGGCGCTCGGCAGCGGAACGTTCCTCGTCGCCTACGAGAAGGTGATCGGCACGGAGCGGCGCATCGCCGGACGCTTCATCTCGGTAGGCCGCCGGCGCGCGGCGCGGTAAGGCCGAAAACCGGCGATAATCCGTCATCTCACGATGACGATTGCCGCCGGCCAGCGACTCGGGCCCTACGAGATCCTCGCGCCGCTCGGCGCCGGCGGGATGGGCGAAGTGTGGCGCGCCCACGACACGCGGCTCGACCGCGGCGTGGCCATCAAGGTCCTCCCGGCCGAGCTCGCGCAGAACGCGCAGTTGCGGGCGCGCTTCGAGCGCGAGGCCAAGACGATCTCGCAGCTCAACCACCCGCACATCTGCACGCTCTACGACGTCGGCGACGGCTACCTGGTCATGGAGCTGCTCGACGGCGAGACGCTGGCCGACCGCATCGCCCGCGGCCCGCTGCCGATCGGCGACGTGCTGCGCTTCGGCGTGCAGGTCGCCGAGGCGCTCGACCGGGCGCATTCCGCGGGCGTCGTCCACCGCGATCTCAAGCCCGGCAACATCATGATCACCCGCAGCGGCGCGAAGCTCCTCGACTTCGGCCTGGCCAAGAGCGGCAGCGCGCTGAGCGCCGGCCACGACGATGCCACGGTGCAGAAGGCGCTGACGCAGGAAGGGACGATCGTCGGCACGTTTCAGTACATGTCGCCCGAGCAGCTCGAGGGTGCCGAGATCGACCACCGCACCGACATCTTCGCCCTGGGCGCCGTGCTGTATGAGATGGTCACGGGGCGGCGCGCCTTCGAGGGGAAGAACAAGACCAGCCTCATCGCCGCGATCGTCGGCGCGGAGCCGAAGGCGATCAGCGACGTGCAGCCGCTCGCCCCCGCGGCGCTCGAGCATGTGGTGAAGAAGTGCCTGGCCAAGGAGCGCGACGAGCGCTGGCAGAGCGCACGCGACATCGCCGGCGAACTGCAGTGGATTGCGGAGTCGCGCTCGTCGTCGGAGGCGAAGGCGCCGGCCCGGCGGCGGACGATGCCGTGGATGACGATGGCGGCCGCGGCGATCGCCGCGATCGCCGGCGCGGCGGCGACGGTGTTCGTGCTGACGCGAAACCGCACCGGCGATCCGCCGATGGTGCTCTCGCTCGTCGCCCCGCAGCACGCGCCGTACGACACGTTCGGCGATGCTGCGTTTTCACCCGACGGCACGGCCGTGGCGTTCGTCGGGTACAACGCCAACGGACCCTTGTTGTGGCTGCGGGATCTCGCCCAGCGCGACGCCCGGCCGCTGCCCGAGACCGCCGGCGCTCAGTTTCCGTTCTGGTCGCCGGACAGCCGCTCGATCGGATTCTTCGCCGCCGGAAAGCTGAAGCGCATCGCCGCCGCGGGCGGGCCGCCGCAGACGCTCTGCGCCGTGGCCGTCCCGTACGGCGGCGCATGGAACCGCGACGGCGTGATCCTTTTCGGCAGCGGCGAGGACGTGATCTACCGCGTCGACGCAGGCGGCGGCACGCCGCGCAAGGTCACCCGCCTCGACCCGGCCGAGGAGGGACATCGTTGGCCATCCTTCCTTCCGGACGGCGATCATTTTGTCTTTCTCGGCGACGCCATCCGCACGGAGAACCATCACATCAAAGCCGGCTCGCTGCGCGACGGCAGCAGCCGCGATCTCTTTCAGGGCGTGACGAACGCGCAGTTCGTCGAGCCGGGCTGGCTCCTCTTCGTCCGCGGCGGCGCGCTCCTCGCGCAGCGCTTCGACGTCAAGGCGCTGGCCGTGACGGGCGAGCCGCGCGTCGTGGCCGAGAACATCGCCGACACCGGAACCGCGCACAAGAAGGCTTTCAGCGCCTCCTCCAACGGCCGGCTGCTCTACCGCTCGGCGCGCCCCGAGGCCCAGCTCACCTGGGTCGACCGCGGCGGCAAAGCGATCGAGACGGCCGGCGAGCCGCGCCGCCTCGGCACGTACGTTCGCCTCTCGCCCGATCAGCAGCGCATCGCCTTCGACACCGTCGACGCCGACGGCCGCAACGACGACGTCTGGATGATCGATCGCGGCCGCGGGATCAGCTCGCGCCTGACGTTCGATCCGGCCTCGGACTTCTCGCCGGTGTGGTCGCCGGACGGGACGAAGGTCGCGTTCGCGTCCATGCGCAAGGGCAATGGCGATTTGTACGTGGCCGACGTGGCCAGCCCGGCCAACGCGGCGCCACTCGCGCCCAGCGCAGGGCCGGTGTCGTGGGTGGGAGACAACATCGCCTGCGTCACGCTGCGCGGTTCGCTGCAGGACCTGGTCATTTATTCGGTGAAGAGCGGCCGCGTGCAGCCGTACCTGTCGACAGCGTTTTCCGAAGACAATCCGGCACTTTCGCCCGACGGCCGCTGGATCGCCTACCAGAGCGACGAGTCGGGCCACGCGGAGATTTACGTCGAGGAGTTCCCGTCGCACGCGCACCGACGCCAGATTTCCAACGGAGGCGGCCTCTTCCCGCGGTGGCGCGCCGACGGCCGCGAGCTCTTCTACGGCGCGTTCGGCGGAACGCTGATGGCCGTCGACATGACCGGCGACACGAGCACGCCGAAGCCGCTCTTCCACATCCCCGGCAACTCCTACGAAGCCGCCGCCGACGGCCAGCGCTTCCTCGTCGACCAGCCGCTCGAAGACGTGACGAAGCAGCCGATCACGGTGGTGACGAACTGGCTGGCAGGCGGACGTTAGATCCAGACGACGTTCTGCATGTCGCGAGCGCGGGCGTCGCCGCGGCCGAGGATCGTTGCGAATTCATCCTCGGTGTAGACGAAGAGGTCGACGCCGCTGCCGACGCCGGCCGTGCCTTCACCCCTTCACCCAACAAACCCGCTCCCGACCAGCACCACGTTCGCCGCCACGAACGCCACCCCCGACACGATCGCCGTCCAGCGGTCGATACGCTTCGCCCGTTCCGCCTCCATCTTCCTCGTGATCAGCGCCGTCAGCGCGGCGACGAAAATGAAGAAGGCCACGAGCAGGTGGATCTGGTCGACGAGCGTGAACGAGTCCGTCCTTCCGATCACCGACTCGCTGGCGCGCATGTTCACCACCGTGCCGAAGAGCGAGCCGATGAGGAGGCTGATGCGCGAGCTGAACGCCGACGCGTCCATGAGGAACGACAGCATCATCAGGGCGAAGGCGATGTAGGCCACCATCACGATCTTCGTGAAAATGCCCAGGCCGTGGCGGCGCACGTCGATCAGCAGCCAGGCCTCCGCCCAGAGCGTGCTCGACGTCCCCGGCCGCGGGTCGCCGAAGCGCGTCGGGTACTTGATGATGTGCGTCTCCAGGCGCGTGCCGGTGATCTCCCATCCGGCGACTTTCACGCGCGGGTCGATCTTCGAGTTCGCCGTGTCGGGCACGTACTGCAGCGCGTCGGCGTCGGAGATCGTCTCGGCGATGTGGATGGCCAGCGTGTGGTGGTCGAACGGGAAGTGCCGCGTGTCCCAATGCTTGTTCATCACCGCGGCGAACTCGCGATAGCCCCACAGGATCCCGCGGTCCGCGCTCTCGCCAGGCAGGTCCGGCGACACCGACTTCGTGTCCTGCAGGCGGAGCGTCTGGATTGGATGCAGCGGCGCGGCCGCGCGCGACAGCGTCCAGATCCACACGTCCGTCGAGAACGACTCCGTCGACGGATTGAGATCGTTCAACCGCATCACGTACACGCCGATGCGCACCGGCTCCGGCGCCGCGTACAGCGTCGACACGCAGAGCGCGAGCAGCACGGCCGCGAGGGTTGGACGCATGGGCGGATTGTAATCCTCACAAATCGCGCCGCCGCGCCGTCCTCAGGGATGTGCGGCGCCCGCTCCTCGCCCTCCTCCTTCTCGCGGCGGCCGCTCCGCTGCGCGCGGTGCCGGAGCGCGTGGTGATCGGCGCCTACGTCACCGACCTCTACGACTTCAATCCCGGCGCGAACTGCTACACCGTCTCCATGTGGGTCTGGGCGCGCTACCACAGGCCGGACCTCGAGCCGCTCAAGACCCTCGAGATCAAGAACGCCAAGCAGGTTTCCCGGCAGGACATCTTCAAAGTCCAGCGCGGCGACGAGATCTGGAGCCAGCGCTTCATCACCGCCGTCGTCCGCTACGACTGGGATCTCCGCTACTACCCGTTCGACCGGCACCAACTGCCGCTGCGCTTCGAAGAGGGGCAGTGGGATACGAGCGTGCTCGTCTACGTCCCCGACAAGGAGCACACCAAGGTCGACCCGGCCTCGACGGAAGACGATTGGGGAGTGCGCGGCACGCGCTTCGACGTCGCCCCGGTGCAGTATCCGACCACCTTCGGCGATCCGGCGTTGACGAACGGCAGTTCCGTCTACTCGCGCGCGACGCTGCTGATCGACGTCGCGCGCACGCAGATCGGCATCTTCCTCAAGCTCCTCATCGGCGCCTACGTGGCCTTCCTCCTGGCCATGACCACGCTGCGCATGGAGCAGCCCTCGCTCTTCAACACGCGCATGAGCGTCCTGGTCGGCGCGCTCTTCGCCACGCTCGTGAACATGCGCGCCACGGAGAGCGTCCTCGGGCGCAGCGCCGACTTCACCCTCGTCGACCGCATCCACCTCATCATCGCCCTCTACATCCTCATTGCCGCGTTCGTCGGCTTCGTCACCCGACGCCTCGCGGACACGGACCGCAAAGCGGCGGCGAAGCACATCGACAACCTCACCCTCGCCGCCGCCGTCCTCTCCTTCGCCGTCATCAACGCTTTCCTCATCGCCGCGGCGGTGCGCTCATGAGCCAGTGGGTCGACCAGCCGCTGACGCGCGGTCTCCTCGTCCTCGCCGTCGTCGTCCTGACCGTCATCGCCGTGCTCATCGTTCGCCGCGTGACCCCGCCACACTCGCTCAAGGAGAACAACGACTTCGTCGGCTTCGCCTACGCGTTCGTCGGCGTCGTCTACGGCGTCTACCTCGCCTTCACCGCGGTCATCGTCTGGGAGCACTTCGACAACACCGACGCCGTCGTGTCGCGCGAGGCGGAGGAAGTGAGCGAGCTGTGGCACGACGCCGGCGGCCTTCCCGGCGGCGCGGCCATCAAGCCGCTGTGGCGCGAGTACGCGCAGACCGTGGCCACCGCCGACTGGAAGACGATGGTCGAGAGCGACGGGGCGCCGATGCCGAGCGCGCGCGTGTGGACGACGCTGTGGAGCCGCTACACGGCGATCCGCATCGCGCCCGGAGACGTGACCGGCGCGGCCTTTCTCTCCGAGTCCCTGCGCGTGCTCAACGAGCTGGCTGCCACGCGGCGCCAGCGCCTCACCGCCGACCGCGCCTCCGTTCCGGCGATGATGTGGACCTTCGTCATCGCCGGCGGCATCGGCATCATCGTGATGACGCTCTTCATCGGCGTGCAGCACAGGTTGTTGCAGATCGGCGTCACCGCCTTCGTGGCCGCGCTGCTGGCCTACGCCATCCTCATCGTGGCCGCGTTGGCCGACCCCTTCGGCGGCGACGTGAGCGTGAAGCCCGACGCGTTCGTGAACGTGGTCAAGGTGATGGACGCGGAGGGCCGCTGACTTGCATAAACTCTCGCCGTGCTCGCCGAGCTCCTCCTGAGGTGGCCACTCATCCGCCAACTGAAACACGGCGGCGACGGCACCGGCGCCGAGGCCATGAGCGAGGCCACGAAGGCGCTGCGGCCGAAGCATGAGGGGGCGCAGAGCGCGCGCTCCATCTGCCCTTACTGCGGCGTCGGCTGCGGCCAGCTCGTCTTTCATCGCGACGGGAAGCTCATCTCCATCGAGGGCGATCCGGAGTCGCCGATCTCGCGCGGGCACCTCTGCCCGAAAGGCTCCGACAGCTTCGAGCTCGTCACGCACTCCGGGCGACTGACGAAGGTGCGCTACCGCGCGCCGCGCCAGCGCGAGTGGACCGAGCTGCCGCTGGAGCGGGCCATGGAGATGGTCGCGGAGCGGCTGTGGTCGTCGCGCGAGCGCACGTTCGACGAGAGCGTCATGCACACCACCGCGGTCGCGCACCTCGGCGGGGCCACGCTCGACATCGAAGAGAACTACCTCATCAAGAAACTCTTCACCGCCGGCCTGGGCATGGTCTGCCTCTCGAACCAGGCGCGCATATGACATAGCTCCACGGTGCCCGGTCTGGGCACCTCGTTCGGCCGCGGCGGCGCCACCACCGCGCAGGAGGACCTCGCCAACGCCGACGCCATCCTGATCATGGGCTCGTCGATGGCCGAGAACCATCCGGTCGGCTTCCAGTGGGTCATCGAGGCCCGCGAGAAGAACGGCGCGAAGATCATCCACGTCGACCCGCGCTTCACCCGCACCTCGGCCATGGCCGACTACTGGCTCCCGCTGCGCGCCGGCAGCGACATCGTCTTCCTCGGCGCGATGATCAACTACGTCCTCACCAACGAGCGCGACTTCCGCGACTACGTCGTGCACTACACGAACGCGCCGACGATTCTCCGCGACGACTTCAAAGACACGGAAGACCTCGGCGGGCTGTTCAGCGGCTGGGACGGGAAGAAGTACGACTCGGAGTCGTGGCTCTACGCCGGCGCCACGCCGAAGGAGGAAGAAGCGCCCGGCATGGAGGCCGAGGGCGGCGGCCACGGGAAGGACCGCGGCGGCGAAGCGCAGGACATCCACGAGCCGCGGCAGGACCGCACGCTGCGGCACCCGCGCTGCGTCTACCAGGTCCTGAAGCGCCACTTCGCGCGTTACACGCCGGAGCTCGTCGAGCGCACCTGCGGGATTCCGCACGAGCGCTTCCTCGAAGTCGCCGACGTCTTCACGCGCGCCTCCGGCCGCGACAAGACCGCCGCGATCTGCTACGCCGTCGGCTGGACGCAGCACTCCACCGGCGTGCAGATCATCCGCGCCGCGTCGATCCTGCAACTCCTCCTCGGCAATATCGGCAGGCCGGGCGGCGGCATCCTGGCGCTGCGCGGACACGCGTCGATCCAGGGCTCGACCGACATCCCGACGCTCTACGACATCCTCCCCGGCTACCTCCCGATGCCGACGCACGGCGCGCCCGACGAGCGCGGCCTCGGCGCGTACATCGAACGCCATCGCTCGACGAAAGGGTGGTGGTGGAACCTCGACAAGTACATCGTCTCGCTGTTGAAGGCGTACTACGGCGACGCGGCCACGAAGGAGAACGGCTTCGGCTTCGACTGGCTGCCGCGCCTCACCGGCGACCACTCCCATCAGGGCTACTGGAGCGCCATGGCCGACGGCAAGGTGGAGGGGCTCTTCGTGATGGGGCAGAACCCCGCCGTCGGCGCGCCGAACGCGCGCTTCGAGCGCCGCGCCCTGGCGAAGCTCAAGTGGCTGGTCGTGCTCGACATGGTGGAAACGGAGACGGCCGCGTTCTGGCAGGACGACTTCGATCCCGGCGAGGTGGATACGGAGGTGTTCCTCTTCCCTGCGGCGTCACACGTGGAGAAGGAGGGGACGTTCACGAACACGCAGCGCCTCCTGCAGTGGCGCGAGAAAGCCGTCGAGCCGCCCGGCGACGCGCTCAGCGACTACGAATTCATGGTCAAGCTCGGGCGGCTGATGAAGGCGCGCGCCACGGACCGGCCGCGCGATGCGGGACTGCGCGCTCTGAGGTGGGACTACGCGGATGAGAATGTCGAGGAGGTGCTGCGCGAGATTCACGGCGACGGCGTGAAGAACTTCAGTGAATTGAAAGCCGATGGCTCCACCGCCTGCGGCTGCTGGATCTACTCCGGCGTCTTCGACGGCGAGAACAAGGCCCACGCCCGCGAGCCGCGCGGCCGCTACGGCCACGGCTGGGGCTTCGCCTGGCCGCTCGACCGGCGCATCCTCTATAACCGCTGCTCCGCCGACCCCGGCGGCAAGCCGTGGAGCGAGCGCAAGAAACTGGTCTGGTGGGACGAGGCGAAAGGGGAGTGGACCGGCGACGACGTGGCCGACTTCACGAAAACAAAGCGCCCCGACTTCAAAGGCGATCGCGAGAAACATGGCGACGAAGCCCTCCCCGGCGACGCCCCGTTCATCATGCACCCTGACGGCGTCGGCTGGATCTGGGTGCCGTCCGGACTGAAGGACGGTCCGCTGCCAACGCACTACGAGCCGCTCGAGTCGAACGTCGAGAATCCGCTCTACCCGGCGCAGCAGCGTAACCCCGCCGCGTTGACGATGGAGCGCGACGGCAACGAGTACGCGCGCTCCCCCGACCCGCGCTTCCCGCACATCCTGACGACGTACCGCCTGACCGAGCACCACACCGCCGGCGGGATGTCGCGCACGCTGCCCCATCTCGCCGAGCTGCAGCCGGAGCTCTTCGCCGAGATCTCGCCGCAGCTCGCGTCCGAGGCCGGCGTCCGCAACGGCGACGTCGTGCGCGTCAGCACCGCCCGTGGCTCCATCACCGCCCGCGCCCTCGTCACCGCGCGCATGCCCCCGCTCGAGATCGGCGGCCGCCGCATCCACCACGTCGGTCTCCCGTACCACTGGGGCCGCCGCGGCCTCGTCACCGGCGACGTGGTCAACGATCTCGTGGCGATGTCGGAGGAGCCGAACGTGCGCATCTTCGAGTCGAAGGGGATCTCGTGCCGATTGGAGAGGGCGTGAGCATTCACCGCGCGATCGCCACGATGTTCGGCGCGAACGCGCCGATCGCGCCGAAGCGCGCCACGCGCTCGACCTGCGAGAGCCGGTAGAAGACGCTGCGAACGAGGTGGTGCTTCCAGTCCATGAGCCAGGGCGAGGGATACTGATAATACTGCCCGACGTAGTGGTGCCAGCTCGGGATCTGGATCGGTTTCCCGATCGATATCGACACGACCTCGAAGCCGCCGGCCGCCAGCATCTTGCGCAGCGTGCGATCGGTGTAGTGGACGACGTGCTCGTAGGAGTCCCAGATGCCCTGCGACGGCTTCCGGCCCATCGCCGCCATCGCCCGCTGCTTGAACAGGTTCCAGGCCCCGTTCGGCACTTTCACGTAGAGGATGCCGTCGTCGCGCAGGAGTCGCCGGACCTCTCCCAGAAACGGCAGCGGATCGCAGATGTGCTCGAAGACGTCGCTGAGGGCCACGACGTCGAAGCTGTGCTCTTCCGAGGCCGGAAGCTCGTGGAGAAAACAGTTGTACACCTGCACGCCCTGCCACTCCCGGGCGATCTTTGCGAACGACGGCGACGGCTCGACGCCGACGGCCGTCCATTTCCGCGTCTTGATGTGGCGCAGCAGCATGCCCATGTTGCAGCCGACGTCGAGAAAGCGTCCGACCGGTTTGTAGCGTGCGATCGTGTCGAGCTCCTCGATGTAGTTCGGATCGCGGTGGTGGGCCGCCTTCCCTTTGAAGATGAGGCGCGACTCCTCCACGTACTTCTCGACGTCGCCCCAATACACCTGCTCCGGCGCCTTCAGCCTCGGCGACACGTACATCAGCGAACACTGCCGGCAGCGGCAGATGCCGATCGCGCCGTACTCCCGATAAAGCTCCTCGCGATCGCCGCTGCCGCAGAGCGGGCACGGCACCTCCACCACGTCGTCCGCGCCGTAATGGTCCTTCTGCGTTCCGCCGCGCTCGTAGTCGGCGGACTCGTGGATGAGATTTAAAGGCATTCACGAAGCATTGTATCGGAGCGTTCGCGGCCGGCTGAGGCACGCTTTGCGCTAGGCTCTCCCCGGCGCATGGCCATCACCGGCTTCTTCACCGACTCCACCCTCTGCATCGGCTGCAAGGCCTGCGAAGTGGCGTGCAAGGAGTGGAACGGCGTGCCGGACGACGGCTTTCGCTGGAGCGGGCACTCCTACGACAACACCCTCGCCCTCGGCCACTCCACGTGGCGGCACGTCAAATTCGTCGAGCGCGCGCCGGAGATTGGGCGGGGGGGAAACGCGCCGCAGGGCATGACGTGGGAGTTCTCCTCAGATGTTTGCAAACACTGCGAGCATGCCGGGTGCCTGGAGGCGTGCCCGACCGGCGCCATCGTGCGTACCGAATTCGGCTCCGTCTACGTCCAGCCGGACATCTGCAACGGCTGCGGCTACTGCGTCGTCACCTGCCCCTTCGGCGTCATCGACCGCGAGCCCGAGGACGGCCGCGCCTTCAAGTGCACCTTCTGCTACGACCGGCAGAAGGGGGGCTTGCAGCCGGCCTGCGCGACGGCGTGTCCGACCGGCTCCATCCTCTTCGGCGATCTCGAGCAGCTCGAGCGCTACGCCGACGACCGCATCGCCCGGCTGCACGCGTGGGGCATGACCGACGCCCGCATCTGGAATCCGAAAGACACGAGCGTCGGCCGGACTCACGCCTTCTTCCTCGTGCGCGGCGATGCGCGCGACTACAACCTTCCCGAGAAACCCGAGGTCCCGACCGTGCTGTTGAAGAAAGCGTGGAGCGCGGCGGCCGTGGGCGCGGCGGCCATCGCCTTCGCCGCGCTGCTGGCGTTCCGGAAGCGATGAGCAACTACAGCGACGTTCCGCTCCTGAAGAAGCCCGTCTGGACGTGGGAAGTGCCGCTCTACTTCTTCGTCGGCGGGGCGGCGGGAGCGGCGGCGATGATCGGCGTGGCCGCGCAATTCGGCGGCGCGGACCGCAAGCTCGTGCGCGACGCGCGCTGGATCGCGGCGGGCGGGGCGGTGGTGGCGACGCCGCTCCTCATCGCCGACCTCGGCCGGCCGGAGCGGTTCCTCAACATGCTGCGCGTCTTCAAGCTCCAGAGCCCGATGTCCGTCGGCGCTTGGACGCTCGCCGCGTTCGGCGGCGCGTCGACCATCGCCATCGTCAGCGACGTCGCCGCCGTCGCCTCCGCGGCCGCCGGCCTCGTCATGGCCACCTACACCGGCGTCCTCCTCGGCGCCACGGCCATCCCCGTCTGGAAAGAGCACGCCGCCATCCTGCCGATCCACTTCGGCGCCTCCGCGCTGGCCACGGCCGCGTCGCTCCTCGAGCTCCTCGGCCACGACGACAAGGCGCTGGCGAGGCTGGCCTCGGCCGCGGCAGCGACCGAGACCGCCATCGGCGTGCAGATCGAGGCCCGCGGCGGCACCGACGTCACCACGCGCATCGGCGGCATGTTCTCGGGACCGCTGCCGCTCATCCTGCGCCTCGTCGGATCGCCGAAGACGCGCAAGGCCGCGGCCGCGTCGGCGCTCCTCGGATCGCTCATCACGCGCGTGGCCTGGGTCGAGGCGGGGAAAGCTAGCGCGGAACGTTCGAGAGCATGACGTAAATCACGACGGCGGCGGCGGCGACCGAGCCGAGCACGCCCAGCCAGCGCAGCGACGCCGCGCGGATCGACATCGGTCCGCTGGCGCGCACCTCGAAGATCGCCCCGCCGATCGTCTTGCCCCACAGCATCCACGTGCCGACGAAGTAGTAGTACGAGAGCAGCAACACGAAGCCGGCCAGGCCGGCGATGGCGAGCGCGCTCATCGACGGCGGCAGCAGCGGCGAGAGGGCGATGCCGAGGGCGGCGAAGAGGGAGAGGTCGATGAGGAGCGCCGCGAGGCGGCGGATGCGGGAGGGGGGCTCGTGGCTCAAGAGACGTTTCGCAGCGGCAAATACTTCACGTAAATCTTATACAATAAATCCTTCGATTGTCCATTGTAACGCTCGGCCAGGGCCCGGCTCTTGCGGGCCAGCTCGTCGTTCGGATCGGCCTTGAGCACCTCGTCGAACTCCTTGATGGCCTCGGCCGTGCGGTCGGTGCGCTCGTCCTGCAGCGCCTGCGCGCCGAGGTTGAAGTGCGCGTCGGTGATCATCCGCTGGATGGAGCGGTTCTGCGGATCGGTGGCCAGCAGGGCCTGCAGGTTGGCCACTGCCTCCGTGTACTTCTGCTCCTTGAACATAGACTTGGCGGCGTCGAGCTTGGCCACCTGCTGCGCGGCCTGGTCGTAGAGCGGTGCCACGTCGGGCGGCAGCGGCTTGATGCGCACGGCCGCGTCGAAGGCCTTCTTGGCCGCGTCGTAGTCGTGCGCGGCCAAGGCCTGCTGCCCGGCGGCGATGTCCTCCTGATAGACGACGGCGGCGGGACGGCCGTCGATCATCTCCGAGGCCTGCGACTTCTTTTTCTGCAGGTCGGCGATCATCACCAGGGCCTTGTCGTGCTCCGGATCGTCGGGCTTCACGTCGCGCAGCATGGCGATGGCCTGGTCGTACTTGCCGCGCTGGGCGAGCGCACCGGCCTGCTTGAAGACGGCCTGCGTCGCGGCGGAGCTCCCCGCGGGACGCGACATGAACTTCTGCCAGGCGAACCAGCCGGCGGCGCCGGCGACGGCGATGCCGAGCACGATGAGGATCGCCGGCGAGAGAGCCGGCTTCTTTCCCGTCACGACCGGCTTGGCGGCCTCTTTTTCCTTCTTCTTCGCCGCGGCTGCCGCTGCCGCCGGCGTGGCCGCGGGCTCGGGCGGGAGGAGCGGGGTCTCGCCGGCAAACTCGTCGTCGGCGAAGATGTCGATTTTTTCGCGCGACTCCGACGGCGGCGGGGGCGGCGCCTCGCTCGTGCTCGGGGCGACGAGGCGGCTGAGGTAGTCGTTCGCGGTCTCGTTCGCGGGATCGATGCGCAGAGCCTCGTTGAACTTGGCGCGCGCGCCATCGTAGTCGCGCTTGTCGTACGCGGCGATGCCGGCGCCGACGATCCCTTCGATGCGCTGCTCGATCTCGCGGCGCTTGCCCTTCGCTTTCTCGATGCGCTGCGAGGCCTCGTCGTTGGTGACGTCGATGAGGAAGATGCGCGACCAGAGGTCGATCGCTTTCTGGTAGTCGGCGCTGTCGAAGGCGCGGTCGCCGTCGGCGAGGTACTGGGCGATCTTCTTCTGATCGTCGTCGCTCGTGGCCACGGCCGCATCCGAGAAGTCGAACGTCCGCGGCCCCTCGGCCGGCGGAACCGAGGGCGTGAAGGCCGCGAACGGATCGTGATCGACCGGCGGCGTATCGAACGAGAACCCTCCCGCCGCCGGCTTCTCCTCTTCGAAGGTGAAGCCGAAATCGCTGGCCTGGGCGGTGCCGCGCGTCGATGACGGCGCGGGGTTGTCGACGACGAACGACGGCGAGCCGGCTGGCGCCGGCCGCTCCGGCGGCGCGGACTCGTGCAGGGCCTGCTGCATCCTGGCGATGGCGGGGTGGTCGGCGTCGAGGGAGCGCGCTTTCTCGATCTCCGCGCGCGCGGCGGTGAGGTTGCCGCCCTTGAGCTGCGCGTCGAACTTGCGCACGAACTGCTCGATGAAGGGGGCCGCTTCCATCTTCTCGCGGGCCTGCTCGTTGAGGACGCGGGCGTCGTCGTTGAGGAGGTCGTCGGTGAGGATCTCGGTGGTGATGTTCACGACGCGCTGGAAGTCTCGCGTAGCCATCGCCTCGCGCGCCTCGGTCAGCGGATCGGCCTGCGGCGGGGGGAGGAGCGCGTCGACGTCGATCGCCGCCGCCGGGTTGCGCGTCTTCTCCAGCAGCTTCTTGGCCGGATCGAACAGCGGGTCCATGCGCAGGATGAGCCCGCATCCCTGGATGACCTCGTCATGACGCCCTTGCTTGTACAGCGTGAGCGCCTGCTGGAAGGTGGAAAGGACCCGTTCCTTGACGGCCTGGGACAGAGATGGATTGCCGAGGTAAATGGCCATGCGGGTGGCCGATTATACTGCCCGCCCTGAAAGGGGAACGACGATGGACTACATCGCCACGAACGAGGCGCCGAAGGCAATCGGACCGTATTCGCAGGCCGTGCGCGCGGGCAATCTCCTGTTCCTGTCGGGGCAAATCCCGCTCGATCCGGCCACGGGCGAGTTGGTGCAGGGAGATTTCACGGCGCAGGCGCGGCGCGTGTTCGAAAATCTCAAGGCTGTGCTCGCCGGCGCCGGGACGACGTTCGCGCACGTCACGCGGGCGACGGTGTATCTCACCGACCTCGGCAATTTCCAGACGCTGAACGGCATCTACGCCGAGTACTTCGGCGCGCACAAGCCGGCGCGCTCGACCGTGGGCGTAGCCTCGCTGCCGAAGGGAGCGACGGTGGAGATCGATCTGATCGCGGTGGTCTAGCCGTTGCACTATGCCGAGGGCAGGATGCGCCGCCTTCTTGCCCTCACTCTCCTCTCCGTCGCCCTGCCGGCGTATCCGGCCGCGCGGCTCACGTACCAACTCAACGGCGTCGCGGTGCCGGTGTCGTGGCAGAGCTCCGCGTTCCCGCTGCGCTACGCGATCGATCGCCGCGTCGTCAATGCCCGGCCGGGGATGGAGGACGTGATCGCGCGCGCGTTCGGGGAGTGGACCGCGGTCGGCGACGCCAGCCTCAAATTCGCCTCGGCCGGCGTGGTCGACGGCGCGACGCCGGGGAAAGATGGGCAGAACAGCATCACCCTCGCCGACGATCTCTTCCAGAACCAGCATTACTACGCCATCACCACGAACTGGTACGACGAGAGCGGCCACATGACCGAGGCCGACATCCAGATCGACGCGGGGACGCTGAACGGCTCCTGCGACCTGCAGCAGCTCGTCGCCCACGAGGTCGGACACATGCTCGGGCTCGACCACTCGGGCGTGCTTTCGTCGGTGATGTACCCGTACGTCGGCAAGGTCGGCATGCCCTCGCTCGACAGCGACGAGTCCATCGCCATCGCCGGGATCTATCCGCACCCCAACGGCAGCGACAGCGGCGCAACGCTCGAAGGCCGCGTCCTCGGCGACGGCAACCCGATCTTCGCCGCGCAAGTCGTCGCGCTCAGCGCGAAGGGCGAGCCGGTGGCGACGGCGCTCACCGATCAGCAGGGGAACTTCACCATCGACGGCGTGCCGGCGGGGACGTATCGCCTCTACGCCGAGCCGCTCGACGGCCCGGTCGAAGTGTCGAATCTCTCCGGCGTCTGGCGCAACGCCAAGGTGACGTCGTTCCCGACGCAGTTCGCTGGCGGAGGCGCGCTCGCCGTCGAGAGCGGGAAGGTGTACGGGAATCTCATCGTGAACGCGTCCGGGGTCGTGCAGCTCAATCCGAAGTGGATCGGCGCGAGCGCGCCCGACGCGGCCGGCGTGAGCCTCATGGCCGCGCCGGTGATCGTCCACGCCGGCGACACGATCGCGCTGGCCGTGGGCGGCGACGGCTTTACCAGCGGGATGACGACGTTCGAGGTGCCGAGCCCGTCGTTCCACCGCCTCTCCGACTTCCGCTACGCGAGCAACTACGTCTCGGCGACGTACCGCGTCGACGACGACGCCGCGGCCGGCTCCGCGGTGGTGCTGGTCAAGAGCGGCAACGAGTCGGCCGCGCTCACGGGCGCGCTGCGGATCGCCGCGCGGGTGCGCCAGCGAGTGGCGCGGAAGTAGCCATTATAATTCTGGCCATGAAAACTCTGATGATCCTGCTCGCAGTTTGTCTGCTCGCCACGGCCGCATTCGCCGCCAGCCCCGCCAGGCCCGGCAAATGGGAAATGACGGTGCAGACGGAGATGACCGGCATGCCGATGAAGATGCCGGCGCACACGGTCACGTATTGCCTGACGAAGGAAGACGCCGAGAACGCCGAGAAGCTCGCGCCGGAGCAGCGCAAGAACAGCGACTGCAAGCGCACCGACCTGGCGATCAACGGCAACACGGTGTCGTGGAAGGTGACGTGCGAGAAGTCGAAGATGACAGGGGAGGGGAAGATCACCTACTCAGGCACCGGCTTCGACGGCGGCATGCACATGACCATGGCCAACGGCCAGGAGATGAACGCGAAGTACTCGGGCAAGTACCTCGGCGCGGAGTGCGATAAGTAGTTGTCAGGCGACAGGGAACGGGTGACAGGTTATGCCTCGTCCTGTGACCTGTCGCCCGTCGCCTGTTCCCTCGCTGCCCACCACAGCTGCCCAACCATCAGCAGCATCCCGAGATCGCGGTAGATCACGAAGCGCATGTCGTCGAGGCGCTCGGCGCGCGACTTCGGGCGCGGGTTGGGATCGAAGCAGCCGCAGTCGATGGCGTTGCCGCGGGCGAGGTTGATCGAGATCGCGGCGATGAAGACGAGCAGCATCGCCGCGATGATCGACCGCGCCGCCGCGGTCCAGATGCCGAGGATCAGGGCCAGGCCGCAGAGGAGCTCGATCCACGGCATGACCACGGCCATGAGGTTGATCACGCCGCCGGGCACGACGCGGTAGTTGTAGACCATGTGCGCGAACGACGGCGGGTCGACGATCTTCGGCAGCGCCGCGGCGACGAAGAAGACGCCGAGGGCCAGTTGCACGCGGATGGTGAGCCAGGGGCTTTTCAGCCAGCCCGTCATGGATTCGGTCCCGTGTGGATCGCGCCGCCGCGCTTCTGCCAGTCCGGGAAGCCGTCCTTGTAGACGTAGACGTTGTTGAACTGGATGCCCCACAGCTTCTGGGCGAGCATGTGCGAGTCCTCGCAGTCGCCGCCGGAGCAGTAGACGACGATCGGCTGGGCCTGCTGGGCCGGCTCGCCGCGCTCGTCGAAGAGCTTGCGCACTTTGTCGTCGATGTCGGACTCCCAGACGGAGAACGGACGCGCGCCGGCGACGTGGCCCTGCTCGTAGACGGAGGTGCGGCGGGCATCGAGGAAGAGGACGCCGGCATCGTGCAGGGCCTTGACGTCGTTGAAGGCGATCTCGACGTACGGCTTGTCGGGATGGGCAGAGAAGCGCGCGATGTTCGGCTTCGCGGGCGGGGGAGCGGGCGCGGGCGCGGGCGGGGGGGCGGTGGTCGTGGCCGGG